>Ga0209700_100667_pt1 | contig 67151 bp, 31 predicted proteins | sample SiratroredBW_FD_187528 | JGI IMG/M metagenome (GOLD analysis project Ga0209700, IMG submission 187528) | Root nodule microbial communities of legume samples collected from California, USA - Siratro red BW (SPAdes) (version 2) | ecosystem: Host-associated > Plants > Roots > Nodule | place: USA... | reverse complement strand
GTTTTTTTTTTTTTTTTTTTTAACTTGGTTGCCTAGGATGGAACCTCTTGGACATTTGATTTCCTTACTTAAAGGCTAAACAATGTTAGGTCAATTTCTCCTTGATTTTGCTTCCGATACTTTTAGTCACATGGGAGAAAAGTCAAAAAGACATGCAGGTTATGCCTACTATCTAAGAAAGCTATTCAATGACACGAATACTTTAGATAGTTATGCACAATTTTCAAAGCAAATGAAAAAAAGGAAGGGAACATTTTTACATAAAGAACCGATAAGGTTGAAAATAGACTTAAATTTGATTAAAATATTAGACTAATATTTCAAGATATTTAGATCTATTTAAAGAATTCATATTTTCAGACACATTTTATATAAGAAAATTGAACCTCTGATTTTATATAACAATTATCTAACCATGTCCCATCATTTTAGTGTATATATACGTAGGATTGGATGCTATCAAATATATGCCTTACATGTTAAAATTAAAGTAATAATAATAATAATAATAATAATAATAATAATAATAATAATAATAATAATAATAATAATAATAATAATAATAATAAAAAGTTAGTTTCTTTGGTGTAAAGTGTAAGAGTCAGCTTGTTCTATTCTATGTCCAGTTCATAATTTTTATTTTAAAATGGTTCTATTAACCCTTTGGCATACTCTATCAAATTATTCATTTCAATAATCAATAATAAGTCCCTTAGTCACGAGATGAGGAAACTGTACCCACTGGCATTTTGTTATTAAATTTAGCACCACAAAACAACAGAATCAAAATTCAATTGGACCACCCAATTTGGCCTAGCTTACATTCCTCTTTGTTTCGAAGCATTTTTTTTAACACGATTTTGCATGCTACTATTGGCATTTCACACAGGACGTTTGAATGGCATAAAAAAACACAATTTGATTAATCATCTCTGAGACAATCAATGCCACATGTATAACCTTTGAAATTTCAGGTCGTTCTCACACTGAACAATATTTTTTATTTCCTCACGAAACTGAAAAAATTATAGAAAAGTTTCATTGCTTTATGGATGTTGATATAATTATGTAAACTTGGCTTGAAAGTTTTTGACATTGCTTTATGGGCGTACCCTTTTCTCAATCCCAACAAGATCAAGATCAATTTCAGGGTACTACATTTGAGGCAACTTGGTTGATCAATATTAATTATGTTACATTTGATTGGATCGAATTTTCACTTTTCTTAACCTATGTTTTTGTGTTGTAAGTTTCTGTGATTCATGGTAAAGTTTGTTAGTAGATTCGGTTATAAAGGAACTGCCATTCTTTTTGGTTGTAGTGTTCCACAAATATCCTGGGTTGGGGTAGGTGAGCTTCAACATTATGGTATTGCCACCTGCCTAGGACTGGGTTTGGGGCTTCTGGACCCACCAAATTAACTTCTTTTTGTCATGTCTTGTGTAATGAGCATAATTGTAACCAGACCAAAAAGGTAAAAGATGATTGGAAGAATGAGTTTTTCAAATTTTTTTTCAAAATTAATCATGCCTCTGGTTAAAGCGAGCATTTACTTAATTTAAGTTTTAAAAATTCCTTTAACGGTTTTAAAAGTTACTCTTGATGGATTTGATGATTATTACCTGCTAGATCCTGCCCAAACAAAGCAAATTATAGCAGTTTAGAAATAGCTTGATTAATTAATGACAGTCTTTTGGGCGTCAGAAAAATAAAAAGTAACTTCGTCAATATTATCTTGTAATAAAGCTAAATTACTTTTCTTTATTTAGTACACATTAATTATTTTTTCTCCATGAAACCAAAATAATAATAACAATACCTAAGTTTTCGCTAATCTCTGGTAAATCGCACAATTCTCTCATTTAATGTAATTTTAAGCTATCAGGTTAACAAAGTGAGAGAAAAATTCAATGACCTTCACCGAAACATGTTTAACAGTTTTGTTAACTTTAAAGCAATGTGATAATCCGATTTTATCGGCTTTTTCTTTTTTCATAGTGAAGCCACATTGGGCTGATTCAGGCCCATTTTCCTTTGTTTTCTATTTCCTCGCTTCTTTAAGGCAGTTGCTTCGTGGATTTACAAAATTGTGACCTGCACAATATAAAATAAGTAAAATGTCTAAAATATCCTTAAATTTTAAAATAATAAAGTAACATTTCTATTTTTCGTTTGTTTTTCATAATTTTTTCTACCTTCTTATGTTGTGTTATTTGTTGTACCTTCATCAAATTATGGATATTATGAAGAAACTAAAACTAAGTCAAAAGAAAAAGAATTACATATACTATAAATAGTGTTGTGAATAGAGAAAGGTGGAAGCTTACAAAATGCTTAAGATCCATTACATCATATAGAGAATAATGCTGCAGTAAAATAGCAAAAACCATATACATTTTCTATTATAAAAGAAAGAATAAATAAAAAAAAATGAAAAAATTAATATTTATAGATACCAAGGTTAATTTTGGTATTTTAAAAAAATATAAATGCAGATCACAATTTATATAGTGGAGGAAGTTACTGTTCTTCTTTAATATCAAATTGGGCATCTGGAGCCCAGATTATATTTTAGATTTCCATTCTAGTTTAGTTCCTTAGCATGTAGAGTCCAAAACCTTTTTTATCCAGCTACCAGTGGTAACCCAAATCGATTTAGTGATTTTTAAAATTTCACATAAACAAAAAATATTTTCTGAAAGATTTTGAGCCAAACTGTCATTCATCATTTCTTATTGTTTATGGAGATTTCCTCTTGCACCCTATGTGTCCTGCTGCAAAAATAATTATGCATATTCTTAATTGTATTTCTCTATTCAATCTTCCTATTTATTTTCTTTTGTTCTTTTGAGTCCTTGTTGTTGTCATCTTTGTCGTGATTACTCTATTATTGTCATCACTTAATAATCTTGTTATTTGTTATTGGTAATTTATGTCTATATTTTTATTTATCTTTTAGGTTATGCACGTATTCTAGACTACATCATGAAGAAATTTATGAGATTGTAAAAATATGAGAATAATTTTTGGTTTATATAATTTGAAAGTGTCTTTTAGAAAAAAAAATATCTTTAAGATAATGTAATTTAAAATTTTTTGACCGCACAATTAAAAGTTAATTTTTTTAGAAAAAGTAACTTTCAAATTGAGTAATCTATAATAGACTTATGGATTGTGAATCCAGAAGTGACTTTCATTTTCAAACCTTGAAGTTACTTCTGAATTGCATAATTGGAAGTCTATCGCGGATTACACAATTCGAAGGTCATTTCTCTCTAAAAAAATAACTTTTGGATTGAACACTGCAAGTCATTTTAGAAGTCTATTCCAAATTGCACAATATGTAAGTCATTTTTTTCTAAAAGCAATGACTTATGGATTGTGCAATTTTGAAGTGACTTTTGAGACGTCTCCTAGTGGTCTTTTTCTATCCCAACCATGTGCAACATCCTCCCAAGCTTTCTGACTAAGCCTTCCTGTAACAAGGGTAAAGTGGAAATTTTAATATATATGGGGTGTAGGAGGAAAACATGGGGTGTAGCTAGGTTATTGCTCATCTAGATTAGTCTATATGATTTAGACCATCAGTGAAGCAAGAGAATCTTTGTTACAATATATGTGTCTTGACTTAATGCACAATTCAAACAATGATTCACATATCATTCCAGTTTTGTGAACCAAAATTCATATAATTCTTATCATTCTAAAAAATCATTATCATACAACATAACTCATTTGACACAACTAGAAATCAATTAAACAAACAAATTAATATTCATTTTGTATTTATAAATACATTTAAATTCAATTCATTAAAAATATCAGAAGATTTTTTTTAGCTTGAGAGAAAGTTGTCTCGCTTAAGCGTGACTTCCTTCATTTGAGCGAAAATGTGAGAGGCAAAGGTTGAGTTGCAATTATACTTTGACTTGAGTGAAAAATATTTTACTTCAGCAAAAATAAGGCCGAAAATAAAGCTTGGATCTCTATTCTATTTTCACTTGAACAAAAATTCTCTGCTTGAGAAACAATTCTATGCTTAAACGAAATATTAGAAAATCAACCCCATGAAACAAAATCAATATATTTTCAAAATTTTTACTCCAAAACCAATTTAACAAATACAACTTTAAACATATTCAAAATGATAAATACAATCCATAATTTTGTCAAACATAATTCAAATTCAATATATATGTATTCATTCTCATCAAACTCATAAACATTCTTTTATCTAACATTGAATGTTTTGTTTAAAAATAACCACAACTTAAACTTATTTGTTTCAGATGCAGTATTGTAACACAACTGATAAATACATGATAAGTACCAATTTTTAGTGTTTTTATACATTATAAATTCGAGTATTTGTGGGTTTAAGTGATCTTTAAGATAATAATCACCTCTGAATTGAAAGCTTTTGGATTTACTTTGTTAATTTGAGTCATGAGTCAAAAGAAGACATTTGATCTTAATTATTGTGAATTTCAGGTGATAAGAATGAAGGAAACTAGAGCTTGGAAGTTGCATGAGAAGAAGAAATAGAAAAGATTTGGAAAGAAGAGTTGTTTAAGCAAGGAAAGTTCGCCTAGATGAAAGTAGTTCAGGAATGTATATAAGCTGTAGAGGAAAAATTCATCCAGGCGACGTTGGAGCGAGGCAACTGCAGAGTATCTCGCCGGGCGAGGATGGTTTCGCCTAGGCGAGATCAGTCCAGAGAGTACATCAAATTTGCGCCCAAGCGAGATGTTTTCGCCCAAGCAAAAAGTCGCTTAACCTGAACCCGAGAGAATGCGTTTAAAAGAGGATTTTAGGATTTTAGTAAGGGGATCTGGATTTTGAGGAACGGGAGAGCCATCAAGAACAAGAAGTAGAGGATTCCTGCTCTTCTTTGCAATCTTTCATCTTTGAAGTGTAATGGCTACCATGAGTAGCTAAGTTCCGCATCTTTGGGATTGAATGTAATCTTTTGAACTCATTCGTATTTTGGTGATTTATATATAATATTCAGTTTCTACTCAATTGTTATTTTCATCTTGTGCTTAATGCTAAATTTTAGCTGATCAATAGAGTCTTGATTTTGATTCTTAAATTTAACTAGGAAGTACTTTTGAGTTTCCGACCTAGATGAAAATACTCAATATATTGGAATACTAGGGATAGGTTTCGATGTATTGATTGCGTATAACATCAGTTCTTAATGCTGGGTAATTTACTAAATAGCTAAGGGATCAATGTTTAGGAAATTTCCTTATGAATTTCATATCAGAGGAATCGGTGTGAATGATTTTTATATGTGCATCAATTGTGAATAGTTACGAATATTGTATGTTTTTATCAAATCCAAAATATGAATGAGGGAGATAGATAAAGTTCAATCCCAAAGTCTTTCTTGATCTTGCAAACTCTTTTTTATAATTGTTACTTATTTTTAATTGTTCTTTTACGTTTCTTGACTCAAATTATTATCAAATCATCTTAAAACTGAAATTGCTTATTGAGTAGTGACGCTGAAATTCTAAAACAGAACTGTTCCCTGAGGAATCAACATCTTTACTTAATTCGCTATATTACTTGTGACTCGGTACACTTACTGAATAAAGTCTTAACAAGGTTTTGGCGTCGTTGTCGGGGAACAATAATTGTTTTTGAATTTGAGAACATAATTCATTAAGTACTGTGAATATTTTTATTTTATTTTATTTTTATTTTTGTCTTTTGTTTTCTTTTTGATTTAGTTAATTACTAATCCTCTTGTGCTAATTCTTCCTTAAGTTGTTCCTGGTTTATGTTATTGAGAGGACATGTTCCTAGAGATCAACTGCAGTTTGATTCAGAAATAGAAAAGACAGCTCAGAACAACCGTAGAAGGAAAAAGAGATCAAAGCAAGGAGAAAGAGAAGAACCTTCCGCCAGCCCTCACAGAGATATTCAAGTAAATCAAGAAGAGGATATGGCTGAAAGAGACAGAGCTCTACCACCAGTAAATCAAGAGAAGGATATGGCTGAAAGAGACAGAGCTCTACCACCGCCTCCACCTAGAAGAACTCTGGGGAACTATGCCATGCAGCAAGGGCCAAGACATTTCTCTAGCATAGCAATGCCTGCTACCACTCAACATGTAGAAATGAAGGCAGCCTTCCTCAATCTGATTAGTGCCAACCAGTTCACAGGGATGGATAATAAAGATCCATACTCTCATCTTGCCACATTTTATGAGCTTGTTGGAATTATGGGGTTTGAAGAAGGTGATACTGAATATGCCTACCTTTGTTTGTTTCCTTTTTCATTAGCAGGTAAAGCAAAAAAATGGTTGAGGTCTCATCATCCCAATCAGAGTCTCACAAGCTGGAATGATGTAGAGGAAAAATTTATGCATAGAGTTTTTCCATTGTCCCGTTTCATCAAGGCAAAGTCGGACATTTCCACATTTAGGCAAGGGTCAGATGAAGCATTCTGTGATGCTTGGGAACATTTCAAAGTGATGCTCAGAAAATGCCCAAACCATGGTTTGAAAGACATAGCACAACTGACCATTTTTCACAATGGTCTGAGGCTTGACACTAAGATGATATTGGATGCAGCAGCTGGAGGTACCATGATGGATGTGGATGTAGAGCAAGTAACAAGAATCATTGTTGCTCTAGCTTCTACAGACTATCAGGCCCAACATGACAGACAAGTTGTTCAAAAGAACGGAATGCTTGATCTTAGTACCTCTGATGTACTCTTAGCTTAGAATAAGATCTTGACCCAGCAGATGGAGGCAATCACAAAGCAATTATCAAAATTGCCACAACAACTACAGGCTGTGCAGTCCTCTACCAATCAAGGCCAAACTATGAAGTGCGACTTCTGTGGAGGTGACCACCCAAATGGACAATGCTCTTATCAAGTCAATCCTTCACAAGAAGAGGTTCAATATATGGAAATCAAGGTAGACAAGGTGATTTTTCTGGAAATTATCATAATAATACATCTCAAGGGTGGAGAAACAATCAAAGTCAAGGTTTTGAGTGGAAACAGGATGCTGGTCCATCTAATAGGCAACCCCCTTTTCAGCAGCAACAACAATTCTCTTCAACTCAAGATAAAACAACTAAGTTGGAAGATACTTTGAAAATTTCATGCAAGCCTCTATGGCTAATCAAAAGAATACAGAGGCCTCCATCAGAAATCTTGAGACACAAGTTGGCCAGCTAGCCAAACAGCTAGCAGATCAACAAGGAAGCCAATTCTCAGCCAACACCCAAACCAACCCCAAGGAGCACTGCAAGGCAATTACAACAAGGAGTGGAAAGGTTGTGGGAGAAGGTATTGGTGAAAAGCTTAATGTTGAAGAGAGTGGAGTGGAAGAAGAAAAAAATGAGAGTGAGGGAGAAAAAGAAAAGAGTAGAGAAGAAAGTGGGAAGAGTGAGAAAAAGTACAAGAGTGAAAGTCAGATGAGAAGTCCCCCTGCGAGGGATGTTCCTTACCCACATGCTCCCTTAAGAAAGGATAGGGATGGGCAATTTGCAAGGTTTATGGATGTTCTAAAAAGGCTGCAGATTAACATTTCATTCACTGAAGCCCTGGAGCAAATGCCAACTTATGCCAAGTTTATGAAAGAGCTATTGACAAAGAAGAGAAAGATCCCTGATCAGGAAACAATTAAACTGGAAGCTGGGTGCAGTGCCATCATTCAAAAATCCTTGCCACAGAAGTCCAGAGATCCAGGAAGCTTCACCCTACCTGTTACCATAGGAAATCTCATCGTGGGAAGAGCTCTATTAGATCTTGGAGCTAGCATCAACCTCATACCCCTCTCTATGCTAAAGAAAATTGGAGAAGTTGAAGTGAGACCCACAAGGATGACACTACAACTGGCTGACAGGTCAATAAAAAACCCCTATGGAATTGTTGAAGACATGATAGTGATGGTGGACAAATTCCTATTCCCCGTTGACTTTGTGGTTATGGATATGGAGGAGGATGCTGAAGTTCCTATGATCCTAGGAAGACCATTCATGAAGACTACAAAGATCATCATTGATGTTGATAAAAGGAAATTGAAGGTGTGTGTGCAGGATGAAGAAGTGATCTTTGACGTATTCGAAGCCATGAAACATCCAAGTGGTGCAAGAGAGTGATTCAGAGTAGATGTTTTTGATGAGATCTGTACTGAACAACAAACAAGGCTATGTACCTCTAAGCCTTTGATGAAAGCTCTCACCAATAACCTTGAAGAGTTGAATGAATGGGAAGAAGAAGAGGGGAAGGAGTGCTGGGAAGAATTGGGGAAGACAAAGGAGATTCCTGAAAGCAGTGCCCAAAAGCCAGGGAAGATTGAGGAAAAGAGCTCTAAACCACAGAAGATAGAGTTAAAATAGCTGTCACCTCACTTGAAATATGTTTTCCTTGCTGAAAATGGGGAACAACCAGTTATCTTGAGCAGCTCATTGACAACACATGATGAGGAGAAAGTGGTTGAAGTCTTGAGAGATAACAAGGGAGCAATTGGATGGACTATATCTGATCTAAAGGGTATCAATCATTCGTACTGTATGCATAAGATCCACATGGAGCAAGATTTCAGACCAGTGACACAACCTCAGAGACGCTTAAATCCCACTATGAAAAAGGTTGTGAAGAAGGAGGTGCAGAAATTACTGGAGGCAGGAATGATCTACCCTATCTCTGATAGTGCCTGGGTTAGTCCGGTACAAGTGGTACCAAAGAAAGGTGGAATGACGGTGATTCATAATGAGAAAAATGAGTTGACTCCCACCAGGACTGTCACAGGATGGAGGATGTGCATAGACTACCGGAAGTTAAATCAAGCTACTCGGAAGGATCACTTCCCACTGCCTTTCATGGACCAGATGTTGGAGAGGCTTGCTGGAAAGGCCTACTACTGCTTTTTGGATGGGTACTCTGGGTACAACCAAATTGTGGTAGATCCAGAAGATCAAGAGAAGATAACCTTCACTTGCCCCTTTGGAGTGTTTGCTTATAGGAAGATGCCATTTGGGTTGTGCAATGCCCCCGCCACATTTTAGAGGTGTATGCTCGCCATCTTCTCAGACTTGATAGAAAAATGTATTGAAGTGTTCATGGATGACTTTTCTGTGTTTGGAGCTACCTTTGAAGACTGCTTGGAAAACTTAGACACTGTACTAAAGCGGTGTGTAGAGACCAACCTGGTGTTAAATTGGGAGAAGTGTCATTTTATGGTGAAGGAAGGGATTGTCCTGGGCCACAGAATTTCTAGCAAGGGAATTGAAGTTGACAAAGCTAAAGTATAAGTGATTGAGAAGCTGCCATCACCGACCAACATCAAGGGTGTCAGAAGCTTTTTGGGGCATGCCGGTTTCTATAGAAGATTCATCAAGGATTTCTCAAAGATCGCCAAGCCTCTTTGCAACTTACTGAATAAGGACACTTCTTTCCATTTTGATAATGATTGCATGATTGCTTTTAAATGTTTGAAAGAAAAACTTATTTCTGCACCTATTATTACTGTTCCTAATTGGAATCTTAATTTTGAACTTCTGTGTGATGCAAGTGACTATGCTGTAGGAGCAGTACTAGGACAGAGAAATGAAAAAGTTTTCTGTGTAATACACTATGCAAGTAAAATTTTAAATGATGCTTAAAGTAACTACACTACCACTGAAAAGGAGTTGCTTGCCATAATATATGCACTAGAAAAATTTAGGTCCTATTTGATAGGTTCTAAAGTTGTTGTTTTTACTGATCATGCTGCTATTAAGTACTTGCTGAATAAATCAGATTCCAAACCAAGACTTATGAGATGGATTATACTGTTGCAGGAATTTGATCTGGAGATCAAGGACAGAAAGGGTTGTGAAAACAATGTTGCTGATCACTTGTCACGTCTTGCTAATGAGGAGGTGACAACTCTCGAGCCAGAGGTGCTGGCTGAGTTCCCTGATGTGAAGCTTCTGGCTGTACAAAAAAGGTTATGGTTCGCAGACACGACAAATTTCAAGGCTGCTGGATTGTCCTAGAAGACTATGATTGGTGTCAAAGAAAAAAGCTCTTCAAGGAGGCCAATCAGTATGTCTGGGATGACTCTCACTTATTTAAGATCGGGGCTGATAATCTATTGAGACGATGTGTCACCCAAGAGGAAGCCAACAAAATTCTTTAGCACTGTCATAACTCACCATATGACGGTCATTTCAATGGAGAAAGAACAGTTGCTAAAGTCTTGCAAGCTGAATTCTTTTAGCCCTCCCTCTTCAAGGATGCAACTGAGTATGTCAAGAAGTGTAACAACTGTCAGAGAAATGGGAGCATCTCCAAAAGGCATGAAATGCCTTTGAACAACATTCAGGAGGTAGAAGTCTTCGACTGTTGGGGGATTGACTTCATACGACCACTACCATCTTCATTTTCAAATGAGTATATCCTACTAGCAATGGAATATGTCTATAAATGGGTGGAAGTCATCCCTACTCAGAAGGCTGATGCCAAAACTGTCATCAAATTCCTCACGAAGAACATTTTCTGTAGGTTTGGTACGCCGAGGGTCCTCATCAGTGATGGCGGTTCTCACTTTTGCAATGCCCAACTCCAGAAGGTACTAGAACATTACGGTGTCAGACATAAGGTGGCAACAACTTATCATCCCCAGACAAATGGGCAGGCAGAGGTCTCTAACAGAGAGATCAAGAAGATTATAGGAAAGATAGTTGCTGCTTCTAGAAAAAACTGGTCTAGCAAGCTTGATGAAGCTTTGTGGGTTTATAGGACTGTTTTTAAGACCCTTACAGCTCTCTCCGTTTCAACTGATTTATGGGAAGGCATGTCATCTTCCTGTGAAATTGGAACATAAAGCTTATTGGGCTTTGAAGTTACTGAATTTGGATGTTAAAGTTTCTGGAGAGAAGAGAAAAGTTCAACTGAATGAACTAGAAGAGATGAGGTTGAATGCTTATCAAAATTCAAAACTGTATAAAGACAGAGCAAAGGCTTACCATGATCAGAGAATTATAAAGAGGAGCTTCCATCCAGGCCAATCTGTGTTACTATTCAATTCAAGATTGGGGCTTTTCCCTAGAAAACTGAAATCTAAATGGTTAGGTCCTTTTCGGGTCAAGCAACCTCTACCTTATGGTGCAGTGGAATTGGAAGATCCTCAGACTCAGAGGAGTTGGACTGTAAATGGTCAAAGACTGAAGCATTACTTTGGTGGTGAGTTTGATAAGCTTGTCATTATGATTCAACTAAAGGATTATTGATCATCAGGCGTCAAGCTATATGACATTAAACGAGCGCTTCCTGGGAGGCAACCCAGTGTTTGTGAGTTTTTATTTTTAATTTGTGCATATTTTGTTTTGTTTTAGTTTTAATTAGCATGCACCATGAATCACTAATAGAAGTATGGGAAAAAGTTTAGGGTTGGAAAGAGTTGCAAGTATTTTAGTTGTGCACTGAGCAGAAATTTTAAAAAAGCAACTTTCGCCAGGGCGAGAGAGGAGTTGCCCAGAGCCAAAATTAAGGGTGCTCTCTAGAGTCATCTCGCCCGAGCGACCCAGTCTCGCCTGAGCGAAAAATAAGCATGCTATATGGAGTAGCCTCATCTGGGCCACCAGATCTCGCCCGAACGAGAATTCACTTAAAGGAAGTGTTATGTCATCCTCGCCCGAGCGAAAGTTTCTCGCCCGGGCAAAATTTTCGAGGAGAGGTTTTTAAAAACAGAAACCCCAAGTGAGGGGGCTCGCTCGTCTAGGGTTTCTTGATTTTCGGCGCCCCCTTTGCTTAATCCTTCTTCAATCTTCAATTTCTTCCGTTTATTTGTGCTAAATTCTTGAGGTAAGTGATTCTTGGTCTCTATTGTTAGTTTCTACCGATTGATTTTATTTTCTATGCTTGATTTGGATGGTTCAAACCCTAGTTCTTCTTTTCAAAAGTTGTGATTGAATGGAAATAGGATGATTGTTAATATGTTTGATAGTAATACAGTTGATTCTAAGGTTATAGAACTGAATTATTATTGATATGTGGTTTGGAATGATTATGTTCACCCAATTTGTACAGTTTGGAATTCTGCATACCAAGTGTTTGGTATAATGTTTGCCTTATGAATGATTGAATACGAGATAAGTATAGAAAGGTATATACTGGCTATAATTGATAGTGCTTGGAAAGCTCTTGTGTATTTTGCAGATGGGGAGAATTAAGTCAACTGCAGCGGGAACCTCGAGAGGTGCATCTGATCGCCCTTCTAAGGGCAAGAGAGTAAGGACAGACCCATCTGGGAATCAGTCCTTAGGACAAGTTTTTATATATGCAGAGAAAAAGCAAAGACATGATAACATCAAAAGCTGGTCATTCATTCCTGAGAGACGGGTGCAATTGAATGAAGGAGAGTATGAAGAATTTCTGCAGGGTCTCATGAGAAGGAATTGGATGACTCTTGCTAGTCCACCTCCCAAATTTGATCCGGAGATCGTTTATGAATTTTATGCCAATGTTTGGGAGGAGAGACAGCCTGCAGAAGAGAGAAGATCCAGAGTTAGAGGGATATGGGTGCCATTTGACCCTCAGTCCATCAACAACCTTCTTGGTAATCCTCTACAGTTTCGTGATGATGATTTGTGCATGTATCAAAGGTTGAGGGGGAGGTATGATGGTTTTGATGATACTGTGGTATCAAGAGCTTTATGCCTGAGGGGTCAGAGATATGAAGTAGGACCTACAGGTAAACCCTTAGGATAGAAAGAAAGGATATGAAGACAATTGTTCAGATGTGGATGACATTTACTCTAGCAAATATAGTACCCATAGGGCATGTGTCAGACATGAATATGCCTAGGTGCTATTTGGTATATTCAATCTTGAGAGAGGACTACTCGGTGAATGTAGCCAGGATTATATCTGATGAGATACACAAATTTGCTAACCTAGAGATCAATCCCAGAAATGAAAGAGCCAAAGGATTTCTAGGCTTCCCTGCATTGATAACAGCATTATGTGCATCGCATGGTGTTGAGGTCAACCCCATATTGAAGATTAGACTTACCATAGATACAAGGTATATCCTGCAGTTTTGTGTGAATTCTGACGAGAATCCCCAAGAGGCTCAACAACCACCATCTCCTCCTCATGTGGAAGAGCAGCAGTTTCAGCATGGAGAATCTTTAGCTGCTCAGCCCACTAATGCTATGATATATGACCAGTTGTCAGTCATCAGAGCTTCTATGGAACAGATATAGGTGGACCGAAGGGCAGATAGAGCATATTTTGAACAGGAGTAGAGAGCAAATAGGATATATTTTGATCATATGACTTCACAAATAAGCTCAGTTCATAGGACAAACACTTATATTCATCAGGGGTTGTATAATGGCATTCCTAAAGGCCAACAAAATCCGTGGATGACTCCTGAGGAATTTAGTCAGTATGTTGCATGGCCTGGGGACAAGCCTCATTTTTTTGGGGGAGGTGGAGCAAGCACTTCCGCAGCTGCACCAGAGGATCAGGATGCAGAGTTTGATACAGATTTTGATCGGATTATGAGGGGAGACTGATTCTTATCTTTATGTAATTTTGATTATGTAATCTGAATATTGTAATGTGCTATGACTATAACTCTCCAAAAGTGTGATGTGTGATAGTTAGTTAAGTATGTGGTTGAGTAGAAATTAAACTCATGATTGTTCTAAGTCAGATCAGCTTATTATTGGCAAATTTTTAGGGGATTAGAATTTTTGAGTTAAGTTGAGTGGGTGATTGATGCATGAAAATTGAACAGGGTTATGACTAGAACAAGGCTTGATAAAAATTGAGGAATTAAAACAAATTAGCCAAGTGAGTGGTGAATCCTTAAACAGTTAGAAGTTGAGAGTTTTACTGAGTAATGTATCAAGTTGATGTTGCCTGATTTTTGTGTTATTTTACTTCACATATGAAAACTTGGAGATGATTATGGCATTTTAGTATTTAGATATTTAAACCCAGAGCCAAAAATCCAACCAAGTATAGTTTATAACTAATTCTTTTGATAACCCTTTGAGCTGAAATTTTCTTTGTTGCACCCTAACCTTCAATTGATATTTGATTTTCCACCCTTATAGCATGCTTGAGGAAGGAGAACATAGGTGTAATTTTCATTATGGGAAGGGTTGATTTAGCTTTGAGATGCTGGCTATGTAAAGAAATGGGTTAGATAATTCACTCTTTTGTTCTACTCAAAAATAAAAAAATAAAAAAACAAAAAAAAAAAAATAAAAAAACAAAAAAAAAAAACAAAAGAGTGAATTACTAAAATAAAAAATGGTTGGATGAAATCAAGAGTTGGTAGATTAATTCTTTCTAAGGGAAATTTTGTCTCATTTGTAGATATGTTCTCCTTGTCTGAAGTATGCATTTTGTTATCTGAAAAACTAATGTTCTTGATAGCCCAACCTCATTACAACCTTTAAAAGACCTTAAGATCCATGTTAATTGTGTGTTTGTGATTTGACTAAAAATGAAAGGCAACTTGGATTTGTTCAGAGTCAGTGGAAGTTGAGAGAGACATTACCCAGTGAGATATTAGGAGAGAAATTCCTCAATTAGATTAAATGTCTTTGTTTGAGTTGTTTCTCTTGTAGATTCATTGTGTCTTGTTCCTGCTTTGATTTGACATAGAACATCTGATCTCTCTTATATTGAATTCTTGTTTTGAAAATGAATGTTGTCTGATGATTGAACCATGGGTCTGATTTTTTAGCAACCACTATTTTTGTTTTGGAAAATATTTTGTGTGAGTCCAATTACTTTGCTTGAGGACAATCAAGATTCTAGTTTGGAAGGAGTTGATAAGTACCAATTTTTAGTGTTTTTATACATTATAAATTTGAGTATTTGTGGGTTTAAGTGATCTTTAAGATAATAATCACCTCTGAATTGAAAGTTTTTCGATTTACTTTGTTAATTTGAGTCATGAGTCAAAAGAAGACATTTGATCTTAATTATTGTGAATTTCAGGTGATAAGAATGAAGGAAACTAGAGCTTGGAAGTTGCATGAGAAGAAGAAATAGAAAAGATTTGAAAAGAAGAGTTGTTAAAGCGAGGAAAGTTCGCCTAGACGAAAGTAGTTCAAGAATGTATATAAGCTGCGGAGGAAAAATTCGTCCAGGCGACGTTGGAGCGAGGCAACTGCAAAGTATCTCGCCCGGGCGAGGATGGTTTCGCCTGGGCGAGATCAGTCCAGAGAGTACATCAAATTTACGCCCAAGCAAGATGTTTTCGCCCGAGTGAAAAGTCACTTAACCTGAACCCAAGAGAACGCGTTTAAAAGAGGATTTTAGGGTTTTAGTAAGGGGATATGGATTTTGAGGAACGGGAGAGCCGGCAAGAACAAGAACTAGAGGATTCCTGCTCTTCTATCTTTCTTCTTTGAAGTGTAATGGCTACCATGAGTAGCTAAGTTCCGCATCTTTGGGATTGAATGTAATCTTTTAAACTCATTCGTATTTTGGTGATTTATATATAATATTCAGTTTCTACTCAATTGGTATTTTCATCTTGTGCTTAATGCTAGATTTTATCTGATCAATAGAGTCTTGATTTTGATTCTTAAATTTAACTGGGAAGTACGTTTGAGTTTCTGACTTAGATGAAAATACTCAATATATTGGAATACTAGGGATAGGTTTCGATGTATTGATTACGTATAACATCCGTTCTTAATGCTGGGTAATTTACTAAATAGTTGAGGGATCAATGTTTAGGAAATTTCCTTATGAAATTCATATCAGAGGAATCGGTGTGAATGATTTTTATATGTACATCAATTGTGAGTAGTTATGAATATTGTATGTTTTTATCAAATCCAAAATATGAATGAGAGAGATAAATAAAGTTCAATCTCAAAGTCTTTCTAGATCTTGCAAACTCTTTTTTACTTATTTTTAATTGTTCTTTTACGTTTCTTGACTCAAATTATTATCAAATCATATTAAAATTGAAATTGCTTATTGAGTAGTGACGCTGAAATTCTAAAACAGAACTGTTCCCTGAGGAATCGACATCTTTACTTAATTCACTATATTACTTGTGACTCGGTACACTTGGCGAATGAAGTCTTAACAATACACACCTAGCAAATTCATTCAAACTATACAAGTTTTATCTCAATTAATATTCATCTCAAACTCAAATAGTAATATGTTCAAATAACATTCTAATGATACTAGAAAACATGTTAGAGTGGGTACTACAAAGAAGAAATGATAGAAGGGTTTGTGCATCACTTTTTTGGTTTTCTTTCTTTTGTTGTTTTGTCTTTTAACATAAGGGATAAAGTTCTTCTAACTCTTCTGTTGGTTTATCTTAATTTTGTTCATTTGCTTTTCCATATTACCCTTATGGGTTTAGTGATTTGCTTTGTTTTTTTTTTCATAGGTTTGGTCTAGCCCCTCATGGTCTTGTTTCCTTTTTCTTTTAATAAATTTCATGTAATGTATTTAACCTAGCACAAGCTTTAATAAAAAAGAAATAACATACAACCTTGCATAAAATTCAGGATATTGTTACAATGTCACCTTCACATCTAGATCATCTATTACAAGATTCTATAAAAAACATAAATAACTTTCCTTACCTGTAATGTAACACTTTATTTCAAAGAAAGTTTCAGATGAACCAATAAATCTACTCAAAATCTAGAGACTTATAATAAAATATTCAAACATAATCAAATTTTAATATGAACTTAACCAAGTTAGGAGGATTGCTTTTGTCACTTAACCTCCTACCATGATTGATGAAAAATTCATAAGAAAAGGAAAAGAATAAATAATATTTATAATAAACAAAAACTTACTTGTTTGAAAATATGATCGATTAGAAATGATTTCTAACATCAATTATTGTGAGTTGTGATTCTGAAAAAGACGAGGATTGAAAGAAAGAATTTAATAAAAAAATATAGAAAAATTTTAAAAAAGAGAGCAAAATGAGAAAAAGACGTTACACATATTATTATTTTTTATTATCTAATTTATTCATATGAGATTTATTTTTATTTTTATATTTTTTTATATGAAATAATGGAAATGCTAATCTTCTCAAATTCAGTGTGGCAAAATGTTATCTTCTTGTTAACATTGTCCTGATATGCAGAAGTTATACTTGAAGAATCAATAATCATTACCTATTAATATAATAATAGAATAATGAAAGAAAGATTGTATTATTAATAAAACTATTTTTTAAATAATGGAAGAAATATTATATATATGGATATAATTTAATAATTATAATTTTATTTTAGTAAATTATAAAAAATAAATATACATTAAAATAAAAAAAATATTGAAAACATTTTTTTTAATTTATCATATTATAATTAAATTAGTAATTACATATATTAAAAAAGAAGTGATACATTTTCAAGTCACCTTGACTTATTTAGAAAGAATATGAGACTGTAATAATTTTCTAAGAATCACAAGTAAGATAAAGTTATCGATGGGATAATTCTTGCATATGTATTATTCAAAATCATCTGGATTTTGATGAAATATTTATGTATTAATTAGATATTAGTATATAATAATTACTTAATTTTTTAGATTGAGATAAGATAGAGACAAGTATATACATATAGTGTCTCTGTCTCAATATTCATTTTCGTCCTTATATTTATTTTTATTTTATATTATTAAAATATTTTTAATTTATTAGTTAATATAAAAAAATTATATTAACTTTTATTTAGTCTATAGTTTTATAATTTATTTTGAAGTTATACCTTTAATTATATCTGTTATTTTTATAAATTTTTAATCTTTATCCAATTATTAATTGATACTATTATTCGATATTTACATAATTATATTTTTTTTATATTTCATATTAGAGAAATAACATTTTTATATTAAATACTTGATAATATTATATTTTTTATGATATTTAATTTTTTTTATTTAATTAATATTAAACATTAGGGACAATATGTATACACATTCCTTGATAAGAATGAGAACGTAATAAAAAAATTTATATCCATTAAATATTAAAATAAAATAAAAAATAAATTTTTACTTTCTCAAATGAAATAGTAAAACCTATCAATTTCTAGTTAGTGATACTTCAAAATAATAAGCATTTGTGACAAAAATACTTCAAAATATTATCCTTTAAGATTCTCTATTTATCCTCCTGATAAACATCCTTGTTGAGATAAAAAAAAAAAAATTCATAAACTATAATTACTTTTAGATAAAAATATATTACATATAAAGTTTAACAAAACAACCGTACTGAAAATCAAATACTTTAAGTAAATTCTATATATATTTATTAGTCATTCAGATAATCAAATTAAGTTATAAATGAATTTATCAGTGTGATTATTCGTTTATATTTTATTTTACCATATCCTTTTAATTTCATAAGATTCTGGTAATAAAAAAAAAGTATTATTGCTTCAAACTAAAATTACAATACCCTAATAATAATAATAATAATAATAATAATAATAATAATAATAATTTATTATGTAATTTCAGATTATTTTATACAATATAACTATCAATTCCTATAATAATTATTTAAAAATTAAGTACATAATAAATTCTAAATACTCTTTTTTATAGCAATAATTTTTTTAATATACGTTTTTTACGCGGAAAACTAAATATCTCAAACATAAAGTTTAGGAAAGAACATTTACAGTTAGTCCCTTAACAATTCAATCAACTTGATAAAAATGGTTAGAATAAAATTTAATATTATTTTATAATTTATTTTGAGGTAAAGTAACTCTAGAAAATTGATTTATAAAATGAGAGTTATTGTCTGTATATACTTAAATTTGAGTTGATATAGTAACTGTAACCCTATTGTATTAAAATTAAACCCTTTCTTACATCTGACTCCAAAAGTTGCACAATTTGCACCATTCTAATTTTAATGGTCAAAATTGGAGGAAAGTTATTTTTAGTAAGCAAATATATATAATAATGGGTTAATTTTACGAACATTGGAAAAATGAGAGCCAAGAGAAGATTTAGAATATAATCATATAGAGTCAATAACAGTAGGCATTGTATGAAACATTAACAAAACCTAAAATTAGAAAAGGCATACCCTTAGTTAATTAAACTTGCCATATGCCACTACCTAACCCAAATATTGATTTTGTTAGTGAAGAAAGCAATGTCTTTCTTTCAAAATATTAAATAAAAGAAAATATATTTAATAGTTTTAAACTTTAATATTTTCTTCTATCATTAACTATGACATTTGAAATTATATAAGAATTAATATTCCCTAATTAACATATTGCATAGACTTTATTAAAATTGTACACTATCTTTTTCGACATAGATTAATCATCAATATTTAGTAAATACTTCAGACTAATAATAAAATTACATACACAATAAGTTTATTAATTTTTAAAATAATTACTTGAAAATTCGTAATATCATATTTTACAGTAATAATGCAAAGTATAAATTATTTTAATAATAAATAATATAATCAATTATATTGATTATAATCGTATCAGTTGTGGTATAAATTTGTTGAAAAATAACTTTAAATTAGTTTTATTTAGATATAAAAAAAGCCTATATATATACTCAAGTTTTTTACAAATTTTAATTATTATCTTAAACTCAATAATGAGATTGCAAACATTTATTTTATCTTAAAAACAACCAAAATGTCTAAAAGTAATCTTTCGTATTCTAAGTTTCCAGTTGTAAGTCAAAACAGTATAAAGTGAATGATTAGTCAAACGCGCGGAAGAGAAAACCAAAATATAAAGAGAAAAAAAATGATGTTTCAGATCTTTAAAAAAAAATTAAAATTTAAGTTTAGTCTTTCTAAAAGTTTTATCCTTTTCACTAATTTAAAAATAAATCACTTTCCTATAAAAAAAAACTATCTAATAAATCGTTATATAAATTATTTTAAAAACGAAAAATGATACATTTTAAAATCAAAAGGAAAGAAAACGCATGTGGTAGGTTCTCTTTTGAGTTTAGGACGTAGTGAATTTTGTTGAGTGTAGAAAAGTAAAGCAGAATGGAGAATAAGAGTATTAAGGAATCAAATCCAAGTCTTCAACTTTTTAAATTCTTCAAATGCCTTTTGAAAATAGTATTAATAATTGGTTCAGTTCTTTAATTAACTAAATAAAAGAAAAGTCCTGGTCGTGTTCTTGGAAATGGTGCTTCTTTAATGTAAAAGGTGAATTTTGATAAAAAATTAATTGTGATTTTACTCTTTATATTTCAAAAATTTGTAATTTTAATTCCTTAATTTTTTAATTATATGTAACTTTAGTCTCTAATTTTTGGTCGTAATTTTAATTATATATAATTTGTTTAAATCTTAGTTTTATAATTCTATTAAATCATTATCAAATAACATTTGATAATACTTTTTTACAACAATTTTCACACTTATAAAAAGAAAACCAAGAACATTGTACATGTATTCTCAATGTTACTTTATTATATACAAATTTAACCGTTATATTAAAGCCTTCAAGAATATGTATTTCTTAAAAACAATCTTATTTATTTATAATTAATGTATTGATAATGAATATTAATTACATAACTAGTTCATACTTTAATATTTATCAAAACATAATTCACTAAACCCGTATCCATAAAACATTAGAGGATTCAAAACTATAAAACAATGCATATTTACACAATCTAATTACTAGGTGAACCCGAATAACTTTATGCACATAGAAAAATTGAATCTATCAATGTTTTTCTCCTATGAGCTTGTGGTTTTGTAACACAACCAGAGAAGCTGTTCAAAAGAGACATGAGAAAAACTTTACGGAAAGAAATTAAAAAATTAGGGCATATGAAAAAGATAAATCGGTTAAATCTACTAGTTCACTTGAACAGTTCTAGAAGGATTATTATGTAAGAATTAAGTGAAAAAGAGATATTTTGTTGACACACCTATTACAAGATTTAAAAATGACAACTTATTGTAATTTGGATAATTTTTCAAAATCTATTACTTTTAAACTGTGCTTGATAACAACAGAATCAATTATGACAACTTATCTCAATTATGATTTGCTTGATAACAACAAAATCAAGACAATATTTTACATTTCATTTTAATTAGTTTTTAAATTTTTTATTAATTGAAAAATTTGTTCGACTTTGTTAATAGTATATAACAAAAATGTTTTTTTTTTTCACTAATCTAATACTTGTAGTAATATTCTTTTTAAAATGTAACTTTTAGTTCTCTGTATTTATTTTTCTAGCACTCCAAAATATAATACGTAGTTTAAAGTGTAATAAAATATACAAATTTCATACCATTTTCTCGATTACATATTTATTATATATTTATATTTAATATATACAATAGGGAATAACACAAAATTTCATAAATTTTTTATAAATTTCTTCTAGCACCTACTCCTCTTGTAGAAATATTTATTCTCCTAATAAAATAATTCTATTTATCTGTCTATCTATCTCATTTTGATTCAAATTCACGAGTCTTAATATATATGAAAAATGTGTAAAATTTGTTTACGTGAGATACTAAAGTTTCTATGAATTATTTCAATCTATAATATATAAGAGCATGAACTTAGTGAAAATTCTTTTTACCCAAATATAAAAAATGTCTTTTATTTGATTTTCCATACTAACATTCCCCTTCTCAACTTAAGATACTTTTGGAATATACATGTGTCATGTCCATGCAATATAATTCTTCAAGATCCCATCAAAGATAAGATGTATCTATAATATACTTATAATTTGTACCTATCCATTCACACAATTAACATAGTAATAAAACTTTGAATTGATATAGGTCAATTTCTTTGAAAAAATTCTAAAAATTGTTCAACTCCATTCTCATACTCTTTAAACATACAACTTGAATTTACCAAACTTTGATATATTTTTCAAATAACTTGATAAAAAATAACTTATAATGTTGATGTACATTTCAATTTTTTATGAAAAGTACGAGTTATCCCACTTAGAAAGGCATTACTTTATACTTGATTAAAACATATTCAAAAAATATAATTTTTCTTTTTTCACAAAATTTCAATACCATTTTGTATTGATGTTCTAGTACACTGATGAACGTTTAGTCGCGTCACGTTTCAAGTAAAACTAAATTTTTCTAATGTTGTATAGGGTCAACCTAGGTCAAACCCAAAGAATCCAAACAAATTGATTCCATTTTGATCGTTATTCTTTTCTTTCACAAATTAAAGATTGGGGATAAAGAAAATTTCATAACAAAAAATTTTAGACTAAAACTTACAATGTAATTATAAACTAAATATGTATGAATAACAAAATAAATGGTGAAACATAAATGTAAACAGAAGTGCCAAAAACAAAAACAAGAAAACAAAGTATGTTATAATCGATATATGCACATTGAAAATGTTTCATATGAATAGAAATTGAATAAACTTTATGCCTAAATTGAAATAAAAGAACAAACAATTGAACTACCTAAATTGAAATAAAAGAACAAACAATTGAAATACCTAAATTAAAATAAAAGAACAAACAATTGAACTACAATGGTTTACTGGAAGAAAATTACACAATGACTAGACCATCTAGTAGATTATAGTCTATTAGATTATCTAATGGTTGCATCTGGAACAAAAGTCGTCTAATGAGTAAAAAAATGATGAGCAATGCACTAATATTTAATTAAAAGTGTGGAAACTGAATTTTTTTTAATGTAAATTGATTAAAATGTACAAATGTGAAAAATTAAAGGCAATGAAAGTTAGAGATACTTAATATAAAATGCAAAATAAGAAAAATGAAAAGTAAAATTGAGAAGGTTAAATAGCACGACAATGTAAATTGTAAAATTGAAATTACAAAAATTGTAAATTATACTCTAAAATTAAAATTGGGAAATCATAAAGCAAACTAATAAACGTAGAATTAAAATATAAATGTAAAACATAGATGAACAGAATTACAAAACTTGAAACCCAAAATACACAGACTTAATTTTTATGAATTCTGATAAATTCTTCTTCACTTTTATATGCAAAGAAAGTCATTCTTTGAATGTGAAGAACATATGAGCAACCGATTCATGTTCACAATTCTCATCTGGAAACAAAAGTTGAGTAAGAATGAATTGAAAATGATCAAACCCAAAAGAAATTTCAGAAATAAAGAATAGAAATTGTAAATTTTATTGAACAATTGGAACATAATTAAAAGAAATTTGAATTGCGGTTAACAGAAAAGTGAAAAGCGAAAAGAGCGCGCAAAGAAGAGTACAAAACAAAAAAATTAAAAACATTAATTCCATTCACTTGAAAAACTAAAAACTAAGTCTAGAACTAAACTACAACTTCATGTTCTCTCTTTTAGATATGTCAACTAATATCTATTTATAAAAGTCGTAGAGCTTTACAAAAATGAATGGGCTCATCGAGCCCACAAAATCGATTCTAAAACTAACTAAACTAATCAACTTTTTCTTTCAAAACAACTTTCATAGTTGTCAACACCCAATTTCGTCCGGGTAAACTTTACTTCAAAAGTGTTCTTAAAAAAAATTATTTTCTTTAAAAAAAAGTAATAAAAAATAATAAAAATATTTTAGAAATTAAGAGGTATGGGATTTCTTGGGAAGTGAAGAGGCATGATTTTTTCTTAGAAAGTAAAAAAGGCATGGTCTCTTGGGAAATGAAAAGGCAGGGGCCTTTTGGGAAATAAAAAGAGATGACTCTCTTTAAGGAAAAAAAAAACACAAAAAAGAAGAACAAAAGAGGGGAGACGGGTTCCAAAAAAAAGAAGAGGTTATACTCTCATGCTATTCTTCATTGGAGAGGGAAACGGTTGAAAAAAGGAAGTAACAAGAGCTTGTGAAGCAACGAAAAGGGAAGAACAAAACGCTTCGGAGGTATGATTTTCATGATGGAAGGGACATAATGTTGCATGGGTTTGTCAAATGATATGATTTGTTTATTTGTTTGTCTCTATTTTATCTTTTTGCAAACATGCATATACGTCTTCATTCTTTCCCTTTCTATTCACTCTCTCTCACGTCACCTCACAACCACCAAAAACAGCACCAAAAATAGCCACAAAAACAGCCCCAAATAGCACCCAAACTGCACCAAAAATAGCACCCAAAGAGCACCAAAAACAACACCCAAACTACACCAAAAACAACACCCAAACTGCAGCAAAAACAACACCAAAACAACCCCAAGCTGCATTAAAAACAGCACCCAAACAACACCCAAAAACAGCACCCAAACAACACCCAAACTGTACCGAAAACAACACCCAAACAACACCAAAAATAACACCCAAACAGCACCAAAAACAGCCACAAAACAGCACCTAAATTGTACCAAAAACAGGTTAAGCTGCATTGAAAACAACCACGAAACAATCATCAAAACGGCACAAAAAATGCCGCATCATGCCGCTGCCACCGTCGACACCGCCACCGCTACCGTCGTTGACGACGCTCGTCGCCGTCGGCTCCTCGCCGCCGCCTCCTAACCCTTTGCCAAGTGGTGCTGGTGCTATGGTGTCCTTACACTCACTATCTCATGCCAAAAATGCCTCTAACCCTAATTGGGTTCTAGTTAGTGAGTTGCTTCTTACACCACATGAGTTAGGACCTACACCCACAAATTTCTCAGATTTCAAAACTACCCTTAACATTTTTTTCTTTTTTCAAAAAAATATAAAATAAAAAAAACTTTGGTAGTTTAATTTTGGGTTATTTTCTTTTTTTTTTTGTTTTTCTTCTTTTAAGGTCTATTTTTCATATTTATTCTTGTTTTGCAAAAAAAAATATGTTTTATTTTAATAAATTTTCGATTAATTTCTTAATTGACTGCTCGCATCATATGGGAATTAATTCAAAAAATTTTAACCCCGTTTGGAATATCAAAGGGCCATACGTATCAAGCGATATTCAAATGGGTTTAACTTTCAAAAACACTAAACGTTCTAAAAATATAAAAAAAAATAAAATATACCAAATTTTAAAAAATATAAATATAAAATTTCCAAAAATTAAAAAATATCAACAAACAAACAATTTTCTACAAAGAACTACGTAACCTTGATTCTCTATCCTTGATAGAGATACGTAGGAGCAAGGTCAAACCTTGTCGGGCCCCCCAAAACTAAAAAAACCATTTTGTTTGTTTTATCTTAATCTCGGTCTTTTTCTCGGGAAAATAAATATTTTGAAAAGTCACACTCAGTTTTATTTATTTAATTAAAGGTACCGTCTTAGGACGGGCGTTGTGGGGGTGCTAATATATTCCCCACACGTAACCGACTCCCAGATCTATATCCAGTTTTTGCAAACTAGCCTTATCCTTATTTTTTTTAGTTTTTCCATAGTTTTTCATAAAAACTATGGTGACGACTCCATTTTTTTATTAATTAATAATTTTTTTGGATCGCCGTGTCCCGTCATGATTCCGGTTGCGACAATAGCGTATTGCCTACTTTTATATAATTTCTACTTTTTAATCTCCAGTTTCCAATCGACTACTTCATTAAGGCTTCCAAGGTAAAAAGAGCATCAATTCAAAAAATATTCCTACAGTTGATTAGAGCACTCATTAGACGATTCAAGCAAAGTATACGAATGAACTTTTAATAATGATTTTGTAAAAACTATAAAATTCTAAGAAACTACAAATCTGCTTTATGAATAGAAAATAAGAACAAAACAAACTCTAAGGAAATGCATTTGGCCTAAAAAATTACAAGACTACCAAGAGTTATAATACACACCATGGAAGCGTTATATACCAAAGTCATGTATGCATCTAAAAAAAAATGCATGTAAGTTGAAATTTTATGAAAATATAAAATCAGAATTTGTGTATCATATTAATAAAGTAAAAAAAAAGAATGAACTTTTCTAAATTGTTTAACCAAATAATAAAAAATTCTGACTAATAATACATGAATCATTATATTAAATCTCAAAGGATACAATAAGGTTCACTTTTCAATTGAATATAATATATATATATATATATATATATATATATATATATATATATTGTTACAATCTCAAATCATAGTATCATTAGGGTCGACCAATATATTTGTGGTATTATCCGCTTTAGAGTTTGAAATTCATTCATAATTTTGTCCTTAAAAGGCGTTTTAGAAGGTTAACAGAGGAATGTGTATTTAAAAAGTCATGTATGCATCTAAAAGACAAAACGAAATTCGTGTAGTTGAAATTTTATAAAAATATAAAATCAGACTTGATGTATCATATTAATAAAGTAAAAAAGAATGAATTTTTTAACCGAATAATTCAAAATTCTGACTAATAGTACATGAATCATAGTAAATCTCAAAGAATAAAATAAGGTTCACTTTTCAATTGAATAATATATATATATATATATATATATATATATATATATATATATATATATATATATATATATGGTTTCAATCTAAAATCATAGCATCATTAGGGTCAACCAATATATTTGTAGTATTGTCCACTTTAGAGTTTTAAATTCCTTCACAGTTTTATTCTTAAAAGACATCTCAGAAGGTTAACATAGGAAGATATATTTTAATTATCTTTGGCCTCGACTCCTAACCGATGTGAACTATTGGATGTACTAGAACAAGTTCCCCAATCGAGGTCTGAGGGAAACAAGGGTTCATCTACGAAAACACTTTTCATCCAGTCTAGGTTTAAGGGGAATGAGGGTTCATCTTCAAAACCACTTTTTCATTTTCAAAGCCGGGACCAATGTTCAAAGCTCAAGTATGTTAAGATAACATTGTTAGGGTCAATCACCGCATCTGCGGTATTACCCACTTTGGAGCTTGAAGCTCCCTCAATGTTTTATCTTTAAAAGGCATCTCAGAGGGTTAAGGGAGGAAGGTGTATTTAAATTACCCTTAACCTAAAATCCTAAGAGATGTGAGCCTATTGGTGTATCATAACAAACACTCATTTGAGGGCTAAGGGAACGAGGGTTCATCTTTGGAATCATGTTTCCATTCCTAACCTCAAATTAGTTAAGATAGTATCGTTAGGGTCAGTCACCACATCTAAGTTATTGTCCACTTTGGAGCTTAGAGCTATTCATGATTTTGTTCTTAAAAGACACATTAGAAGGTTAAGAGAGAAGGTGTATTTAAATTTCCCTTGTCCCCAACTCATAAACAGTGCAGGAGTATTGGTTATACAAAAACAAGCCCCCTGTTGAGGTCTAAGGGGAATGAGCAACCGAAGTATTGTTCACCTTTGACTTATGAGCTCCGTCATAGTTTTTTCCTTAAAAGGTGCTTTAGGGTTAAAAGAGAAAGGTGTATTTAAATTGCCCTTTTCCTTGACTCTAAGCGCTGAGAGTACTGAGTCTTAAAGGTGTCTTAAAATGTTAAGGGAAGAAGTTGTACTTAAATTGTCCTTAACATTGACTCTTAAACAATGTGAGATTAGACATATTGAATCATACACACACACTAAAAATGTAAACTAATAAAGTTTTGAAATACTATATTTTAAATACTATGTTATTAGTGTAAATTATGTATCATTTTGTCAAATAAAAATGAAGAGTTTTTTTTTTTTTTTCAAACATAAGAATCAAACTTGGAATGTTATTGAAGAGAACTAAGTTTTATTAAATGATGTTAATATGTTTATTTATACATCAAAGTTTTAATATTTTATCCATTTTATAGAAATGGCCGGCATAACAATGATAAGATATACTTAACTATTCTTAATTTAACATTTATCACGTAGTTCAAATCGTAACATCATCTATTATTTGATAGAAACAAGAAAGTTTGGTTTAGATAAATAATGTATGGAAGGGAGTTTGGTTAACAATTGTTTGGGGGATTTGGAATTATAAAAACATGATCATTATCAGGAATTGAAAGATAGATGTTCATGGTTTATAGCCGAATTGAATGCATAGCTATGCATGAATCATAAAGTCTTAGGTGTTATGTTTTCATATTCATATTGGAACCAATTTTCAATATATAACATGAATGAGAAGTCTCCCAAAGTAAGGCAGAACAAGTACTAGAGAACAATTACACGTACATCTACCTATGTAATTTGAGGAAAGCAATGATTAAAAGGAGTTAGAGGTGAAATCTGATACACTATAAGGAGTACAAGGGATAGGTTTATGTTGAGGATACTCCTTGTAATGTTATGAAATAGGTCTCATATTAACTGATTCAGATAGGAGGGATACTAATGAATGTGATGTGAAACAAGACACCTATGTCTAGTACGACTATCTGAAATGGAATATTGTATAACTAATAGTGAGACTTAGTCTCTTTGTTGCAGTATATTTATGTATGTTTTAGGTTGATAGGTACACTACAACAAGTTATTGGAATAATCCAGGTGACTACATAAAATCTATAGAGAAGCAGAGTGTAACATCCCAAATTTTATAAAACTATGTAAAATATAAAATTATTACATCATCTGATCATATTTGAAGAGTCAAATCTTATATTAAGAAATATATCAGGCAATTAGACAATATATGGTAAGTCTACAATGAAGTGTACATTACCAGACGAAGGCAATAACCGATGAGGGTCAAATTTCTAATTGGTAGATGATTCTAAGTCGTCAGGCAATACTGAAATTTGAGATTAGAGCAGAAGGACTTTAAACGCACAAAATGAAGAGTTTATCGAGTAAAAATTTATAACATGGATGAGTGAATTTTGTGCTGATGGTTTAATCTCTTCTTCTAATCTATGAAATCTTAGATGATTCAAATTGGAACAAGACATTGGAAGAATGAAGTAACCATTGCCTATAAACAATTAGATGAATCGATGATAGTAAGTTTTCTCTATCTACAAAGCGTTAATAGAATTTTACCATGATGTCACAAGTTTAAAGGATAAGAACTATTTCATGGAAGGACTAGAAAAGTCTAAGTAAATATCTCTTCAAACACTATTATAGATAACAACAAATTTGTAAATCTCATTTTCTATTATTATCAAAGATATTTCACATCTTATTGTTTATCTCTTTATCACCAAATCCAAATTAGATTCGAAAGAATCAGTTTAATTACAACCATGTGGTTACAAGTGAATAGTAGTTACTCATGACTTCTCTATAGATAAAGTGTTTGTGAATTCACAACACACATGAAAATAATGAAAGAAAGTAAGAGACAAACTTGTATATATATATATATATATATATATATATATATACATATATATATATATATACATGTATATATATATGTATATATATTGTATTTTGTTTTATATTTCTATGAGGTAACCCTAAGTCTCACAACCCTGAAATAGTATTTTTATCAATGTTTTATTGAAAATCTATTTTTATGATCTTTCTCTGATTCATTACAAAAGATTTTCCATTATCTGAGATAAAATTATTTTATAACTTATATTCAAAAGCTTTAGTGCATAAATGTCATTGATAATATTTACTGATAATTGTTATTTTCCCTTATGGGAAGGGGGGAGGGGGGAAGGCCTCATGATCATTTTTGTGTCGTTATTCACATCAGTTAATGGAGGATTTGATTCTTTGGGAAGTGAGATGAGTTGAAGTGTTGATGGTGGGTTTGATATGTGCACATGTTCATCTATCTTGACTAGTCATTAACAATCTTCGTATTTGTTTATTATTAGTACCATTCTCAATATTTCTTTGTAGTATAAATAAAGAATGTAATTCAAACTTTTTAGTGTTTATCATTTCCAAATTATTATTCTCGGAGATATACTCGAATGACTTATGGGATCAGAATTACTAAAATGATTTGAAATGGTTGTACTATAAATTGTAAAACCATATTTCTCTATAAATTTGTTTTTATTAAAATTGATGCAATACAATTTTCATATATATATATATATATATATATATATATATATATATATATATATATATATATATATATATCTCATTTTTCTGTCTTTCTTTTGTTGTGATTTATGAACTATGAATGAACGTCCAGAGGGAGTTTCACTAATTCTTTAGTGGATAGTCACTCAACTTAGAGTTTTGGAGACTTGGGTAGAATACATGCCAGTGGATGGTGTCCCAACCTAGCCTCTAAAAGTATCTAACAAAAATAGAGTGGCAGATGACTTTGGCGGATGCCTCAACTTTGACTAAACTCCATCAAATTGGAGTAAAAGGAGTTGACGAGAAGAAGAAGGACCCATGGAATGGTTTAATATATCTTAACATTTACCACTATGTCAGGAAGAGTCACAAATAAGAGTCTTAGCTGGAGGAGACAAGAAGAAACACGTATGACTTCAACCTCTATATTAGTACGTTAGATGAAACTATTATGTAAAAGTTTTCATCTTCATTGTAGAAAGAATCTACTAAATTTTATTCAAAAAATTCTTTTGTTATTTCATTAGAGGATACAAGGTAGAAGGAAAATGATGTAATATCTTTATTTTGTTACTCAATATAAAGATGACATTTTATCTAATACCATATACTATTTCATTTGTCTATCCAATTCTTTGAGTTCCATTTTTCAACTTCTTATTGCTTAAATTACCTTGGTATAATATCATTTATTTTTTCATCTAATATCATTTGATTGACTATTTCTTCATGTTTCATTTCTTTGATGATATTTTGTATAATATCATATATTTCTCTATTCGTCTGACTGATTCTTTCGTCTAAGGTTATATGTTATTCTATTTGTTTAGGTATTTTTTTAATGTTCTATTTTCCAACTTCCTACTATTAAATCACCTTATAGATTTACGGGTCTACACTACATTTCTTATACCTTGATACTACTTTGTCATATTTTTATACTCATATTACTCAGACGTAGTCGAGGTTCTTGCTAAAGGTTTAGGATCTAGTAGATGAAGCTTTCTTTTAAATTTTTCTATTGCAATTCACTTTGTCTGCTTAATTAATGCTATATATATATATATATATATATATATATATATATATATATATATATATATATATATATATATATTAAAAAAAGTTCTCTTTGCATCAGCTTAGCCGACATAAATGATTTTTTTATTTTTTTACATCGGTTTTAGAGTGCGCTTAGCCGATGCAAATTTTTTTTTGCAACATTAGTGTCCCTTTGGAGTGGGTCTGGCCGCCGTTACTTATGTCTCTTCTATGATAGACGCCATTTCCTAGCATCTACTCAATGATTTTCTTATAGTGTTATAAATGTTTGATCTCGGTTATATTTTCCTTTATTTCAATTTAACCTTTTTCATTCAAACTCAATATTTTTATATTCATCCACATCAAACTCATAAACTTATATATGGAAAACTATAGGAAATTAACTTTACTTATTCAAACCATCTTCAAAACTCATAATAAACTATATACCTTAATACGCATAATCTAACCACTAAATCAACTTCTTAACAAGAATATTCAATTTAAAATGTTCTAAAACAATGATCTATTGATCCAAAATTCAATAACACTCAATTTCAACATTCAAACAAAACAAAATCCCTAAATTGAAACTAAAATCTTGTGACTAAGTTACCTTTACACCCAGATAGTCTATCTTAAGGTTATCTAAAAATTATAAATAACTTTCCTTACCTAAAATTCATTCCTTCGAAAGAAAGTTTCAACTCAAACAAGAGAACTATTCAAAATTTAGAGACCTAAAGCAAAATATTCAAACATAACCATTTAGAATAAGCTTAACTAAGTTGAGAGGATCATTTTTCTTAACTATCCTCACCAAGATTGATTACAAGTTTATAAGAAAGGAAAAAAATAAAGATTTTTTAAAATAAATGAGAACTTGATAGATTTGTTTAAATATTTGATCAATTAGAAATGAGTCCTAGACCCTCAACTACTATGAGATGTGATCAAATTCTAAAAGAATAAGAATTGAAGGAATAGGAGTAGAAAGAAATTAAAGGGAGAGAATAAGAAAATTTATAAAGAGGGAGAGAGTGAAAAAAAATGAAAATAAAGAAGAGTGGGGTGAGGGAAGGGACACAATTACACGTGATCATACTTATTTCACAACATAGTTTTTAAAGATATTTTCAAAACATACAATGTATTCACAATGTTGATAGTTGATTGGCTAAAACTTTATTTTTAAACAACGTTGGATGTTTTAACCTTCTTAATCACAATTTAGTTGTTAAAAAACGTGTATAGTCATTTAGATGTTGATGAAAAATCTTAATGGTTCATCTCATGTATCATAAAATTAGATGTGTTGTTAGAAATTGGTGCAAAGGTTGTGATTGGAAGGAACATTAAAAACAAGACTTACACCTAATGAAAGAATATTATCATTTAACTCGTTAGAATTTTCATTGTTTGTGAGATTTATAATAGTGGAAGGATTTGTGTCGGATTAGCAATAAGGGACTACAAGGGGATTGGTTTGAATATAGACTACATTAGTCTTTAGGCGTGTTAAATTTTGAGATGATAGGTGGGCGGATGGCCAAATACTGAAAGACAAATTTCTGAGGTTGTATGATATCTCTCAGGATAAAGAAAGCATGGTGGGGGACCTTGTGGATAGGGGGAAATCAGGAGTGGAGGAGGCCAAGCCTAGAGTTTTAGTTGGCGAAGGGATAGGTTTGATTAGGAGAAGCCTATAGAAGAACAAATGTTGGTGATGATTTCAAAAGTTCATTGGAATGTGGAAGATCAGGATAGGTTGGTGTGGGTAGGTGATGATCAACTTGAGTATACAGTTAAATCTGGATATAGCGTTTTGAATAAGGAGGATCAAATGCATACATCACAGGTATTCAAGCTTTTATGGAATCTAAAAATTGCACCATCAGCCATAGTGCATGCCTAGATGTTGTTATTGGATAGGTTACCAACCATGCCTAACTTAGTCAGACGGGGAATGCAAGGAGTGAATATGCAGTGTCCATTGTGTCTAGAAGATGTAGAAACCTCCCAACACCTTTTCATTACCTGTAAGGTGGCACAAAAAGTCTGGGATCTCTGTGAGAGGTAGGTAGGAATTGTGTCAGTCAGGCCCAATAACATCATACTTAATTTTATGTGTTTCAACTTATTGAGTTTAAGGCAGAGTGGTAATAAGGTGTGGAAAGCGATGTGGGTAGTTATAGTATCAGAGATATGGGACCAAAGAAATAAGATGGTGTTTAAAGGTGGGGTTGTGGACGCTGAAGAAATATTTACTTTAGCACAATTGAAGGGCTGGCTTTGGCTAAAGTATAAGTCAAAAACTTCATTATCTTATTTGGATTGGCATTTTTCTCCAGTGAAGTGTCTTCAAACATTGGTTTTGTCTTAATTGACTGGTGAAAGTCTTTTACAGGGATCTCTGGTGTTAGTGGGAATGTAGTGTGCATCTAACTAATAATCGGGAAAGAACAAATATTGTTTGTTTTGCAGACACAAGTAGTTGGGGACGGAGAACTGAATCTGGTCTTGTGAGCAGCAAAGGATTGTGTGGGCGTGCAGGTGCCTTTTATGGGATTACTCTACATCACCAATATAGTGCTTGCTTATTCTACTGTTATTGTAATTAGATGGACATTAAACGCACATTGTATTATATTATTTGATGGTGCCAATATATGCTTCCCATGTAGATTTTAATTAGATATTAAGTATACATGAGAATGGTATACAAGACGAATGTAGCTTAACTTCTGGACTGTATATGGATTGGAGCATCCCTTATGTGCTTCTTTTAATTTAATTTATTTTTGATCGTGTAAAAAAAATGTATATAGATTGGAACATCCCTTATGTGCTTTTTTTAATTTAATTTATTTTTGACCGTGTAAAAAAAATAAAATAAAATTCAAGGTGTGGCAATGTCTTTGTACTTATTAAATAAAGTCATTACATATCACTAATTAAATATTGTACTTTTAAGAGTCAAATAGAGTTAAAAATTTCAACATGTGTAGATGATAATAGTCATTATACACTAAAAAAACAGTGTAAAAAGAGATCTAGTAGAAGATACGATGTATTTAGTAAATTATACAATTGTATTGAGTTCAATTCCCTACTTTAACTTATTTACTTATAGTCGTTATATTTAAAAAGCCATGCTTCACATGAGTGGAAAAAAACTAGAAGATATTGAAGTACACGTTTAGATATAAAACTACACAGTATACCTATCTAAATGAATCTTTTACCTACTAACCATTAGTGATTAGAAGATTATCTTTTCTTAAATAATATCTTAGCTGACTTAGATATAAAAAAGTTAAGAATTTTTGTTATGAAAAAGGTCCACTTGATTAAGATTAGCCATAATTTAATATAAGTTTTACTTAAACAAATATTTGACAAAAAAAATATTGCAGTTAGGCATTAATGCCTATATATATTTCTACGAACTATTATATTCAATATTTGAATCTGTTCAAGATCACATCAAACCATTTTTAATTGAGTTTCAATATAACAAATGTACAGTTGGTGTGCACAGTACACAGTACACCGGTTAATATATTTTTATTTATTTTCCTAAGGTCGTAGTGTTATACACCTAGGGTTTATAGGGACAAACTTATATTATTGATCCTGTATACTTGGAACTAAGGCCTGGCTGGCAACAGGAAATAAAGATCCAGGAAACAAAATCAATGGTTATTTAATAACTAAGTAAAAAAGGAAAAAAACAAACACAAAAATTTGGAAATGAAAAATGTTATTCATACACTATTTTTCGGACATAATAAAGTGAAAGAAAGAGACAAATAAACAACTGCAATATGCAGAAGTAGTGTGATGTTATAAAAAAAATGAGTCAAAAGAGATGTAACTATTATTCTTGGTTTGAAAATATGTAACCCCAACCAAAACAACCTCAAAATCAAAATCTCTTCATGTATAAATACCCTTGTTTTCCATTCTAGCAGCACTTGTTCTGTAAGCCTCTGCCTCCTCTGTCTCTCTTTGCTTCTCTGTCCATTGCCCTCATTATACACTCAGCCGCTACCATGGGTGCAGCTGAAGTAATGCCTGAGACTCCCCTTCAAGCAGTTCCTATACTTTCAAGAGAAAGCAGTTTTTCATCTTCACCAAGAAGGTACCATTTTCAACATATCTTCCCTTTCTCTCTGTCCTTTTATAGTTTTGTTTTCTTACACATACATAAAAAAGCTATTCAAAATGCTGGCATGCTTTTGGCAAAAAGGGTAGCTTTGAGAGTCATATTGAAAATGTATAGTCCCTTTTCTTCAATTTGTTCTGTTTTCCTCCAAAATGAGGCAAAATCACGCCACCCCCAAAAAGCAAAACACTACCTTTTACTTAAGTTTACCAATTATGAACAATCTGAACATTTTGTTGACATTTTGTAAACTTCTCAATGAGTTAACAAGCCATAGTGACGATGTTACTCTTCTTTTCTGAATAATAATTGTAATTAGGATCTTTTTAGTGAGAACTCTGAAGTATGATTACATTATTCCTTTCCAACATTGTGTTATCTAGGAATAATTTACTTTTAATAACTGGAAGTAAAAATTGTAAATGTACTTTGAGAGAAAAAGTTCTGAAATTTATCAAATATTTGAAGAAACTGTTGATATGATTGTAAACTGTTTGATGTTATGTGTTAGGTTGGAGGGAAAGGTCGCTATCGTAACAGGGGGTGCGAGAGGGATTGGTGAAGCAACGGTGCGAGTGTTCGTGAAGAACGGTGCAAGGGTAGTGATAGCGGATGTTGAGGATGCACTCGGCACGATGCTGGCAGAGACCTTGGCCCCTTCAGCCACGTACATGCACTGTGACGTTAGCGTGGAAGAAGAGGTTGATAATTTGGTGAGTTCCACAGTTTCTCGGTACGGCCAAGTGGACATAATGTTCAACAATGCAGGGGTGTTGGGGAACCAGTCCAAGAACAAAAGCATTCTGAACTTTGACCCCAACGAGTTCGACCGTGTGATGCAGGTGAACGTGAAGGGTATGGCCTTGGGGATCAAGCACGCTGCAAGGGCCATGATTCCTAAGGGGATTGGGTGCATCATTTCCACTGCGAGTGTTGCAGGGGTCATGGGGGGGCTTGGCCCACATGCTTACACTGCCTCAAAGCATGCCATTGTGGGGCTAACCAAGAACGCTGCGTGTGAGTTGGGGAGGTATGGAATAAGGGTGAATTGCATTTCCCCCTTTGGGGTGGCCACCAACATGCTTGTGAATGCTTGGAGAAGTGGTGGTTGTGATGGGGAAGAGGATGATGATGAGGGTATCAATTTTGGGTTGCAATTTCAAGAGGTGGAGAAAATGGAGGGGTTTGTGAGAGGGCTTGCCAACTTGAAAGGACAAACACTAAGAGCCAAAGATATTGCTGAGGCTGCACTCTATCTTGCTAGTGATGAGTCAAAGTATGTTAGTGGTCATAATCTTGTGGTGGATGGTGGAGTCACCACCTCAAGAAACTGCATTGGTTTGTAACTTCTTGTGTTTACCATATTCTCCCTTTTTTGAATGTAGGATCCACCAGTCTGTAAAATTATTCATATAAATATAATTTTAGTTATTTTTATTAGTTTACTCTTCTTAATACATCTTAGAAACTTAAATTATCAATGTGAAGCAGTGCAAAAGTGTGAATTAAAAGAAATCCCGAATTAAATTAAAATAAACAAGCTGAATAAATCATAAGTGAAGTGAGAAAAAAAATCGAAGTATCTAATATCTTAGTGTTTTTTATTTTTTTTCCTTTTAGTATTTCTTAACAAATCAAGAGTAAATCATTCTTTTTTGCCTAGCATAATGCATTTACTTTCCTTATAAGAAAACAATCAATTTAAGAATTGAGTTGTGTTAATAGTATGTAGTATTTTTTTTTTTAGGTCATGCATTTAAATTCTAATATATGATCGGATATAAACACACAACATCATGTGTCTGAATTGTCGTATGAAGATGAGGCGTTATAGATTAATCTTCAGATTGCATGAATCATGTGGGAGTATATTCTTCAACTAATTAATGTAATATATAAAGTAAAATAAAATGTTACCTTAATAATGATACAATAATTCATCAAGTGTATAATATCCTAACTCATTTTCTTCTCCTGTTGGACTGTTGTAAATATTTCCATATTAGCGTTTAATTTCTATTAATCTTTTAGAGAATTTAATCAAGTAATTAGAGTAACATTTTTTATTTATTTATAAGAATCAAACTCCAAATTTTAATTAAAAAGTTTAAATTTAATTTAGATCGAAATATATAATACTTAAAAAAGACAATAAAGACAATCAATAATTATTTATGTAAATAGTTAAAATGTTGTAAATTGAAACATGTCTGTTAGACAAAAGTTTTGAAGTGCAATGGGATCTCATGCTAAGGACTATGTGAGTCTCACAAGTTTTAATTTGTATTATCTAAGGATGGTAGAACGTGTTTGATGTTTTGCTATGTTAGTTTGTGGAAGTGCCACACATTGGCTTTATTGGATTGTAGTGAAGAGAATATATTTTATTAATCAGAACTTGTGTGTCTTAGAAGTAATTTTTTGGACTTCTTTATATAGGTTACCTTTGTGTTCCACTTTAATTTATTTTATTCTTTACTAATAAAAATAAAACATGAAACATGAGATTGCTATGCTTGTTTTAATTATTTATTTGAATTAACGAAGTGATATTTAAAAGGAGATGTGAAAGAAGAGTGAAAAATTCTTTAGTTTGTTGCATGAGAGTGACAAAATTCTTTTGAAAATGTGAAACCCATGTTATATAACTTCCACGTTTGAACGAAATGTGTGGATCCATATTTCCTATTTTGTGTGACTACACTTGTTCTTTTGTGTTATTTGTCTCATGCAAAGGATTACAATTATGATAGAATTGATCGTATTTTGTCATAGGATGTTTTCAAATTCTTAGTCTACAATATGTATATATAATTAATCTTTCTCTTTCTATGTATAGTGGAGTTATATATTACAAAATGAGCTTGATAGGTTTATTGCAAGAGTAAAATTATCTTTAAGTAGCATTTTTAATATGTTTTAAAACCAAATAATATTTTTTTTACAAAAGTATAAGCTTGATTTTATAATATCTTTTTTTAAAATTACTAATTTTTTAAGACATCTTTATTGCATGATTATAACTAAAGTTAAGTTTAAAATTTTTATTTTATAAAACTTTTTTTATTAAACTATGTTGATATAACATAAAATTTAAATAATAGTTAAACTATAAAAAAAAATGTGTCTCTGTCTTAAAAACATCTCTTTATATTGATAATTAAATAAAAATTATTAAAATATACTTTAACATAAAATAATGCTTACCTAAATTTAACTGTAGACCAAGAAATAGTCAAATAAATATTAACATAACATGAAACAAGTACAATAAAAAAAAATAGTAAACTGTGAAATAACTAGTAGTAAAAAAATGCACATAGGATACCATCTTAAAATTAACTACTAAAATTATATTTATATTATTCATAAAATAACTACTTTATATATAATACAATATATATTTTGATATCTTTGTTTCTTGAACAATATAACACAATTTTAGTAGTTAATTTTAAGGTTGTATCTTACGAGAGACAAGTAGAATAAAAAATGTTTGATGTTGAAGACTTGTTCAATACATAGCCACATTATGTCAGATATATATAGTATATATATGATTAAGAAGGTAACTTCTCACAACTTTCCTTAATTGGTTGAATCCAGGTATCATTGGGAATTTCAAAACCATGCCACCACCTGGGTGATATGAATTCGTTTGATGGTTTATGAAAGGTCAATCATCTACTATTCACTAGTATTGTGTTTTTTTGCTTTAAGGGTCTGGTCCTAGTTAAGGTTGGGAATAAGCTGCAGAGAGAAATTATTAATGAAATATCAAGTGGATGAATCTCTTGTCAGCTTCCAGACAAATAAAAGATTAATATTGAACACCAGCAATTGAGTAAGAGTAAGAGGGTTTCATTGTTTTTATTAGTTGGTGGCTGCTCAGTGTCAGTTTAACTAAAAGTTAAGCATGAAGCAGACAGCATTAATTAGCTAGCCACTCGCTAATACCTTCTTCATTCATTCACAAGCTGCTTTTTATTAGGGAATATTATAAAGATATGGAACAAGATTAGAACACTTGAGGATATACTTCAAAAGTGCAAGATGCTAGACTATTTAAAAGAAATACACGTGTAAATGTTCTTTTGTTATCATATATTTTTAATTAAAATTAAATTTTTTCAAGTACTACTTTTATTATAAAATTATTTATATTTTATCTTTTTTTATTCTAAATTAACTAATATTTTACAAATTTCAAATCTCATTTTCCAATATATTCTATTTAAACTTCTCATAACTTATTTAAACACTCCAACAAAAGAAATAAGTTACATTTACATCTTATAAGAAATAAGGATATTTTAGACTAAAAAAATATATTAATATTTTACACTAATTGAATATTCCTTAACATTTGTACATTAAAGTATAGCATTAAAAGTTAACATGAAGGATATTTTAAACAAAAGTAGTCCTGGAAGGTATGCATTAAAAGTTAGCCTTGGTTGGTATATATTATTAAGATAAAATTAGTTTTCATTATTTATCATACTCCACCTAATTTTGTCCATTTTACGCTTTAATGTAACTTTTATTAAAAGAAAACAAATAAATTCAAAATACTACGAATATCTTTCTATGATCCTATACACATTTGATAAAAATCAAACGTTCTAAAAATACAATTTAGAATAAGTAGTTGAAAAGCTTAATTTTAGTAATACTGTCAATATAAGTTAAATTATCTTAACTCATTTTATAAGACTCTTAAAGTAGTTATTATAAAATATAATGACTTTCAACCATATAATAATCTACCATTACTTGATAACATGAAGCCTTTTTTCTTAATCAATCATCACTATCTTACTTTCTTGTAATGAGGCTTAATTTGTATTTTAACCTTTGAAGATCCAATTTGGTATCTATCTAGCCTGTCATGGGGATGACATTGATCATAGATCTCATGAATCTCGTGACATTGGTAAACAAAGTCATTGATACTTGACAATTAGAAGAATTGACAATTAGAAGAAGAAGAAAAAAGTGGGTTAGGACAGCCAGAAAAGGTGGACAAAGAAGAAGGAGCTTGAGGCATGCCATTTTAAAAATTTCAACTTCAAGATCTTGTGCAACCAATTTCTGACTTGTATCTTGTTTTGGACCACTCTACTACCTAATCCATCAACATTCAAAAGCCAAGTTGCTAACTACATATTAAGAGTGTCTTAGTTTAGGGTTAACACTCATTGGAAGCCATGTTTATTCCATATCTAAATTTTATTTTTGTTTTAGTAGAGATTAAGTTTAACAGAAGAAATCTAATTCTTTATAATATATACGATCAGTAAATATTCAAATTTTTGTTGAAAGGAATATTCAAATTTAGTTAGTGACAATATTCAAATTTAGTTATCCATAAAAAGTTCTTTTATGTCATTGAATTCAATTTAAAACACTATCTAACGATGATACCATTGTAAACTTGGTATTATATATTCTTATGTTTTATTGATAAAGTCAAAATTAGCTTATTTAATTGATAACTAAGAACCTGCTGAAGGAGAAAACAACAATTAGTTTGTAAAGAAATGTGAAAGTAATCAGATTCAGAGAATATATTCTAACGTACAATCGAAGAACTGAGTTTGATTAATCTTTTTATGCAGAAATGAAAAAGTTACTAGGTTAGAAGAATAGATAATTGTTTAATTGAGGTCCCTTTTCATAAACCTATGAATGTTTTCCCTTTTATTTTAAGAGAATTATATAGTATAGGATAACATTTTTCTTGTTCTTAAATTTTTTATTTTTTAGAAAGGAAAATTTGTGACAGTTTCACATCTTTTTTGGAATGGAAGAATGTATATTGTATTTTGGAATGTATGAGTACAAGGGAGAAGAAACGTAGAAAGAGTGAAAAAAAAATCTAATATATGTTTGGAATCAAGTTTAAAAAGAAGTTTATACTCTCTTAACACGTCATATATATATATATATATATATATATATATATATATATATATATATATATATATAAAAGATGTGAAAACTTTGAGATCGGAGGATGCTGAGAAGACATTCATACAATGTTTCATATGATTAAATTCAATGTATTTTGAGTTGTCGAGATAGTTACACTAATGTAAATTGTGTACAATTTCCAAATACATTTATCAATACAAAATGGATTATTTGATGATGATTAATTAAAATATAATTAATAAGTATCACATCCAAATTTTTGCCCAAAAATATAATTAAAAGATATTTGGATTTATCTTAATCATCTGTATAGGTATAATCATCCGTATAGGTATAAGTCCATTTATAGTAATAAAAATAAGGAGTATTGTAAAGTAAGGACAAGTAGAATTTATGTTATTATTATATGTAGTTGAATTCTTACTTGAACAAAAGTTAACTTAAGTGTCAAAGTATCTTTATTGGTATCTCGACACTAGTCTGAGAATCGAGAAGAGACCAAAGTAGAGTTGAAGAAAGCTAACCGAATTTGTATAGATCGAGGTGACGACAAGAAGACGACAACAACAGGAGAACACTTGGTCTTAAATGGGTAGTCTCGACCTAGTAAGAATATTTTTGGCACCCACCATAGGGTCGAGTAATAAAATTAGTTGAAGAAACATGGTTACCACATGCCAAATGACGAGCGTGAAAAATCCCCTAAATCAGATAGATATGGTACAAGAGCTTCGCTGAGAGTTGGGGATAGAAAAAGGAAATTCGACTCAAGAGATGTATGCATTAAGGATAGAGAACGCATGGACGAAACAAAAGTTGGAAAGTGGCAGTATCATGCCATTAGCCTCGAGGCATGACAAAGGGGAACCAACCAGGACTAGAGTAATGAAGTCGAACATTCTTGCCCTCATAGTTCCATCAATACATACATTACAACTACATCACGAAAGCACCCATTTGTGGATGGCATCATCGATGTACCACTTCCCGCCAACTGGTGAAATCCCACTTTAAACCGTTGTGATGGGACAATTGACTCGGACAAACATGATGATATATACATTACCCAGATTAGTTTATACACAACTAAAGATACAATTTTTAGTTGAGCTTTCCCAACCTCCTTGAAAGGAGCCACATTAAGTTGGTTCACTTGTCTTTCCCTGAATTTGATTCATTGTTTTGACACCCTAGTGAGCAAGTTTGGGGCTAGTTTGCAACCATCCTGTCGCATCATCTAACACCAATCGCACTCGTGAGCATATGATAGGAGAAGGTAAACTCTTTGAAATCCTTAATGAAGCGCTATGGAAAAATATCCCTCAACATAAGGAATCTCAACCCTGAAGTTGTCATGCATCGCATGGTCACAACTTTAAAGGCCAACCCTTTCTTGGATAGTTCATGTAAGAAATTGACCACAACCTTTGATGAATTAAGGCAGAGAGTTGCAAAATTCATCAAACTTGAAAAATATTAAATAGTTTAGAAGTAAGATCCGAATTGAGGCACACGTTAAAAGGAGAAAACAAGGAAAATATCTCTCCAATTGAACACCACCAAGCAGGCAAAAGGAGCCAATGAGAGGACCACATTTTCCACATTACACACTATTGAATGCTAGCAAAGCATGAATACTAGAACAATCTCTCAACACCAAGCTCTTACTAGGATTGAGAAAGGTCCTAACACCCTCAAACGCCAATCAGACTAGACATTGTTGCTATCATCACAATGATGGACAAAACACCAAGGAGTTCATAACTTTGAAAGACAAAATAGAATAACTAATACAAGCTAACCACATGTGACAATTTGTTCAAAGAAGCCGATACAAAGAACCCTATCGACCAGGGGAGTGAAGGAAAGGATCTATTGAGATGGTAAGAAGGAGAAAAGGCAAAAGGTACCCTTGCAAGGAGTTATCAACCCGATAGCAGTAGAATTTTCTAGTAGAGGAACCTCTGTCTCAACAAGGAAGAGGCATTTGAGGACTGTCCAAACCGTGAACCATGTCGAAGCACGACCTAGGAAAGCATGTCGACAATTACATGTACAGACTCTAATTTCCAAGGAGTCGATCCCAACCAATATGACCCCATGGTCATAACCATAGAGCTAGCAAATTTGGCATTTATGAAATCTTTAGTAGATCAAGTAAGCTCAATCAACATTTTATGCTAAAAGATGTTCAAACGACTAGGCTTATTAGATGATATTATAGTAACCTATGATTATCGGCTTTTCAAGGGAACACGTCAATACTAGTGGATATGCAAACCTCTTTACAAAGTTTGGGAAAAATAATAACAGTTCAGAACCATTAAAATAAGTTTTGTCATTGTAGAAGTTAACATGTCTTACAACATCTCGAGAGACCCTCTCTCAACACCCTCGAAGTTATCGTCTCAATGTCGCATTTATCCATGTAGTTTCCATCTGAGGCAGGGGTGTGGTAACAATTCATTGCGATCAAGAAACATCCAGAGAATGTTACATCGTAAGTCTAAAGTGACTATGGCAAACCCTTCCTCCCACACGAAAAATATCAAAGGACTGGTAGAGGTAAAATGGTCTCAATGGTTGACCTGAACATACGCATGAATAGTGAACTTGGATAGAGCCAAAGGAGGAAACATTTAGTTGGTTGTTGGGGGCTAAAGATTAGAACACTCAGTAGGGAAGTAGCCTGAATAAAAATGATGCCAAAATTATAATAAATGCTTTAATGAAAAATCGAGACTTGTTCACCTAGACTGTCGATGACATCTTAGGAATTGACCCATGAGTAATGTGTTACCAATTGTCGGTATGCCAAGAAGCACAACCAATTTCTAGAAAAGAGTTAAGGCTAGGAGGAGAGATGAGAATGATGCCTGAAAAACCAATACACAACATGGTTGGCAAATGTGGTCTTTGTGAAAAACCAAATGACCAGTAGAGAATGTACGTGGATTACATTGACCTCAACATAGTGTACTAAGATTCCCAACATTGATAGATTAGTAGACGAAGTTACTATACATAGTGTACTAAGATTCCTAGATGCATACTAGGGCTACAATGAAATCCCAATATATAACCCTTATAAGGAGAAAACAACATTTTATCACCGAGAAAAAAGTTACAAAGTAATGCCTTTTACTTTGAATAATGTTGGAGCAACTTACCAGCGACTGATACATAAAGTCTTCTTTAATCATATTGGAGAAAACATGGAGGTATACATAGATTATATGGTGCTAAAGTCAAACACGATTCAACAACATGTCGAGGACCCAGTGGAAATATTTTGCATCTTAAAAATTATAACATGAGACTTAACCTAGAAAAATGTGTTTGTGTTGAGGAAGGAAACATTTTGGGCTTCATGCTCACGTACAAAGGAACTAAAGCCAATTCAAACAAATGTCAGGCATTGGCTAACATGAGAAGCTTAAGAATTTAAAGGTGGTGCAAAGACTAGTAGGACAATTAGCCTTGCTCTTGTGTTTCCTCGTATTGTTGGCTGAAAAAGCAAAGCCTATTTGAAGCTTATAAGAAAAGAAAAAGCCTTCAAGTGCAGTGAGGAATGCAAAAAATCTTTCTCAGCATTAAGGCATTCATGGCCTCACTACCTATCCTCAACAAGCCAAAACTCAAAGAACAACTTCTCTTATAACTCTTGGTGACCGAAGAAGCAATCAACACCACGTTAGTTCGAGATGTAGTGAAAGAGAAAAAGGCAGTCTAATTTATAAGTTAAGTGCTTCAAGATTTGGAAACGAGATATAACTCATTGAGAAGTTGGCCCTGAGACTTGGAAACAACATATAACTCATTGAGAAGGTGGCCCTGAGACACTCATATTTTCAGAGCTTATTTAGAACCGACTATCAGATCTCATAAGTTCGCCATAAACCCAAGTTGCCCAGAAGAATGATCAGATGGTCAGTAGAGCTATCTCAGTATGATATCAAATATGAGCCGAGAAGGCCGATAAAGTTGCCTGAATGAGCTTTGTTCGTTGTCGTTCCACAACCAAATTCAAACAGTTTCAATGTAGAGCATCTATCATAGTGCTAAATTGTCTAAAACTAAAAAGATGATAGTATAGCTAAGGTCAATTGATCTCAAGTCGTCTCTCAACGAATTTAATTTTGAATACAGTCAGGCAGTGTTTGAAACTTGTCTGCAAGCAATAAAAGTTAGTAATAACAATAAAGTAAATGAAGGTTGAAATTGTTTAACAGAAAATATAATAACGATAAAAAATGATAAAGATAGTAGATTGACTATCAAGTTAATTCACCACTGAATACGTCATTGTTTATCCTAAGATTATCATTATTCCAATTCTCATATAGAGTTAAATTTAATCAATTAAGTGTCAATCGAATTCAATAAAATCTTATTAACAAAACAAGTGTTTACTATCATATTCAGTATCTCACTTGTCTCCAAGCATCTACTCATGAAATGTTTACCTTCTGCCTCTTGAATTAAGAAAACTAACCAAGAACTTCAATTAAAAAAAAGAACTAAATTCTCAACAAGTATTTGAAAGCAATTCCTTTGATAGAAACTAAAATTCAAGAAGATAAGATCGTATTACACAATCTGCTATAAAAAATTTAAGAACAAAACTTTATTGAATAAAAACCTCATAACTCATCGGAAAATTACAAGAGGATTAACCCATAAATCTTTAGCCTTCCATGTGAAGGCAAACGTAAGAAAAATACAAAATGGAAATAAAACTAGGTGTAAAGTATGTTGTTATTCTTGAGCCTCATTTAAAACTTTCTTAAAGATTTCTTTTCTTCATGAATTTGAATTCATTTTTTGTATCAAAAATTATCTTTCAATCCTCCCTGACATACTTTGTTTCCTTCTTGCCACAGATTACCTCACGAATATCTTCTTTCCAATTTTATTGTTGATATGTATTCTCGTTCATCTTTCAAATATTGTGTTTCCAGTCTTAATTCAGATACATGAATTGGACTTTTGTTTATTTAAGCCAAACACAATTGAATCTGTTGTGATTCAAAGGAGATTGCTCTAAATCAAGTAAGAATTGCAAATGATTATCTTTGTAGAAAATCCAAATAATATCTTTACAGAGGATTTGACTAAATTTGGAATTTGTTTCTTCATAAGGAAATAAAACCATATAATTTGTGTCTTTGCTCTTCAGAGAAGTACATTTACTTGTAGATGATCTAGGAAGACCGTCTAATGAGACCATTTAATCCTTTTTTCAGCATAACTTTCCAAACTTTAAAATACTTTAATTATTCATTTGAAATGTCATCATCAAGACACATAATCTCTTCAAATAATTAGAAACAAGAAAAGTGAGAGAATATGCTTAAAATCCAAGTTTAGTCAACAATCTCAAGTAAGGTCCAATTAACCATGATTAGATAAATATTATCTAAACAATGGATTTATTCTCAATTACAATCTAAGAAAGCCAAGGTTAATAAGTGTGAAAAGAAATGTACTCATCTAGCTTCACCGCAACATTTGTTGTTTCCACTCGAGAAGGAAAATGATGGCTTCAAAAGTGCTTTGAGCCAGCTATTATTGGCCAACAATACAAGAAAACTGCATCGATTTTGTTAAAAGATGAAAAAGTTGTCAGAAGCATTGTAACCTAATCCATATGACAGCAATAGAGCTACAAGTTATAGTTCACCTTGGTCGTTCGCCAAGTGGATAATGGATATAGTATGATTGTTTCTGTTGACCCAAGGACAACAAAAGTTCTTAATAGTCGTGGTGGACTACTTCACAAAATGAATTGAAGTCAAACCCCTCACTAAGATAATAACACAAGTACAAAACTTCATTTAGAAAAACATCATATGTTGCTTCGGACTACCATACTCCATCACCACTAACAAGGAAAAACAACTCAATGACAAGAAACTTGGAGAGTTTTACAAAAACCTTGGGATAAAAACGTCACTAGCACAATCGAGCATCCTCAAACAAACAATCAAGTCAAATCCACTAACAAAGTCATCCTGATCAAATTAAAAAAAAAAAAAAAGGCTTGGCTTAACAAAAGGAAGATGAGAATAAGAACTCCTTAAGGAACTTTATGCATACCGATGTACCCCACAAACAATGATGGGGGAATCTCCATACAACCTTACGTACGGAATGAATGTTATGATACCAATAGAACTTGGAGAGTCGATGCTATGCTAAAACATTTTGGATCTTATGTTAAAAACAAGTGTCATAAAACTGAGCTTGACTTGGTCCAAGAACTATGAGATAAAATTAAGATACGAGAAAAAACATCTAAGCAAAGGGCTACCTGAAGATACAATGAAAAAGTTAAGCCAATATCCTTCCGAAGAGGAGATCTAGTATAGAGGATGTGAACAAAATCAACAAAAGCTCCAATAGATGGCAAATTCACCACAAATTAAGAAGGACCGTTTTGGATTCACGAAAATCCAAAAACCCTCCCTCTCCCCGCCCTAAAAATTCTTATAAGAAGTAAAGTGGACGAGAAGGTAGGTCCTCAATTTACTCGATCTTGAGGCCTCATAACATAATAATGAAGAAAAACTTAAGGCTTAGCCCTCGAGCACAAAACCAAACACAAAATCCAAAAATCTTGGAGTGATGTCCAACTATTTCGATGAAGTTGGGTGGGCATTATGTTTGAGACACAAAGCACATGTGACCCCAACAAGCAAAGGTGAACAGATGCAACCTCTTGAACGTCAAATCATTTCACATTTAACGGCTACAATCTCATGACACTCCCAAGGACTGTTAAAACCCTTAAAGACTCTTCGTAACCTTTCATGTACTCAAGCCTAGGGCCTAATATACAACATAGTACCAAAAAGATCCTGGTAAGAAAAGTCAATTTTTCTTTCAAGACTCTTCATCAAGCCAATTAGAGTCTGAAGGGCCAGTGTAATAGCGGAATTGAAAAGCCCTTGAAATGCTTAGCAGACCTCGATAATGATATTTGATACGATTAATCCAAGATGTTATAAGTTGTTGAGATAGTGTTGGTAATATAAATTGTGTACAACCTTGAGACACGTCCATCAAACTTCCGATATACAAAACACAATATTCTAAGATGATAACCAAAATATAATTAGCAAGTATTACACCTAAAACAATATCGAAAAGTATAATTAAAAGATATTTGGACCTATCCTAATTATCCATATAAATATAAAGTCATTTAGAATAGTATAAATAGGGGTGTCCCAAAATAAAGACATGAGAAATTTTTAATTATTAATGTGTAATTGGATTCTTTTTGAGTTTTTATTTGAACCAAATTTAACTTAAGCATCAGAATATCTTTACATACAATCCCAACATCCAGAAATTGGGAAGAGATCAAGGTATAGTTAAACAAGATCGTCCAAAGTTGTATAGATCAAGAAGATAAAAAAAAATGACAATAGCAGGTAATCCTAGTATTAAGAGGTTGTTTCAAGTATATGTGCATTTTCACTTTTGCAAATTTTCAAACAAACCGATAATTAAAACAAATAAAGAAAAACAAAAACTAACGAAATGAAGATATACTTGTCATTACTAAGATATACTTGTCATTACTAAGACTCACGTAAAAAGATTAAAAAGCATGAAAGATAAGTGCCTATTTTATTTAATTTAAAAACACAATATTAAATTATATAAATTTTATTTCTATTAATTAGTTTAAAATATATAAAATAATATTAAATTTTAAAATATGAAGAATCCGCTTGAAATAATCTTTAGCAGTAATTTTAATTTTTTAAGAACTATGATTTCTCCTTTTTCTTTTCAATTCACTTTTAGTTTTAAAATAAAAACTTAAATTTACTTTTCATATCTATAGTTTTTGTAAGCGTACAATTTTGATCTTTATAAAATTTTAACTACAATTTCGTTCTTTTTTTAAAGAAAAAATTAACAATTTTGGTCTGCTAGTAATGTGCTATCTCATTGATAATAAAACACATTACACATAGGTAATTAATAATAATGTTAATCATTATTCACGTAAAACAACAAATTTTAATATATGCTATATATTTTGATGGATACATATTTTTGTTATAATTGAAGGATATATTAATGGTGGATTATGATTGTTCCATTTCAAAAAATTGGAATTATGATTGTTCCATTTTTTGGTATCGTGAAATTACAGGAACTAAAACTGATACGAAATAAACAAACTTTGAAAGAAGTAAAATTGTGACGACAAAATAGTAGGAATGACAATAACTGATGATGACTTTATAATGGTAATAAGTGAAATGTTATTGATAGTAACAACAGGGAAAGAATAATCACTTTTTAATGTAGTAGGACTGTGGTTTTTTGAAAACAAAAACTAAATTTACAATTTTTTTCCTTTACTTGAAAAATATTGTAAAATCGTTTTCAAAATTAGGCTAAAAATAATTTTAATTCCATTTCGGTCAAACACATTTTTTAAATTACATTTTAAAACAAAAAACTTGCCACCATTCTGATCTGGAAGTAAACAAATAAATTTTAATTTTAGTTTTCTGGGAGACATAAAAAATTACTTTTTTTAATTCTGGTTAGAATTTAATGGATATATATTATCATGATAAAATATTTTACATTGTCAAACAATTGAATATCAATTTTGATGTGAATTTGAGTTATCACTATCAAAGTTAACAAATTTATTATGTTTTTCATCCCTTCTTAGATAATATGATACATTGATTAAAAAAATTTAATTAATATAAAGTTTAGTCAAACAATACCTTTTACTTTTCAATTACTTTTACATAATATAAAGTGGTATTATATTAACTACTTTTAGTTACATATAGGATTTTTGTTGAAAAAATAAAAATTAAAAGGACTGGTATTTGAAAAAGTAAAAATTAAAAAGACGATTGGAGTACTGTAATAATTATATAAAATGACAGCGTGTATAAACTACTATTTTAGTTTAATATATATCTTTTTTTTTCTTCTCCTATTATATTTAACATGTGTTTAATTAAGTGGATTCTTTTGCAGATGCAAGTCGGTGGCATCAGTCCAAAATGTTAATACCAAGCAGAACACAAACTTTGAATTTCATCTTCTAATTAGTGCACCATTGACATTCTATAACACATTCTTCAAAATCATCAATGGTGTTGTTGTGGCTATGGACAGCTCAACAACAGAGAAAGTCCACTACCTTGAAGATTGGAGATCACAGCTTGAGTAAGGCATGAGTTCAGAGTTCAAGTGCTTGGACAGAGGGTCCTAGCTATGTAGGTGTACTGCATCTATGAACCCTAGCTAATAAAGCCATAAGCTACAAATAAAATAAGTACTTTTGTCTACACATGCATACTAAAATAATACGATAAAATGTGGAACTTGATACATTGAAAATTCAAAATATTTAATTAGAATATAAACTCTTAATAAAAAATAAACTATGGAGAAAATATAATTAGGATCTCCTTATTTACCTTGTTTGAACTATCATATATGAAATATTGTTAGTTTTGATTTCTTATGGTTGAGTCTTAAAAAATGTTTTGACAAGTTAATGAAGAATGGTATTTATAAATTATATAAAACCTTTAAATTCATCGAAATATAAATGATATGATGTCATAAAATGACATGTGTTTTCTATATTGTTATTGTAAAATAATTGATATGTACCTTTTTTTCATACCATTAATAAAAGAAAATTGTGTTACACTAATATAGTTCTATTTTAAAATTTCCGAAGTACTTGAAAATTGAAACATTCAAATTGGAGTACTGTCACTCAAAACACGCTACTAATAAAATATGTAAATGAAATCAGTGCATACCATAAAACTGCTGACCCCATTAATCTGTGGAAAATGTCAAGAGAAGAAGAAAGAGGTTGGCATGTGCAGGAATGATAACTTTGAATTTCAGGACATTTTGGGGGAAGCATATGGCTTTGGCATGGGGCAGAACAAGTAAAAAGCGGTGCTATTATTTTATAAGACAAGGGTAAGGATTTAAGTTTTTTATTTGTATTTAGTTATTACTATATGTGAAGTAATTGGTATAAAATAAGGGTGTAGATACTAGAAAAGTTTAATTAGTTAGACTATGATAATTTCGTTTGGGGCTTAAGTTCTGAGTTAATAGGTGAATAGAAGAGTGTAATGGAGAAACCAATTAGTCATTTCTCCTTCATTGAAGGACAAAAACAAACCACTTAAGACTTATTCCTTTATCTTCTTCCTTTTTCTACTTTCTCACTCTTTCCTCGCAGATTTTTCTCCAGTTTTAGGTTTTTTTTGGTGTTTTTCTCCTAGAAAGATTGAAGACATAACCTCAACTTGGAGCTGGAACCTTTATCTTTTCTCATGCCATACATTTTGGATATTGTTGAGAGAAATGGAGTTTTTGAAGTTGTTGAGTTAATCACTTTTATGGAAAACCATGTTCTTGAGTTTAGTTGATTAACAATTTCAATTAATATTCTCACTTTCTCAACTCTTTTACAAAGACTCAAGTTTACTAAGTTATATACCGGAACCTAGGTAAGGGAAAGATAAATTATTTTTTATATTATGAATTGTTGAGTTGTTGAGATTGTTGTAGTCTATTTTAGTCTATTTTGAAATTTGAACAAAAATGATGAATGGATTGTGAAAGGTCTTGAGAAATAATGAACTTGTTAGGTATTTACATCTATTTTAAGATTTGTGATTTAAGAAAATTGTAAATATGAAATACGCTAAGTGTAACCTATGTCTTTCAAATTTAGAAATTTCGAGTTAAGTAAGTCTATCTTGATCCAAGTTGTTCTAGTGAATAAAGTAATTGAATTAAAACTTGAGGAGTGTTCCGACCTCAAGGCCGTTGAGAATATATCATTATAGTTAGTTATCGCATTTGAGGTATTGTCCGTTTTGGAGCTCGGAGTTCCATCACGATTTTGTCTTTAAAAGCCGACTCGGAGGATTAAGGGAGGAAGGTGTATTTAAACTGACCTTGGCCTCAACTCTTAAGCGATGTGGGACTGTATTGAGTGTACCGGAACAAGTTCCACAGTCGAGGGCTAAAGGAACGAGGTTCTCACAACCGGTTCCCACAGGGCTAGGGTCAATCACCGCATTCGAGGTATTATCAGCTTTGGAGTTCAAAGCTCTGTCACAGTTTTTTCCTTAAAAGGCGCCTCAGTGGGTTAAGGGAGGAATGTGTGTTTAAAAATGATCTTGGCCTCGACTCCTAAGCGATGTGGAACTGTATTAGGTGTACTAGAACAATGAGTGTGATAATACAATTTCATACGCTATAGAAAGTAGGTTTATGTTGAATTTTGTCTTAATGACAAGTTGGTATGTTGATATGGGATGTATGTAACTTATTGGAGATGAGAAATTGAAACTTAGTTACTGTTAATGTTTTCTTATGTAGATATTTGTATTAGAGATTTGTCTAGAAAAATGTGATTGATTTTGAAAGACTATAGAAGATTCATTGGTGTTAAACCCACATAGTTGTGGATGGTTTATTGGTGTTGATATTTTTACTGATTTTCACCCATAGGGATGTAACTCATCCCATAGTATCTTGGAAGACTTGTTGATGTTAATATTTATATAAGAATTTCTCGAGAAGGGTGTGCCCAAGTTTGTAAATAAATGTAAGACTTGTGAAGGTAAATAGTAATTTTATTTCTGGAATCATCAAAAAAGAGGCATGCAAATATTTTCGACTTAAAGTATCTGCTACTATATTTGGTTTTCCTAAATGCTAATGTAACTCAAAATGACAATCCTTCAAAAATTTCATCCATTGGCTTTTATGGTTACTATACACCTCAAACTTACCACTGTACACATAACATCTCCATATCTTAAGGGCAAAAACTATGATTGTCATTCAAAATCATGAGTTGGGTAGTTTTTCTCAAGTGTCCTTAGTTGCCTAAAAGCTTAAGATATTGTTCTTCTATCTTGTACAAAAACACATCCTAACCCTAATTTAGATGCATCATAATAGATTACAAAGTGCCCTATCAAGTCTGGTAAGACTAGTACAGGTGAATTGGGTAATCTTTTCTTAAGTTCTTGAAAACTATTCCCACATCTCTCTATGAATCGCGTTGTCGAACGCGTCCCAAATTAAACTAGGAGGCTAGATTTTGTAATATAGTTGACCTAGGTCATTCTTCCAAGGACCACTCGAACATTCTCAATCACTAACTATATTAAACAATAACACAGGGGGGTGGTTGGCAAGTATGACATTTAAACAAAATAAACAGAAAAAAAACAATTCAAACGAAATAGAGAAATTCACGTAATAAAATCAACCTGACCTTCCTTCGGTTCCCCAAATCCCTCACTAGTTTCTAAACATAATCCTAATTACATCTGTGGGTTAAACAGACCGGAATCCCTGTATCTATTTAACATCCCGACTACTCCACAATCGTGAAGCATTTTATCGAACACCTAGTGTGTCAAACGAATGCAATCACATGGTGAGCAATATCGTCGGTTTGACTTGACTCAAACTTGGGAAATCCACAACACATTCCAATCGGACTGTATTCGCCCATTTACAAAGTCAATCCAACCATTAAATCCAACAATCAAATTAAAACAGCAAATGAACAAGTAATTGTGAAAACAAATACAAAATGTAAACCTAAGGATTAACAGAATGGGAGAACCTTCGGGAACCAGATTGAACAAAGCTTTTAGCCACTTATCATCATGGTTGGCATGAACATGAACATGAATATGAATATGAAGTGAATCAACACGAAAATAAAAGTGTAGAAACGAAGAAGAAACCAAGAGAGTGTACGAAAATTGTATTTCCGACAATTGTGTAATGTGGTTGACGTACACAACTCACTACAATATTCAGAGTTTTTCTTGACCAAAGGTGGCCCAGGCCCACCTCTACGTTGCCTTAATAAACAAAAAAAAAACGCATAGTTTTGGTTCCAACTCATTTGGGGTGAAATGACAAGTTGTCCTCAATTGAATATTTCCGCTCAAAGTGTTGACCAGATTTCGTACGCCAACTTCAAGGCAGATTTCGTCCACTTTGTCATCAGAATTTAGTCTTGGACCCTCTCACAACGTTTGTAGATCTTTGAGTTATCTACAAAACAGCATAAAGATCAAGTTAATCTGAGGTCTATAGCAAAAGTTATGGACAAAATACGAAAAAATGCTCAAGTCTGGAAAATTTCTGAAAATATCATCAAATTGAGTCAAACTTTCAATTAAAAACCAATAAGCCCAAATACAGAAAAATGGTCCAAAACTTGTCATTATTCTTATCATTGTATAGTAGGAAATGTTAGCACCGAGGTTGCTAAGTGATTCGATGAAGCCAACAATATGATGAAGTCTACACGGATCAAAGCTTGCAAGTGGATTGCTTCAAGCCATCATGAAGCTTGGTGGGAGTTTTGGTTTAGGACTTAGGTTGGGTGTGTATGTGAGTGTGGTTTTGGTGCAAAACCATGTTGCATGATTCCTTCACTTGAGAAGATATCAAAAGATTCATAATGATTAAAAGACTAAAAGTGGTTAAACATTTTTGAAAAACCATTTTGAGATTAAAATCAGTAAACTATTTCTCAAAATTGAACTTGTTGGATTTTTTCTGTGTTACAGAAAAACAATCGATTGAATGATTAAAACAATCGATTGAACTTTTGTTTGTTATAATTCAGTTTCTATATAAAGGTGGCGTGCGATTTGAAACTAACGGAAAACATAAGATAGAACATTTTTTAGCAATCACTTGTGATTTTCTAAGAGCGAAAAAGTTTCCCTTTACTTGAGAACACTTTACAAACAGTTTTATATCAACAAGAATCTCAAGAACTTGAATCTTGGAGCTTTGTCTTGAGTGGGTTTCGTGCTAACTGGTTCTACACCAAAGCTAAGTCTTCTACATTGTTCTTCATCCAATTGTAATTTTTTTTGTGTAGAAGTACTTCTACTTTTGATACTTAATTGTTATATCATGTACTGTAAGTGGTTTGGTTGCAAATCACGAAGGGTTTGTTATTCGCAATTGTAGTTTTGATACCCAATTTTGCATAGAGTGTGTAAGTGGGTTTGTGCAGTAGTTTTTTGTATTGTATTCACAACTGGTGTGGGGTGCAGTAGGTTGTGTGCTGCAGGGTGCAGTGTTAACATGCTGAGAGCAAGGGTGTTGTGTGATGAGGGGTGCAGTGTCGTCTTGTGGGGAGCAAGAGCGTTTGTATTGTACTGAACTGGTCTTGGTGATCTTTTTAGTGGAACTCTTTGGTTGTTGGAAAATGACTAAACATAACCCTTTAGGAAGGGTGAACCAGTATAAATCTTGGTGTTCTTGATCTCTCTTTCTCTCTTCTTGAACGTTTTATAGTTTGTTGTCGCTCGCCCGTTTTAATTGTTGTTCGCGCTTAGTTTATTGCTCATTCTGCTGGTATTATATTGTGTTTTCTGAAACTGTTTTATATCTGTTCAGTTGACTGTATTTGTTCTTGTTTCTGTTTGAGTGTTTTCGGTTAACTGTAATTACTGTATATTTGTTTCTATTTCTAAAAACTTGTTTTTTGTGAAGCTTTTGTTACTTCTGGTTTAGTCTATTCATTTTGGATTGTATTGTTGTGTAAGTGATTTCCAATAAACTGTTTCTACTGTTAATATGATTGTCACTGTTTTGTTCTGAATTGTGTTCTTTATTCAGTTTTCTATTGATTGGAGTGTTCTTGCCAATTCTGATTGTGTGTATCAATTGACTGGTTCTTTTCTGTTCTATGCTACATTCTAATTTCAGTACATTGTTTCCAATTTTACTTAACTGACTTATGGTTTTTTTGAACTATTTTCTGGATCTAGTTTATTGCTTCCATATCTTATTTGGTTGTGTTATTTTGTATATAGTTCTGCGTGTGTATTCATTTGATTAGTTGTGATATGGAATACATTGACTTTTGTTGTGTACTTCAAAATAACACTTTTGATTGTTTCAATTGAGAACTTTCATTCTATACTTTAAATACTTTCCATCTTTGCGAAAAGTTTTTGAAAATTCAATTCACCCCCTCTCTTAAACTCGGCCTAAACTTTCTTTTCTGGAAAGTGGTTAAAATAAATACATTTCACTCTATCCATTCAAAGGGTGTCCCTTCATAGTGAGTTGGGTTAAGGGCATAACTATTCTATAAAATTCTCAATGAATCTACTATAATATCCAACTAATCGAAGAAAATTACGTGCCTCAATCACCGTCTTTGGAGGTTCCCATTGAAGAATGGCCCTAGTTTTGCAAGATCAGATACTCCTTATTTAGAAATCACATGTCTAAGAAATTTCACTTCCCTTAACCAAAATTCATATTTAGACATTTTGGCATACAATTGTTTGTCCTTTAAAATTTGGAGAACAATTTTAAGATGTTTTGCATGTTCTTTGTCTGTCTTGGAGTAAATAAGTATATCATCTATGAGCACCACCACAAAGTAATCTAAAAATGGTTAAAAGATCTTATTCATATAATCCATATTACAGGAGAATTTGTTACACCAAAAGGCATCACTCTATATTCATAATGTCCATACCTAGTTCTAAACGTAGTTTTATGTATATCATCTGCCTTTACCCTTATTTGATGATATCCAAACCTTAAATCTATCTTAGAAAACACGAAAGCTCCCTTCAGTTGATCTATCTTACCTTTAGTTTATCAGAGCAATTCATCACTCTGAATATTTTCTCTATCTTATGAATCCATAGTTAAGTTATTTCAGAATCATAACCCAGTGAATTGAGAAGGTTTATTTCTCCTAAATTCTGCTAAACTAATAGATTTGTTGGCTCCTTCAAGTCTTTGGCTTCGAATAAGAGCACCAGCCATGTCCTTAATAGCTTGAAGTGCTTCTGTTAACTCATCATCTAAAAAATTAAAGTTAAATTAAATATATATATATATATATATATATATATATATATATATATATATATATATATATAATTACTTTCTTAAAGATTACTTAGAATTATAGCAACGAAAGAGATCATTTTCTGAGTGTGGTAAAAAATATTTATTGATATTGTAAATTTTATTAGTAATATTATTATTATTATTAAAAATTTATTTCATACTACTTCTTTCCCGCGTTTCATGATCCCTGTCCACAAGCAATTTCTACTTGTTAGACAATAACATTATGAAATCCTTTTGTTAAAGAAAGCATTATATCATCCAATACTTTGACCACACACACAAGGGAATCTTGGCATTAATAGCTTAGATATCACAACAATCCTAAGGAGGTTTATGCATTCTATTCATTAGACGATACACCATAATCTTCTAATAACATATGGTTAATATTCAAACCTAATGTTAGTATATATAGATTTTCTCTCTTCAAATTTAGTCCAAGTAAATCCATAAGCACATATATTTATATCCATCAGAGTTATATAGCTTCATAGTTATTTATCATTTTCAAAAGTACATAATATTCACACAAAAGTTTATCATACAAAGTTGTAGATGATTCCTTCCTACTACATTGTTCTATGGGATTATATTCTACATCTTATTCCCTACTGCTTAAGTTACCAAATAGGGGTGGGTAACAGATTGAGTAGAGGGTTATGGTAGATGATAGGTGGCAAAGCAAAAGTTACCGCCACCGAACCATCCTGGGTCAATGGTGTTCGTATTCCATAAGTAAAATACATGACGAAATGAGTTGTGCCTCGAAATGTAACTGAGTTTTCAATTTTCAATTACATTTGTACTCCAGCCATGTCCATAAAAATATGCTAAAATGTCTACTCTGAAGAAATTATGTCCATTTGGTTATGTCATGTCTTGCTTTTATTTATGATTTATATATGATCAAAGACAACAAACAAGAAAGTGAGATAAACACACTTTAAGAATAGTTTTTCAGTAAAAGAATCATTACAGTTAATAATAATACACAAATAAATGTTTAAATTACAGGCTATGATTGTTAAAAAAAATGTTACTTTCAAATTTACTTTATTAAAACATTTGTAAAGTGTCTTTAATTTGTTCGTGTACATATTGTTGCAACCTTTAAAGTTTTTAGTTATCATACTCAAATAGTACGTTCTTTATTAAATTTTAATGGATGGATATTAAGTTTATATTTTTACATAATAGCATTGATGATATTAAATTGACTAGAAATTGTAATGACTAGTTAGGATAATTCAACAAACCACAACCTCCAAATCACTAAAATAATAAATCTTCAACTCAATTAATCTCCAAAAATTAAATCCTCCTTTATAAGCATTCACAACATACACCATGATCATGGATCTCAATAATAACATGTAAGAATCTGCAACATAGTATTTATAAGTTTACTACAGCTCAGTAAATTCAAAGATACAGTTCATAATAAAGATTCCCTTCTTTACTTTCATCTCTTCTACCAACATATTATGTCATATTACAAACCATTTATATTTTTAAGAATATAGCCATGCAACGTCTTATTCATACATTACAGTACTAACTATTAATTTATATAAAAAACATTAACTATATTTTAAATATAAAATCATAATTACAAGTTCCTCAAAATCATTATCACATATACTATCCATATGAAAACTCAAAACCTTTCTATTCTTCAAAAGTACCAATTTCCTACACAAAACTCATAACATTGTAATAAAAGTCACATAGGTAGCTCAAGTAATCTATTCTACCGTACTATAAAAATTGAACTAGCTTCCCTTACTTAAAAATGTATAACGTAGTGAATTTCCAACAATTTTTTTAACACGAAAAATAGTAATAAAAAATCTCTAATCATCGAACTAACGATATCTCTGTGTCTCCAAATATTCATATTCGTCTCTTAATTTCCGTATGAAAACACACATTTCTCAGAGTATACAGACAACTTACATGCAAATAATTCAAGAAAAAAAGAAATTTACTCTAAATATAAAGCTAATCAAAAAGATATTTTTTAATACATGCTATTGACTAAAATAGATTCTGATTTTAAAAGAATAATGATTAATTCAAAATCATTGAGAAAAAATAGAAAAATTTAATTTTAAATAGATAATAATTTTTATGAAATTTCTTTATTTTATATGCTTTTTAATTTAATTATAAAATATTTATATTTTTTTCTCATTTAAGCTATTTATATATTTAGACTAAATTACTTTTACATACAACATTTCTACCGAATTGATTCAAATTACTCCGCTAATTTTATTTTGGCATATATGATCGTGCGAAACTTCACATATCAAAAGCATCTAATAATAATGCAGCTCCTATATCCAAACTCAACAATACGAGGCCTAACTTTGCCCTTAATAACTCAAGGCTCTAATTGGACTGTGTCTTCCTGTACCTCCGTAGTGTACCTCCGTAGTGTACCTCCGTAACGCGTTACTGTACCTTTATAATTTTTGAAATTCTGAATTTAGACATAACGAAATAATAAAAATATTCTTCCTGTTATAAAAGTAGGGTTCTCGCATTTGAAGAAGATTTGAAATAGAGGGTGAAGGTTACGTATAACAATGGTGGCAGCAGTGATGGAACTCGTGATTGTTGTTGTAGTGGCAGTGGTTGAGACAGTTTTGAATTGACGGAGTAACATTGATTGTTGATAGAGGGTGTTGAAAGTTTCGTTGTCGTCGAGATATTATAATTTAATTTTTTTGTTTTTTACTAATTTAAAAATCCGCAAGTCGGCGGTTTGTACAATTTGTAAAATATTTAATTTCTTCGAATCAGTTGTGGATTATACAAACTGTAAGGATTGTATAAATCGCAAGTACACCTCCAAATCGAATGAAACCGCAAGTCATTCTTGCGATTTCTATAACGTGGAACTCCAATCTTTAGTGAAAACAACCGGCACGTCCAGATACTCCGATCTCCAATTTTTCTGTCTTTCATGCCATAAAATTACCTTTCTCAAAAGCTGAACGACTGTGCAGGAGATAAAGTGTGCTAGGTTATCAAAGGTGGATGATGCGTAGGAGGTGCAAGAGGTAAACGAGGTGCAGGAGATACAGAAGGTGAGAGGTGGATTGGAAGGTGCAAGATTTTAGTATGAGCATAATGAAAGGTAGAATGGATTTAAAATAAAATTATAAAGGACAACATCGTATTTTTGACTTCATAAGGTGCATTACGCTATGGAGATGCAGTCCACTAATTGAAACAAATCAAGTTCAACATTGAAATTTAAAAAGATCTCAAACATTGCACCACACATCAATAACACTGAAATTTAATGATTCAATTAATTTGCTTTTGTGATTCACCTTTTAGCATTGATCAACCACAGACTACTCTTTGCCACAATTCTGAATCACCTGCTTCACGTTTTAATTGAACCAAATTCTTCACCAAATGCGCCGACCTTTGATTGGACATGCTTTCAGGAAAACGTGCTCTATTGCGTTGTTTTAATTTCATTGATTAAGATCGAAATGAAACAGCTCCACAAGGCAATGAAATCCAGAATCAACACTGATTTCACGCTTCAGTGATAACTTCAAATATATTCATTCAATTTAATTACTAATATCAAATTACGGAAATGTTACAAAAATGTTGAATTTTCTAGACAAATATCATATTAAGCTTTGATAACAATGATGTTAGTCTAATTAAGGATTAGGGAGGAAGAACGAATCATTTTCTATAATTTTCACTAAAGAACTAAAAATATAAAAGGTGTGGAAGAAGATAATATTAGAAAATAAGATTAAAAGATAAGATTAGAATATAAAAAATATCATACAATAATTAATGATTGAATGATCGATGAGTTAATAAAGATTATTATCGTGGCATCAGTAGCTTGATCGGTTTAGGGTTTAGAAATAATTCATTAGTATTACTAATAAGATGAGGATTGATTTTAAGATAAAATCTAACAAATAATCAAGAATATTTAAGAGGTCATGTCATTAAGACATTTAAGTCTATTTTAATAGGAATTATAAATTTAATGATATATTATAATATAATCATAACAATAAAAAAAGATAAGAGCATTTTTCAAAGTTTTCTGGTTATCCTTTAGCTTTTTCTCTTTAGCCTCCGCTCCACCACGTCTTTTTGGCGATCTTCACAAACTTTAGTTCTGTATTCAAAGATTCTATTTAATTTGACATAAGTTGTGGCCTCTAAGAGTTCTTCTTTCAACTTCGCGATTTTCAAAGTAGTGTTTTCTAATTTTTATTGTTGTTTCCTTGTTTGCAAACTTGTTTGCCTTCCCATCCAGCTCGTGCAATTATGAGGAAGTTGTCCATCCTATTAAGTATTCTAGAAAAGGTTAAGGACAATATTCTATATTAGGGATTTGTTGTATTCGGGATGAGCATGTTCACCAAAGGTGAATATTGACTTCGAGTTGTGTCAACTTTGTCTAAATCAATTAGAGGATGCAAGCATAAATTACATGTTTTCTTTTAAGTTTGGTTGGATCGGTTTTCTCATAATCATACAAGAAAGTGTCAAAATTTAGCTCGTTTGAGCTAAAATTTGGCTAAGAGCAGGAATTGAGTTGTAATTCTATTTTCACTTCAGCGAAAAATCCTTTGCTTAAGCAAAAATTAGACCGAAAGTAAAGTTGATTTTATGCTCTATTTTTGCTTGAGCGAAAAATGCTTCACTTGAGTGAAAATAAGGCTGAGTGCAAGGCTTGGATTTCTATTATATTTTCTCTTGAGCAAAAATCCTCCACTTTGTCGCAACTGGGGTCACGACGGGACGACGATCCGAAAAATAGTTAATTTTAATTTCTAAAAGAGGGGAGTCGCCACCATAGTTTTCGTGGAAAGTTATGGAAAACCAAAGAAAACAAGGATAAGACTGATATGTGAAAATCGGATTACAAGTTCGGGAGTCGATTACGCGTGGGGAAGGTATTAGCCCTCCACGGCGCCCGTCCTGAGACGATACCTTTAACTGAATAAAATGAAATGAGTGTAATTTTTGAAATGTTTATTTTTCATGAAAAAACAAAAATAAAAGCAAACAAAACATTTTTTATTTTGGAAGGGGCCCGACAAGGTTTAACCTCGCTCTTACGTATCTCCATCAGAGACGGAGAATCAGGGTTACGTAGTTCTATACATAAAAAACTGTTTGTCGGTTGGTGATTTTTAGTTTTTGAAGATTTTTGGTATATTTTTAATTTTAGAGGAATTGATTTTCTTTTTTGAAATTAAACTTCATTTTAGATATCGCTTGACACGTATGGCCCTTTGATATTCCTAGTGAAATTAAGGTTTTTCCAAATTAATTCGCATATGACGCGAGCGGTCAATTAAGGAATTAATCGAAAGCCATATTCAAAACGTCTTTCTTTACGTGAGAAAAAGAAAGCCTAATGTTAAACTCTTAAAGCATTATCATTTATTTACTAAAAGAGTAAAAAGATTGTTTTTATTTTATTATTTTATTTATTTATTTATTTATTTTAAAAAAAAAAAGAGAATAGAATTTTTTTTTGTATTTTAAGAAAACAAGGCAAGCAAGGGGCACTTCTGGAATTTGGAAGGTTTATAGGTGCAGGTCTTAACTAATGGATGCAGGAAGTAGACTCAACCCAACTAGCTGCAGGGGTATTTTAGAGATTGGGGAAGTTTGAAGGTGCAGGATCGAAAACGTGGGGTGCAGGAAGCAGACTTAGCCCAACTAGCTGCAGGGGTATTTTAGGGATTGGGGAAGTTTGAAGGTGCAGGATTGAAAACGTGGGGGTGCAGGAAGCAGACTTAGCCCAACTAGCTGCAGGGGTATTTTAGGGATTTGGGCAACAGGGGGTACAAAAGGTGTAAGCTTGGAATACAGGGGGTGCAGGGAGCACCCCCACTAACCCATTAGGGTTGGTGGCGCACATGCACGCTGTGAGGGGTGAAGGCCAGCCTGTTTTGAGGCAAGGGAGGGTACGGCTAGGGCATCTCGTGGCGGCGGCGTTGGCTGATGATGACGGCAAGCACCGTCGCAGGCGGCGGCGACGAAAAATGGAGGGTGTGGAGGCCATGCATGGTGATTTCCTTGGTGGCTAAGGGTTTTTTAGAGGTCGAGGATGAAGTGTGGTGGCTCCTAGCAGCGTAGGGGAACTTGGTGTTGAATCTGGAGGTGATTAGAAGGCTTTAGAGGTTGGGGATGAAGGTTGGTGGCAGTGCTGGGCTTTATTTTGTTGTTGGTAGTTGTTGTTACGGTGGTTCGGGATGGAAGTAAGGCATGGCAAGGGGTGATAAAGCATGGTGTTGCGCAGTGAAGGTGACGAAGTAGAGATGGCTATGGATGGTGAAGTTCGGGTGGTTATGGAGGTGATACTGGTGTCGTTGAGGTAAGCGGGTTGGAGGCCATGCATGATGATTTTGATGAGGGAGAGAGTGACCTTGAGGCATGCGTATTGCATGGTAATGGCTCCCTAGCTATGGCGTGGTGTTTGTGGGTTGGTATGGAGTGAGGCAACATTGGTGGGGATGGTGACGTGATGAGGCAGTGGGAGGTGGTTGCTGGAAGGCTATGGAGCATGGCGTTGGATTTAGAGGTGCAGGGGAGGATGACGCATGGGAGAGTGATATAGTTTTAAAACTGCTTGGCGCACGGTTTGCAGGAAAGTAGCTTGAGGGAGTTGTAGAGGAGGGTGGCTACGTAGGGGGTATGGTGACGAGGTTAATGGAGGCAAGGTGGTGGTGAAGTAGGTTTCGTGGAGGTGCGTTGGAGGTGATGAGGTTGAAGATGAAGACACAAGGATGCCTAATGTCGAAGCTAGAGGTGAAGAGTGAGTGGGAGGTGATGGCACAGTGGAACTAAACGAGAGTCTCATGCTGCTTTTGCGAGGATAATGACAGCGTTGGGTTGTTTTCTTTTGGTTGTAGGTGGCATGGTGGAGATGGATAGAGAGAGAGGAAGAAGATGATGGCAGGGACGGTGGTTTGGAGGTTCTAGGGGTTGAAGAAGTTGAATGGATGAAGAGAGATAGAGAGAAAGAGGATGAGGCGTTAGTTGTGGGGTGGTGAACGTTTATGGCAGTTGGATGATGGAGTGTGGTGAAGATTTGGTGACTACGTTGGCAAGTCGTGGTGCCTAGGAGTATTCGATGGCTATGATGCGAGTTTATTGGAAGAGGAAGTAGTTAGGTTTGTGCGTGAAAGAGAAGGTGACTTGATGGGACAGTAACAGAGGTGTAATGAGCGGGTGGCTGTGTAGGGTGGCAATGGCAACCACTGTAGTAGCAGTTTCAAAATGGCTTCTTTGGGTTTGGTGGTTCGGAGGCATGTTCCTAGCAGTGTGGTGGCGACTAAAGGTGGTGAAGGTCGTGGGCTTGAGGACGAAAAGTAGGTGGCTTCTAACGGTGTCGAGAAGGAAGAAAGAGGTTGGGGTGGAAGCTACATGAGTTGCATGGTGGTATGATGATGTTTGTGGGTAAGGCTTAACTTACAGAGATGAAGGTGCGCTGCTAGGGTGGCGAAGTAGGTTCGTTGGGTTCGTGAGGCAAGGGAGAGAGAGGTTGGGGAAGATATGAATGAACCAAAATATAAAATTTTTCGACAATCAAAATGAAGCAATAAGGGTATTTACACAGCAAACGTATTTACAAGGCAGATAATAACATTCACTCAAACAAAACAGTTTCTCATACAACATCAACTCAAGCATCAAATACCCTAGGCTTATGAAATCATACCTGCTCTTTCTTCTCTACAATGAGTTCTTCCTTTGTTCTGAGTTGGTGCCTCTTTGCACCTTCTATTTTAGTGAGCCCAACGATTCTCTCCCCTACACCAAGGTCCTCCCAATTTGTGCCTTCTCCCTCTTTTCTAACTCTCGTGCCCTTTTTTTTCTCTCGTGGAAAGGCCCTTTTTTTTTAAAAACTTCCCCTGCCGTTTGTCATGTATCCCCCCAAAACCAAAACCAGTGGATTGCCACGTATCCCTCTCCCTTTTTTTTTTGTCTTATTAGGGGACATTCCCTGCTTTCTCACCAACCTCGGGATTGCTCTTGCAGGGGACCAAATTGCTTTTGCAGGTACTGGACGACGGTGTTGTAGTGTGTTGCTTCGTTGGACGTACGAAGATTCCTGGGAGGAGAGAGAGTTAGAAGATCCTGAAGATTTGGGGGGTGTGCCATTGATCCGGGAGTGTGAGAATAGAAAAAAAAAGGTTGGGCTTTGGTGCTAGGGGTGTGAAAAGAGGAAGGGGCTGACCCAAGAGGTGCAGCCTTCATCGGGCCACAATTTTTTTACCTTGCTACCCTCACTATTATTATTTCTATCATGAAGGGAAAAGATTTTTTATTAATTATTTATTCATTATTTATTATCATTTTTTTTAAATAAATTTTATTCGTCCGGACGAAATTAGGTGTTGACACACTTGAATGAAAATATCTTTAAATCAACCTTATATAGCAAAATCAATTTTGTTTTTCATAGGTTTTATTCAAAACCATTAACGGTGTAACTTTTAAACAATTCAAAATGATTAATATAATTTATAATTTGATCAAACATCATCTTTTAATAAAACCTTGGTCATTCAAAGTCAATACATATTCACATCAAACTCATAAACAAACATATGAAAAGTTATAGGAACTCTACTTATCTAAATCATATTCAAGACTCAGTTTAGGAACTTTATACTTTAACATGTATAATTTAGCTAGTGTTTGAACTTCTCAACAAGATTATCTAATTCAAAATATTCTAAAACAATCATCTATTAACCAAAATTCAAATAACACTCAATTTCAAACATTTAAATAGTTTTCAAACAAAATACAAACCCCACATTAAAACCACGACCTTTTCACATTCGAATAATTTATCTTAAGGTACTATAAAAACATAAATAAATTCTCTTACATGTAATTTAAGTAAGAGATTATTCAAAATTGAGATATCTAGAACAAAGCATTCAAAAATAATAAACTTTCAGTATAAACTTAAATTAAATTGAGATAACGGTTTTGTTCAACTAATCTCACTAAGATTGATTGATGACAAATTCAAAAAAAAAAAAAAATAAGAAATCTTCAAAGTAAATAATGACTTACCTATTTAAAAATTTTATTCATAGTACCGTCCTATATGATTATTTTCAATAGAAAATTATATTCTCTAATAAATAAAAATCATTTTAAATAACTTGTCCGAAATATATAATGAAATTATTTTTCTATTTAAAAATAATTACCACATATATTTTAATACCATTTTTACAAAAATTATATATATATATATATATATATATATATATATATATATATATATATATATATTATAGCTTAATTTAATAAAAATGTAAATGCATGTCATATGTTTTTGTTAATATGCATGTATAATTAAAATTATTTTTGGTGTGAAAACGATTGAAGATCCCGAAAGAAGGTAAAGTGTGCATAATTACGGGGCTATAGGTGAATTCATTGCAAAAGAAAAACAAATAATATGTATAATGTGAAACACGGTATAAATTCTTGTATTAATTATATAGCATTATCGATCTTAAAGGCATGGTTAACTTTTTATGATATATATATATATATATATATATATATATATATATATATATATATATATATATATGTATGTGTGTGTGTGTATATATGGTATTATAGAATATTTAGAGCTAGTTTAATGTTTATTTAGAATATAAATAAATTTTGAATTGAAGTATTTTTTTTAAAGTGTATAACTTATTATAGCTTTATTCTAAATTGATTTTCAACCATTTTGAGATGCAATAACCTTTTATTTTTTATTGTTAATAAATTCGATTTATTTATTCGTTGTCAAGATGCATAAACTATCTTTTAATAGTGCTAAATAGTTTATACTCTTTATTTTTATGCTCATTTCCAATTGTTATTCGTTACTGATGTCTTTGAGATGCATTTCTATAATCAATCCGGGGTAAATTGTTGATGGGTTTTGAAGTGAACTCTCAAAAAGCATTAATTCTAGTTCGTCGGATGTTTGAGATTCGAATTCTTTTAAACTTAACTAAAGTTTTCAACACCACTAACATATCACGAAAATTAAACTATTTAAAAAAAAAGCATTTTGTTACTCAAAGTATATATATA
>Ga0209700_100666_pt1 | contig 67191 bp, 46 predicted proteins | sample SiratroredBW_FD_187528 | JGI IMG/M metagenome (GOLD analysis project Ga0209700, IMG submission 187528) | Root nodule microbial communities of legume samples collected from California, USA - Siratro red BW (SPAdes) (version 2) | ecosystem: Host-associated > Plants > Roots > Nodule | place: USA... | reverse complement strand
TATATATATATATATATATATATATATATATATATATATATATATATATATATATATATATATGTGTGTGTATATATTCTAAAAACTCAAATCTAATCATAACATATACATTTTGATAATTGTTTTACCCGTATATGGTCTAATAAAAATATATATTAGAAGTAGTCATAACAAAGATGTTTTTCTTTTCTTTCATTTTGTTTATGAATATTTGATAAATGCAACCAACTCTCTAAACGTTTATAACTACTATTCATGTATGAAATGCTCCAATACTTAAATTCTAATACTAGTTTTATACAATCTTCTTATCTCTAATATATGTTTCACATAATTAGAATAGACGAACACACCTTATCATGAATGTTTTTTAATTTCTTAATCTTAAAACAAACATATTGCTTAACATATCATTATGTAAGTTCTATTCAATAAATCATCTAATCACTCTATAAATTCTTATAATCAGTTTCACTTTGATATCTTTTAAAAAAACAGACTAACATAAATGACTAGTTAGACAACAAAAAACATGTTTCTTTCACTTGCACAAAATTGATATTATCATAATAAAAATGAAAGATTCGTAAGGCATAAATAAAATTTCATATAATTATATATAAGTTTAAATATGAGTCTTGCCAAAGATACTTGATTTTGATTATAATAAATAATACCATGTTTTGGTATGTTTAACAAATCTATTTAGTTAGCAACAAAGTATATACGTCTTTAAGACTAAAAGACTACAGGAAGTCTAACAAAGGAATTAAACTCTAAAGCTCAATGTCTCACTTGGGTACTATTGGTACCAAAAGTTGTCATATAATATGTCACAATTATTAATAAAAAATAAAAATATGAATGCACTTCCAACCACAAAAACACAAGAACAACCACAAACTTAAACTCAACAGAATAACATTTAATTCACAGTTGTTAATAAAGAGTAACAAAATAAATTTTCATCAGTAACATGCAAAACTCACTCCAAGTTATACAACCAAATGCATCATATATGTCACATCAGCCAAGTTACACAATTTATTCTCAAATTGAAATTTTAAAAAGAATAAAAGCTGAAAAAATATAAAATAAAAAATTAAAAGTTAAAAGACAAAATAAAATCATACTAGGGTTTATTCTCTAGTAGATCCTAATCATTATTGACTGTGGTCTTCTTCTTTCACATCTTCAGCATCCGCATCCTTAACAGACTCACCCCCTCTTGCAAATGGGGTTGGACTCAGGCTCAAAATTTCGGTTCTTTTTACTTGTTGGGTCCGGGTGCCAGTTCAAGTTTGCACCCAAAATTGAAAATTTTTGATATGGCATTGGACGCCACTCCCATTGCACGCGCGAACATTGAAAAGATTACACTGAGCTCCATTTAGCTTGAGTCAGGCATCATTTGGAAGGTGAAACAATTTTTTATTCTAACTAGATCTCCAGGTTACCTCCCTGGAAGCACTTGTTTGATGTCCCGAGCCTGACAAATAATGTAATCCTATTGGATGGTACTACACAAATGTAAAGACTATAACAACAAGTTAGTAATTTTTTATATATAAAAAACAAAAAGTAAGAATAACAAAATAAAATTTGAAAAAACAATCAAAGTTTTAACTAATTTTCTCAACCTAGTTGATTCCTTAATCAAGGTTACCTAAGGATTGAAAAACAATAAATCCATTCTTGGAATTTATTAGAGTCTCTCCCTGCATTGAGATCATCTTACTTGAGTAACAAGCCAAAGGTTGCATTTCGTTCCCAATAGTTGCATATCTCTGATTGATTGAGTTTAATTTCAAAAGTTTAACGTATCTCCCTATATCATTCAAACCCTAAGATCATGTATTAGCAAGGAAGGTTTACAATACAACATTACCAATAAAACTCAACCAAGTAAGAACAGTGTTAAGATCATTACAAAGATTCCTCTACCATAAAGCATTATAACATAAAACTCAATAAGTGCATATTTGAAGAAGACATTACATAAGAGTTATAAAGAAATGAAAAGAAAAAATAATAATAATAAAAAAATAACAAATATGAAGTCTAAAAGAGTCATAAATGAAAAATTGTCTTGTATTGGAACACAAGTCCCTGGCAACGGTGCCAAAAACTTGTTAGCATTTTTTGCTTTTAATGGCAATGCACCAATTACTCATGTAGCAAGTCATAAATATATCGTTCTCTCCCAAGGGACTTGCGGAATACACGACAATAAATACAATTGATAACAAATTTAGACTACAAATTATTCCCAATATTTGAATTAATAAATAACAAAATAAAATTATGCAAAAAAATAAAATATTTATTGTATTTTTAACGAGCACTTGTAATGCGAAAAAGAATGAAAATGATATGGAATGCAATTGCTAGGGTTAAATTTTATTAAACCTCCCTCTCATGCATAAAAACAACTACCTATTTTCAACTAATGTTAATGTCAACCCACAATAATAACCAAATCCTAATTTCTTAGGTGAATGAATATAAGTTTTCCTATTAACCATCAATTCATTGATCAACTATATAAAAAAGACCTTTGTTTTAAGACAACAAATGTTCTATTCCTAGACATAAGCTTTCATTTGGTATTTTGATTCAAATCCATATTACAAATGATTTTTCCCAATACCCTAAGAATCAATTATCAAGCCATGAATCAACTCGTCAGACAATGAACACGAAAACAAAATACTAACATTGAAAGGAAGATATATATATATATATATATATATATATGTGTGTGTGTGTGTGTCTGTGTGTGTGTGTGTGTGTGTGTGTGTGTGTGTGTGTGTATAAACCTAAAATCAATTACATGAGAGTTTAACCAGTTACATTTAATCCCAACAAGATGAGAGATGAACAATGAAGGAAGATAGATATACAAAGAGAATAAAAGAAAACCCTCCAAACCCTAGTTATCATCTCAAGGCTACATTTTTATGACTCCTAGATGCAGTGAAATGCCTAACTCTAATAAAAATAGTCCTTTAAATAGATCAGTCTTCAGCGACATTCGTTCCCAACTTAGTTGTAGTGGTGTCGGCCGCAATTCAAATCCACTACTCGAATAGCCCAGCTGGCATTGGGCGTACTTCATCTGCATTAAAGTTTATTGTTTATCTCTTCCTTCATGGACTCAAATATTGCTCTTTTTTATCTAATGCTTCTTGTTCATTTATTTGACAAAATTAATGAATTTTATAGTATAATTTGATTAAAAACTCAAGTAACCAATTATTGATAATAAGAAACAAATTATTTATAAAAAGAGATAAAATATGAAATTTAGTAAGTACCAAATTTAGAAAAAACAAAATAAAGTCTAGACACAAGTCTAATGAAACATGAGATCCAAGTCTAATGAAATACCAAACACAAGCAAATGAAGACGAGACAAAATTCTCAGACTTGCATTAAAAGAACACACTACTAAAAGAGTAGAAAGCCAACATGTGAAAAACACAATACACATTTGTTAATAAAGAATGTCAACCTTTAAAACTAGTAGACTCAATTTCCAAAGATAATTTTTACAAAGAAAAATTCATTTATGAATTTGTATGCTTAATTTGGTATGGTGAAAAACATATAAAAAGATGCAAGACAAATATTTACAAACACTATACAAACACATTTCAAAATAACGATAATAACAAATAAGAGTAATAATAAAATAAATAATTAAGATTGAACAATAAATTCAATTAAAATGTCTCTTGATTTAAATATAATGGGTAAAAATGAAGCTTGATTTAATTTCTCTTATTGGAAAGATGCTTTAATTTCAATCAAATTTCAACAAAATTTGATTCTTTTAAACTTCAATCAATTTAATTTTTTAAAATGGAACAAGTATATTAAAATTAATATTATTAATTTTATAATTTATCTCTATTGGTTAATTATTGTTAGCACCAGTGAGTTGCTATGAAGATTTGATGAAGCCAATCAATTGAGAAGATTCCATACTTGGTGATCTCACACTAATTACATGAAGATTAATTGAAGATTTGAAGAATTGGTCTAGAACTTATTGAAGATTTGATTCAATTCAGCATTATAAGCATTTTAAATTAAGGATAAGCTCCATGTTTTCAAATCCGATTTAATTAATGTTTTGAGAAATTACTGAAATCAGATTATGAGTTTTGAACAATTGTTTTAACTAACTGGAGAAAAACATTCGACTATTTGACAAAACAATCGGCTGAATTTTAAATTACAGTTGTCTATAAATAGTTGGCGCGAAATTTTGGAACATAACGAAATCATTTTGAATCATTTCCAATCAAGTGCTCTAAGATTTTTCAAGAGAGAGAAAAAGCTCCTTAATAGTTTTTGTCATCAAGATCATTCAAAAAGCTCTTCAAGAATTGTTTTCTGAATTCTGTTGGAGCTTTGAACTGACTGCTTCTGCTATACTACTGATCTGATCATTCTGAATAAGCCTTCTATATACTCTCGCTCTTATTACTTTGGCAAATTTTTTTTTTTTTTTTTTGGTATAGAAGTGCTTGTGCCATTGTGGTTATCTGAAATCTTTCTTTGTACTGAACTCTATTCTGTATTGAATTACCTGGTTTGGTAATTCTATGTGTACAGGGGGTACTGTACTATTGTAAGCCTATTGAAGGGTTCAGTTAGGTGTTTTATAGGTTATACAATGGATACTGTATAGTTCTTGATCTACTGTAGGTTTCAGCAGATTGTTTTCTGCAAGGTGCAGTGTATTCTTGCGAGTTGCAAGGTTGTGTTGTAAACTGATATGTTAGATATTTTTCATAGTGGAAATCCTTACAGTGGTGTAAGGGGCTGGATGTAGCCTCGTGGAAGGGTGAACTAGGATAATTTGTCGTGTCTTGTTCTCTCTTGCTCTCTCTTGACTGTTCTTGATATATCTTGTTGTTTTTCCTTATTTTTCAGATTCCTTTAAAACCGGTTTGATTAACCTTCGAATAACATTCTAAATAATTTTTTAAAAACATATATCTTATTTGAATACAGTTTAATTGAATCTTTCCTGAACCTGAACTATTTTTCTAATACACTAAGATTACTGTTCATAAGTTAATTTTTCCAAAAAACTTGACTTGCTCCAATTGTTAACTGAAAACAGTTTTCATATATTAAAATTAGTTTGTGTTGATTAATAAAAGGTTGCTTGATATATAATTTGTTACAAAATTGATTTTAAATCAAATTCTTTGATTTCTTGAAATAATCTTTAAGAACTGTTTTTACTGTACACTGTATTTTCAAGAATTGCTTTCTGTTTTCAGTTTATTGTGTTTGATTGATTGATATTGTATTGGAACTGTTTTTGAACCTTTGTTGTTTGCTTTACATATCATTTTGAATAGTTTTCAATAAAAATAATTCATTCTTCACATTAAACAGAATCATTTGCAAAAAATTTTTAAGTGTTCAATTCACCCCCTTTTGAACTTGGTCAGGACATATTTTACAATAAAGTATAACATACATAAATTAAAATTATTTATATTTTTTTAGTAATTTTACTTCTACTTAGATAGAAAGTTTGATGTGTTTTTAAAAATTGAAAAAATTGATTGTTCGTTTGGTAACATAAAATAAATAAATGAATAATAGAATTAAAAAATAATTATATCAATTTTTTTCCGTTCTAAATTGCAATTCTTTCCTTATACTCATGCCGAAAATGACTGCATAGATAAATTTTAAAGAAATTTCAAATTGATTAATGGAAGTTTTAAATTGATAAATAATATTCTTAATTTGAATGAAGTATTACCTTTTCATTAATTATTTTCAAATAAATTATGTCAACGTACTCATAATAAATAAATATAATGTACTTATTAAAAGAGTTAAATTATTTAAATCAGTGAATATATTTAGAGTTGTTGTTATTGTAAAGACCTTTAAATTGCAATAATTCTAAGAGGAAGAAAGAAAATTATCATACAGGAAATAAAACCAAAAGTTTAGAATTTTATAAAGATAAAAAGAATATAATTTCAAATTTTTTAAGATGAAAAAGACAAATAATTTTTTTTTATTATGACGAAAAATTAAAACTCGTTAATTTAAGTGACTAAATAATGTTTAAGTATGCTCTTATGGTATATATAGTCTAAAGGATTGGAAATAATTAAAGCAACATAAAATACATATGATTAGCTAAGCTGCATCATTAACTTTTTGTGAAGTTTGATTGATACATTTGATGGGGGATCATCGACATTGTCCATACAGACAGTGATCACGACAAGGCTAAAGAGATATAACATCAACCTTGTTGGTATCAGTCATCACTGCCATTCTTTTTGAGTTTCATTTTCTTCTGGATGATATGTTATAGTGCAAATAGACCAAACTATGGGCCACTTCAAGCAACTGCAATACAAGGCGAAGATGTCTAAAGAAAGAGAGAAAGGAACATAATTCGAACATCTTGCAAGCATATGATCTAGATGCCATAAAAAATATGCTCATAAAGTGAGCTACACAATCTAATACTTATTTTTCTTCTTGGAAAGTGAGGTGTCTATGTTGATTACTCTAACTAGGCGATAGGTGAGTTGTACATCTCAAAATGACAATTTGTGATGGATAATGAAGCTTTAGAAAAAACGACTTTCTGAAAAGAGAGAGGAATGGTGTTCCAAATCAATAATATCTCTTATATACTATCTTTTCCAAGAAATGGTAGGCAAAAAGAATATCCAACCACAAAATTTTCTACTATTCTTGAAGACAGTTCACCCTATATATAGAGAGAGAGGGAATCAATGATCTGACACTATTAAAACTCTCGATTGTAGTAAATGTGTTGTAAGGATAGTTGGATTTCATATATCCAATAGGAATATACTTAAAAAGCGATTTTTGTAAAATTGAGATAGCTATATGATAATGACTGTTATTGAGGATATTAAGTTACTTTGTATTGAATCATTATCATGTTATTTACGTATTTAGTCATCGAAATTGGTTATTGCATCATTACTAAATTACTAGCTCACATTGTTCAATCTTTATTACTATAGAGTATTAGAAATCCTACCTACATTATTGATACAATTAAAATACCCATTTAATAATTAAGTCTGAAATATTGAATTAGTTCCATCTTAAACTCAAAAAGTTGTTGTTTTCCAAAGTGTCATCACTTAAACCCACTTTATAGGAATTAACTAGAACAAGGTTAAGCAGTTAAAGTTAACACAATAGTTAAAAGAATTTGTGATTTGTAACTAACCAATTCAAGGGAATTGATTGAAGTAGGATAGGGTATAGAGTGAATTAAAATATGAAGTTTGAGGAGTTGACAAGTATAGCTTTATTGATAGCTTCGTTGTGAATAGTATGATAACTGTTTCAAGTGGGGAGGTCCCTCTATAAATAGGGAGAGAGTGAGCCACGTAAGCCAAAACAAAAATCTTCACAGCTAGAGAATCTTCAGAACCTCCAAAGATAATGATGTTTAGGTATAAAGATGGCTAGCTAGGTCAAACTTTCCTTTGGAACAAAATTCAAATAAAGTTCTTCAAGCGTTTTTAGTATTATTTTTTTTCATTAAAATTAAACTGATAGTTAGATTTATTATCTTCCAACTGATCCATTTTTTATGGTTTGATTCAATAGAAAAGAATACAAATTTTAGAAAATATGGGTAGGATACATAGACTAAAGTTTTCAATCTTGTCTTCTCCGAGGAAGATTTTTTCTATATATATATATATATATATATATTTGTCTAAGTTGAAAGTTGTTCATTGTTGCCTCTTACACAAAGTAAATATTCCTTTTTTTTTTTTAACTTTACTTCTTGCATATTCAACATAATATTGTTCTAAAATCATTTAGTTAAATGATACATGATACCATTACATGTTGAATACAAGTTTTGAGTAAGATATAGATATTTGATATTGAATAATGAATTTAGGCATGCTATATATGGCTAGAAGAAACATTAATGAGCACTTGAAAGTAGTACTTACAGTTGAAATGATAGCACTGATGAATTGGGCCACAACTTTAATGATTGTATATGACAAGAAACGATGAACGTTAACATGAAGTTGTGGTTCACGATGGCATAGATGGGTATTGGAAGAATCTAAGGCAAAGCAAGGAAGTGATGTACTTCATTGGAATTGAGAAAGTTCCATTCCATCAATTGATTTCATTACCCAAATCTGACCCAAGCATGGACATACACATAAGGGGACGCGACATGGAAGTGTAAATTCACAGTGTTGTGTTCCACTGATGAATTTCTAACTCTCTCAAGCAAGTTCAAACGAAATTCAATATCAGAAAGCTTCAAGATAAGGGAAGGTAATATAACTGCAAATCTAAATTATGTAAAGAGTTGGAGAAATGGCATAATCAATTCCATTATAAATTATAAGTGATGATGGTTATAAGATATCTAATTTAATCACACTATCTTTAATACATAACTTTTAATATTTTCTAAATTATAAATAAACTAATTTATATCATATAATTTATTATAACTATTAATTTTATTTTAGTAATGAAAATTTTTTTACCTTCTAATTTTTTTTTCAAAACTAAAGGATTGACTTTCCAAATTAATAAAGAAAGAATAAGTTTACAATTAGCTGGACAAACTCAACTATAACAATTATTTCCCTTCAAGTTACATCTTGAAATTCATCATCTTATATCAATTTCAATAGTATCATTACACACTTTAAGTTTTTTCCGAAGTGAGCACCTGGTAAAGCATGTCTAGTACATTTTTTTCAATGTGGATCTTTACCAAACTCAACATTTGTTAGTCTAGCATATGGCATATTCAATAAGAACAAACATCAATGTGTTCTTGGGTTTTGGCATATTCAATAAGAACAAACATCAATGTGTTCTTGGGTTCTTGGGTGAGAATGGTACATTAAATTCTTATTCTAGTGTAGAGCACTTTAATTATCACAATATATTATTTTATTAGAGAACACATTTTAACTATAATATTTCTTTCCCAACTTCAGTTACTATTATATACTTTGCTTCTATTGTGGATAAGGCAACACACTTTTGTTGTAACACCTCATCAAAGTAAACTATTACTAATGCAGTTAAATAACATGATCATGCATAATTTACAGTAATCCACAGATAATAGGCATCAAAATACATAATCATGATAAACTGTAAATTTAAAACATGCTTATAATATTATATACAAGTTTTTCAAAAATATAACACTATTCCTAACAATATCCCTCAACGTAGATGATCCTCTAAAGATTCATCTGCAGCACTATCTGTTCCAATGTCAAGACACAATCATTGCAAACCGAAATCAAACACAATACAACAAAAACAAAGGGTAAGCTAACCAGATTTTAACAAATCAAAAACATTCAATTTCATGTATCATCACATTATAAGAAGCTGACACAATATAGACTTGACTCTACTTCCGGAAGACTCGTGCATTGAATAGACCCCGAGATATACACCTATCATACATCTCCAAACTATGATTTCACACAATTTCTACATAAATGAATCTTCAATCATGTATGACAAGGTTAGTCCCCCTAAGACTTTTATGACCAGCTATATCTCAAGCTGCAGTCACCCAGTTCAGACCTCTTTCGACTCTTACCACCTAGTAATAATCATCTATTTGATTCCTATTACTAGTAGAGTCAAGATATCAATCGTTAACTAGATTCTTAGTCAATGCACATCTTATATGATCTAGACACGGGTATTTCCTTTCCTGAAAATACTATGTCTAGACCCTGACCAACTCATAGACACTTTATTAGTTTCATAACATAATATAAATCTCTTCTCATGTATCATTCATTCACTTTTCAATCTTAATCTCTAAAAAGTAAATATGATCCCATAGTCAAGGCTGAGACAAATTCTGTGTTTACTTCGCGATAGCCTTAACTTGACATTATTAAGCCATACTATTAAATTTAAACTAACAATTAATCTATTATATTGAATCCATACATTGCATTCCAAAATAATTAAACAATCGAAACAAAAAGCCAATTTTTTTTTAGCTTGGGCGAGATTAATTTTACCCGAGCAAAAAATTTATCACTTGAGTGAAAATAGTCCAGAGAGCACTCCTGCTCCAGGACCATTTTCGCTTGAGCGAAATTACTCTCGCCTGGGTGAGAATACCTCCTCGCCTGGGTGAAAGATTTCTTGTCTGGGCAAAAGCACTCTAGAGAGCACACTTTCTCCAAGGGCTTTCTCGCCTGGGCGACTGTCTCCTCACCTGGGCGACAGTCTCCTTACTTAGGCGAAACTACTTTCTCACCTAGGCAAGGCACTTCTCGCCTAGGCGAAAATAGTTCAGAGAGCATACTTGCTCCTCGAAACCATTCTTGCCTGGGCGAGATGCTGTCACTTGGGCGAATTATGCAAAATACAACAACTTATCAGACAATTCATGCAGTTTTTACTATCACAGAGCTACTACACATGCCTTAGATGACTAACTTATGCAGAAATTCAACTTGCATTTCATCAATTTCCACATACTCATCCCGCATACAAGAATGAATAAACAATCAAAACTCAAGCTTCATGCCTGCAGAGAAACCATCACAAATGCATTTTCAAAGACAATTTGATAAAACCCTAACTCACAAAGAAACTGGAATCAGGCAACATGCAAGTCAGCTTCTCTTACTTGAATCGCAGTGGAAATTATCTCTAATAGTCCCAACAGCCTAAGGTCCTCAGGAACTCGAATCTGCATCAAATGACCTCTGATCAACAATCAGACTAAAATACTAGGGAACTGAGCTCACAGAGGCACTATCTGATAACTTAGAGGCCACATAAAAGCTCATAAGGCAGAGGGAAACAAAAACCTAAAATTGGCTCTAAGGGAAGAGGGCAGAAATGGAGATTCTGATTGGGTAGACTTGCTCTGTTCTCCGCCATGAGTGCAACGATGAGCTCTGCTCGAGAAACTGATGAGAGACGGAAGTGGAGGCTTAGAGAGAAGTCACAGGAAAGGGAAGTCAGGGGTTTTAGAGAGATGGCGGCTCAAGTGGAAATGAGACTTGACTACTTACTTTTTCTATAAATACATGTTTTTAGTTTAATAATATAATAATCAGGTGCTCATTCCACTTTTACCACTTGTACTCAAATGACAGATTTTCTAGGTTGTTACATTCTCCCCAACAAGAAAAATTTTTATCCTCGAAAATTGACTTACTGGGAAAAAGGTGAGGGCAGTTTTCTCTAATGGTCTCCTATAACTCCCAGGTAGAATCACCAACTCTAGCATCCCACAACACTTTCATCATCCTAATGGCCTTGCCTCTTAGTTGTTTAGTTTGTTGGTCTACGGTTCTGATTAGTTAGGCTTTAAAGCTCAAAATCTCCTTGACTTGCACTTCATCCACTACTAGGATATGGCTGGTGTCAGGCATATACTTCTTCAGTTGCGACACATGAAATACATTATGTAGATTGGCTAATTATGGAGGCAGAGCAACCTCATAAGTCACAGGTCCTACTCTTTTAAGGATCTGATATGGCCCAACAAACTTAGGAGTTAACTTTCTTGACTTAATAGCTCTTCCTACACCCTTAGTAGGCGAAACTCTCAAGAAGACATGCTCTCCCACTGCAAACTTCAAGAACTTCCTTCGTTTATCAGCATAAGACTTCTGCCTACTCTGAGAAGCCTCATCCTCTCTTGGATCTGCTTTACCTTCTCAGTAGTCTGTTGGAGTAACTCTGGCCCAACCAACACTGCCTCTCCATCCTGGTACCAACATAGAGGAGTTTGACACTTCCTTCCATACAAAGCTTCATAGGGAGTCATTCCAATGCTAGCATAATTGTTGTTGTAACTGAACTCCACCAGCGATAAAATCTCATCCCAAATACCAAGATGATCCAAAACACACATTCTCAACAAGTCTTCCAAGGATTGGATCGTTCTCTTTTGACTGCCTATCGGTTTGGGGATGATATGCAAAACTCATTCTCAACTTGGTTCCCAATGCTTCTTGTAGAGTCTGCCAAAATCGGGATGTGAACCTGAGATCCCGATCAGACACTATACTAGAAGGCATTCCATGCAATCTCAAGATCTCCTTAACATATATCTGAGCCAACTTAGCCATGGATATCTTTAGATTCATAGGCAAGAAGTGAGCACTCTTTGTTAGTCGATCTACTAAGATGTGCCCTTATGATAATTAAGAATCTATTTAACTATTTTACAATGATCTTTTCCAATATTTGCTAGGTATTTGTTTATTACTCCAACAACACGAGTTATATCTGGCCTCATGCACACCATCACATACATCAAGCTTCCAACATTGAAAAATAAGATGATCAGCCAATGGTTTGCTTGTTGACTTATCATTCTCCATATTGAGCTTTTGGATTATCCATTCAACATACCTCTCTTAAGATAGCAACAAGTTTTGTATTTTCCTATTCCTGTAAATTTGCATGTCAAGAATCTATTTAGGTAGTCCTAAGTCTTTCTTATCAAAAGACTTGAAATGTTCCTCTTTCAAATTATTTATCTTTGATACATCTTTCCTAACTATTAACACATCATTTAAATACAATAAAAGTGCAACAAAGTCTCATTATAAGAACTTTTGGAAATAGACACATTGATCTTCAAATGTTCTTCTATAACCTTAGCTCATTATGAAAGAGTCGAATTTATTATACCATTGTTGAGGTGTTTACCTAAGACCATACGAACTTTTCTTCAATTTACACAAAAGGGAGTTTTTCCTAAAACCTTTAGATTGTGTAATGTATATTTCTCCATGCAAGTCACTATGAAGGAATACAGTCTTCACCTCCATTTGATCAACTTTTGAGTATAAGCTAGTCATCAGTACAAGAAGGAAACTATGAGAAAGATATTGCAAAGCAAGGTGATGTTAATGGAGAGGGTGATGATGGTGTCAAAAGATGTGAGGAAGATTTGAGTTCGAGTTAGGAATACAATTCAGCTTATTGGCAAAGTTTAAGGATGTTGTTAGGGAATATTCTATTTTAAATTGTAAAGAAATTAGGTTTGAGATAAATGAATCAGAAAGGACAAATGCAGTATGTAGTCAAGGTTGTGGATTTAGAATACATGTTAGTTGAGTTTGGAAAAGTTAAACTTTTTAAAATTTTCACGTATGGAAAAGCGTAAGTGCAATAGAGTTTTTTTAAACAAAAAATTAAAATCTAAGTGGGTGGCAAGGGAAATACTAGATATTATTAAAGCAATTAGAAAAATTACAACAAACAAAATTGTTGTATATATTAGACAAAGGTTCTTTAGTGAAATTGCATTTAAACTTGCATACAAAGCTAGAATAAATGGAACTTTAAATCATTGAAGGTAATGCATATAAAAAATATTCTTTACTATGGTCATATTGAGTTGAGTTGAAAATATCATATATTAGAAACACTTGTAAATTATTTGTTGATAGACCTACATTAAATTTACCCCCTATATTCGGAAGATTTTATGTAGGCTTAGATAGATGCAAACAAGCATTTCAACAAACATGTCCTTTGTAGAAATTCATGGTTGTCATTTAAAGACAAATATAGAGGCCAAATACCAGATGACAGATATGAAAATGATCAGAGTTTGTCAATTGTCTTTGTAGTAGTGGATAAATAAACAAAGGATACTTGGTCATGGTCTATATCCTTTTGTTCGATGATTTTAGATGTTTTGTAAGAAATAGATGGGTTAGTACACCAAACCAACAAAAGGTTAGCCTTTCTCCTTTTATCCCTTTTTACACCAAACCAACAAAAGGAATAAATGGGTTATTATCACTTAAAATTGAGTTTTCTCCCTTATTTTCATATTGTATGGTTTTTGTTGAACATTAGACAGTCCAAATTCCCTTTAGATGATCAAATTAGCTGGTAAAGTTTTGATGATAACAAAACTCATATACATTTATATTTGATGATTTATATACTTTGTTCAGTTAACTTTGTTATTAAAGAGTAGAGACACGTGGTACATAAAGAGATAAGTATTCTTACTATTTACTTTTATGTTATTGATTTGATTTAAATTGATTTTATAACATTATATGCTTTAACGTTCAAATTTGTTCATAATAGAAATTATTCAAATTATTATGGAGTATTTAAATGTGATTAATTGATTTTATATCATATTGTGCTTTAACGTTCAAATTTGTTCATAATGGAAAATATTCAAATTATTATGGAATATTTAGATGTGATTAATTGATTTTATATCATGAGGTGCTTTAATGTTCAAATATGTTCATAATGGAAATTATTCAAATTATTGATGAGTATCCCAGATAAAATTTCTCTATGTTATTTTAAATTATTTCTGATACAGAATTAATCAAGTTTAATGCAGTATGAAAATTAGAGAAATATTTTCAGTTTGAGCTCCACACATCAGAAAGTCAAGATTGCTCTGTTCAAGCATCCTAACAGTTAGTTTCTAAAAAACTACATATAGAGGGGGCAAGTTCAAGTTGAAGATAAATAAGTACAAGAAGCAAAAAGAGAAATACATCATACAATAGAATTAGAGTATCTACTACTGAGTGTTTATTGTCAATCTGCTATTGAGAGCATTTAGAGTTTTGGATTGTGTGAAACCATTGTATAATTCTTCACCATTGTGAAGTAAACCCTTGTGAGCTTTCATTATTCTCTCTTTTGAGACTGTTTATCTCATTCTTGAGTGGTATTGATCTCAGGGGGAGATTGGGACCGGTATAACCTAGAGAGGTTTGTGTACTCATGATAACCTGGAGAGGTTTGTGTACACGTGATAACCTGGAGAGGTTTGTGTACTCGTGATAACCTGGAGAGGTTTGTGTACTCGTTGTAACCTGGAGAGGTTTGTGTACTCGTTGTAACTAGTTGCTAAATAGTGGAACCTCTTGAACAGTTTGTTTAAGGGAGAATTGGACGCAACCCAAGAGATTAGGGTGAACCAGTATAAAACTGCTTTATCTGTGCTTATATATTTTTGCCTTGGTTAATAGTTTTTATTTATAGCGAATTGAGTTCAGGCTCCATTCAACCCCCCCTTCTAGAGCCAATTGTTCCCATGGTTGTTGTTGTTGTTGTTGAAATGTCTTGTCAATGTAATGAAACAAACATATCATGACACTGAACACAAATTTTGTCTGTCACTTAAAAAACAACTAAAAAAAAAAAGATTTGGTGGGGGGCGGTTGATTATAGATTTGATGATGGCAACAACAAAAGAAATTACATTTGCTTAGAGGGGGAATTAGACAAATAAACCAAATTAACCCTATTGCAAATCATTAGTTGTAGAATTACTCTACTATTGGCTAGTGCAAATACACATTTAAATCCAATGTCAGGTGTGATGTCTTGATCAACAACATATCAAAGTCCTTTAACAATACATTATTGGCAACAAGAGACATCTCAAATTATTAATATGGTGGAGTGGATCATAATATATTTGATGAAAAAATTATGCTTCATAGGAAAAAAGGTAAAAAAAAAAAAAAACATGAAGGTAATATCATGACTAATACACTATAAAGATTGAATAAGAAAGTTAAAATAAAAAAGTATAAATTGGCTTATTAATTGGTCTAATAGATAAGCCAATTATTAGTAAGGTGAAGAGGATCATAATATATTTGATGAATAGGTTCTGCTCCATAGGGAACAAGGTAGAAGACATGAAGGTAATATCATGCCTTACACACCAAAAAGATTGAATAAGAAAATTGAAAAGAAGTAGAAATTGACTTATGAATTGGCTTATGAATTGGCGTAACAGACCATTGTTTAAGGTCACAAATACTTTGTTCATACAAAACTTTATGGTTGATATTGAATTGCGCACTTGATGTTACTTATGACTTTATGTGGAATACCTTGTAGACATGTTATTTCTGCTATCAATTACATTAGGAAATTTTAGAACATTATGTGCATAGATACTACTCTAGAGATCTTTATCTTTCTTGTTATGAATTTGGAATTACTATCACTAATGGTCTAGCATTGTGGCCCAAAACAAGTAATGAGGATTTGTATCACCAATTATAAATGAAATATTGGAAGGCCAAAAAATTTGGGGAGAAGAAAACTTGATGAAATTATGACTTCGAAGAATAATAAGGTAATATTATCAAAGGTAGGATTATCAGTGACATGTAGTAGGTGTAGGCAAAGTGGAATGGTTCTTAATGATAACCCTGTTGAAATAGCTTATGATGGTAGGAAACCAACCACTCAAGCTGGTCAAACTACTAAAATTAATTTTGCTTCCTCACTTCCAGTGACTCAACAGTCATGTGAGTGTGGCTCCCTCAACCCAATTAGAATACTAAAGTCATTCTTACTAACTCAGTTTCAATAACCCAACTTGGTAGTTCAATTCCAACAACTCAGTCATCATGTGCAAGAGGCTCCACTACACCAACCTAACCTATTACTATAAGGAAGAAGGACAAAGCTAACACCATAATTCCCATAAGAATGGGGAAGGTAGAATACAATAAACTTGTGTTACTTATATAATTATCCTTTTTTATTATATGCATATTTAGTTTGAAACATATTTTTTTTGCTATCTAAAGGCAAATTTTACACAAGAAGGAATTAATTTGGTTAAAAATTTGGTAATTTTCCTAAACAATGCTTCTTTTAACAGTTTAATTCTTATCCTAGTAAATTTGACTCAAAACTTGTAAACTAATAAAACCAAAGAACAATGCGCCAACAACATTAATGAAGAAGGCATTGGTGTAAAAAAATTTTAACAACACATTCAAATTTATTTCAAGTTAAAAAGTTATAAAGATATTGATTTTAGGACACTAACATCATTTTGGAGATGTAATGATTGTGAAATACATTATGGTTATGTAGTTTCTATCAATGTGTTTTGGAGATGTAATTATTGTTAAATATTGTTTATTCTCATGAACAATTCAAGGAATGTTTCAAATCATGTTGCACTAAAAAGCATATTTTACACATGTAAATATTGATTGATTGTCTTTTCTTATTAATTTGGCAAACAAATAAATTAATATTTACTCTCCAAATTAAACTCACACAAAATGAGTGTGAATTACAAAGTTAGCTTTTCAATTGACCATATTAACGCTCACATTCAAACTCAAAATCATTATTAATTTGGCACAAAGCATTGGATACAAATTTATCTTGGCAATTGATCATGTTAGCTATTACAATAACATTGGATACATACCAAAATATAGTCCAAAATCATTACAATAAAATCCATTTTATCACAAAAGACTACATATTGAACTTAACCACATACAAATTCAATTTTATTACCCACTCCTACCTCTAACACTGCTTATTCCAATATACCTCACCAGTACAACTATTATAATAACAAAAAAATATCAAACCAAGCAATATGATATATTTTCCTTTCCTTCTGTTGTTCAACTTTTTATGTAACTTCACAATCTTGTTCTTTTGTTCTTTAAGCATTTCATCATTAACTTCACATCCACCATCACCAACATCTGCCAAATAAAAATAATCACAATACATATTCCTTAGCATAAATTATCAATTAAAATTCAAAATTAAACAACTAATACACAATACATAACAAAAAAAGGGTAAAGGTCAATTTAAATATTTAAAACAAAACAACATAATTTGCAATTTAGACAACCTTCAAACAATCTTCTTGAATTCCTTAAGCTTTAGGAGGTCAAAAGCACTTCCTTACATACACAATAACACCTCTTTGATCCTAACATAGGTGTGGTAACTGATGAGTTCATAGAACTCGTTACATTTCCAACTACGATACACGATGACACCTCAATGTCTCTGAGCACATTGATCTTTGCTCAACATTATAGTGTTTGTATTCCTTTTTCTCGTGTCATTAACTCCCACAATGGTTCTTAACATTATCAATATGCATGCACTCGTTTCTTTATCTTTCGTCATACCATTCCTTTCTTTTTTTTCTTTAACCCGTGGCGATAATACTTCCTTCAACAAAACATACTAACTTAAAATTTACAAAATAAATATGTAGTAGTTATTAATATTTATTTTTATATAATAAATCATATGAATTTAGGTCAAGTACTTCATGTATACATTTCACAAAATTCTTAATGAAAAAAACAAATTAAATTAAAGTTATTATATTAAAAATTTTCTTTTTTTATTATACTAAAAAAGACATATTGTATAGATTATATTAAAAGCATATTTTATCCAGAACAATGGTTTTTATTATTTAAAATTATACTCTTTCACAAAAATTATTGACTTTTATTAAGGAATTCAATTCTTAAGATATGATAGGACGGGTTAATGATCATATCTTATTATAATCAATTCTTTTGGTGTATAAACAAAATATGATTTTAATCCTATTATTCAAATTAGAACATATAAATTAATAGAAAACTTTAATTAACTTGTCAATACTTAATTATTTTTCTTATTAGTTTTGTTACTTACTTTTTAAAAAAATATAAGCAAAAAAAATAATTAAGGATTAAAATTTGAAAAGAATATTAAAATATTAATATTTTAGAAGTTGGTTAAAAGGGTAAATAATTTATATATAATAATCACACAATAGATGCTATAATATTTATATTCGTCTCCTTATAGTTGACATTATAATTAGAAGATAGATGTTATAATACTTGTGATTCTCATATAACAATCACAAGATAGATTCTATGATATATATTTTTATCCATTGTCAACTTTATTCGTGAGTATAATTTTTTGTTTCATTCTTAAACCTTATAATTGTCATCATTATTTTCACCAGCAGTCATATCATCATTTTTAATGACATCGCCTCCACCACCAACATTATCATTGTTGTTATGGTCATCACCATCACATATAACACATGCATAATTATACTCACAATTTTCATCATTATTATCATTATTGTTACCGGTATCATTATAAGTAATGAGTGAAGGCTAAATAAGTTGATACTATGAAACTTACACTAGTAGAAAAACACATACTATAACCAGGGTCAGATAAAACGTAACCGAAATAAACAAAAACACAGTGACATTTTTAAAATTGTGTGAAGAGATATTACATCGGTTACTCACAAACCAATGTAATATACCCCATTCCACAATGGTTGACACTCCTAACCGATATAGAAAAGCCTGAAAAAATAAAAATTCAAAATTTGGTTTTGCATTAAACCTATTACATCGGTTTCGAGCCTCAATCGATGTAATAGGTGCTAGATACTATATTGGTTATTACCTAAAATCGATGTAGAAAGTATCTATTATATCAGTTCTTGCTACAAGTAATGTAATTTGCTTCAGCGTGTTAAACGAATTCAATTTTTGAGTGAGTGCGTACGCGGCTTTATTAACCTAATGTTTTTATTACTTTTATTATTTGTCTTTCCCTCGCGCTGTTGAGTCTCTCTGATGGTGCTTGCGTTGTCGTTGTTTTCACTCTCACTCACGTTGATTTGGTTCCTTCATTGCCTTCTTCCACTTTCTTTAGCATTTTTGACATAGGTGGTTTGTTAACTTATTTTTACATTGTAGGGATCCTACACACTTGATGTGTGAGTCTTTCTCCACCTTGAATGTTTGGTTCGACACCCCTTGTTGCTTCTCTCTACAAGATGTTAGTATTTTTTTAAATTCATTAAAAATAGTTAGAAAATTGTTTTTTACCCAATTTTTTTAGCAGGAACTTGATTTAGTGTATATTTGATGATAGAGTTCTTACATGGTATAGATTTATCATAGATTTTGAGTTCCCAAAAATTAAGGTGAAAATACTTTAAACGGCTATAACTTTTGATAGAAAGCTTGGATTGAGACGCTCCAAAAATAAAAGTTGTTCGAAACGGGGTAAAAAATTTGGTGGGCAGTATCCATAAGGGATTTTAGATTCAAAATTTCATCGTTTATTATTTATTTTTAATATTTTTAGTATTTTTGAACTATTTTTTTTATATTTCAAATAGTCAAAAAAATTTAAAAATTTCTATGGTTTTTTCTTGTATGGATTAGAGATTTATGAAACAAAAAAAAAATCATTTTTTTTTTAAAATAGAGATATTACATCGGTTGTAAGTAACAACCGATGTAATAGGAGTACATCGGTTGTAAGTAACAACCGATGTAATAGGAGTGATACTATATCGGTTGTGACTCCTAACCAATGTAGTATCTCTTCTTGAACGTTCTCAGGATTAATATTTTATTATCAATGTAATATATGCACATCTACATCAGTTATGGAACTGATGTAGAAAGTTTAGAACTTTCTACATCGCCTACATCAACATCGATTTTAGAACCGATATAATATATCTTCCATAATTAGTGTCAAATGTATTTTTTCTACTCGTATTAAGAAAATAGACAAAGTACTTTTCAAAAATTATTTAGAAAGAAAAGGGATAAAAAATCTAAAAAGCCTTTCACATAAAGAAGTCTTTTACATAAGAAAATCCCAAAGTAACGTTTTTTCCTTATCAAAAGTTCAAAAAAAAAAAGGAAAGATCTCAATAAAAAAGTTATTAATCAAAATTATGTCAAAAACGAAGTTATACGAATATTGATCGATGAAGTTGGTATACAAAGACATAAAACATCAAATATTACAAATTGTGCGTGGCATTTTAAAAAAGTGACAAGTGCTCTTGTAAACCCGTCTCTAGTATAGATTCAAGCAAAAAAAGTGTAATTGGTACCATTCATATTTCATGTCATTTATCTTTCATTTTTTAATTTTCTAATCACTTACTTGTCGTTTTTAATTTCTTATTATTACTTAGCTTTTCTCTTTAATGTTTCGCTTTCCAAACTTTCCTCTCCACCATCATTTGTTTGCTTTCTAATTGATTTACTTATTCGCTTACTTTCGATGCTTTAAAAGTTTTACCAAATATAGTTTTATAGTCTTCATTCACTTCTACAATCTCTTTTATAACCTTTTATCTAAAAATTTATTTTAATCATATTAAAACATCTTAAAGATAAAATCCATTTTATATGCTACTAAACCTCAGTATAAGAAGATTTTTTTACATTTATAAAGTAAGGAATGAATTTAAGCTTTCGTTATTATAAAAAATCGAACAAGTATATTTTAATTTGTTTTAGAAATTGATTATATTGATATAATATGTTTCTTTCATGTAATTTTAATCTATGTAAGAATTTTAACATATTCAAATTAAAAATTATAATATTGATAAAGTAAATAAAAAGAACCCTATAATATTAATTGCTTCAACCATTGAGAATTATGAAACAATTCATAGAAAAAAAATTTGCATTAATATTAATTAAAATTTATATTTTTTCATTCTATTATATTTTCTCCTATTTCTTTTATCATATCCCATCATATTTGATTCTAGAATTCAACTAATCTAAATTCTAAACTCTAAAATAATTACATAAAAAAATATCAAATACATCTCATATTACCAAGAATCTACCACTAATACCCTAACCAAGGATATACACATGCATACTTGCCAAAAAAAACTTAAGTCGATAACCCTATAAACTAGTTGGTAATAAGGTCATTAAATAGGTAAAACTCCACAAAAAATATTATAAATAATTGTACATTATTACTTATTTATTATCTCAGTTATTTTTTAACAGATTATCTCCCTTATTTTTTAGCAGATTTGGATGCAGTTATAGAAGAGAAAACTTGATGATTGAAAAAGAAGGAAATAAACTAATGGTAGAAGAATAAGGTTTTACAGAATTGTGGTTATTTACTTTAAAAGTTAGATGAAAGATTAAAGAAATAGATGCCATGGTGAAATGAAGCAAGGAAAATATTTGAAAGATTTTTCGGTGAGAATCTGTCTCATCCTCTAGTGATCTGCTTCTAAGACAATGTCATCTTCATAAGGTATCTCCAGCAATAAGGCACAATTATTATTATCTTGTCTGCGTGTAAAGCACACGTTTTGTTGACTTTTCCTTCCAGATTTTCTGAAAATGATTTTGAGCTGTGTCCATTTTCGTCTCCTTCCAAACAAATATATAATATTAATTATCAAAAGATATTCCTCAAAAGTTATATAACATACATTTCTCCTTCATTTTGCTAATTAAACATCGATCTCTATGACCATACTGTAGTTTTTTGCTTTTTCATTGAGATCAAAATTAAGAAAAAAAATGTTGAAAATAATTTATATTGTTAGTCAATTATAACTCTTTTTACATAAGAATTTACTTTTTTTTTTTAATGAATGATTATAGAAACCAACGAAGTATCAAAATGACAATGTCTAATCAATTTACAGAATAAAATAAAAACTTTTTACAGCACTGTTTATCGACATACTATTTTCTCCTTTTTTTTTTCATTATAACACATTATGTACTTTTTCCATTTTCAAACCCAACAAGTGAAGGAGGAGAAATAATGAATGATTACATTTTATTATTGCCAGCTGTAAAAGCATTTGATGTTAAATCTTTAAGCCTAAATTCAACGATTCTATCTTTGGTAATGAGAAAATGATAGCTTTGTCATTTCATCGACAACGTATCTCGGAGATAAATAATTTGTGCCCTGAATTTTAAATATTTATTAATTTAAATTTTGTAATTTTTTATTATATTTTTATTCATTTATATATATTTGTGTGTGAAAGAGAGAGAGATATTAATTGTAGTAATTAATAATAATAATAATAATAATAATAATAATGAAGAAAATTCTGCAATTATTTACAATTAAAATAGTAACTTTATTTGGTTTTAACTAAGAATGAGTCTAAATAATAGTAATAATTATCTTTAAGAGTGTTTAAAGTCAACCAAATTTTTAATTCGCCAAAGAAATTCAAACAAAAGATAATATAAAATTAAAAAACCAAAAGTAAAAAAAGGGTGAAAATCAAGAAAAAAGATACTTTATTGTCATTTAATTAGATTTCCGGTTTCCATCATCAAAATATAATTGAGAGAAACTATGAACTTAAATTTAGTAATATTTTGAACTTTAATTCACAATTATATATTTATTCTTTCGCTAAATAATAATATATTATTTATTATTATACTACCTACTCATTACTAATATATATATATATATATATATATATATATATATATATATATATATATATATATATATAAGGAAAAAGTATTACTGAATCGAAAAGTTGAGATATTATGTCAAAATATCCACTAAAAGAATAAGAATAATTAAATTGGATTGAATTTAAAAGTGATTTATATTACTAGACTCAATTCTATATATATCACAACATAAATTGGACCTAAAACTTATAATTTGAGAGAATATCATCTTAACCTTATTTTTATTTACTAAATACTTATTGAATATTTTTTTTAATTTTTATTAATTTGAGTGTTCAAGAAGTTTGAATTTCTGCTTAGTGTTTCATCAGTGAAACTCAACAATTATTATCAAAAAACAATACAGCTAACTCAACAATTATTGTAAAAAACAATACAGCTAAATCAAAACTCGAAACCTTAATTGACTTAAAACGGTTTCTACTAATTTCCGGTAATAATAATTAAAAATTATTATTATTATTAAGTAACAAGTTTACCACTGAGCATAATCTATATAATTAACATATCATTCAACTGAGTGAGCAGTTTTCAACTTGGCAATTGAAAAACTGGAAAATTTTATATAAACTTTTAAAGGTATAAAAAAACCTTTTCATTATTTTTTATCATTGTAAAATCTTGGGTCCAACCCAGTTACCTTTTTTTTTTTCTTTTTTCTTTTCTTTTATTAGAAGAGTTCCAATCTTTGTCTCTGTATGTTTCACTTTTTCTCTTTCTCTAAATTTTTCACTCGAATTTAATTCTTTCCCAAAATTAGATTCTATCTTATAATAGTTAGTTTGTCAAAATTTATTTAATAAAAAATTCTATTTAAACTATTTTTTTCTCTAAAAAAGCTTTCAATTCCTTTCCTTTTCCGCTAGGAATTCATCATTTCAACTAATTTAATTTTTGAGAAATTTTTTTGGTGTGGCTTGATTTTGTTGTTATAAGTCCCAAGGGTATCTTTATCAATTCTCTCTAGCTATTAGTTAGAGTATAAGTAATTTCCAGGTAAAAAAATATCTTTATAAATTAGAGCATATTGATTTATGTTCAGAGTTGAACTATATTTTAAAGAGAATAATTAAATTTATGCATGTATGAATTTAAAAAATGAATGACAAGTTTATATAAGATATTGGAGGGTTGGATAGTCATTTTCTGTTTTGCTGGCAAACTTTGCATATTAAAATAGAAAATCATTCTAATTTGAAGTTTGAAATTCGGTAGAATAATCAAACTAGTTATGGAATGATACTTAAATACCATTAAATGGTATATTGAGCTTGGGAAGGTTCATTTTGAAATGAAATGTTTGTAATATGAAATAAATGTAATAAATTATTATAATTGTGTATGTTAACTTGTTAGCATGATTAATTGAGTAGAAATTGAATCTTTATATGTTGTGATCATTTATGTTGATTTTGAATGGAATGAGAAAATAAAAATGAGTTGTTTTGGTTAAAATAAAGATTTTGTTTATTTTGGGTATTCTTTGAGTTATGTTAAAATTTCTGTTTTTTTTTCATATTACGCTTGAGTATTTAATAAAATATACTTAATATAAACCTTATAAAAAATACCAATAAATTCTTTTTATTAAGTATTTTTTTATATATGTAAATTTATGTATTGATCTATATTGATAAATGATTATATATTTAAATTATGACTTGATTTATGAATTAAATTGTATATATTATCTAGCTTATCATTTTCTCGTTATATTTGAAAATTAATATGTTTGTACTCAAATTGTAAGTAGTACATAAGTAAATAACATTATATATTTAAAAAACTGAAGTTAAAGTGACTACTGCTTAATTTGAATATATATATATATATATATATATATATATATATATATATATGTATATATATATATATATATATAGATATATATATATATATATATATATATATATATATATATATATATATATATATATATATATATATATATATATATATATATATATATATATATATATATAACTATAACATTTGTAGGTAACATAAGCGAAAACTTTTAACATGTGTCGTTGTATTAAAATTTTAAAAAAAAATCAAAACAATAATTTATCACTAAAGGAAAGCAAAACACATGTCAAAGCAAGACAATGAAATTGTGGAACCTCAAATCTGTGACATCTAGCAAGCGCCAAGGTGTCCATTTGTGCATTCAAATTTCAAAATTCAAATTTCAAATTTCAAGTGTCATCGTCAAAACGCCCGCCTCAATCTTTGTCTATAAATACATCATTCTGTGGATGACCAAAACCTAAAGCACAAATTCAACACGTTGGCCTCTATCTTTGTGTCACAAGTTTACCTCTTATGTTGTTGATAAGGATCATTTTTGGTCGATCATTTTGGTTACGATTTGCGATTCTTATATTTTCTCTAGTAACTAACTCCAGCTTCAGAATGAAGTCTCTTCTGTATGTTTGCAAATACCGAAGCAAAAGAAGAATTCATTTTGGTATTCTTGCAGTCTTATTTGTAGTCCTACATATTTGTTAACATTTTTTATTGGTAGTAACTTTTTTTGTATTGTTGCAGGCTTGAATTGTCTCAGAAATGCAACATATTTAAAGCGAAATGCAAAGTATTCTTCCAATCCTACTGCTCGTCCTAGATATTTGTTAACATTTATTATGTGGATTAATTTTGTCTATATTGTTGCATTCCAACACGTCGGCCAAGCATAAATTACGACTTATAAACATCTGCGTCACATTTTCAATGCAATCAAACAACTTGGTAATTCATCCCTTAGTCTTAATAAACACGTCGCCTACAACTTGAATGCATTCCAACTCGTCGGTCAAGCATAAATTACGACTTATAAACATTTGCGTCACACTTTGAATGCACTCAAACAACTTGGTAATTCATCCCTTAGCCTTAATAAACACGTCGCCCAGAACTTGAATGCATTCCAACACGTCGGCCAAGCATAAATTACGGCTTATAAACATCTGCGTCACATTTTCAATGCAATCAAACACTTGGTAATTCAACCCTAAACCTTAATAAACACGTCGCCCAGAACCTGAATGCATTCCAACACGTCGGCCAAGTATAAATTACGACTTATAAACATCTGCGTCACACTTTGAATGCACTCAAACAACTTGGTAATTCATCCCATAGCCTTAATAAACACGTCGCCCAAAACTTGAATGCATTCCAACACGTCGGCCAAGCATAAAATACGACTTATAAACATCTGCGACACACTTTCAATGCAATCAAACAACTTGGTAATTCATCCCTTAGCCTTAATAAATACGTTGCCCAGAACTTGAATGCATTCCAACACGTCGGCCAAGCATAAATTACGACTTATAAACATCTGCGACACACTTTCAATGCAATCAAACAACTTGGTAATTAAACGTTGGTGAGAACATCTTGCTAAATCCTCATGTAAGCTTTATAAACAAGCAAGCTTCAAAACATAAATTCCATATCGAACAGTTTGTTGCCAACCAAATTAACAAAGTTACAATTATTTATGCATGTGAAAAATAGAAATATCAATACTAGGGTGATGATGTTTGAATTGTCGAAGGGCCCTCTGAAATCCGTCTTTGAACTTCTCCTTGCCTATGTTACTGAATTCTCCAAGTTCGGATATCAGTTCTGCTTCCCTTTTTTCCTTCTTTGTTTGGACCAAACATAGTTCATCCTCTGCATTTTTAGCTCTTACTTCAGCAGCATCAGCCAGTACCTTGCCAGCCCCGGCCTCTTCCTTCACAATTGTGGCCACTTCCTTTGAGGTTTTGGCCTCTTCCTTCACAACTTCCGCCTCTTTCTTCGCAGCATCAAGCCTTTGCTCAGCAGATTGGGCTCTTTTTTTGGTGGCTTGCAATTCAGCCTCAACCTCTTTCAACTTTTCTTCGACGACCTTCAATTTGTCACATTCAAGCTTTTGCAATCTTTGTAATTCAGCCCTATATTGATTGTCAATGTCTTCAATTTTTTCGTGAACTAGGTCCAGCATATCCTTGTGCCACTTCAATTGCCTACGCAATATCATTATTTCCACATCTTCCATATCCATTGTATTTGAAACATGTTGCTTCTCCTGTCGTAGTACTTCAACTTCATTCTCCAACGACCGTATTTCGTTGTTCCAATCCATGAGTCTCGCTGACAATACCATTGCATGGCCCAAAATGGCAAAAAGAGATTGTAATGTGCCATGATTTGCCACACAATCTAGCATCTCTTTATTGAAATTAGATGGAAAGTCCGAACTACCCAGTGTCAACCTCACCAACTCTCTGTCCATGTTAATTTGCCAGAGTGAATTTTCCTTGACTTTGCAGATCCCTACGTGGTCTACTCGGTAGAGAGGTCCTGGGCCAAAGTAGAATAGTCCTAGCAGATTAGGCAACTTTGGATCCTCCACTGGAGGCCTGAAACTGTCCAAAGATTGGTGAGAAGGGGCTTTGTTCAGCGCAAAGTTGTTTGGAGTGGCTGAGGAAATAGAGCAATTGCAGATACTTGAGGTTGAGTCTGGGTTTGCATTTTGGAAGTTATCACTAGGAGAGAATTGTTGTGCTCAATTTGAATTTCCTCCACTGGTCCTGACCTCCTTATATTTGAAGGCCTGAAACTGTCCCAAGATTGGTGAGAAGGGGCGATGTTCAGCGCAGAGTTGTTTGGAGTGGTTGAGGAAGATAGATCAATTGCAAATGCTTGAGGTTGAGCATTGTTCTACACCATAGTTGAGTGGTCTGGTGGGCATGAGTTTCCCCTCTCGAAGGACGACTCCTCCAGCAGTTTTGATATGTCGTCCTCCTCATCAATAGAAGCCACTATGGGTTGAGGATTGTTCTACTGCATAGTGGTGTCCCATGCGTTGTCACTATTTGAGCCTGAGTCCTCTAGCAGTTTTGATATGTCATCATCATCAGCATTTTCCTGTTGTTCTTCATTGGGGACGACAAACGGAGTTGCAACACGGAGGATGTTGGGATTCCAATAACCCATCACTTCTGCAAAAACAAAGTTATCGCTTAAATTATGACAAACATTACAGAACTTACAGCACCAGACTGTTACTCACCTTTCAAGTACTGATCTGGTTCCTTCACGTCAACTGAATCCATCAGGTCTTTGGTAGGTAAGGGTTTGTCGTATGAAATCATAAAATCAATTTGAAATTGTATGTCGAGCTTTTCCTGTGCCGTTAGTTGATGGGCCGTCCGAGATTTGAACTTCGTGGGTATGAGCCAATAAAGAGTAAACCTTGGGGCATAGTTCTCATTGAACAATATACGCCTCGACAGATCAGTTTTTCTAGCTTTTACTTTAAAGAAAGCATCCTTGAATGCATTAAAAGAATTTTTGTACAAGGAAAATAACTTCAGACGTGAACTCGCAGGGGACAAAGAAATCCACCCAATGGACTCACCGTATTTCATTTGATAAAAAAACATGAACTTATTTATAGTCTGCTTTATACTGAAATATTTACAAACGATTTGGAACGCCTGCAAAAACCCCCATGTGTTTGGATGAAGTTGGCTAGGGACGGTCTGCATTTCCGTCAACATCTGACATTCAAAAGAAGAAAGAGGAAACTGAATGCAAAATTGTGTCACCATATACTCATATATAAATGTATAGTCATCCCCATTTAGGGCAGGGGACATGTACACTCTCTCGAACGGCTTAGGTCCATTGAGGCCTATGAAAGGGATGACTTCATAAGGGCAAATACGGTACTTCTTCGACGCCTCTCTGAGATACATATTTGTACACCTAGACTTATACTGGTCAACCTCCCCGCTTACTCAAACGTAATCTAGGTCTGCAGAAGGAGGGTATTTGAGTTTTTTAGGGGGGTTCTTCCATGGTGCCTCATCCCAATAGTGATGTTGACGCTTACGCTTTAAGGGTTTATGCTGAATGGGATTGGAAATGGAGTTACGCTGTATGGGTTGCGTAGCACTACACACAGAAATAGAAACAGAAATAAAATACATGGAAGCAAGATCGGAGTTACCAATTGAGCAATTGTAACAAAATTGCAGGCAAGTAGGACAGCACGACACGATCGGAGATTCTCGGGAGTCTGCTTTCTTTGAACGGAGCTACTATACCTTAGAAAACAAAACTCGAAATGCAGCGTTTTCAGTCAAAAATATGGTCTGCTAGGGCCACGTCATTCTTTGTGAACGAATTAAGACATGCCACGTCATTTACTTACATGTTGTCATTTCAGTTTGCCAGAGAATTTGATTCACCTACCATCGCCGTATCTTGGGAAACGAGAGGTCAGAATTTTGATTATAAAGGAAAACCCCTCATTAATGTTCTCGCAAATTGATAAAACCCCTCATTAATGCACTGACAACTTTATAAGCAATTCTTAGGCTTTCATACAAACACGTCGGCGAGTGTTCTAATGCATTGGAACACGTCGGCCAAGATTGACATAGCAAATATAAACACGTTGACAAGTGTTGTAATAAATTCAAACAAGTCGGCCAAGATTGACATAGCAAATATAAACACGTCGGCAAGTGTTATAATGGATTCAAACACGTCGGCCAACATTGACATACCATATATTAACACGTCGGCAAGTGTTGTAATGCATGAGAACACATCGGCGAAGCCTCACTTGGAATGCATTGACACACCAGTTACGAATTATAAACACCTCGGCGATAGTTGTAATGCATTTAAACACGTCGACCAAGATTAACGTAGTAAATATAGACACGTCGACAAGTGTTGTAATGGATTCAAACACGTTAGCCAACATTGACATACCACATATTAACATGTCGACAAGTGTAGAAATGCATGAGAACACGTCGGCCAAGCCTCACTTGGAATACATTGAAACACCAGTTATGAATTATAAATACCTCGGCGATAGTTGTAGTTCATTCGAACATGTCGACCAAGATTGACGTAGCAAATATAAACACGTCGACAAGTGTTGTAATCATTGGAACACGTCGGCCAACATTGACATACCACATATAAACACATCGGCAAGTGTTGTAATGGATTCAAACACGTCGGCCAACATTGACATACCACATATAAACACGTCCGCAAGTGTTGTAATGGATTCAAACACGTCGGCCAACATTGACATACCACATATTAACACGTCGGCGAGTGTTGTAATGCATGAGAACACGTCGACCAAGCCTCACTTGGAATGCATTGAAACACTAGTTATGAATTATAAACACCTCGGCGATAGTTGTAATGCATTCGATCACGTCTGCCAAGATTGACGTAGCAAATATTAACACGTCGGCAAGTGTTGTAATGCATTCAAACACGTCGGCCAACATTGACATACCACATATTAACACGTCCGCAAGTGTTGTAATGCATGAGAACATGTCGGCCAAGCCTCACTTGGAATGCATTGAAACACCAATTACGAATATAAACACCTCGGCGATAGTTGTAATGCATTCGAACACGTCGGCCAAGATTGACGTAGCAAATATAAATACGTCGGCAAGTATTGTAATGCATTGGAACACGTCGACAAGTGTTGTAATGGATTCAAACACGTCGGTCAACATTGATATACCACATATAAACACGTCGACATGTGTTGTAATGGATGCAAAGACGTCCGCCAACATTAACATACCACATATAAACACGTCGGTCAAGATTCACGTAGCACATATAAAGACGTCGGCAAGTGTTGTAAAGCATTGGAACACGTCGGCCAAGCCTCATTTAGGAGTTATAGACATCTCGGGTAGACTTTGAATGCATTGAAACACCAGTTACGAATTATAAACACGTCGACAAGTGTTGTAATGCATGAGAACACGTCGGCCAAGCCTCACTTGGAATGCATTGAAACACCAGTTACGAATCATAAACACCTTGACGATAGTTGTAATGCATTCTAACACGTCGGCCAAGATTGACGCAGCAAATATAAACACGTCGGCAAGTGTTGTAATGGATTCAAACACGTCGGTAAACATTGACATAGCAGATATAAACACGTCGGCAAGTGTTGGAATGCATGAGAACACGTTGGGAAAGCCTCACTTGGAATGCATTGAAACACTAGTTACGAATTATAAACACCTCAGCGATAGTTGTAATGCATTCGAACACGTCGGCCAACATTGACATACCACATATAAACACGTCGGCAAGTATTCTAATGGATTCAAACACGTCAGCCAACATTGACATACCACTTATAAACACGTTGACCAAGATTCACATAGCACATATAAAGACGTCGGCAAGTGTTGTAATGCATTGGAACACGTCGACCAAGCCTCATTTAGGAGTTATAAACACCTCGGGTAGACTTTGAATCCATTGAAACACCAGTTACGAATTATAAACACGTCGCACGTGTTGTAGTGCATTCGAACACGTCTTCCAAGATTGACGTAGCACATATAAACATGTCGGGAAGTGTTTTAATGGATTCAAACACGTCGGCCAACATTGACATACCACATATAAAGACGTCGGCAAGTGTTGTAATACATGAGAACACATCGGCCAAGCCTCACTTGGAATGCACTGAAACACCAGTTACGAATATAGACACCACGGCGATAGTTGTAATGCATTCGAACACGTCGGCCAAGATTGACGTAGCAAATATAAACACGTCGGCAAAGGTTGTAATGCATTGGAACATGTCGGCCAACATTGACATACCACGTATACACACGTCGACAAGTGTTGTAATGGATTCAAACACGTCGGCCAACATTGACATACCACATATAAACACGTCGGCATGTGTTGTAATGGATGCAAAGACGTCCGCCAACATTGACATACCACATATAAGCACGTCGGTCAAGATTCACATAGCACATATAAAGACGTCGACAAGTGTTGTAAAGCATTGGAACACGTCGGCCAAGCCTCATTTACGAGTTATAGACATCTCGGGTAGACTTTGTTTGAATTGAAACACCAGTTACGAATTATAAACACGTCAGCAAGTGTTGTAATGGATTCAAACATAGTGGCCAACATTGACATACCACATATAAACACGTCGGCATGTGTTGTAATGGATGCAAAGACGTCCGCCAACATTGACATACCACATATAAACACGTCGGTCAAGATTAACATAGCACATATAAAGACGTCGGCAAGTGTTGTAAAGCATTGGAACACGTCGGCCAAGCCTCATTTAGGAGTTATAAACACCTCGGGTAGACTTTGAATGCATTGAAACACCAGTTACGAATTATAAACACGTCGGCACGTGTTGTAGTGCATTCGAACACGTCGGCCAAGATTGACGTAGCACATATAAACATGTTGGGAAGTGTTTTAATGGATTCAAACACGTCAGCCAACATTGACATACCACATATAAACACGTCGGCAAGTGTTGTAATACATGAGAACACGTCGGCCAAGCCTCACTTGGAATGCATTGAAACACCAGTTACGAATTATAAACACCTCGGCGATAGTTGTAATGCATTCGAACACGTCGGCCAAGATTAACGTAGAAAATATAAACACGTCGGCAAGTGTTGTAATAGATTTGAACAAGACGGCCAACATTGACATACCACATATAAACACGTCGGCCAAGATTTACATAGCACATATAAAGATGTCGGCAAGTGTTGTAATGCATTGGAACACGTCGGCCAAGCCTCATTTAGGTGTTATAAACACCTTGGGTAGACTTTGAATACATTGAAACACCAGTTACGAATTATAAACACGTCGGCAAGTGTTGTAATGGATTCGAACAAGTCGGCCAACATTGACATACCACATATAAACACGTCGACCAAGATTCACATAACACATATAAAGATATCGGCAAGTGTTGTAATGCATTGGAACACGTCGACCAAGCCTCATTTAGGTGTTATAAACACCTTGGGTAGACTTTGAATACATTGAAACACCAGTTACGAATTATAAACACGTCGGCAAGTGTTGTAATGGATTTGAACAAGTCGGCCAACATTGACATACCACATATAAACACATCGGCCAAGATTCACATAGCACATATAAAGATGTCGGCCAAGATTCACATAGCACATATAAAAACATCAGCAAGTGTTGTAATGCATTGGAACACATCGGCCAAGCCTCATTTAGGAGTTATAAACACCTCGGCTAGACTTGGAATGCATTGAAACACCAGTTACGTATTATAAACACGTCGGCCAAGATTGACGTAGCACATATAAAACATGTCACCCTATCCTCACGTAACACTAACCGATACATTTTAAATACAATTAAACAGCTTTGCCAAGCATCAGTTAGCACTTATAAAGACCTCACCGATGGTTTGAATGCGTTCAAAGACCTGGGCTAAACTTCAATTAACAATTATAAACACGTCGGCGAAATTGTGAATGCACTCAAATACGTCGGTCATTCCTCAGTTAGCCCTTATGAACAACTTGGCTAGAGTTCAAATGCATTTGAAGACATTTGCTATCATTCACTTATTCTTTGTAAATAACTCTCAAGTCCTGTCATGTTTGTTATTGTATGATTAAATGATTAATTAAGCATAATTTACAAAGAATCTTAGCAACGGACGTTTCAATCACAAAGCATCAAATTGTTGCATCTGACGTATGTGACCACTGTTAACATTTCCAACACGTATTCAAATTTCAGATTTGAAAATTCAAATACAGACTTTATGTTTATAAGGTAGTACAAGCGGAAACAGTGGCCACGTGACTCTCTGCCATAATTTACGTACAAATTCAGCAACAGATGTGTCAATCACAAACTATGAAATCGTGGAAGCTTACATCTGTGACAGGTGGTAATCTGTAAACCACGTATTCAAATTTCAAATTTAAAAAAGTGACACTGTGTCTTTGTCAGAAATGTCTATAAAACTGTCATTCTGTGTAATAGCAAACCCATGATTTTGGTATAGTTTATTTTCATGATGTTACGTTTGTGGGAGTCGTACTATTTTGGCCTTGCGATTCTTATATCTTCTCCAACAATGTTTCCTTTGATTTTCCCTTCTTTGTGTTGTTCCTCTTACGGATTGCAGGATTTTGCGGTCTTTGTGGTATTCCTCTTAGCCATTCTTATTTTAAGTTCTGCAAATTTCTGTAAATTTCTTCCATTTATCAACTAACCAAACCTCAATACCAATTTTTTTCCAATTCACTCTTCATATTTCTTCCATTTATCAACTAACCAAATCTCAACACCAATTTTTTTCCAATTCACTCTCCATATTTCTTCCATATATCAACTAACCAAACCTCAGCACCAATTTTTTTTCCAATTTACTATACTGTTATGAAGCTCAAGCAGCAGTCGATTTCATATTAGTGGCACTAAGAGAAATTACCAAATGCGGCAACAAACCAAAAACACTTGGTTGCCTAAATTGTTAAAGGCAAATTTTCATTTATTTTCCAATTCACTCTCCATCTACCACTCTTATCAAGCTTAAGTAACAGTGTATTTGATATTTGCATTAGTAAAAGAAAATTAATGTTCCCCATTTCAAGCAATGAATGTATCTGCCATTGTGATAAGTTGTCTGGCTAAATTGTTTGTGTCAAATTTTTATTTGCAAGTTCAAAAGCAATGTCCTATAAATACTATTTGAATAAATTGAAACACGTCATGCCATAGTTTCAAATACGAAGACGTCGGCCATAGTTTGAAAACAATCTAACACGTCTGCAAAGCTTCACTTAACATTTAACAAAAAACTTGGCTAGAGTTTCAATTCATTCAAACACGCGGGCAATCCCTACTTAGCACTAATAAACACCTCGGAGAGATTTTGAATTCTTTCCAACACGTCGGCCAAGCTTCACTCACAACTTATAAAAACTTATACACGTCAGACAGTTTTAATGCCTCAATACACGTCAACCAATCCTCAATTAGCACTAATAAATAACTCCGCCAGAGTTTGAATGTATTAAAGGACGTCTTCAAAACTTCACTTATGACTTAGAAAAACATCGGGTACAGTTTGAATAATAAAAGTACATCGGCCAAGCTTCACTTATTATTAAACAACCAAATTAGCACAGATTATTAAACCTGTATAGACAGATTAAGGATAATGCAATAAACATCTCATGACATTATTTAGAGAACACAAATTGATATCGAATGGAATTAACAAAGTTGCAAATAACAAAACGACAATTAACAAAGTTCAAAATTCCAAAATCAAAGCAGAATATTCAAGTATCAAATTGCAAATAAAACTTCAAACATCGTCCTCCACGATCTTTCCGTTTACCACATCTTTATCCATGTCAAAAATTGAGGAATCAACAGTAGGGTGATGAAGTGTGAATTGATGAAGGGCCCTCTGAAATTCGAACGCCTCAATGCACGTTGACTAATTCGCCAATTTTAGACTTCAGCTCTGCTTCCCTTTTGGCCGAAGCTTCTTTGATCTTAGTGACGTGATCCTCTGCATTTTTAGCTCTTATCTCAGCAGCATCAGCTCCTTCCTTTCCTGCCCTGGCCTCTTCCCTCGCAGCTTGGGCCTCTTCCTTGCAGGTTTTGGCTTCTTCCTTGGAAGCTTCGGCTTCTATCTTCTCAACATGTAACATTTCCTCATAAGTTTGGGCTTTTTTTTCCGTCTCTTCCAAGTCAGCCTCAACCTCTTTCAACTTATCCTCGACGGTCTTCAGCTGCGCAGATGCTTGCTGCTCAAATTTATCATGTTCAGCCCTATAAAAATCATGTACATCATTCAATTTTTCTCGAGCTTCCTCCACCATCGTCTTCTCTCTCTCAATAGCAGATTGCAAATTACTTATTTCCACCAGTTTCATATTCAGTGTATTTGACAATTCCTTTTTCTCCTGCCGTAGTTCTTCAATTTCATCCTTCAATGTGTACTTAGAACGTTTATTTCGACAGTAGAATCCATGAGTCTTGCTGTCACTGCCATTGAACGCCCCAACATGGCAAAAAGAGAAGTCAACATGCCTGATTCCCCACAGAATCTAGCAACTCTTTATCATAAGTTGATGGAAATTCCGAACTACCTAATCGCGACCTCACCAACTCTGGATCCATGTTAAGTTCCCAGAGTGAGTTGTCCTCCGATTTGCAGATCCCAACGTGGTCTACCCTGCAGAGAGATCCTGGACCAAAGAAGAATAGGCCTGGTAGATTAGGCAACTTTGGAACCTCAACTGGAGGCCTGGTGCTGACCGAAGATTGGTGAGAAGGTGTAATGGTACACACAAAGTTGTTTGGAGTCGCAGAGCAAGATGGATCAGCTGCAAATTGTTGAGGTTCATTGTTGAGTTGGATTTCAGAAGGTAACACTGGCCGAGGATTGTTCTGCTCAATTTGAAACTCCTGTTCTAGGGCTGAGTTCGCCCTTTTCGAAACCGAAGATTCGACTAGTTTTGTTGAAACTTTGTCATGCTCTGCAGCTCCCATTGGTTCAGGATTCTGCATATTGGAGTCGTCGGCTGGGCATGATTTGCCCCTCTTTGAGGCCAACTACTCCAACTATTTTCGAGAGTCCTCCTCATCATCCGAATTGGCAGCTTTAGCTAGCAAGGCCTTGCGATTCCACTTTCCCATTAGTTCTACAAAAACAAATTTATCTGTTACACTATGACAAACATGACATCAGTCACATGACCACACGCAGCTCACCATTCAAGTACTCTAGAGGGTCCTCGGCGTTAACTGAATCCATCAACTCTTTTGTCGGTAACGGGGACCCGTATGAATTTCTAAAATCAATTAGACATTGTATGTCCACCTTTTTGTCGGTCGTAAGCTGATATTCCTGCCTAGATTTGAATTTGTTGGGGATGATCCAGTAAAGAGGAAACCTTGGCACATTGTTCTCATCGAACAATATATGCTTTAAGGGATCATTCTTGGTAGGTTTTACTTTAAAGAATGCATTTTTGAATTCCTTGAATGAATCTTTGTACAGGGTAAACAATTTGAGATGCGTATTTGCAAGTGCTAAAGAAATCTAGCCAATCGACTTCCCGTATTTCATTTGGTAAAAAAAAATAAACTTATTTACAATGGGCTGTATACTCAAATACTTACAAAGTATATGGAACGCCTTCAAAAGCGCTCATGTGTTTGAATAAAGTTGGCTAGGGGTTGTTTGCATTTCGTTCAAGATATGGCATTCAAAAGGCGACATAGGAAACTGAATGGCAAAGTCTCTAACCATGTAGTCATATACATAAGTATAGTCATCGACGTTCACAGGTGGCGACATGTAAACCCTCTTGAACTAGTTACGACCACTCAGTTCTACGAAAGGCATGAATTTCGGTGGGCAAACATTGGAGATGCTCACAACCTGTTGAAGATACTCATTTGTAAAGATAGAGGCAAACCGCTCAACATCCCCGTTTACCCATTTGTATTTATTGTCTGAAGGAGGAGGGTATTTCACTCTTTTCTTAGGTTTCTTCCTTGGTCTCTCATCCCCCGACTGATCCATAGCCTTACACTTTCTGGGTTTCACAATAGCCTTATTCTTTAAGGATTTTGCAATGGCCTTACCCTTCTCCACCCCTAACTCAATGTCTGTAGCAGAATAATATCCTATTGGTTGCACCTCAATAGCAACCATCGTTCTACCATCAGAACTCTCACCAGAAACAGAATCACAAAAAGAAGACATGAAGCAAGAACTTACCAAATTAAAGAATTCAGACAAAAATGGAGGCAAGAGCGTTAGGAAGATTGTAGATATTTGCCAATATTCTTTCTTTGAGTTTTGAGGGTGAATGTTTCAAACTTTCGTAACCTATTCTAAAACTCAAAAGTTGACTTAGAAAGTTAAACTAAAAACGTAGCGTTTTTAGTCTAAAATTTGGAATCATAGGGCCCAGTCAGCAATTTGTGAACGAATTAAAGACAGCCACGTCAGTCAAGTACATCCTGTCATTTTAGCATTCTAGAGAATTTTCTGCATCAACCAAAGCCGTTTCTTGGGAGATGAGAGGTCAAAATTATAATTATTAACCAAAACCCTTCATTAATGCTTTTTCAAATTGATAAAACCCCTCATTAATGCGCTGACAAGTTTATAAGTCTCACTTAGCACTTTTAAACAGTAAAGTGTAAACACTAAACACCTTTAACAACCTTAATGAGCACTCAAACACGTCGGCTAAGTTTCACTTAGCACTTAGAAAGCCCTAGACCATAGTTTGTATGCATTTAAACATGACGGCAAAGCTACACTTAGCTGTATAAACACCTCTACCAGATTTTTAATGCTTCACAAAAGCTCCGCCAAACTTGAAAAGCACTTATAACTACCTTGGGCAGAGTTTTAGTGCAATGAAACACGTAGGCCATCCTTCACTTATCAATTATAAAGACATCGGCTGGAATTTCAATGCATTAAATTACCTTGGCCAACCGTTACTCAGCAGTCATAAACAACTTAGCCAGAGTTTCAAGCCATTTTATGACATCGGCGAAGGTAAAATTAGGACTTATAAATACCTCGGGCAGAGTTTTAATGAATTCAAACACGTCAGCCATCCTTTACTTAACGCTTCTGAAAACCTCGATGAGACTTTTAATGCATTCCAACATGTTATCCAACCTTCACCGAGGACTTTTAGACACTTCGGGCATAATTTCAGTGCATTCAAACACCTCGGCTATGCTTTTTTTAGCGCTACTAAACATGTTTTCATTCAAAACACCTTGGCCAACGTGCACTTAACCATTAAAAATACCTCAGCCAAATTATGAATGCATCCAAATAAGTCGGCCATGTGCACTGTTCATCCAAGTACCTTGATCAACCTTAATGTAAGCTTTAAGAACACCTTGGCCAAATTATCAATTCATCTTCACACGTAGGTCAATTCTCCCGTGCATCCAACTACCTTGACAAATGTTCACTTAATCCTTAATATCAGTATGAATATTTTTCTAAAAATATTTCCTAAAAATAATGCATAGACAATTTTTGATATAATGTACGAAATTAATATTAAGAAAATATTAATTTATGCACAATAAAAAATTATAAACAATATTTAAAATGAAATTATACATCTTGGGCACCTAATATTTTTTTTTTTCATTTTGAATGCATAGAAACAACTTGGGCAACTATCGTTTATCTTGTTAAATCGAAGAAGAGCTAATGTAGCTTTCTCTCCATAGTAGACTAGACGAACGTGCCACAATCGTAATCTTTTTAGAGAAAATTGCATACCCCAAGACAAAGGTTGTACGTAGCATTATTTTTTCGTCAAAAGAGAACTCTGGTGCCTCTGGAAATTTTATTGGAAAACTCAGGTATCCAATTTTGACCTAATTATGCATTAAAGATTTTTTATGTCTACACTTTTTTTAGTCAACGTGATATTCACCGAAAAGGCAATTGTTATACTTTTTCTCAACATTGCATTGTAGAAACGAGGCACAGTTCCGTCTTCTGCAACGAATTAACATACGCCAAGTAAAAAAACTTATATCAAAAAGTTGATTGTATGTTTCTTTTTTGAATAACTTAAGAGATTTGGGGGCTGCAAATACTACCTTATATGGTACTTGGATTTTCTTTTGCGTGAAAGAGAATTTTGTATTGTGTCTGAAATTTTTTTTTCCAGACACAAATATTCCTTTTTACTTTATTTTGCATTAAAAGTTTTTTGGTCGATGTCTTTGTCAAAAGCGGATATTCACCAAAAACGCAAAATTTGACCTTTTATATTTAGTATAACTTCTTTTTGTTAACACTTTTGCATCTTCATTGTATTCTATCATCATCATCTGTAACATCAAAACCAGCTCAAACAGAATATGAAATTGTTATTCATATGGATATGGATATGGATTCAAATGATTACAAAATTGCAAGAACAAGAAGGAAATTGATCATCGTGGAGAAGTTTTCCAATAAAAAAAAGAAGGGAGCATGTAGAAAGCTATATCTTTGTACTTCATGTTCATCATTTTTGTATTTTCTTCTAAAAGTGTTTCGTCTACCGATATATTGATTGTCATTATATCGAGTTCTTTGCTTCAAGTGACAATGAGGTCGACCAAACTAATGGACATCAAAGGGAAGTTCTGAAACCAACTGAGGGTAACGTGCATTGTATATAACTATTGTTTATGGAAGTTTAGGCTTTAGGCAATCAATATTGTTTTTTTTTAAATTACTTGACCTGATTGGAAATCTTATTTTAGATAACTTTGATAAGGATTGTTCAAATGCAAGAAGAAAACGAAAGTTTATTGTCTCTCAAAACAAACCGAATAGTATTCCAAAGAGGACGCCATTTTGTGAAGTCATTTGTGGTCAGTCATCACTTTGCTTTTAAATACAATTATTTGTTCTGAAAATTACACTAACAGCAACCCTGAACTTAAATTACTTCTTCCAGAACATAATCAAGATTCAGAAAGAAGCGTTATCGATAAAAGTACTGTCACCCCTGTTTCTCAGAGTATGGTCGAAATTAATCAAAATTGTCAAAATTAATCATAATAGAATATAATATATATACATACTTATCTGTCATGGCTTATGTCAAACGATATTGTTTCGCAGGTAATTATAGTGTATTGACTGTTCAATCAACACAAAAATCGTTCTCATGTTATCAACAGAAATCATCATTTTGTGTTGGCAAGGAGAACAATATTAAATATTCATTGCAAACCAACACATTGGATGCTGGGAAAGGATTTCGAAAGCAACAATATGATGGTAATTGAGAATATCATATATATTGGAGTCAACTATGAATTTTTTCACCTTACACCATTTTTTACCGTAGTACATTATTAGCTAACAAATTTCATATCTGCAATATTTATTGCTTAGGTACAAATCTTATTAAATCATTTGTAGAATGTACACAAATGAATTGCTCTGAAAAATCTGACGTTGTCAATATCGCGGCTGTTGTTAATCGAACGAAACATGAAAACACAATTAATAAAAAACAAAACGAAGGTGAGTTTCATATATATAATTATTTTTATAACTGCCATTATTTTTTTTCTTCATAAACACTTGATTAATATTAACGTATAAACTTTTCTTTATCAGGTTCAAGTCATATTCTGTCCCCCACAAAATCAAAAACAACGTAGTCATCTCAATCTTCTAAAGTCTACATCTCTCTTATTCTGCTTCTAATATGAATTATTCTTCGATGGTATTAGATTATGAACAAGCCTTACCAATTCATATTGATTTTAACAATAACCTTTATTGCAAAGCTGAATGTCAAGGTTAGGACTTTATTCCTTTTTACATTTACATTTGGTCTTGATTATTGCACAATATTTCTTTATGAATATATTACAAACACATTTTTTATTAATAATGTTCATTAAATTTAGAAATTGTTGATATTGGTCAACCTTGCATGGAATGCCAATACTGTCATGTTGAGTTGTGGTATGAAGAGAGAGCTGATAAATCAAAAAGAGGCAATAAAGTAGAATTCTCTATATGTTGTGGAAGGGGAAAGGTACAACTTCCATTATTACAAAAACCTCCACAATTGCTTACAAATTTACTTAGTGGTGAAGATCATCGAAGTAGAAACTTCTTACAAAACATTAGAAGTTACAACAGCATGTTCGCTTTTACTTCTATTGGAGGTAAAATAGACTGTTCAATGAATAATGGATCTGGACCTCCTCAATATATTCTTAATAGACAAAATTATCACTGCATAGGAAGTTTGTTGCCAGAAAATGGATCAAGTCCTAAGTTTGCACAACTGTACATCTATGATACAGAAAACGAGACGACTAATAGGATTCATCATTTTGGGTACATAGTTTGATTGTTTTCCTCTTAAAATGATTTAGATGTTACTTTTATCATTTTTTTATTTTTTAAATTTAGGTCGAATATAGAACAATCAGTTTTTGACAAATCATTGGTTGCTGATCTAATAAATATGATTGATGAACACAATTCACTTGCAAAGTCATTCAAAAGGGTTAGAGATTTGTCACATGGTTTTCCAAAATCTGACTTTACGTTGAGATTGTTTAGAAATAGATAAAAAAGATCCTAGAGTGTATAACACACCTTCAGTTGATGAGATAGCAGCTTTAGTAGTTGGTGATTTGAGTAATATGGAGCCAGGAAGAGACATAATTGTTAAGAAGTGTTCAGGAGAATTGACAAGACTACATGAAACACACACTTCTTTTATTCCACTCCAATATCCTCTGATATTTCCATACAGAGAAGATGAATACCAAGAGAACATTCCGATAAGAGAGTGTAATAATCATGGTCAAATTCGGAAGTGAATGCGCGTTTCTTTAAGGGAATTCATTGCATTTAGAATCCAACAAAGAGATCTTGAGTTTGGTTACATCGTCAATGCACGTAGGTTATTGCAGCAATTTGTGGTTGATTGTTACATAATAATTGAGTCACAACGTTTGTCATTCATAAGAGCAAATCAGAAATTAATATGATCCGAATTGCTTTGTGGTTTGCAAGAAGCAGTTAACAGAGGAGAGACTGATCCTTCCTTGATTGGTAGACGTGTAGTTCTACCTGCTTCATTTACTGGTGGTATGAGGCACATGTTCAGCAACTATCAAGATGCTATGGCTATTTGCAAGAAATTTGGATATCCTGATTTGTTTATAACTATAACATGTAATGTTAATTGGAGTGAAATCCGGGATTTCCTTTTGCCAAAAGGTTTAAGTGCTTCAGATAGACCTGATATTGTTTGTAGAGTGTTCAAAATGAAGCTCGATCTGATTATGACTGACTTCAAGAAGAATAACTTTTTTGGCAATACTAGTGCAGGTATTTATTTTGTAATTTAATTTATTCTGATTTATTAAAATAATTTATAGTAATATTCGTTACTGATCTATCTTTTTATATTAGGAATGTATACTGTAGAATTCCAAAAGAGAGGTCTACCGCATGTTCATATATTATTGTGGTTGAATGGCGAAAATAAATTGCAAACTTCTAGCGATATTGATAGAGTTATCTCTGCTGAATTACCACATGCAGATATATATCCCAAAATTTCCAAAGCTGTTTCAAGTTATATGATTCACGGTCCATGTGGAGCAGCTAGATTCAAGTCACCTTGCATGAAAGAATGTAGATGTTCAAAATTTTTTCCTAAGAAATTCACATCTTCGACTACCATTGATGAAGATGGATATCCGTCTTATAGACGTCGTGATCATGGTGTAGTTGTGGAGAAAAATGGAATTAAATTAGACAATAAAAGTGTTGTGCCTTATAGTCTAGTCCTTTTGATGAGGTATCAAGCACATGTTAATACAGAGTACTGCAACAAGTCAAATTCGATCAAGTATTTGTTTAAATATGTCAACAAAGGTCCAGATAGAGCTACAATTCAAATTTCTAGCAATTCTGCAAAAAGCATTGACACACCTATTGTGGACGAAATAAAAAACTACTATGATTGTAGATACTTATCGCCATGTGAGGCAATTTGGCGAATATTTGGTTTCGACATCCACCATCGATGGTCGCCTGTGCAAAGATTAACATTCCACCTGCCGCGTCAACAATCAATTTTGTTTCAAGACGACGAGCAATTTGATGTAGTATTACAAAAAGGACAAACTTCCAAAACAATGTTTTTAGCTTGGTTTGAGGCCAACAAAATTTATTTGGAGGGTAAAAGTTTGACATATTCTGAATTTCCAAACATGTTTGTCTGGATGCCTCAACAAAGAGTATGGAGACCAAGGAAGCAGGGCTACATGATTGGTAGAGTGACATATGTTCCTCCTGGATCTGGCGAATTGTATTACATGAGCATATTATTGGCAATTCAGAAGGGTTGTACTGATTATGATAGCATAAAAAGAGTAAATGGACAAATTTATGAGACATATGAACAGGCTTGCTATGCTTTGGGGCTATTGGCAGATAAAGAGTTCATTGATGCAATCATAAAAGCTAGCGAATTAGCTTCTGGAAATCAACTTAGAAGGTTATTTGTTTCATTATTGGTGATGAATACAATGTCCAAACCTAATGTCGTCTGGAATGCTACATGGAAGTTACTTCCAGATGGAATCTTACACCATAAAAGGAAACAAAATAACTTGCCAAGTACTATATTTAGTACTTTTACGAATATAATAATATTAGTTAGTCTTTATATGATTTTTTTTTTGTAGGGCTTCAAATTGCGGATCCTCAACTGCAGGAACTTTGTCTTATAGAGATTGAAATGTTATTGGTGTCCAATGGTAGATCCTTAAAAGAATTTGTTTTGCTTCCACAGCCTGATATGTCGAATTTGTCATTCTTTCAGAACACTTTTATTGTGGACGAGCTAAACTATGATAAAGAATATATGGGAAGACAACATGCGTCAATGTTACAATCTCTTAATACTGACCAAGTGAAGGTCTATAAAGAGATCATGTCAGCAGTACTTTTACAAGAAGGAGGGTTTTTTTTTTGTATGGCTATGGTGGTACTAGAAAAATGTTTATTTGAAGAACATTGTCATGTGCTATGAGATCTAAGGGAATGATAGTTTTAAATGTAGCTTCAAGTAGGATTGCTTCTTTGCTACTTCCAGGAGCAAAGACAGCACATTCTGGTTTTGTATACCTATATTAATAAATGAGGAATCAACTTGCAACATACCTCAGGGAAGTCTTCGTGCAAGGTTATTGATCGAAACAAAATTGATTATATGGGATGAAGCACCAATGATGAATAGATTATGTTTCGAAGCATTTGACAGAACTTTGAGAGATATTATGAAATCTCAAAATGAAGAAAACAGTCAAAAACCATTTGGAGGAAAAGTTGTTGTTTTGGGAGGCGATTTTAGGAAAATCTTGCATGTTGTAAAAAAAGGATCCAGATATGATGTCGTCAAGTCAACAATCAACTACTCTGATCTATGGAAAAATTGTAAAGTTTTAAAACTTAACCAGAACATAAGGTTAAGTACAACAACATGTGCTTAGACAACCACAAGTATCAAAGAATTTGCTGATTGGATTCTTAAAATAGTTAATGGTGAAACAAATCTAGATGAAAATGGCGAGGGAATTATACATATACCAGAAGATCTGCTAATAAAAAAGAGCGACTCACCTTTGCTATCATTAGTTCACTTTGTCTATCCTTAAAATGTCTTAAATAGCATATGTCAAACACTTTTTGATGATGCAACAATACTATGTCCAACAATTGAAGCTGTAGAGGAAGTTAATGATTTTATTCTATCTTTAATAGATGGTGAAGAAAAAACGTATCTCGACTCAGATACATCTTGCCAATCTGATGAAGACAATGACATCCAAAGTGAATGGTTCACGTCTGAATTCTTGAACGATATTAAATGTTCTGGAATACCAAATCATAAGATCAAGTTGAAAGTTGGTGTTCCTATCATGCTTTTGAGAAATATTGATCAAGCAAATGGTCTTTGTAATGGGACAAGATTGCAAGTTAATCATTTTTCCAAGAACATTATTTCTTCCACAGTGATAACAGGAAAAAACATTGGTGAGAAGATATTTATCCCAAGAATGAATTTGATTCCATATGATTCTGGGTTGCCTTTTAAATTTCAAAGAAGACAATTCCCAATATGTTTATGTTTTGCAATGACAATCAATAAGAGCCAAGGTCAATCCCTTTCCAAAGTTGGATTATATCTTCCACGTCTGGTTTTCACACATGGCCATCTATATGTTGATGTTTCAAGGGTCAAAACAAAGACAGGATTGAAAATACTTATTTTGGATGAAGATGGCAATGTGTTAGACAACACAAAAAATGTTGTGTAGAAAGAAATATTTCGAAACCTTTAATACATATACTTTACGTATTATTATTTCTATTATTCATACTATTTTTGTATATGTTTTTGGAAACATTTTCAATGCATTAAAATACTTCGGCAAATGCTCACTTAGTACTAATAAATAACTCCACCAGTGATTGATTTTTGATGGGACACCTGCCAACTGTAAACCACTTATTCAAAATTCAAATTCAAATTCAAATTTTAAATTTAAAAATACACGACTGTATCTATGTTTAAATTCTCTATAAAAACCTTAGTTCCGTGGATTATCAAAACTACCCGATTTGTGTAAAGTGAACGTCTGTTTCGTAAGGGATATGTTATTCATGATGTTTAGGGTTTAGAGATGTTTGAGTTTTCTTTGAAATGTTATTTTTTATGCATTACAATTCTTATATCTTCTCCACCACTCTGGCTTTAGTCTGGCTTTAGGGTGTAGTGTTCAGGGATTTTATAATCACATCTTCATTCGATGATGATTTAGTTGAAATCCCAATAAAACTAGACCTGCCAGTTATTTTTTTTCGTTCCAGTTGCGATTTTTATATCTTGTCCTCTATTCATGTTGGATGCTTCGCATAAGGCTGTCGAAATGTGTCCTATGGAATATAACTTCGGCAAATGGAAGATCCAAACAGTTTGGTCTTCTTATATCTTCTCCATTCAACATTGGGTTTCCCATGAAATTTAACATATTCGCTTTTGCAGCCTCAACAGAGTACCATAGCGGAGAATTGAAGACGATATACATTTTACGGTTTATTTTGTATTTTTCTTTATCGTTTAATGAATAAACAATTTCTGATACATTCCAATCTTCTTAACTCCTTTGTGGTTCTGTTATGTCTATTTTTTGATTTTTGTTATGTAGTCTGTCAGTGGCAAACCAGAAAAATTGCAGGCTTCCATTTGCTATTCTTATATCTTCTCCTCGCTTCACGTTCGATGCTTGCCAGAGAGCAGTCCAAATGTGCCCGGAATATAGCTTCGGCAAATGGAAGAGCCTAACATCTTCTCCATTCAACATTCGGCTTGCCATGAAATTCAACAAATGTGATTGTGCTGGCTCAACAAAGTAACATAGTTGAAGATTGACGACGGTTTAGGGTTTATTTAGTATTTGTTTATCGTTGAATGAATAAATAATTTCTGTAACGTTCCAACGTTCTTGACTCCTTTTATGGTGTGTCTATTAATTTATCATACTTTATTATTATTGCTACTAATATGCGAACATACTACAATATATTTGATCAGTTAAACACGACCACAATAGTGTGAATACTTCGAAACACGTCGGCTAGAGTGTGATGCACTCAAAGACATAGGCCAAGCCTTACTTATACCTTAAAAACAAGTCAACCAGAGTTTAAACGCATTCAAACACGTCGGCCAAAATTTACTTACACGTCGGCCAAGCTTAATTTAACACGTATGAACACGTCGGCCAGAGTGTCAATGCACTCAAACACTTTGGCCTAGCCTAACTTAGGACTTATAAACACTTTGGCCTAGCCTAACTTAGGACTTATAAACACGTTGGTGATAATGACAATGCATTGGAACACGTCGGCCATGCCTAATGACGACTTATATACACCTTTGCTAGGTTTCAAATGCATTTGAACACGTCGACCATGCTTATAAACACCTACGTGACAGTTTCAATAAACTAAAACACGTTGTCAAATCCTCGCTTAGTACTTATAAACATGTCGGCGATAGTTGAATATAAGCAAACACCTTTGCCAACCTTCACTTCGCACTTATAAACACGTAAGTGGTAGTTTGAATGCATTGGAACACATCGGCCATGCCTCAATTAGGACATATATACACCTCGACTAGAGTTAGAATGCATTTAAACACGTCAACCATGTTTATAAACCCCTACGTGACACTTTGAATAAAGTAAAGCACATTGGCGAAGACTCAATTAGCACTTATGAACAGCTCTACTAGAGTTCGAATAAGTTTGAACACTTCGCCTATACTTCAATAAACTCCTAATAAACTAAAACACGTTTTAGGATTTTTAGGAATTTGTCCACATGGGAATGTTCTCGAGTCCTTTAGTGTTTGTTATTGAATCATTAAATTAAGTAAAATTTAACAAGAAAGTAAGCAACACAAGTTTCAATAGAAAACCATCAAATCATGGCATATGACGTCTGGGAACCCTGTTAACGTTTCAACCACGTATTCAAATTTCAAATTTCAGATTGCAAAATTCAAATACAGACTTTATCTTTGTGATGTAGTACAAGCGGAAACAGTTGACTCTATTCACCTACCAATGCCGTATCTTGGGAGAGGAGATATCAGAAGTATGATTACTACGGGAAACCCGTCATTAATAGTCTGAGAACTTTATAAAAGCCCGCGCTCACAACTTTATAACCGTGACTTATCCCTTATAAACCCCTACGTCTTCGAAGCCTTCGTGAACAATTATAATCAAGTACGCTAGACTTTCATTGTATTTTAGAGAAAATTGAATGAGCTGCAAATTATTTTTTTACTGTAATTTTTTTAAATAAAAAATCTATACACAATTAGATACGTTTTTTTGAACAAAATTAATAACTTCCAGCATACATGAATAAAACTTATAAACCAAATTGCTTATAACAAGAAAAAGGTTCTACGTACAACTGTAAAAGATAAGTCTGCTGGCTCTGTAAATTATATTTGCAGACACAGGTTTCCATTTTTATGTAAGTATGCCTTAAAGATTTTTTGGTCAACAATATTTGTCGTGAACCAGATATTCACCAAAGAGTCAATTTTTTGACTTCGCTTTAGACTACACTGCATGAAAAAAGCACACCTGTATCTTCTGCAACCAAAATTCATACGCGAAGTCAAACAATTTAAGAAAAAGTTTATTGCATGTTTCTCTTTGAAGCCACATAAGAATTGAGAGTGCAGAAAATATTACCTTATATGTTATGTTGAATTGGTTTTGCGTGAAAAAGAGTCCTGTGTTGCCTCTTTAAATCAATTTGTCCGTCATATGTTTATTGACCCTATATATACATATATTCACCACGGTTGATTTCAATGTAAGTTGAAGTACAAATGGCTTTGGTTAGAAAGCAAACTAGCTTTATACAAGACCTTACTGTTGAAAAAGAAAATTGGCACATTGTAGTTAGAGTGATACGATTGTGGTTCGTTTCTGATTTTAACCGACCAAATTTCCCGTTTTCATTGGAATTGGTCCTTCAAGACGAATTGGTAATATTGTCAACACCTAATTTTGATCGAATGAATAAAATTTATTTCAAAAAATGAAAAAATATTTCTAATTGTTTTTAAAGAAAATTCAAAAAAGTTATTTAATTAAACTAGATTTTTTTTTTCTTGTAAAAATATGTGTTTTCATCAATTAAAAAAAATCACTCAAAATTCATCTTTAAATCTATTTTGTTTGCTTAGATTTATTTTTCTCTTATTTTCTCATGTAAAGAATGATGTTTTGAAAAAAAACTTTCGATTAATTCCTTAATTGACCGCTCGCGTCATATGGGGATTAATTCAAAAGACTTTAATTTCATGTGGAATATCAACAGGCTACACGCGTCAAGCGATATCCAAAATGAAGTTTAATTTCAAAAAAAAAACACTAATCCCTCTAAAGTTAGAAATATATCAAAAGTAAGTTGTTTACCAGTTGCTGTGAGTAATGTGGAAAAGTGAGTCATAGCTCTAGTGGCCTTGTACCTTTAGGGATTAGGAGCCACCCCATGTGAGTATGCATTTGCAAGCATATATCTTAAGCGCTGAACCTGGTTTAGGGCACTAAGGGAGATGATCACGCGCTTCAACCTTTCACCGTTTCGTTTTGATATTTCAACGTACACATGGCATTTTTCATATTCATAACTTAATCATAATTCATGCTTTTCTACACCATTGCATTTCATGCATTTCTACACCATTGCATTTCATGCATTTCATTATCTCATTTAGTTTTTCTTTCCTTTTAAAGCAGTAAAGTTATAAAATTGTGTGCATATCATCATGGAGTTAAACATGGGATCTGAGATTGGGAGAGAGTCTGAATCGTCAAACCTGAAGAAGAAGTTATACATTCGAGTATTAGAAAACAACCTGATCGGACTCCGGGAGTTAGGTCAAAAACTTAGACCGATCCAAAGAGGGACTTTCAAAAAAAGATATGGGAATGTATTGGGACTATTAGAAGTGAAAGTTCAGGTACCAACTATTACTGCTCTAGCACAACACTACGACCCACCAATGAGATGCTTCACTTTTTGAGACTTCCAACTGGTGCTAACACTAGAAGAGTATGAGCAGATCTTTGACTTGCGCGTTTCAATCCCCACATTAGCTGGGATTATGAAAGCACACCCAAGAGAATTGGAGGGTAGACTTGTCACTAGAAGTAGCGTGAAAGGTTTCCCCAGAAGTATTTGGAGACATATCTGCACCAACTAGCTGACAAGGAAGATTGGGAAGCGTTTATGGATGTCCTCGCCTTGGTCGTTTATGGTGTGCTAGTGTTTCCTGATCAGGAAGATCTCGTGGATTATGACGCGATCGGTGTATTCGTCACTGTAAAGACCCAAGCCGAGAATCCTGTCTCAGCTATACTAGCTGACACCTATGCAGCACTTGATTTGTGGCAAGAAAGAGGAAAGAGGAAGATAGCATGTTGCTTGTCGGCCCTTTATGTTTGGCTAGTTTCCCGCATTGTGGAGAGAGCAGTTGGTTTCAAATGTCCGATAGAGTTAGCATTGAAGCGAGGGCCTAAACCAAGAGGAGGAAATGAATAGAAGCAATTCTTTGCTGGTCTAAATGAAACAAAGATCCAACGGCAACCTTCATGGCAGTCGAGATCGCACCTTATATATTCCTATGGAAAGTATCCAAATGTGCCACTCATAGGGACTAAATGCTGCATCAATTACAATCCGATGTTGGCTCAACGACAATTCGGATATCCGATAAAAGGGGCCCCAACGCCTGCTTCTCTGACTGCCTTACTGTTTTATTATGAGGATGGAAATGCTACTAAAGTCTTACGGCAAGTTAGAAGCGCTTGGAAGAATGTGGTTTACATGGATAGGGACTCTAGACCATGGGCCATGGATAGGGAAGTTCCTTACCGCCAATGGGTCGCAGAAAGGGTAAAAGAGGTCAAGCTTCCTTTCAAGCTAGATGCCCCTGGCTCGAAAAATAATGAACAAATGTCAGATGTCGAGTTAGAAGAGGTCAAACATCTGAAAGCAGAAATTGAAAGATTGAAAGGAGTGAATGCCAAGGCGGTTAGTGACCTCCAAAGCCTTCGCCATGACTACGTGGACCTGAAGAAGGACTATGAAGAAAAAGGTAAAAGCTCACGAAGAGCTTATGAGAAAGCAGAAGGCGGAAAGGGATTACACTTTCAAAATCAAGCAGGACTTGGCGGCCGCCAACACTGAGTTGACCATGAGAGCCCAAGAGCGTGATACAGCTTCATTAGCAGAGCGCCAGTGGAAGAGCTTATATGAAGTCATCAAGAGGGAAAAGCAGGAGGCGTTGAGAAGGTTGCCTGATCTCCAAGTCAGAATCAATGAGATGGAACAACATATGAAGGAAATGATGGTAGAATGCGAATAACGTGTTGAGGAAGTGCACCGCCAGCAGATTGAAGCAGAGGAGCAGTATCAGACTATGCTAACTCATATAGAAGGTTATATGGCCGAGCAAGAGAGAACCGTAGAGCACTGGAAGAGATGTTTCTCCCAGTTGGCTGCTTTGGCTAATGGGGCAATTGATGGAGTTCTGAGAATGCTAGCCGAGGCTGAGTTGTCGCTGTTCTTCTTTAACCCTCCGAGAGAAGTCAAGACTTTTATAGAGCATTGCAAAGGATTGGTGGCAGAAATGAAGAATATGATTAGTCGTGCTAGAGAGTGATAGTTGTTTTCTTTGAGTAGACTGTAATGACATTGTTGGTCAGACGATTTAGATTTCTCTATCAATGACAGACTTGTATTTAATTTCCATGTGTTTTAATGACATCATGCAATTTTATAATTTTCGTTTGATTTATTTACTTTTTTCCTTCTTTCTATCTTTCCTTAATTCATTCTTTAATAAAATAGAAAAATACAACAACGTAATAACGACAAATATTCCGCGACATCCTTATAGAACTCACGCTAACAGTAAGAAGATGGAGAAATTTGAGGAAGCATAAGAGAGCATGAAAGCCGACGTGGACCAGCTTAAGAATCAGATGAGTCAAATGTTTAAGATGATGATGGCTTTGAAAGATGCAATCGTTGTCCGAAATGAAGAAGCTCGGTCTTCGCAGCAAGGGGCAATACAGACCCGAAATCCCAATCATGGGAATAGAGCAAATCAGGAGTTCCCTCCATATGGTCTACCTCTGAACTACGAGCTGCCATACGAAGAATGTGAGGGGCAAGAAACCATACCACCAATTGCCAATGCTGCTAGTACTAGAGTTCAACCTGAGTATACACAAGTACCACCTGCTTGGGAAGGATTTCAGCGTCAGTATCGACCTAATTACAGACCTTCATCTCCTTACGTCGCCAATACTATTCCGAGTTACCAATACAATGCCCCTCGACCTCAGTCCGGATATAGGCCTCCGCCTATCACTCACAATGCATATCATCAGCCCAACGCGGGAGGTCAGAACTTTAATCAGGCACAGAATCAAAATCTTGGTCAAAGGAGTAATGCGGGAGAGAAGACTGTGAAGTTTACTCCTATTCCGATGACTTATACGGAGTTATTACCTTATTTGCTTAAGAATGCATTGGTGGCCCTGTGTCTGGCGAAGACCTTACAACCACCATATCCCAGATATTACGATGCAAGTGCTAAATGCGGATATCATAGTGGAGAAGTGGGTCATTCGACTGAGAATTGTCGTGCCCTTAAGTTTAAAGTGCAATCGTTGATTGACTCGGGGTGGCTTACTTTTCAAGAATAAAAGCCAAGTGTGGATAAGAACCCTTTGACTGGACATGCAAATACCACGGTTAATGTCGTATGGAGGAAGAAAGTCTAAGCTTGGTCAGAGGTGTGACTAGGATAAAGAAACCTTTGAATGAGGTTTTCAGAGCAATCTGCCAAGCTGGATTATTCAAATATGAATACAAGACAGAAGATAAATGTGGATACCATGCTAGCACCGAACATTCTGTTGATGAGTGTGCTGAATTTAAAGATTTTGTACAAGACCTGATAGACAGACACATTCTACAAGTCAGTCATCAGAGAAAGGAAGGAGAAGTGTTTACTGGGGAAGAATGGATCCCACAGAGGCCTAGACCGTTGGTAATACAATTCACCAAGGCTATTAATCTGGGGCCTTCAGAAAGACAACCTCTGGTGGTACATACACCATCTTCTTTTCTCTATAAGAATGACAAGGTTGTTCCTTGGAAGTATGGTGTTAGTATCATCCAAGGAGAGCAAAAACATGAATCAGCAAACCAAGACAAGGCGGAAATTGAGAATATATCTGGAATAGGGGGTATGACTAGGAGTGGCCGTCTGTTTACTCCTCCTGACTTGAGAGACGAGAAAAGTCGTGATGAAATTAGGGAAGAAGTGGCTGTGGAAAAGGCCAAATCATTTCTGAAAGAAAAAGTTGTACAAGTTGATCCAGAGCCGGAAGGAAAAGAGGGAAAAGAGATTACCGATGAGGATGTGTGTGAGTTTCTGATATTTATCCAGCAAAGCGAGTATAAAGTTGTTGATCAGTTAAACCGCATGCCTGCGAAAGTATCTTTGTTGGAGCTGTTAATGCATTCGGATTCTCATCAAAAGTTGTTGATGAAGATTCTGAGCGGAGCCCATGTGGAACAAGACATCTCTTTACGTAAATTTGAAGGAATTTTTAGTCACATTACTGCTAACAATTACCTGACTTTTACTGAAGATGAAATCCCTTCAGAGGGCAGGGGGCATAACAAAGCTCTTCACATTTCGGTCAAATGTATGGATCACTTTATATCGCGTGTGTTGATTGATAACGGTTCATCTTTGACCGTGATGCCGAAAACCACCTTGAACAAGTTGCCAAGTGATGGATTGCATTTACGTCCCAGTGTCATTGTGGTGAGAGCTTTTGAAGGAAGCAAAAGAGAAGTTATAGAACAAGTCGGACCATGCACTTTTCAGGTTATGTTCCAAGTAATGGACATATCCCCAGCATACAATTGCTTACTGGGAAGGCCTTGGATACATATAGCTGGAGTAGTGCCTTCTACTTTGCATCAAAAACTGAAATTTATAATTGATGATAAGTTAATTATAGTTTCTGGGGAGGAGGACTTGCTGGTATATGGACCCACACCTACCCCTTATATTAAAGCTGCGGAAGAAGCTTTGGAAACCTCTTTTCAGGCTCTGGAGATTGTTAGCACGGCCTATATTGAACCCTTCAAGGTGAATCCATGCTTGTCTAACGCATCACTGATAATGGCTAGAACTATGATGGAAAAAGGTTATAGACATGGCAGCGGTTTGGGCAAAAATGATAATGGGTCTGTAATGCCGCTAGAGCTAGTGGAGAACAGAGGAAGGTACGGTCTGGGATATAAACTGACTCGGGCTGATCGGAGAAGAATGATCGAAGAAAGGGTTGAAAGAAGCCGAGCCAGGATAGAAGGACAAGAACAGAAGACGAAAGAAATTTCTCTATGCAGCCTGGATCGAAGTTTTTGCAGTGCCGGATGGATTAATCTTGATCAAGTGTCAGCAATCGGACAAGAGCATGAAGGCGAAGGCTCCAATTTTGTGCACCCTTGTCTCCCTGATGAACAAGTTGGCAATTGGGAATCCATAGACATACCTGTGGTGTCTACCCATGATGAAATGTAATATTTTAGGAAGACTAACTTTGGTTTGATTTTAAACAATGTTTTTATGGTGTAATGCTTTCTCTAAGCGATAACAATGGTTCAGTTTTAATGAAATATTGTGTTTACGATCATTTTTGGTTTTGTTTATTTATTTTCGTAAAATTGAATAATGCAGATATGACGATGCTTGTTTTGAAAATAATCATTCCAATATTTCATATCCAAATTTCACGGACCCTGATGATAATATGGAAAATGATGAATATGAGGAAAACTGTGAACCCTCCCCGAAATTATTGAGATTAGTGGAACAGGAAGCCAAAGAAATAAAATCCTACCAAGAAGAGGTTGAAATGATAAATCTGGGAGATGAAGGGGAAGAGAAAATGGTTAAAATCGGAGGTGATTTGTCTTCTAAAATGAAACAGCAGCTCTATACCCTTTTGAAAGAATTTAAAGATATTTTTGCTTGGTCTTATAAGGATATGCCTGGTCTAGACTCTGAAATTGTACAACACCGATTACCACTTAAACTGGAATGTCATCTGATTAAGCAAAGGTTGAGAAGAATGAAGCCGGAGATGTCGTTAAAAATAAAAGAAGAGGTTGAAAAGCAGTTTAACGCTGGGTTCTTAGCTGTGGCGCAATACCCTCAATGGGTAGCTAACGTTGTTCCTGTTCCGAAGAAAGATGGAAACGTCCGAATGTGTGTAGATTACAGAGATCTAAATAGCGCTAGCCCTAAAGATGATTTTCCACTACCGCATATCGACATGTTAGTGGACAACACTGCTACGTCGTCATTATACTCATTCATGGATGGATTCTCCGGATATAATCAGATTAAAATGGCGCCTGAAGATATGGAGAAAACTACTTTCATCACTCTATGGGGCACATTCTGTTACAAAGTTATGTCTTTTGGGCTGAAAAATGCTGGTGCAACCTATCAAAGAGCAATGGTGGCTCTTTTTCATGATATGATGCGCAAAGAGATTGAAGTCTATGTTGATGACATGATAGCTAAATCTGAATTTGATGAAGAGCACCTTGTTAATCTGAAAAAGTTATTTGAAAGGTTGAGAAAATATAAACTCAGGTTGAATCTGTCTAAGTGTACCTTTGGAGTGAAGTCGGGGAAACTCTTAGGATTCATTGTTAGTCAAAGAGGAATAGAAGTGGATCCGGACAAAGTACACGCTATTCTCGAGATGCCACATCCCTACACTGAAAAACAAGTTCGAGGTTTTCTAGGAAGATTGAATTACATTGCTAGGTTTATTTCCCAATTAACTGCCACTTGTGAGCCGATATTCAAACTGTTACGAAAGAATCAAGTGGTAGAATGGAATGAAGACTGTTAGAATGCTTTTAATAAAATCAAAGAATATTTGAAAGAGTCTCCAATACTGCACCCGCCAGTCCCTGGAAGGCCTCTTATTCTCTATCTGACAGTATTAGACGGATCGATGGGTTGTGTATTGGGTCAGCATGATGAAACGGGAAAGAAAGAACATGTCATATATTACTTGAACAAAAATTTTACTGATTGTGAACAGAGATATTCTTCATTGGAAAAAACCTATTGTGCATTGGCTTGGACAACATACCGTTTGAGACAGTATATGCTTAGTCACACAACATGGTTAGTATCTAAAATGGACCCGATCAAGTACATTTTTGAGAAGCCTGCTCTAACTGGAAGAATAGCTCGTTGGCAGATGTTGTTATCGGAATTCGATATCGTTTACATCACTCAAAAAGCTATTAAAGGCAGTGCTTTGGCTGAATACTTAGCTCAACAGCCCATAGATGACTACCAACCCGTGCAACCTGAGTTTCCGGATGAAGATATTATGACTGTGTTTGTTTCTGAAGACGGTAGTGATGAAAGGAAATGGATTTTATTCTTTGACGGATCCTCCAATGATTTGGGACATGGTATAGGGGCAGTGCTTATCTCCCCGGAAAAACAATATACACCAATGACTGCTAGATTATGTTTTGATTGTACCAATAACATAGCAGAATATGAAGCCTGTGCCATGGGGATCAGAGCAGCCATAGAATATAAAGCAAGGCATTTGTGTGTATATGGTGACTCAGCACTGGTTATCCATCAGGTTAAAGGAGAATGGGAAACTCGAGATCAAAAACTAATTACTTACAAAGCATACATCAAAGGGTTAATTGAATATTTCGATGAGATAGAGTTTCATCATATCTCGAGAGAAGATAACCAGCTAGCTAACGCTCTTGCTACTCTATCCTCTATGTTCGTGATAAGTCAAGAAGAGGAGTTGCCAATTATTAAAATGTAAAGTCATGAGAATCCAGTATACTGCAATTTCATTGAAGAAGAAGTAGATGGCAAGCTCTGGTACTTTGATATAAAATGATACCTCCAGAATCGTGAGTACCCTGATTCAGCCTCAGAGAATGATAAAAGAATGTTGAGAAGGTTAGCCTCGAGTTTCATTTTGGATAGAGATGTGCTGTACAAACGGAATCACGATATGATGCTCCTCCGTTGTGTGAATGCTAAAGAGGCCGAGCTAATATTGCAAGAAGTGCATGAAGAAACCTTCGGAACTCACATGAATGGGCATTCTATGGCTAGAAAGATTCTAAGGACTGGATATTTTTGGATGACAATGGAAAACGATTGTTGTAAACATGTGAGAAAGTGTCAGAAATGTCAAATATATGCTGATAACATTACTATATCACTGACTGCATTAAATGTTTTATCAGCATTGTGGCCTTTCTCCATGTGGGGTATAGACGTTATTGGAGCTATTGAACCAAAGGCATCGAATGGACATCGCTTTATACTGGTGGCCATCGATTATTTCACAAAATGGGTTGAAGCTGCTTCTTACGCAAATGTGACTAGAAAAGTAGTGGCAAAATTTATAAGGAAAGAGTTGATTTGCAGATATGGAATTCCTGACAGAATCATCACTGATAATGCCACCAACTTAAACAATCAAATGATGAATGAGCTGTGTGAAGAGTTCAAGATTAAACATCACAATTCTTACCCTTATCGTCCCAAGATGAATGGAGCGGTTGAAGCGGCTAACAAAAATATAAAGATAATTCAGAAGATGGTAGTAACTTATAAAGATTGCCACAAGATGCTGTCATTTTCCTTGCACGGTTACCGTACATCACTGAGAACATCAATAGGAGCGACTCCTTTCTCATTGGTTTACGGAATAGAAGCCGTACTACCATTTGAAGTTGAAATTCCTTCTTTGCGAGTGTTGATGGAAACCAAGTTGGAAGAAGCTGAATGGGTTAAAGCGAGACATGACCAACTCAGTTTTATTGAAGAGAAAAGGTTAGCCACTGTTTGTCACGAACAATTAAATCAGAAGAGAATGAAAAAGGCATTTGATAAAAAAGTTCATCCGCGAGAATTTCATGAAGGAGATTTGGTGGTTAAAAAGATCATATCAGTTCAAAAGGATCATCGCGGTAAAGGTCCATATGTGGTAAAGAAGGCCTTCTCTGGAAGAGCACTAATACTCACAAGGATGGATGGGGAAGAGTTACCATTACCGGTTAACTCGGACACAGTTCAAAAATTCTATGCATAATGTGATTCCATAATTTGGGAAATGTAATATTTGGAAACATTGAATGATATTGGAATTGCATCTGTATATCCCTTTTGATGAAATAAAATTTCCTTTGATTTTTCTACACATTTTTTTGTTATGCTAAGAGAAGTATACACCACGGGTAGGCTATGAGATTCTTCGGATTCTGAAGGATGTCGCGGAGTATAAAAAGAAGAAGAGAAAATTTGCTCAATAAATCGTGTTTATAGAATCATTGAATTTATTGATAAAATGATAAAAAACAATAAAAAAGGTTTTAGCACATTTTTAAAGCTTGGCATAAGAAAGAGAAATTAATTGATCTTATCAGACGGAACATATTTGCATGCATATATCTTAAAAAACCTCTTTGAGCTTTCATTCATTCAGCCGGGAAGAGAAAGGATTTGTCTCAATAATCCCCAATGTCGAATAAACATCACACTAGGGCAATCAGGCAAAGTTTTCATATGAATAATTTCATTCTCAATCTCTTCTCTTCAAAGGCATTCAAAAATAAAATAATAGTAAGAGTTCGTCAGATTGAAAAGCCCACAAAAGGAAAATCTGAGCAAAAGATAGGACAATAAAAAGAAAGAAAAAGAAAAATGACAAGTGTTGGGAGTCATTGAAATTTGTTGCAGGAGTTAATCTCTCTAAAAATCAAGTAATCAAGACACAAAATGATATATAGCCATGTTTCTTCATCCCAAATGATCAATAGATTTTCCATTGTACCCTCTTTGAGCCCAAAATAATTTTTCTTTCAAAAAGATACCCCAAACAAAATCATCAGCAAACTGAAATTCAGTTCATGGTACATATCAAAATCTTTCCAAGAAGAAACACAAAGAAAAGAAAGCAAAGAAAAGAAAAGGAAAAAAATCAAAAGACAAAAGTATGTTATCAAATCAAAGGTGACATTCACAAATAAAAGAATGTTCGTAACAGGGAAAGAAAAATAACAATGGCAGGAAATGATCTCAACAAAAGCTTGAACTGTCTTTAACAAAACCAGGTCGATGATTTTTGTTACGAAGTAACGGAAATCCACACACAGTCTTTTGAGCCTTTATAACCTTTCTTTCAAAACCCTTTAAACCCTTGGCCACGTTACAAGCCACGTAAAGCCCATATGGATTGAAGAATGATTGCAACGAATTTCACAAAGAATAACCCTGCAACGGAGAGATGTGACTACTGATATGAGTCAAAAAAAAAATGAAAAATGAACAAAAAAAAGGAAAAAAAAGGTCTGAATGCCTTTGGAAGAAAGGATGATATCAATTTGCCAACTAAACAAGAGCAAAATATTGTCATTGAAATATTAACATTGGGGCAACCCTTTCTTATTTGTGTCTTTCCCATTATTCTTTTGATTTAATTTTTGTCCCCCATACTTCGAAACTGGCGCACTCCTATTTGGTCAATCTGTATTTGTTCACCTTTTGAAGACATAGTTTTCTTCACATGAGTTGTATCGCCTCAGTTTCTCACTGAATTCATTTAATCCAACAAGATAATCCATCCTTTTGAACCCGACTTCTCATGCTTCAAGACTAAAGAAGACTGGGGCACTATCGTTTGCAGTTTGAGGTAATGTCATTTGGACTCTCCTCAGTTGATCATAAAACCTTGTTTCCCATTTTTATTGTTTAACCACCAATTTAAGTACATGTGCGACAAAATGTGATGAATGGTGGAGTCAATAAAATCTTAATTTTGCTTGCCAAGCTTAAGATCTGCCAAAAATTGTTGAAAAAGTCTAAATCCGAACAAAGGACAATTTTTCTAACTCAATAAATTCAATAATTGCCGAAAAGCATTTGATTTGTGGCAAAAAGCAGAAAGAATGATGAGAAAGAATGAAAAATGAAAAAACAACCAAGCTTTGTTGAACGTAAAGTTTTACTTTAGGTTTTTCTTTTGAAATATCATGCATTATGTAGAATTACATTGCATTCACACATGCATACATTTAATAAGCAAAAATCAAAATTTCACACTTTCAGGCATGCGTATTCATTCACACATGCAATCGCATATGGTCAAACAATCGGAAACTCAAAGTTTTCATGCATTCATACATGCATTCTCATAAGCATGTTGATCAAAACTCACCAAAGCTGAATTCTCCAAAGATAAAAGGCCCTCTCGATACGAGGCCTGAAGTGAAGATACGGTGATCCTCTCGATACAAGATCCCGGTCTCATGTTATTTGATATGGCTTGTTGGTTCGCGGTCAACCTTGCGTTTGGAGTGATGATCCTCTCGGTACAAGATCTACATCTCCAGTGAAGATTCGTGATCCTCTCAATACAAGATCTCAATCTCACATGTTTTTTTCAGAAGACCCTCTCGATACAAGGTTTGAAGTGAAGATACGGTGATCCTCTCGATACAAGATCCCGGTCTCATGTTATTTGGTATGACTCGTTGGTTCGCGGTCAATCTTGTGTTTGGAGTGATGATCCTCTTGGTACAAGATCTACATCTCCAGTGAATATTCGTGATCCTCTCGATACAAGATCTCGATCACACATGTTTTTTTCAGAAGACCCTCTCGATACAAGGTCTAAAGTGAAGGTACAGTGATCCTCTCGATACAAGATCTCGATCTCCGGTTAGGATTCGTAGCCCTCTCGTCCTCAAAAGGTCAAGGCTGCAATCTCGTTTCTTTTTTCGCAATAAATGGCATGTAACCCTCTCGTCCTCAACAGGTCAAGGTTATGACGTCATTTCTTTTCTTCTTTGAAAATGTTTTCATTTCAAACGAAATCAGTTGTTTCTATCTTTACTTATCTCTTATTATAATAACTTAGAAATTTTAATTTTTCAAAGTTATTAAATAAAATCTAAGTAAAGAGGGGCAGCTGTCAACATCTAATTTTGTCCGGATGAATAAAATTTATTTCAAAAAATGAAAAAATATTTCTAATTGTTTTTAAAGAAAATTCAAAAAAGTTATTTAATTAAACTAGATTTTTTTTCTTGTAAAAATATGTGTTTTCATCAATTAAAAGAAAATCACTCAAAATTCATCTTTAAATCTATTTTGTTTGCTTATATTTATTTTTCTCTTATTTTCAAAAATTTGAAAAAATATAATTTGCCTGTCAATATCTTTTATCTCATTTTAAGAAAAAAATATGATTTGTTTTTAAAACAAAGGCAAAAGAAAGTGAGAGTGGAATTTCCTCCGTGTGCCCGTTTGCACCTATTGGGCCTTTAAGTTAGTGCTACAACATCATTTTCTCAATGAACCCTTTTATCCTCCTGGTGTCACCCTGGGCCTCTTGGGCTGGCTTCTTGCTTTCGTACACCCGACAGGATCAAGGGACAGCAACGATGGCTCTGCTCCACTACCCTGCAAAAAGCAAGTTGGTCTCCCTTGCAAAAAAAAAAAAAAAAAAACTGACTCCAACTGGCCTGCAGCAGAGGGATCGTGGAGGACAATTCTCTTTGGCATATATGTGCCTTGCTCTCACATTGGAAAAAAAAGGAGGAGGAACAAAAGGAGAGGAAGTGCAGAAACAGAAGGGCGAGGAAAGAGGAGAGTCGAAAGATTTTCGTGATAGAGAAGAACGAAGGCAATCTGTGCTCCTTCTGTTGGGATCTTTAGCAGGTAATTTTTGATTTGTGTTTTCTAAATATGTTCTGATATATAAGTTTAGTATCATGTGCTTAAAACACTCTGGATTCACATGTGCTCTGTTCATAATTTTGCGTTTAAATTGGTCATTGTCTTCTTATTTGAGATATTGAGTGCCTGGTATGTGTTGTAATTTCTCTGCATATTTGTGGATATAATGGCGTTTACTGTTACTGCTCCATGCATGACAATTCATGGTACAAGCCACCACTTTCATCACCACTTTCACTCATAGTCCATCACTGTCCTCAAGCTCTGCCTAAACTTCCTCTCTTTCTCTGTTCTTTCTTATCCCACCATATCCCACTGCCCCCTCCAAAACCCCAAGCAGCAACTATCTACACTCACCACACGCATTTCTACTCCCACGACAACCACCTATTCCCCATTACCTTCTACTCTCCTCTCGTCATCACCCTCTCTCCACCGTTAACGCCCTCCTTTTAGCCTCCGCTGCCACGTCCCAGCCACCACACCTTGCCAGCGTAATCACCTAAGCCTCCTCCATCTTCTTCGTTCCCAACCACACTCCATCATCAAATTTCCATAAACACTCACCGCTTCCACCCCAACCACTTTCTTCCTCCACCTCTAAAACCAACTGCCCCAACCTTGATATCACAATCCCACCATAATACCTTCACCTCCAAACCACTGCGCGATCACCGTATCTCCCATGTGCCTTCAGATTCATGTAGCAGCTGACCAATGTGAGTCTCGTGCTCCTCCAGCACCGTCGACGTCGCCATGAACAACCTCTACGTACCTCCAGATCTCACATAACTTCCACCCGAACCTCATTTTTCCTTCCCTGCACCACCAAACTCTCTCCTTGCCTCGCCACGCCATCACCTGTAAAAACCTTAGAACTGCTCCCCTAACCATCCGAAACCATCCTTGCCATGTTCCTCCCTACGTCGCCAGGAAGCCACCATGCCTTCCAACTCCAGCCTTGGCAAAACAGCATCTCCTACACTGCCTCAGCACTCGCCATACATGGCCTCCAGCCTAGTCACCACCTCCTGCCTTCCAAGCAAGCCACCATGCAATCATCACATACCCCACTGCAGCCCCCACTACACGTTCTCGTCAACCACCATGCCTTCCACCTCCAGCGCACCTCCACGTGCCACCATCATTTTCCTCTCTCTCTATCCCTCTCTCTACCATTAATGCCAACCTCCTTCATGAACGTCACCACTATCCTCCACCCCCAACGTCTCTCCACAACGTCAAACGCCTTGCCATGTACCTCTGCGCACCTCCATAGCAACCCTGTTGCCAGGAGCCACCACCATCTTCATCATCCCATCTCCTCCATCGTTGTTGTACCACACCACCTAACCTTAAAAGGAGCCATGCGTCACCCTCCCATGCACCTCCAAACCCACATAGCAGTCACTGTCACACCCACCAACATCCCCCTTGCCACCGTGAGTGCCACCAAGTACCTTTAACGCCCTTCTCAAGCGCATTTTCGCCTTCACGCCTCTGTCGTCGTTCCACCGTCTGCGTCGCAACCTTGCATCGCCGCCGACGCCACCATGGCCGTCACGTCTTGCTGCCTGTTAGAGTAGCAGCATCCCTCATGATCCCCACCTCCTGAGCACCAAGCCATAGCCTCCCAAAGCGCCACGTGTGCGCCACTAACCCTAATAGGTTAGTGGGGGTGCTCCCTGCACCCCCCGTATTCCAACCTGCACCTGTAACACCCATCAATCCCCAAATTACCCCTGCCATCAATTGGGTTGGATTTGCTTCCTGCACCTCCATCAATTAATACCTGCACCTACAGACCTTCCAAATTCTAAAAGTTCCCCTTGCTTGTTTTTTTTCTTTTCTTTAAAAAAAAATCCTCTTTTCTTTAAAAAAAATAATAATAATGTTTTAAAGGTTTACTTTTACGCAAATTTTTTTTTTTTAAAAAAAAGGAGCCTTTTTCTCATGTAAAGAATGACGTTTTGAAAAAAAAAAAACTTTCGATTAATTCCTTAATTGACCGCTCGCTTCATATGGGGATTAATTCGGAAGACTTTAATTTCATGTGGAATATCAAAGGGCCAAACGCGTCAAGCGATATTCAAAATGAAGTTTAATTTCAAAAAAAAAAAACACTAATCCCTCTAAAGTTAAAAATATATCAAAATCTTCGAAACTAAAAAATCAACAACCGACAAACAGTTTTCTATCCCTAGAACTACGTAACCCTGATTCTCCATCCCCGATGGAGATACGTAAGAGTGAGGTTAAACCTTGTCAGGCTCTTTTCAAATATAAAAAACGTTTTGTTTGATTTTATTTCTATTTTTCGTGAAAAATAAATATTCTGAAAATTACACTCATTTCATTTTATCTATTTAAAGGTACCATCTTAGGACGGGCGCCATGGGGGCTAATACCTTCCCCACACGTAACCGACTCCCGGACTCGCAATCCGGTTTTCGTAGACTAGCCTTATCCCTGTTTTCTTTGGTTTTCCATAGTTTTCCATGAAAACTATGGTGGCGAGTCCCCTCTTTCAAAATTAAAATTAATTGTTTTCCGGATCGTCGTTCCCATCATGACCCCGGTTGCTACAAATATGTTGTACTGTGTTATCTTGAAAATCTTTGATTCATCCACTAGTAGAAAAAACACATTTAATCGCGGTTATATAAGGCTTACAAGCGCGGTTCTGGAACCGCAATAGATTCAACCGCGATAAAAAGTATTGAAGATACAATTGCGGTTATACAACCGCGATAGAAAGTATAACATACCACTGCGGTTCTCTAACAACCGCGTTAAGAAATGCTCATATTGCACATACGAGCGCGGTTTTCTCTACAACTGCACTCGTATGTGCAATTTTTTAAAAAAATGGCAACAGCGAATAACTGCTGTCCACCAAAATTCAACAGTTACAGAAACCCAACAAAGCTTCTTGTTGTGACAAATTTAAATAGGCATTATTATCAAATTTAGATCTCCAATCTCTCGAACAATACGAAAGGAGAAGCAAATGTTCGAAAAATACAGAGCGTACACATACACCAACGAACCAATCGGACGAAAACGAAAAAAATGTCGGTAGAAAACATAGAGTGGGTACAGATCGGTAAATCGGTGAAGCAATAGAGAAGAAATGCAAATAATAGACAAAAACGACAAAAACGTGGTTGAGATGTAGAGGAAAAGCAAAGAGCGAAAACAGATCACGATTGAGCGAGCGAGTGTAAAAAAAATAGAGAGATTAGGGTTTAGAAATGAGACTTGAATGTCGTGTTCGATGCACTCTCTCATTGTGGCGAACAAAGAAGGAAGATCGAAAAGGACGAAGAGAGGGAAAGGGTTTCAAAGATGAGTGTTTATTAAGAAGTTTCTCTCATTCTTTGATTTGTGTTGCAATGAGAGAAGTGGTGTGGCATGGTGCGGTGCTTGGTTTCGATGTATTTATGGAAGCGTAGGATAAGCAAAACCCTAAAAAAGGGGATACAAAGGCGGTTGTTTAAACAACCGCCTTTATATCTCCTTGAAAAATAATTTTTAAATTATTTTGCAGATACCAGCGCGGTTGTCTAAACAACCGCGTTGGTATCTCCCTGTAGGTGCCTTACCATTGCGGTTATCGCTCCAACCGCGGTGGTATGATTACACTTAATTTCAAAAATGTCACCACGTTATTTTTAATTGCGGTTCCTTTCTAACCGCGATGATATCCTGCCGTGGAATGTATTTTTTCTACTAGTGATCCTTTTTTTCATTATTTCAAAACAATTTATGCAGGGTAATAGTATACATGGTTCAATCAGGAGGACACTCATTTACAAGTTCCAAAACGATATTCTTGAGGACAATGTTTATTTTATACAAAATTTTAGTGTTACACCCAATGGTGGCTCCTATAGAACAAAGGTTATTGCTGTTGATAGCAAGCTGGTTCCTACTAGAAGTTTGCATTACACACCTCTCTCCTTACTGACTTCTTCTGCTTTGGACACAAACTATTTAGTTAGTAAGTCATTGTATTATCTTCCAATATCATCTGAAATCATTTACACTTTTTATATTACAATAATTTATTGGATTTTGAAGATGTTATGGGAGTTTTAACTGGGGTGGGAATCGAAAGAGAGCTCCAAAGAAACGGAAAAACGACAAAGCTGAATGTTATTTGCTTGGAGACTGACGGGTAAAATAAATTAATGATGTGTTGTTTTTTGTCAATTGATTAGGTCTTTTGTTTAACTTAACTTAATTTTGGCGATAGGTTTTGAATAGAATACACTTTATTTGGTAAATATGTGGACGACCTAAACGCATTCCTAGCTTCTAGAGAGGTTCAAAATGTTGTTATTTCTATTGAATTTGCAAAGTTGAAGCTTTTTCAAGGTATGTGATTCACAGTACAATTATACTTTTTTCATTTTTACTTTTGTTAACTTTCGTTAATTAAATTATGTTTTTATTTTTTTAGACAAAATCTGTCTCCAAAACTGTATTGATGGTACTAAAATAGTTTTCAATGTTAACTGTGAGGAGGCAACGGAACTAAAAAACAGGTAATCATTTAGAATTCTTTTATTATTTAGTTAAATTCCTCAAAAATGTAAAAATTCATGTAATCACATTTTTCATATGTGTAGGATGTGTCAAAGTTCTGAGCCCCCCTCACAGGGACTCAGTCAGTTGTGTGAAAGTTCTAAACACACTTCTGAAGATGAATTCCTCCTAAACACGAAGAGAGCCACCATTGAACGATTAAAAGATTGTAAAGAGGTTTGACTTATTTACCCCACATTTGGACATTAGTTTATTCTTCAGATTTGAGATTCATAAGTTTGTCAAAATCTTTCAAGAAAACAATTTTGTTCTTCTGGCTACTATCAAACATATATTTGATGATGACTGGTGGTATACAGCTTGCACATGCAATAAAGCGGTATACCCAGATTCAAAATGTTTTTTTGTGAAAAATGCAATAAACACATCATGAAAGTTCAACCGAGGTACATTTTATGTTTATTTAGCTTATTTAACCTCACCTATTATTAATTAATAATATTATACAGTTTCAATATTGTATTATATTATTGTATTTTTTTTATATTATACAT
>Ga0209700_100665_pt1 | contig 67204 bp, 20 predicted proteins | sample SiratroredBW_FD_187528 | JGI IMG/M metagenome (GOLD analysis project Ga0209700, IMG submission 187528) | Root nodule microbial communities of legume samples collected from California, USA - Siratro red BW (SPAdes) (version 2) | ecosystem: Host-associated > Plants > Roots > Nodule | place: USA... | reverse complement strand
CTAGATGTTAGTTCTGTTTTTTTATTAGGTAACTCCAGAATCTTGAGTCAGTCTTGTTGAGTAGAGTGTCGTATTTGATTTTATGTGTTAGTAGTTAGTGTATAAGGGTTATAACACCTCTTAAGTATTCATTTTATTTTATTATTCATTGCTGTTAAAAAAAAAACTCTGCATTTCTATAAAATAATTGCATATAATATCTATTTAATCCACTTATTTCACTGTAAAACAACCATTTTGTATTCTTTTCCATATAAATTTCACATCTCAGAATATACTATTGGGACACATATTCAATCCAGATTAAATAAAAACTTAAAATGAAAAATAAGTATTTTATTAACTCCGATCAAAAATTTATATTCTTTTATAATATCAAACTCTCTGAAAGAAGAAACTAAAAATATGTTAAAAGAGAGTAAGTAAAATTTGAAGATATTTTCTCCTTGTCACAATGAAAATAGAGACTATATTTTATGCTAATAGTTCACTATTCGCAAACATTCATTATTAAATTGGTAAATGAATATATATAATTTTTAACTATTTTACATTGTTTTGAATAAGCTCCTTAATTAAAATAATTGTTATTTAAAACTTTATAAGAATATGAGATTGATTTATCATAATAATAGAATTACATAGATGTCAATCTTTATTTTTAAGGTTATCGTGTATAATTTTAACTAAGACATCTGTATCTTACTAGACTTCTCTTTTAAAAACATTCAATATTCAAATATAAATGTGTTTTAGTGACAAACCTATACAATCACATCAGTATATATATTTTTTAAGCTTAAAATGTTTTCTCTAGTTCATTAGAAAAGACATAATGACAAAATGTAATAGTTTGTATGTTATTATTAATGAAAATAGTTATTATTAGAAATCTTGTAAGGATATGAGACTGATTTGTTATAACAATACAATTGTAGGATGTCGATCTTTATTTTCAAGATCATCAGGTATAATTCTCATTTAAGCATCTTCATATTATCAGACTTCTTTTACCAAAAATATGTATTATTTTTTGTTTTTTTCAGAAACAGAGAGTATAATGTATATATCTTTAAGGTTAAAATGTTTTTTTTCTCTTGAACAATAGTCCATTCTTTGGGCTCGACATCAAGGACTAAATAATAATTTGTAACTCTTTTGGTGTGCCTTTTGCTTAGATTATATGTAAATTGACTTACTATACTAACGGTATAAGTAATGAAGGTTAGATCTTATGTGTGATATAAATAAATAATTTTTCAATGATGTTGGATTTGTTTAACAAGAGAACTCTGTTTGGTTACAATTTTATGATTTTGTGATATTCTTCATCTCAATTGATATGTATAGGGAGAAATTGAAGATTTCCTTTTAGGATAAATAAATTTGTATTATTTAAAATATTGGAATTTTTTCAAGGTCTTTTATTTTAACAGCAGGATGTCTTTTGGAACGTCACTTGTTTGTTCACTATATGCAGGCTACAATGGCTATTTTGCAGCTGATTTATGACTGGAAAAAAATTCTAAGGGGCTAAATAGGAAAGACAACCAACTAATACATAGTGTTCTATATACCTGAGATATTGAATAACTATTTTCCAAATTAAGCACGACACCTTTAAACAATTTCCATAGTAAGAACTAAGTTAGAAGAGAAGGATTAACTCAACAAATAATGAAAATTGAATAATCCAGAAGAAATGTCAAAATCTAAATCTTTTATAATGTAGTATTGGATTACACAGTTTTATTAATTTTGTCTTTCTTAGATAATGTTTAAATGAATTAGTATTGTTTTGTCTATTTTAATTAGAATATGGAATAATACATAATATTTGGATGGTATTAATTTACTTTGTGAGTAAGAGGAGATTGACAAACTTTTCTTTATGGTATTAATTTACTTTGAGTTTATAACATAGTAAGAGGAGATTGACAGACAAACTTTTTTTTTATGCATTTTGTTTGTCTTCTAAATTATGTAGATGTAAACCGGTTGAGACATATTTATATCTCCTACTTAATATATTTTCTAACAGAAAAGAAAGAGAAAATTTATTGAAACACCTATTAATTGTGTTATTTATAGCGATATTATGTTGGCTTAATGTACTAGAATGTATAATTTATATTTTTTTCTTACAGAAACTGGAAACTTAAATGTTTCATTCTTCCTGTCTGTTTTTATGAAGGGAATTTTTTATGTGAACGATTTTTTTCTTCTTTTCAAAAGAATATCTTGAACCCAAAAAGTGTGCATAAAAAAAGAGTAGCATTTGTACATCAAAAAGTATACAAGTTTCTGTGAAGGGATGAAACTAAACAGAGAGGGATTATACCATATTTTTGGACTGTCTAATCCAATAGTGTTTTAGACAAGATGTTTACTAGTTTGGAATTAAAAGATTACAAATAATTCAAAGTACAAGACTATATCGATCAACTTCATTAAAGTAGTTACTATAGTTAAGAACTGAGTCATTGATCCCAAAAAATGAGTTGTCAAGGTTTTGTGTTAACAGATAAAATTCTTTCATAATCCTCAAACTTTACAGGACAGAACACCTAGCATCTTAAAATTTTAGTGAGATCTTTCATAACATCAGACTTCAAATTTATATATGAAAAATTTAAAATAAAATCTTCTAATAAACTAATTAAAACATAGAGAGTAAATATGAACTGTCATAAAGTGCATACATAATGACATAAGTCACAAGCTGCTCTCACATATCTCCCAAAACTCATAAGCTGTTTACGAACACATCTCACTACTTATTGATTGACATATAAATCACAGATGGCTTACATATATCTCACTCTGCACAGAATCAACATGATCTAGCACAAAAGCAACACGTCCTACTGCTTACATATATCTCACCCGCTGCACAAAAAGCAACAAGACCTATTGATATAGTACTTACTGACAAAGAAGACATATGCACGCTGTAAAACATCCGAAACCTAAACCGAAACAAGTTGTTGACACAGGACGATAGAGCACAAATTCTAAACAACTATTGATATCAAGACGATCGGACACAAATCCTTCTGCACAAACCCTAATTGATATGAAGACGATGGGGCACAAAGCCTAAACAACTTATTGATACTAGGACGATGGAACACAAAAACCTAAACAACTTATTGATATCAGGACTAGCCCTAACTTAAACCTATGGAATTAACTACTTAAATCTTTGCTGAAAAACCTTCGCTGATTAGACTTCCACTAGGACTTGCAAATTTAAAATATTATTCACCTTTTTCTCTTGCAGAAGTCATTGGAAATAAAATATAAAGCAAATATAAAGATAATATTTTAAAAGTTTGTTGGTACATGTCATAATTTATATAATATAACAAGCAATTATTTTAAATTATATATATAAATATAATGTGAATATTTTCTTTTAACCAACCAATTAATTTTATAAGTATTCATGATTTAAATTATAATTATTATGATATTATTACATATCAGTATCACTAGAACAAAATAACATAAAATTTATAATAACTTAAATTACGATTTTTTTAATTAATCAATATTAATATTCTATAACTATGATATAGAATTAAAAAAAAAAGGATAATCTAGTTAGCTTGTTTCACCAAATTGACGGTAAACCGGTATATCAAACCTTGCATGTTTAACTTAAAACTATATCACTAAAATACCTATATCATATTTGAAAAGATAAGACAGACTTGAAAAATGATTGAAAATTTATCCATTATAAAAATATTTGTGATGAGATACCATTCTTAAGTTTTCAATAAATTTTTATTTTGTCAAGATATTTGTAAATAATGAAATTTGTAAGTTCAGTAATTAATTATATATATTAAATAATTATTTCACCAATAAATAAAGGAGGTGAATTATTCCCTTAATTTACAATATTAATAGGTGATGAGGAAGGCACAAGGCATGCCTACAACTTGATAGTATGATTTAATGTGGTCCAGAAAAGTTAAACAAAGTCTCATATTGGTAAATATTTCTATAAAAACATCTTTCAGTTTATCTCACTGTGAGATTATATCTCTTAGTCACATATGTGAATCATAATAAAAGTTGAACCCAGTCTCAAATGCAAATATACTTATAAATGACTTAATATGTAAATAAGAGAATAATTAAAAAAATATCGAGAGTTGAATATGAAGAGAGTTTTTGTTTTGAATATACTAAGTTCATATATTTTTATCTTTTAGTCTGTTATTATCCATTATATTAAATTATATCGAGTTGTTGTGAATAATTACATGGATATATAAATATTATTTTATTTTATTTTCACCATCTTAATTTTTTATGAATAACAATAATTCTATAAAATATAATATATTTATAAAATAATATTTTTTTAAATGTGCACAGACAAAGATAAAATTCTTTACTAGCACCAATGACAATTTTGACGTTGAATAATAAAAAAATAAATAAAGAGTAACATATTTTGAAGGGACGAAATAAAAAATATAGGTGAGAAGTATACAAGAAATATGTGTTTATTAAAATCTCTTAAACAAAAGCATTGCTGGCACGCACGCAACCCAACAGCATTCTCACCTTCTTGGCCCTGAAAATATTGCTGGAGAAATAATATTATTTTGTTAATTTGTACAGTTTAAGACTAATTATTTTTCTAATACTATCATGAGATAAACAAAAAGTTCTTTTAATTGCAAAGATAAAAAAATAATCAGTAACTTTTTTTCTTTCATTCATATACATAACTATTGGAATTTCAAATAAGAAGGTTGTTGATTACTCTCTTCCCTATATCTACGTTGGAATCGATGAAAAAAAATTGGACTTTTCAACTGGAGGACTTGAAAGTTGTAACATAGTTTTTATTATGACCACCACCCATAGTAAACGAAGACTTTTCAGCTTTTTTTTAGTGATTTATTTTAAAGATTAAGGAAAGTGCGGATTATTTCTTTTTGAATTTACCCTTTTTTACTATTTTTTATATTTTTTATTTTCAGAAAAAAAATAATATCTACAAAAGTGCAAAACTATAAAGAACCAATAACTTTTGTATTCACATGTACCAATAATCATACCTTAATAATGTTCCCTTATTTTAATTTTGAGAGGATAATTTGTCTAAAAGAGTTAAAATATACAATTACTTTTTAATGCTCTACATTCCAAAAGCATTAAAAAAGTCCAGTCAATCTCAAAAATATTAGGATTCAGAAGAGACAAGAGAATAATGGTTCTAAGAAATGGGAGTATTTAATCTAAAATTCGGATTTATTTATTTATTTTTTAAATTTTTTATATAAATATCAATTAAAACAAGTGACCAAGATTATTTATAATAATAAAATAACATCATGGTTGATTTATCTGAATTTTAAAGATTGTATTAATTCATAATATATTTATGACTTCTAGAAAGGACTATTGAATGGTTACTAAAGACATCATGAATCAAAATGACTTTCTAAAATGTAGAACGTAAGTAGCATCCAACTTCGGGGATTTATATAAGTTGTTATGCTTATATTTTTTGTTAATTTAAGTTAATTTTTCTGTGCCTTGAATATATTGTATTTTTGAATTTGGTTTGGATTATATTTAAATTATCTTATCCTGTTTTATGTTTTAAAAAAATACAGTAGTTTTATTAATTATAAAATTTAAAAGATTTCACCTATTATTTGTATTAATTATAAGGGAGAGAGAGACATATATGCAAACAAGGAAGAGTAGTTCGCGGCTATGCTAGCAAGGCGTGCCAGAATGCACTCTTCAAAAAATCAAAATCGCCACTGTCAGATAACTCAGACTTTACATTTACATCTCTCCTAACAAAAATAATAGGTAATTTCATACATAATTATTACTACTATATTATAAGTATACGTTCTTATGACAAAATAAATTATTTATCACTTTATTTTACACAGCATAATAAATACAGAACATATTCTTAGCTGTTCAAAAGGAAAAAAAAAATACAGAACAGATCGCTTGAAACTAACACAAAGTTTACGCAAACCGTTGTTAAAACATATTCCTTCTGACACAAATAATTAAAATGCATGACAGGTTCAAGTATAAATAAATCTAATTAGTTTTGCAATATATAATAATATTATGTTTAAAAATTCTTCATTCTTTTTAACTTATTATTTTTTAATGAAAATATTTTACAAATGTTTTAACCAAGATTGATAAAGTTAAGTTATGTTAAGTATTTTTATTAATGTGATATTAAAAGGTTTTGCTTAAATTTACTTTGTTTAAAAAAAGTTCATTGTAATCATTTATATTTCCAAATGTAACCAACAACAAGCCATTCAGATTTAGAAAAGGATTTACATAACTAATAGGGAAAATCTAGGAAAAGGAAAGTGAGGGACAGTTCAACAAAAAAAGAACTAGTATCACAATTAAAAAATGCATTTAAGAGAATCCCAAATCTGACACAAATAATTAATAAAGTAGCAGAGCAAGGGGTAGGGGGTGTGTGAAGTGTGAAGTGTGAAGTGGAACTTCTTTCCAGTAGTAGCATCCATGGTTGCTGGTGGTGGAGAGTGTTTCAGACCATAGCTTACACAGAAGAAGAGAACCTCAACCAACGGCTAAACCTTGCTCTTTTTATAACATTTCCCTCCACTCAGCTAGCTAAAGCTTAAGCCTCAAGACATGGAAACCATTACCAATTCAGTTTCCAAGTTACTAACATTGTTTTTCACTCTCTTGTTTGTGGGTTCTCAGCTGATACACTGCAATGTCACCTATGATAGAAAGTCTCTTCTCATCAATGGCCAAAGGAGAATCCTCATTTCTGGCTCCATTCACTATCCCAGAAGCACCCCTGAGGTATCTATGTCTCCCATTTTCTTTACTCTTTTTGTGTTTCAGATGTTTTGTTTGCTTCAAATGTATGTGGTTTCAGATGTGGGAGGATCTAATTAGGAAGGCCAAACATGGAGGCCTTGATGTCATAGACACTTATGTCTTCTGGGATGTCCATGAACCATCTCCTGGCAATGTACTACCCTGGATCTTCCTTTCTCCCCATGAATCAACCTTAATTTTAAAAAAATAACATTTTTCTGGTTCTTTGTGATTTTTTTGTGTTGGGTTGCAGTATAATTTTGAAGGAAGGTATGATCTAGTACGGTTCATTAAGACGGTGCAGAAGGTGGGACTTTATGCCAACCTTCGAATTGGACCTTATGTGTGCGCTGAGTGGAACTTTGGGTACATTTTGTTTCCATAATCCATATCTCTCTATCTATCTGTTAATGTGAGATTTGGTTGTGATTCATAATCTCGTTCTTTAATGGTGTGCTTTAGAGGAATTCCTGTATGGTTGAAGTATGTTCCTGGTATAAGCTTTAGAACGGATAACGAGCCTTTCAAGGTTGGATTTGCATTTCATTGATATGACTTCTCTCCGTTGATTCATGTCTTGGCTAATCTGACTTTGCCGTTTTTCATGCTTAGGCAGCAATGCAAGGTTTCACGCAGAAAATTGTCCAGATGATGAAGAGTGAGAAGTTGTTTCAGTCTCAGGGTGGTCCAATAATTCTCTCTCAGGTATGTGATTCACTTCATTGTGTATAAGTGAAGAAATACTCAAAAAAGCAAGAAACTGACCTGGCACTCAAGTGCATTCATACCAATGAATTGCTATTTCAGGAGACATCTTAAACTGTGTTTTTTTTTTCTCCAATTCTCTCGTGTTTTCTAGATTGAGAATGAGTACGGACCAGAGAGCAGGGCAATGGGAGCTGCTGGTCGTGCATACTTAAACTGGGCTGCAAGCATGGCTGTTGGATTGGGCACAGGAGTGCCCTGGGTGATGTGCAAGCAAAATGATGCCCCAGATCCTGTGGTAAGTCCTCTCCCTCTCTTGCTTGTCTCGTTTGCTTCATTGTTAATTTGTTTGAGGGTTGAATATGATCTATCCAATTCTCCGTTACAGATCAATTCATGTAATGGTTTTTACTGTGATGATTTCACTCCGAATAAACCTTACAAACCTAGCATGTGGACCGAGTCTTGGAGTGGCTGGTAAGCTGTACAGTGTAATTTGAAGTTGGTTCTGTAACTTTAGTTTCGGTTGGGTGATTTTTTCCTATGATCACAAGGTTTACAGATTTTGGTGGCCCAATTCACCAGCGACCAGTTCAGGATCTATCTTTTGCAGTTGCTCGTTTCATTCAAAAGGGTGGCTCATATGTGAATTATTACATGGTTGGCCACCATCTATCTTTTTCTTATTATTTTTATAAGAAAAATCCCTCAATTTCAGGCTCAGTTCTATTTCCCTCTTGTGATGAAACATTGGCTGCCTTACTTTAAAATCTGAATTTCGCCTATGCTCTTGATGAAAAATGATAGTATCACGGAGGAACTAACTTTGGACGATCAGCTGGAGGCCCATTCATTACTACAAGCTATGACTATGACGCTCCAATTGATGAATATGGTGAGAAAACTAAGCTTTTAATGAGTAATTTTTTTTATTATTTGCTTGCTCCGTGATTCATTGCCACTTATAGATATAGTTACTGCTGGGCTGTGAATCATAGTTCTTCTGTTGAAGTGTATTTTATAAGGCATCCCAGCCTATGAAGTAATGTTCCATAAGTTGCGGTCACAGGTAGTTCAATATTATATTTTGTTGCATCCTCTAACCCAATGTACCTTGTTGTGGTTAGGTTTGATCAGGCAACCAAAATATAGTCATTTGAAGGAGCTTCATAGAGCTATCAAGCGGTGTGAACATGCTTTGGTTTCTTCGGATCCCACAGTTTCTTCGTTAGGCAATCTACAGCAGGCAAGTTGCTTCTGTTGTGAAGCAATTGTTCTCTTGACATTTTGTGCTTGTTTATGATAAGTTGACCCTGTCTCTCTATGTGCTTGGAAATTTTCCAGGCTCATGTATACTCTTCAGGTACTGGAACATGTGCAGCTTTTCTAGCAAACTATAATGCAAAGTCTGCTGCCACGGTGACTTTCAATAACAGGAACTATGATTTACCTCCTTGGTCCATAAGCATCCTTCCAGATTGCAAAACTGATGTATTTAATACTGCAAGAGTAAGAATACTTCACGAGACCTTTTAAAGCTATGAAGTGTGATGAAAACATCTGTTGCCCGTACTATTTCTTGTCAGCCTTTCCCTATCTGTATAAAGAAATTGACTGGATTGTTATGTCTTCATGAAGGTGAGAGTTCAAACTTCACAGGTAAAAATGCTTCCTGTCAATACTAAGTTGTTCTCATGGGAGAGCTACGATGAAGATCTATCTTCTCTGGCTGAGAGTTCAAGGATTACATCTCCTGGACTCTTAGAACAACTCAATGTTACCAGGGACACCAGTGACTACCTATGGTACATAACCAGGTAAGTTGCTCGATTTTCGAAAAGCTACCAAATGAATTGAATTTTGTGGTTGTCTGCATAATGACAAAATAATTTATGCAATGCCTATTGTAACAAAATGCTGGTTTATGACGAAGAAATTGCTTCTTTTATTTTTCAAGAAATTCCTGAACTTAGCCACTTTTGGCACATTTCAGATTTAAATTCTTTATCAGATAGATTCTGTTATCCTACCTTGTCAGCTTCAGCATTTAATCTTACTGCTTTTCTGGCTGGCATGCTGCAGCATTGACATAAGTTCATCAGAAACCTTTCTTCGAGATGGAAAAAAACCCAGCATTAATGTGCATTCTGCAGGACATGCTGTTCATGTGTTCGTTAATGGACAATTTTCAGGTTTTTGCGATCGTAGTTGAACGTGCTGTTCTTTTGTTTGCAAATCGCAGCTTTGCATATTGAATGATTCCCAGTTAAACTATAGGTGAACGGTTTCTTTTACAGGGTCGGCTTTTGGGACAAGGGAGCAGAGAAGTTGCACATTTGATGGACCTGTAGATCTTCACGCTGGAACAAATAAAATTGCTCTTCTCAGCGTGACTGTTGGATTACCTGTTAGTACTTAGTACCATGCTTGTAAATCCAACTTGAAATGGACTATTTTTTCTAGTTAGTATTGTTTTGCTTGATCATCATCTTACTGGTCATTGATTGATTTTCCGGTTTTCACTGGAAGAATGTTGGTCGGCATTATGAAACATGGGAGACAGGGATCACTGGTCCAGTTCTGCTACATGGTCTTGACCAGGGACAGAAAGATTTAACATGGAATAAGTGGTCATATAAGGTCTGATGCACTCAAATTTGTTAGTCTGACATGTGTATTGGTAAGTTTCAATTAATGGGACCAGCAAATGTTTTCTAATTACAATATAGGTTGGCCTAAGAGGAGAGGACTTGAATCTGGTTTCTCCCAATGGGGTCTCGTCTGTTGATTGGGTCCAAGAATCACTAGTTACACAAAGTCGGTCGCAATTGAAATGGTACAAGGTGAGAGAACAGTTACTGATTTACATAATAAGATTTGTGTTATTCATGTGTATCTCTTTTTATCACATCATCTATTACATTTCTCTCTATCTTAGTTGTAAGATTTGTTCTTTTAATTTTTTATAAAAGTAAAAACTGTTATATAATATGTGCTATGGTCTTCAACTAGAAGCTTACTATTAACTTGGGACCTCCACCTGCAGGCGTATTTTGATGCACCCGGCGGGAAGGAACCACTGGCTTTGGACCTAGAAAGCATGGGTAAGGGTCAAGTATGGATCAACAATCAGAGCATAGGGAGATATTGGATGGCTTATGCAAAGGGTGATTGCAATTCTTGCACCTATTCTGGGGCCTTTCGCCCTGTAAAGTGCCAACTTGGTTGTGGCCAACCCACTCAACGATGGTACTGCTTTTCTGTAAAGGTGTCTTTAGCATTTTGTTACTGTTTAGAGCCGTTGAACTTGTACAGTCTGACAAATAAATGTCACGTGCAGAGTGAAAGAATAGTGCGGGGCCTTTATCATTTTGTGTGTTTACCTTTGGTCGTGTCAGTATCATTACCCTCCAATACGAGTAATGATAATGGCACAACCTTTTTTTTGTAGTGTGCCAGATCCAATGCTACTAAATGTTATTTTATGCAAGAGGTTAATGATGGAAGAATGGGGATTTTACCAGTTTTGTGTTTGGAATTTCGCAGGTATCACGTTCCAAGGTCCTGGCTAAAGCCAACGAAGAACTTGATAGTAGTGTTTGAAGAATTAGGCGGAAATCCTTGGAAAATATCTTTGGTGAAGAGAATGGTACATACTCCAAAAGTTCGTGGGCAGTGAACCCAATTCAGAGAATTAAAGAACCTGAATAAGAACGTTTTTCCGCTGTGAATTCTATGGTTTCGTTGGGATTGGTTGAAACAAAGGTAGGTTTGACACAATAAGTAATTGACTTGGCAATAAATCAGCTTCTGTTGGCAATGGCTTGGTTCAACCGTTTAGGGCTACAAGTGTTTATCGTTAGTTCTATGGTTCCCAACACCCACTTTTCTTGATCTTGCGTTGAAAAGGGACCACCGTGATCGGTGCAAAAGATGTACTCAGATTATCTGTAATTTATTCTTTTCAACTACTACTTGTGAAAGAAGTGATTGTATTTAGGAAGCACTTCCCATATGGAATACCATCGCTTCATAGGTTTGCGCACTCCCCTTGAACACTAATTAAATAAAATAAACAAACCTTGAATAACAACGCATCCAAGCATTGATTTCAGAGGTTTTGATTTGTGATATGGTATAATTATCCACCATGTGCCATTAAACAATCAACTCAAGGGTCCTTATAGATATCAATTATTAAATATTTATCGTTAAGTTTGAATATATTTTTAGTGTTTGAAGTTGAGCTAAATTAATTTTTTATTTTTAAATTTAGAATTGTTTCTTTTAATTTCAATAATATGGAAAAACTTGTTAACTTTAATTTTGTATTTTTATTTTCCAATACTTAACTATTGTTTATTTTCTTTCTAAATCGTTTAGTTATCCTTGTTCATGCCATTTAAATCCTTTATGAACATTTAAGTCATTAATTTCTATTATTCTGACAAGTTTCAAATACCATCTCTCTTATTCATATAATTTTCACTAAGTTACTTATTTTTTTCCATCCATAAATCTCTACGAACTAATTTATTTACATGATCTTGAATTTATATAATACTTTCATTAACTTTAAACTTTTAGCTACTAGTTTTGTGGAAGACATTGTTAAATATTCTAATAAATAATGCTAGTTGAACACACCCATTAGGGTTTAAATACAGGTTGAAATCATGCAAACAAACTCAAGAACATTAAAGATCAAACTGACAGGGAGATAATAGTCTATTATTCTCAACATACTCATATAAGGCACCTCAAGCAGTAGAAGTTGCATGTGTTAGCCTTAATTTTATATTCCTCGGAAATAGTCTGAAGAAACCAAAATCATAAAATCATAGAGATCATAAGATTATTAGTTAAGGAAATAGTCCCCAAGGGAATTAGGATAAAAAAAAACATAGTCACCTCATATTGACTTTTATTGTGTGAGATCCACGTCAAAGTTGTTGACTTCTTTATTTGACAGTTGTTACACACAATACATACATGTTTAACTCCTTTTTCATGACACATATATTTTGACAGTGTCGGTTGTGCCCAATTCTACGATATGTTGACCTATTCTCGAAAATAGTCAACACATAATTGGTGGTAGAATTTAACTTTGAGTTTTTGTGTACTCAATGCTCCCAAATAGAGTTTAAGATTTGATGGTGACGCGTCCCATTTTCCTATCAATTTGATCTCATTTAAAATGAAAATTAAAAATAAAAACTGTGAAACAAAATTGAAAAAACCATCGCAATGATGCTTGTAATGATTCTGTTTCTTTGAATTATAAGATGTTCAAATAAAGATCGGAACAGTGCTTTCATACTTTTTATTTGTCTTATTGAAATCTGTTTTTGTACTTAATAAGAACATCCTTTGAGTTGTATAAATATTAAGAAGTTAGAGTCATTCAAACATGCTTGTCTTTGTGTGCTTCGATGGTGAAATCATTGGCGGAAATACGGTTTCTCATGAAATAAACTTTAACTAGTGATTCAAGTTTAAGAAAACAGGTTATAGATTTCCCAAAATTGTAATGTACTGCACATAAATTTTATTTTATTTTTTTATAAACTAAACATTATTAATGACTGTGTTTAAGATTTTGACAGTTATTGGATCTATGGAAGAATTTATTCTTGAGTTATTGTTTGAAAGTCCACAGCTTTATATTCAATCCTATCAATTCAATAAGGAAGTAAAGAAGTTTATGATGAAAACAATATATTTATGGTACCAAATTTTTTAAATTTGTTTGGCTACAGTACCAAAAAATTTGAACATCTCAAGAGGCAATTGCTTCCTGCACCGCATCAATTCTTCAAAATTTCAATTATGTCCTCGACATTTTTATTGGGTCATGGAACAGAGTTTTCAGAAGGTTAAGTTTTCATTTTTTTTCGAAAGTTATTTAAAAGGGGTGTGCATTGTGTCTCAGAATATGTATTCTAGAAGCTTAATTTTTGATTCTAGAAAGAATTTTTCGGAAGTCATTTCAGACAAATATGTGTTGTGTTCAGATCATGTATTTCAAAAACTTAATCTATCCATAGCAAAGTTTTATCACCAAAGTTAATCCAAGTCAATCTTAAATCAAATTCAAATTTAATTTTACAGCTTGCAATAAGAGGAGACTAAATGAGATGTAGAAACAATCACAAATGCCACCCTGCACCATGTCCAACCAGCCAAGGGGTTGTCCAAAACTCAACCCTTTTATATCAATTTAAAAGGACACTTATGTTCTTTCCTCTCATTGATGGGGCAGGAAGCAAATGGAGGTGGGAAAAGCAATTATGGGGTGATTATACGGAGGATAACCATTTCAATGAAACATAAAATTAAGATAGGGTTGAATTTGAATATAACATCAAAATTAAACCAAACAAAACAAATATTCTATATATAGTTTGGTTAGATTTTACTTAAGTATATTTTTAAAAAACTATTAACACAATCCAGATTTTAATATTAAATTTAAATAAATATTTTGCTACACTGTTTTAAAAATAAAGTCATTTTTATTAACTTTTGTTGAAAAAATAAATGTTTTTTCACTTCTATTTAACTTTCTTGTTTAAAATTATAAACAACTCTGTGTAACATGGAAGTATATTATACACTATTTGATATTTAAAAAATATCGCTGTTACCCAGTTGATGCATAACATTATTATTGTTAATGATAAATAACTTTATAACTACTAAAATTTACTTACAGTAATACTACACATAAACATCTATTAAGAAAATAATAACTTTATTATGTGCAATACCAAAAGTTCAAAGTTTATGTTTAATCTTTTAACTTCTTTGTGGATTTTTATATTAACATAACAGTTAGCAGTATCAAACAACAGACTTGTAGAACAGAATAGACTTGTATGAAGGCACCGAATAAACATACTTGTATTCAACGTTTATGTTTAATCTTTTAACTTCTTTGGATTTTTATGTTAACATGACAGTTAGCAGTATCAAACAACAGACTTGTATAACAGAATAGACTTGTAAAAAGGCACCGAATAAACAGACTTGTAAAACAGAATAGATTTGTAAAAGAGAACCCTAACTATTATGTTAATTTTGAGTTAGTAATTTGAATCCATACAAAGGATATGTAGATATTAAATAATTAGACAAGTGAGAACAATGCAAGTTGGTATAAAAAGTTCCATCCAAAATATTCTTACAATTATTGTCTATAGGAGTATTCATCTAACTCTTTTTTAGATTGGTCCGCTTTAGTTTTGCTTAGAACACAAGTTTGCTCTAAAGAAAAAATCCTTATGGTTGGAAGAATCATACTGTAACAATTTCTACCTAACACACTGATTTGTTGGTTCAGTGTAGTTCAGTGTAATATGTAATTCTTTTAGTTATAAGTTGCATTGCATCACAATCTAATCTTTCACATATTAACATCTAAAATTAAAATTATTACTATTAATGGTGACATTTACTAATCTTTGTTCTCTATTAGCTAAAAGAGTTTCAGATGGGACACAACAACAATTTGATTTACTCATAACCAAATCCATGTTTTGCTAACTCCATATCCAAGCGGAAATCATCCAAACAGACTCAAAAACAGTAAAAGCAAACTGACTCATAAATAGTTATTATTCTTCTCAACACATTCATTCATATGGAACTTTCAGCACCACCGCCAACGGTTGCATGTTTGTGTATTGTGGCTTGCAGCTCATCTTTCTTGGCCCCCACAATCTTATCCACCAACTTGCCTTCTTTCAAGAACAGGAAGGTTGGCATAGCCTCAACCTTCCACTCTGTTGAAACAGACTGAAGAAACCAAAGTGATTGCAAAAGTTAAGGAAATTCCTCAAAGTACTTCAGATCCAGGAAAAAGAAAGAGTAAAATCATGTTTTGTGAAAAATTTAGATATTCATATTCACCTCCAGTTCATCCACATCCACCTTGAGAAAGATGACATGGGGCAGCTTTTTAGCAATCTCCGCTAGAATTGGAGCAATGAACCGGCATGGACCGCACCAAGAAGCAGTAAAATCCACCACAATCTATTAACCAAATATCCTTTCAGTATTTTCAATAGTTTAAAATTGCTTATGAAAAGATAAACCATTTCAAAGAATCAGAAATCATGCTAAAAATGACACAGATCAAAGATAAACCATTTTAAAGAATCACAAATCATGCTAATGAGACAGATCTTCAACAACCAGCTAAAAATTTAACTAACAAAGGCACCTTCAGGGGATCACCATCCTCTGCAGCTACTTTTAAACAGCAACACCCCAGACTTACAAAGTACATGCAATTCAAATTTCAATTACAGACATTTCATTTGATTAAACACATCAAACAAAAATTTTAAAGAATACAAAATTCAAAAAAATCTGTTCCAAGGTTGCAACAAAGTTACAAAACAAAAGCTAATAAACAACAAAATGTGATTATATTTCTAAAAGCACACTCATGACGAGAATTCAAACAAAGGAGGTAATATGACAAAATCAAAAGAAAGGGTGAAATACAAGTATAACAGATCTCACAAAAACAGGACAGATGTATAGTACTTTAAACAAGAAATACAAAGGAATTCTCTTACTGAAAAACCCTAATGTTCATTATACCTATGCAAATTATCACATAACAAGGGGAAATTGAAACTAGAGAAGAAGTTAAGAGTAAAAAATAACCAGTTTTTTGGACTCCTCTCCCTTCTTGAGATGCTCATTCCACTCGTTTACTGTGTGGACTCCAATAACTTGTCCTTCTTCAGCCATTCTTCTTTTTCTCTCTTCCTCTTTCTTCACAATCACAACACTTTGGATTTTTTGTTTTTCTCAATAGAGAAGAAGTCCCTGCATCTTTATATATAATAGTTTATTATCTTATTATTAAAATGCTAGTAAAACTTTGCATTCAAACGCGGAGTTCACATTTGAGTGACGCAAGTCCCTATGTCAAGGGCTACCTAGTAATTTACGTCGTGACTCAGAGGTGACGTCATTGGTGAAGACAGAAACAAAGAGAGAGTACAGAAGACCAACTAAAACTCTCACACGTATTTCTTTGATACACAATTTTCTATTCATATCATTGTTGATTAATGGAATGAAGGTCAAATTTTAATCCAAAACTATTTCTATGTAGAATGATCCTTCCAAAATAAATATAAAAAATATTATTTTAATTTTAATATAATACTTATTTACTTTTATTATATCTTTATCATGTTATAAACTTTCTTCTTATATCTCTTGAGAACTTTGTGTAAAAACATTTTAGTATCTCTTCTTTTAACAATAGTTTCTTAGTTTGAATAACTATAACCATATGCTTGTACATAACTAACAACAACCTACTTAAAAAAAATAAAGTCAAATGGTAGTTGAATATAAATAAAGGATAACATAAATAAAACATAACAACTAAATGAAAATAAATATTCTTTAAAGTTTAAGTTAGGGGTTGTTTTAAATAGAAAATAAACACTAACTTTTTTTTCTTCCTTCTCAAACTACATGCTATGAAACAGATAGTATATGTTTTATAAATATCACAAAGTTTTAACAATCTTAGAAACTTCTGAAAAAATTTAATTTTCAATGACTTTGTGGTTTTATTTTTTTACTTCATATTCATGTTATAATTTTACAAGTTTACAATTTTATATTTTTTATAGTTTTATAACTTCCTTTACAATTTTGTAATCTTATAATTAGACAATTTTACAATTCTAGAACTTTACAATTTTAGATTTCTATAAGTATATGATTTTATAATTTTATAACTTTATTTTATAGTTTTATAGTTTTATAGTTTCAGGTTGTATAGTTTTATAGTTTTATAGTTATAAATTCATTTTATATTTTATAATTTTATTTTATAATTTTATATTTTATCATTTTATATTATAATATTATAGTTTTACAATTTTATAATTTTAAAATTTAAAGTTTACCATGTTTTTAATTTTACAGTTTTATGCATATATTGTAATAGAAACTTAATAGCAATAATTAAATAAAAACAAATATATTTTAAATATAAAAAAATATCTTTCAAACATAATAAACATTAAACAGAAAGTATGTTGATTGTCATTAGTTTTTATTAATAATTAGAGAAAAAAGAGTCATGATTTTTTCCTGATGTAAAGATCTTTTTCTCCATTCTTGAATTATTAAATTAACATGTATTTTCTTAGGTAAAGATAAAAGTAGCATATCAAACCTTGCAAATTCAAGTTAATAATGATTATTTAGGTAGAAAGAGACACAAAATAAACTTTTCTAGAGTTTAAATCCTAATTAAGAAAAATTCAAGCATGGAAGTAAAAGGAAAATTCAAAGAAAACAAAGTTGAGTCTGGTTATAAAGATGAACTTGATTGTTCTTCTCAATTCAAACAGAGAAATAAAGATAGGAATGACATCATTGTTTTATGTGTGACAAATTTGGACATATTTTTCCACTTTCAGAGAAAAAGGAGGAAACAAAATTAATATATTATTTAGACAAAACTTCACTCCCTCGTAAAGAAAATAAATCATTAAAAGATTGAAATTGTTTATTGTAAAACTGATTTGTAAGCTAAAAATTTAATTGGAAATATTAGTTTTATAATTCAAAAATAATTTTTTTATTATAAAGCACTATTAAATATATAATATACACAATTTATTTTTTATACATTTACATACATTTTTACTTACCTAACATCTTGAAGTGTTTTTATTTTTTTATTTAATTCATTTTTTTTCACTTGTTTATCTTTTTAATTTCATTCTTTTCTATCAAATATATTTGTTTGTATTGAACATATTGAGTTGAACAAAAATATAGACTAAATTATAGTTTTTGTAAGGATGTAGAGTAAATGTGATAGTTGAAAAGGGATACATGAACGTTTTATCGATAAAACTAAAGTCAAAGTTTATATACATATAAATATCAAGTTATCTGCCTCATATACCTTCTTTCTAACTCTATAGCTTATACTGTCATTAGATTGACAATCGGAGTTTTGCTTTAGATTCATGATAAAGAATAGAACACTTTTACCCGATCAGATTTTTAGTTTGAGTAAGTTCAATTTTATCTTTTTTTAGAGTCAACTTTTGAGTAATATTTTTCTTGAAAAATTTGGATTTGCATGTGGGGCTTCAGAGTGAATGTCTCTTAGTTCAGTGTCTTTGTAGTGTAGTTTGATTGTTAATCAGACTTCTGTGGTACAGGTTAGAGTTTCCTCTATGATTCTTAGGCTTGGAGTTCATTTGTTAGAGTCTTGACTTCTAATTGGTTAAAGGAAGTTAAATTTAAAACTTTTATACCTCAGTGTTTTAAATGTTGGTAGAAATCTATGTTAGAATATTTGATTGTGAAAAATGATATATTCATCATTATTAAAAGATTTCAATTGTAGGGCTGATTTGGTCTTTGATTGTAAATTGATTGGGTTAGAATGTTATAACGATAATCAATAGTAGAAATTGATGAATTGGATAATTTATCCATAGAACTTTATGTGAATGAGACTTAATTCTTCTGTTATAGTTGTGAAAGATGCCCAAATTGTGATTGAATAAATGATAGGTTGATATTGTGTGCTATTGATATAGGAGACTACATAAATATGTGAATTGATTAGTGAATATGAACATATTAAAGGCATGTATGAGTATATGTTATTTGAATAGAGGATGAAACTTGAACATGATAAGTATGTAACTATTTGATATAGCAAAAATTGAGAAAATGTTTATGAAGTACATGTTAATTGGGATAAATTGAATAATTGAAATTGAGGTTGTGATCAAGTTTAGAATAAGAAATTGTATGTTCTTTGAGGATGATTGGTAATGTTTGAGGTAGTGAAATAATTTTGAAAATTATAAATGTAGTTATTTTTCTTATACATTTTGCTTAAGCGAGAAGATTTTTTCTCAAGCGAGGCTAGTGAAAATATGGATTGGACCTACTCTCGAGTTTATTTTTGCTCAATCAAAAAGATTTTTCGTTAACGCTAAAACAAAGTCTGGTGAAAATTTTCCTAATATGCTTGTTTCATTCTTTTGTAATGCAATTTGTGGATTTGATAGAATAGATTAACTTCATAGTTGAGATTTAGTAATATTGATTATCATGTAATACTATAGATATTTAAAATTTAGATTGAAAAGTGTATGAATGAAGTTGAGTAGTAATCTAAGCATAAAATTTTCAGGAAATGAGATATTTTGTCCAAGTTGTTAGGACGCACATTGTTTAAGGATTTGAGCCATATGCGTGTCTTAGTGAATTCACAATAAAAATGAGGTATCATTTTACTTACAGGTTGGAACCATGTAGATGAAAACTATTAGGTGATGAGAGTCAAATAAGGTACATATGGGTGACTGTGGTTTGAAATATAATTATCCAGACAAGACCATATAGATTAACCTTGTCATATAAAGTATGATGAGAGATTTATGGATCCTTTGTGTTGTGACAGTGTAGACTCACATTAATAAGTAGTATGACAGGTGCAGGCTTCCTAAGTTTGATTCAATGTAGAATATTTTTTATGTGTGTCAGTAGAGTCTTAAAATTAATAATTTTTAATATAATGTCTTTCTTAAAATATGATATGTAATTCTCAGACACCTTTCATTATAAATATACTAGCTTAACCTTTTTATGTTATGTGTTGTTTGTTTTATGATTGTGTTGAGATGATATGTGTGTTTATAGATATATCTTTAATATTGTGAATTTAAATTGTTATCGTTTGAGTTTTTTTTTTTTTTTAATTCTAATTTCTTAATTTTTAATAATTTATAATTTAATTTTAAATATTCACTGAATGACGGTCAAATTACAATTTTTTTGAAAAAATCTTTGTAAATGGTTTAATTTTTATCTAAAAAAACAAGTATAGTTTACTTGATCTATCTTATCTACATTAAAAAAATATTACGAATAACTGAACCAAATTTCAAATAAAATTATAAAAAAATAAAAAATAAACACAGTTATGAAAAAAACTAAAAATTAAATATTTCATGTGAAAAAAACTTGGAAAATTGACTCAAAATGAAATATAATCCATTACAATAAAAAGAATTGTTTTATTTTAAACCGATGGTATGTTATGTCATAGGATGATAGATTACTGATTTTTTTTCTGATTTTAAAGTTCGTTTTATAATAATAATAATAATAATATCCGCAGAAATAATGTCAATAAAAAACAATATTAATATAAAAAAATATAGATTTTAAATTAAATACTCTAAAAATACTTTTAATTTATTTTTTTAATTTTTAATTAATTAATTTATTTACTTTTCAAATTCAAATTTATTTTCACCCACTTATCGCTTATTTGTGTGTATAACGGAAGAATTTCAATTAGTTGAAGATGTCAAAATAGCACTAATAAAATTATAATTTGACTATTAAAAATCATGTGATCATAGATCAGTATAAGAAAAAAAATGTAGGTTGAAGGTTGGCATCAGGATTCAACAACTAATATATAAAACCCATGTCCCGTGTGAATAGACGAAATCAATTTATTAATATGATTTTATCTTATTCATTAAAAGATTGACATGACACTTCAACCTGCAATTTTGTTTACTTTATTTTTTATGGAAATATTATAATTCATTAAAAGGTTAAAGAGATTTCAAACTCAAATATTGGGCCAAAGTATTAGATTAGGCCCAATAAAATATTTGGGGCCTGATTTCCCTTGATCTTATAGGGCACGTGGAATATTCAGAACCACCCAAAAAAAAAAAAAGAATCTTCCATCATCTGCTTAATCTTCATTATCATGTCATCCACGTAATCTCACTTGAGCTTTAGTAAAATCTAACTCCAGCACGCCGAAGCTAGCCACTGTGAAGTTCACAACAGATTCGTAACAGAAAGTAGTAATAATAAAATTAGTTAAGCTCCAATAGTAACCACACAACTAAACCTTGTCTGTAGCATTCACTTCTGCTTCTGCGTTTTCTTATCTAATATTCTATTCTCAATTTCTCATTGGAAGAGATGGCATTCGCACAGCTTATCCCTTCTCCTTCTTTACCTCACAAACCCTCCTTAAACCCTACAGCACTCTCCCTAAACCCTAAATCCCCAAACACTCCGCACCATCTCAATCTCGCCGTTCTCCGCCACGGCTGCCGGAAGCCTACTTCCACTCTCCGCTGCTCCGCATCTTCCTTTTCCGAGAAGCACCACACGAACTCCCCCAACTCCGATGACGTCGTCGAGCTTCCTCTCTTCCCTCTTCCTCTGGTCCTTTTCCCCGGCGCCATCCTCCCCCTGCAGATCTTCGAGTTCCGCTACCGCATCATGATGCACACACTCCTCCACACAGACCTCCGCTTCGGCGTCATCTATACCGACCCCGTCTCCGGTACCGCCGCCGTCGGCTGCGTCGGCGAAGTCATAAAGCACGAGCGCCTCGTGGATGACCGTTTCTTCCTCATCTGCAAGGGCCAGGAGCGGTTCCGCGTGAACAGTGTAGTCCGCACGAAACCCTATCTGGTCGCGCAGGTGACGTGGCTCGAGGACCGGCCGTCTCCCTCCACCGACTGCGATCTGGACGGTCTGGCGACCGAGGTGGAGACCTACATGAGGGACGTTATCCGGTTGTCCAACCGGTTGGGAGGGAAACCGGAGAAGGAGGTTGGGGATTTGAGAAGAAACCTGTTTCCAACGCCGTTCTCGTTCTTCGTTGGGAGCACCTTCGAAGGCGCGCCAAGGGAGCAACAAGCGCTGCTTGAATTGGAGGACACCGCGGCCAGATTGAAGAGAGAGAAGGAAACATTGAAGAACACTCTCAATTACCTCACTGCTGCTTCTGCTGTTAAAGATGTTTTTCCCTCTTCTTCCAGTTCTTCTTGATTGCCGATTAATACTCTATACCCAATGTATTGATACTTGTAAGTGTAACTTTGTGGCAACATATTGAGAAAATAGTTGTAAAAATTCTTTTCGTGCGTATACTCTGCTTGCTTTTTTGTTCTTTACTGTGATACCTATTATATACTGCGTCGCTTGATAGATAAAGATAGTAGATACCATTTGATCTGCGGATTCAATTCAAGTAGTTCTGCTGGCTGATAGAATATTTAATCTGTTTCATTTCGCGACCTGATGCAGACAGTTAGAAGCATATTCTGTTTTAGAATAGAAATGCACACCACATGATTTGATGTTCTTCAGTGAATGTGAATTGCAGTCACTGTTCATTGGCTTTAATTTTTCCGATTTTATTTGGATTTGCAGTTTTGCAATTATTGGTGTTGAGACAATTTTTAGTTTGTTGCTAGAGTTTTGTTGAACATATTTGATGATTAGTTTCAAAGTTTATATCAGTAGACTGAGGTTTGGGGTATGCAAACTGAAATCAGAGCATGAATAATCGAAATGAAACGAAACATCTACATTGGTAGAACAGGCACTGATGGATGATTGAGAGTGGCCTATCTCTTTGTTTTGGCCTTAAAAAACTAATTCTTCCATTCTTTAAAGAAAAATAAAAATGCACGTTTTAGTTCTAATGTAATTTTATAACAGAAGTTGATTTGATCGTATTCTAATCGTATATTTCATCTGTTGCAGTTCATAATCAATTTCAAGCACATTGAAAACGCATGCATCATGATCTAAAAACCACACGAGTTAGCATTAGTAAACATTTATTTTGATATGAAAATCACATGCAAGATCCATTCTCAAACACGCACTTCCGATAGCTTTAAATGGACAAACTCCTAATGTAGTTATGCAAAATTTTAGAATTAGAAGCTACCGATTGTAAAGCTAAAACGTACATGCTTCCTCTATAGTATAACGATATGCTATTCGGGTTGTACATGCATTCCCTACTGGCTTATCCAATAAATATCCTTACACAGTATCGAATCTAATCCATTTGTCAAAACTTGATTCCTTTTGAGCGCTAATAGGCTACTAGTGACAAAACAGCCCATTAGGATAGCAACTAGAAGAACTGAATCCTACAAATGGATGGTGTTGAAAATCCTCAATGAGATTTCCAACCTCTTGGCTTGTTGGAGAAATCTTGGCCGGATGTGATTGTTGTCCCATTTGTAATCTGCAAGTATAGAGAAAGTCAGTAAGTATATTTGTTTTATTAAAAATGCAATGCTAATGACACAATTTTCTTAATACATTCTCTTTTATTTGGATGAATACAATGTGTTGGTATTTCTTAGTAAAGAATTTCAGCAAACATGACAATGAACTAAAAATTGTTGAATTGAAATTAAACGTCGTGCATATTGAAATATATGTTATTGGAACATAAACGTCAACAAATTCATCACCCAAGTTTTGGGCACCATACGAGATCATTTACTTGTGATGAGCATAGGTCAGAAGGAGTTCATACTAACCTTTAAACATTGGCCTTTTTTTGTATCACAAATTGGATAATCATGGGGGCAACAATGCCGCTTGTCTTTACAACACACAGCAGAAGTTAATCCACAGCATTTCCAAGAAAAGCATATTCCAAGAAAGCTCTTGGCACAACAACATGTTTCTCCTTCTGCACAGTGGGTGAACAGATTACATCTTACAGGAGCTGGGGGAGGAGGAGGATTAGGCTTGGTCTTGATAGGATATGAAGCTAATGTGTTGATTCCACATATCCCTTTGGAATCGCCGGTGTTCCGTATCATGTGTATGTAACCATTCATTCCCCAATATTTTCCCCACGAGTTCTTTACAATCCAATAATCAACTCCATTTTCTGAACCATATCCTACTATCAATACTGCATGATCCAAAGAAGTTGAACATGGTCCGGAAAAGATACCCTAATACATCAACATTTTGCAGCCACTGTTAATTTTAAGACAGATAATACAGATATATGTGGTAGTAATACAAATAGGTCATTGTTAATATTGATCAGTGGACTACCAACCTGTGAGTACAACTGGAAAGCTCTTTCACTACCACATATGCCTACACTTACAGGCTGTGAAGCAACAGCCTTTAGTAGCTCTTCCTCGTCCGGAGGCAAATCAGCATAATCATCAATTGTAACAATGCGCCTTTTTAACTGTAGATTAAATGCAGGAAGAAAGGGTGAAAACAGATAAAGAACATACTGATCTCAGTAAAACAAATAAGCACAGAAGAAAGAAAGGAAAGACTTGGTGGACTCATTATCACTGATACCAAAAGTCATTAAACATTGATTAATTTGAGTCGGTGGACTTATTAACAATTTTTATCTTTCTTTTTTCTTTTCACTTGACCTCAAGAACTACTCACAGAGAAAACATGCTCTATGGTGCTTGGACCAACAAGTGTAGGTATACAAGCATTTTGATAGACTGTGAAACATAACAATTCAACATTTTGGAGGGAAAGCGGGATGAAGCAAAACCTTGTCCTTATTGCAAGGCCGTTGCCGAGCTTGATATGGATAATCCTCCTCAGTATCAATCCCTTTGTTGTCAATGACAAATTGGTACGCATAATCCATGAGTCCACCTTCACAACCACTGTTGTAGGATGTATCACAATCTACCAATTCTTGTTCAGAGAGGCTTTCAAGAGACCCGGTAACAATCTTATTTATACCTTCAATTGCACCGGTAGCCGAGAACGCCCAACATGCACCTAGATAACACATCTTAAGTTGTCACTGAATTCTATCATGAATGCTGTCTACCACTACAAATCACATTGACAACCAAAGTCCAAGAAGAACAAATAGCATGTCACCAAAAATGACGACTTCAAAATCAACCAATGAATTATTTGCACATACAAGAGAGATAAGTAGCTTTTTCGTATCAAAAGTTTTTGAACTAAAACGGATTTCCTTGAAAGTTATATGCCACGAATTGGCAAAATCGTAAAACCAACTGACCATAGAATAGTTGTTTGTCAAATTAGGGGCGAACTAAACACTCCCTCCCTAAACTCCTAACAATAGTCTATCTATCCCTATTAAACTTTTAGAAAAATAATTACTTCTTTGAAATAACTTAATAATCATAAATTTCAATCTTGGAATTTCGATTTGAGATTAACAAACTCCCGAAAGCTAATTCATCAAGCGAAGGTTGTTTCTCACTTATGTACACTATTTACCTAGTACGCTAGAATCTCTAGCACACCATGAGCCTAAAGTTTGTAGGATTCCATATTCACAAATGGTTGGCATAAAACACCCACCATTTACAACCAACCACCAGAATATGCTTTCATATCATCTTAAAATTGACCAAACTTCATAATGAGATGACTCTCCTCTCCATATATTACATTATTTATTATATCACTAGTTACTGTAGAATCTCTAGCATAACCTTCAGGAGAAGGATTAAGCATCTCCAATATGATACTTGCACAACTAACATATGCGAGTCGGCAATAATAGACGGTCCAATAGAGCCAACGATAACTACTAAGCTGCTGTAGTGTATAAATTTAACTTCTTTTTTTTTATTCTTCTTTCCAAAAAGTACTTACAAGAAGAAATTTGTGGCCTAAGCTGCTGTCTAATCCAACTTCAAAATTGACCTCATGGAGTGAGAATTAGGTACTACTGCCCCTAGTTATACGCACTATTTAATTGTATCATGGATGATCAATGATCAACGATTAAGCGATTAATAAGTAAAACCATTTGAGCATTTTTGAAAAGGACGTATAAAGAAGATATAGGGAGTACCGCAGCTGGCTTGGTCTTTGACGGGTGTGACAGCGCCGCTCTGTCTCCAATCGATCTCAGAAGGAAGGTGTAGAAGGTGACGGGGTTGTTGATTCTGAGCCCGCTTGAATCGAAGCAAGGAAGGGGAAAAGCCAAGGCGTGAGGTTTTGAATTCATGGTGAGTGAGATCGGCGAAAGCGTTGAGGGAGAGGGTGTAGGTGGAATTGTTATCTTTGGCGTTCTGGTTGTGTTGGGAGACAAAGGCATAGTTGTCCTCGAACACACGGAACCTGTAGCGTTTCTCTTCCTCGGACGAATAGGTTTTGGCGTGTTCCTTGCACCACCTTTCGAACAGATCGGAGGTGTCGGAGGCAGAGACGAAAGGCGAGTAAAGTGTGAAGAGGAGGATCAGAGACAAGAACAATTTCATCGGAACTTTTGTAGAAAATCAGAATTAACAGGTACGAGGAAGAAAGGCTGAGGTAGCTACTTCTGGATCAATTCTGGACACGCTCCCAACTCCCAACTACAAAACCACACTCAATATGTTCTCTATCCACTTAAAATTTAGTATATGTTATTTCAAAAATAAATAACACAAAAATGTTAACTAGCAAACATGTGTTACATGTGCTTGTATATTATTGCAGCGTGTGTGGACTGAATACTTTTCTTTTTTCCGCATAGAACACGTATTCTCTACAAACTCAAATTTATTTAAATTGGATAAGATTATCACCCATGGACAATAATTTTTTCAAGCACTTAATATGTTTAACATTTAAATGACAACTTATTGATTAGTTTAAACTAATTTTGTTTCAGCTTCGTTCTAATATTTTTGTCTGTTGATTTACATATTTAGTGATATGTATGAACTAGATTGAGATAGGTAAGTGTGTTTTCCTTTTTATGGAAAGTACTGTGAAAAGGCTCACCAGTATAATGGAATAACTTTCTTCATTTCATAAAATGAAGGATATGTATGGTTTGTATGTACAAGGATTGGGCTAAATATGACCAAACTCATTATCCAATTCAATAAAAAATAATTTTAAGTTGGGTTGAGCTAAGTTTATACATTTTGTTTAATTAAATTCAGTCCAGGTTAACTCGCTTCAAATTGGATTGAATTAAGACACATCAATTGGATTACAGGTTTTACATTTTTTCTTTTGCTAAATTTCTTAATTTTTAGATTTTAAGTTTGATTCCTAGAATAATTTCTAAACATAGATTATATTATTTAATATTTAAATAATTGAATAATTTAATACTTAAAAATAAAAATTTATTTAATAGAATAATAAAATAAATAATAATTATATTGCTACTATATTAATCTTATTATCATTATTATTTAAAATTATGTTAACCAGAGTAAGTATTATGAAATTTGTTATCCAATTCATCATAGATTAAGTCAAAATGGATTCATTAGGTGTTTAATCCAATCATAAAAAATAAACTTAAATAAATTTATTTGCATTACATTGAATTATAAGATTATTCAACCTAATAAATACACATGTTAGTATATCTTTTATGTGGAATTTTAATAGTTAATCTGATTTCTAATAAATAATTTATGGATCAGAGTAAAAAAAAGTCCATATAAGGTAAAGCCACAAAAAACAAACAATCAAAATGGACTAATTTTTCCTGCATCTCACCCTCCCTCCCTCACTAACACTTTCATAGGAAAAATAATTTATTTTTTATTTTAGATTATATAATTTAAAATATTTTTTTTTATTTTAAATTTTACAATCTAAAAAATTTTAAACTTATATTTGGATATCGAACAATCTCTTGTAAAATATGAGTTTCTTTTATATCAGTGTATTTTCTTTTTATTATTGAGTGAAAATATTTTTAAAACAGAAATACTTCACAAATGACCATGAAAAACACCACTGATATCAAATAAGAATGAGAATCGAGTCAGACTCAAGCAAGATAATGATATCACTTTAAACCAAGTCTTTTTTCTTATATTCATTTCTATACAATGTAAGATTTAAAGTCATACTTGAATACCTAACTCAAGACAAAATAAAAAATTTTTAAAAATAATATAAACATATGCAATAATTATAACCTTCATATATAATTACTTTGAACTAAATTATCATAAATAATTAAATAATATTAAAAGTGGCATGTTAAAGGAAGAGTTATCTTTTTTTAAACATTTTTTTTTATTGAAAAAAGATAAGGAAGAACTATCTTGACTGAAAATGATACCAATGAAAACACTATAGACATAAACGATCCAAAATGGTTCGGTGGAGCTACAATAAGAATTTTGATAATTTAATTTTGTAGTTTTTTAAATGTTTGTATTGAACCATTATCATGTATGTATGAAATTGGTTAGCTAATCGAGTTAAGACACGGATGTTAGTGAGAGAGTAGGCATAGATATGAAATTTGGTTTTAATATACAGTAGATGCAGCGACGTGCTCTATAATGGGGGAAAGTTGGGTTTTGTATTCTTTGAAAAATTTATAAAGAATTCACAAATTCATATACTATTTATATGATTCTGCAAGTAAGAAGGTGGTTGTTTTTGTTGGTGCAGGTACAAGAATGTTGGAGATGACTGCGAGGCAAAGGATTCTAGAAGGGTGTCAATATAAGTTTTTTTTTTTTTTTTTTTTAAATAACATGCATACAAGAAAATGCAAAGCAGTCATAATAGAAATATAGTGTCACTGCAGTGTACAAAATTGTTGTACTTTTGTATATTGTATGTAGCACTGTAGGAAAAACATGCTTGTTTGTGCTTAATGTTGTCAATTATGAGAACTACTTTTTGGTAAGCCCCATACTCTTTTCAATGATGAGGGACAAAAATATTTTTAGATGGGCTTGGGAATCCTGATGTAAGTATCGGTTGGGTAACTCATTGTGATTTTTTGTTGGTTCTCACTGAGTGTTCACAACATTATGTGTGTTGTTCAGCTATTCTGTATATAGGTCTAAACAATCTTATTACTTCTATTAAAATATATTCTTTTTTACTGATAAAGAAAGTTTTTAAGGTCCACATACTTTGTTTGAAAAAGAAAAAAAAACTGGTAAGAAAAAGGATAAATGAAACTAATTACTCATAAATAAATTTCTTTAGATATTGCTATTCTTTTACTTTTTTCTAATAATTTCTCTTATTAAAAACGTAAGTGCAAGCTTAAAATTTTGATGAATAAAAGTTAAAAATATATAAAGAGGATTGAAAATTATGTACCTATTAGAATTTTAAAATAAAAAATACATAAAAATAAATGGCATCACCATTATTTTGAAATTTGGAATTGAATTTTTTATTTATTTATTATATCTTCCCCTATGTGAGAAGAGTTTCTTTAGTACAAGAAAGTGCAAATAAAAACCATGCATGTCTGGTCTAAATTAATCATTAGTTATTATTATTAAAACTCACCTTAAATATATATATATATATATATTAAATATTACTAATGCCAACTTAGAGATAAAACTAAATAATTTAAATTTTAATAGTCAGTTAAAATACCTATGTGTAAATAACGATCATACATGTCCGATCTAAATTAGTCATAAATTATTATTATTAAAATTAATTTCAAATATATATCAAATATTACTAGTAACAATTTAGAAATAAAATTAAATAACTAAAATTTTAATATTCAATTAAATACTTACATTTTATATTAATTAGTTGATATTAATTGAAATATGATTGTTTAAAATGATAATGATATTATAATTGGTGAATTTCTAAACTAATTTACAGAACAATAAAAAACTTTCCTAAGGACAAGAATTTGTTGGGTGAGATGATTTAGCGTGATAGCTGCATTTTATTGTTAAGAATTTGTAAATATTGATTTTATATTCTTTGAAGATACACCACCAAACTGTGTAAAAAAATATGAGAGATTTTATTTTACCCGTTACATTGACCTGTGTGCCTAATGATATAAATACTACACACCTTTCAAGAATTTGTTGACATATTTAAGATAAGGCATTAACTCTTTATTAAATGTAATTTATAATAATCTTTATATTTTGGTGAGTCCACACTCATGACCTGTCAGCTCTTATTAACTAACATACATGAATACATGAATATCATCAAGCCTCTTTGACCTACCACATTGGTAACTTGTGGTAAGGTGTCCCTTATTGGTCATAGTTCTTGAGTCTAAAATAAACCTTGTTAAACATTTTAATTTATTACATACTTAACTTTAAAATATTATTAACTTCTTAAAACCCGGATTATACAATCTAAAACTTATTTAAATATAAAAAAGATAGCAGGGAGAATAGGGTTAGTTGAGAAAATAAAAACAAAGAGACTGATTTTTTTTGAAAAAAGTGTGTAATTGGTTGATTTGGGTTCAGCGGGTGGCTCGCTCACGTGCATCCGGGCAGATGTCACGTGTTCTGATTTGAGAAAACACACACCCTCCACACGGTGGTGTCATCACGAACACGAACGGTTTGAATTGGAATCGGATAGTAGCCACCGCAGTCTCGGGCGCCTTCTTTCACTGTTCGCTTATCACGTTGTCTACCAAACCATGGACCTCGATCCTCGTCAATACGAAAACGTTGTATGTTTCTTTTCCCCTCTCCGTGCCCTACTGTTACCTCTTCACTTTCTTCTTTTATCACTTTATTTTCTCCGACGCTACTGTGTTGTCAATTTCTCGTATCCCGATCCCTTCTCAGACCACTATTCACATATGTGTTCCTTTCACGTTTGGTTGTTTTTGTAACAAGAATTCGCCGAGTCCTATTTCCCTGTAGAACACGTAGTTGTTTATTGAGATATCGACTAAAATGGAGAACCTCGTGAGTAATATGTTGTTTTTGCGATAAATGATTTCTTAGTCTTGGGGAAACTCTTGGATTAATTATTTCCTGAAAGATATTTCCCAACCCTAAATTCTCATGGCAAAAAATTGTACAGAAGAGGGATTGGAAACATGAAATGTAACATTTCAACTGTCCTGCATATTCTATGTTGCTCTCACATGGATTACTACAATTATGGGTTTTGGTTCCGATGATTAAAATTTTTGTCTTTGAAAGAGAATGTAATCAAAACCCCTGGGGGTTAGTTGAGTGGATAAGACATGGTTTTGCATTTCACAGTTTATATGACTGCGTCTTTGAAACAGTCACTAGTTTCTTTGGGATGAAATAAAATTAAGTTTTTCTCTGAGTGGTGTTTGAGTCTAGAGACTTCACTTGTACTGGATTTGGGCGTCATGCCTCCTCCTAATTTTTGTCTACAAAAGAACAGTTGAGCTGAGATTGAACCCTTGTAGTATGCTTTATTGGGTTTCTATTTATGGATTGTTGATTTTCTGGTTCCATTGATTATCTTGCTGTTAGTAATCCATATTTTTTTCTTGGTTACTTGAATTTACAGGCTATAAATGATAATGACATCCACAGTATTGTTCTGTCATATCTTATACACAATTGCTACAAAGAATCAGTAGAGTCATTCATTACTAGCACTGGGACAAAGCAACCGGCAGATTATTTGGAGGACATGGAGAAAAGGAAAAGTATGTTTATGGTTATTTTTGGTGTACAAAACTAATTCAAGACTTTTTGGTGTTTTCTGGTTATATTTTATTTGCTTGCTTAGCCTAGAAATTTGTGTCTACACTAAGTGTTCATTCATAACAGCTCTTAAGAACTTTTCAAATCTAAAATTCACGTTGTCAACCCCAACTTGAGGGACGCTGAACTTTTGTTCAAGTTAATACTACTTAAAACGTCTGTGGTTCTTTTATTTGAAATGACCTCTGACTTTTGTCTTAAATACATTTGAATTGTGATTAGACTTTTTTTGTTTAATTATGGTATTATTTCCTGAAACTTGGAGTGAATTGGTTTTGGTCCCTTAAATTTGAAGAAGTTCATTTTAATCTCTCAAATTTAGAAAAGACGTGTTTAGTATTTGTGGGACTAAAAACAACTTTAAACAAACATTTGATGTCTTTCAAATTTAGTATTTAGGGACAAAACTATATTTTTGAAAACTTGAGGGTCTAAAAGAACTTTTGTAAGTTTGGAGGATTAAAATGACATTTATCCTAAATTGTAGAGACTAAAAACTTATGTAAGCCTATTTTTTTTTTTTTTTTTTCTAGCAGATAATTTTTACTATGTTAAGATATCTCTACTGGACTTCTCTTGGCATTTTAAGATATCTTACTGTGCCACAAAGAGTGCTGGGAAATCCTCCACACTCCTAGGAAGATAATTTGGCTTTTTATTGGATCTTATTATTAATAATGAAAACATGATGATAAATTTCATTTTCCTTTAGGAATCTTTCACTTTGCACTTGAGGGAAATGCACTCAAGGCAATTGAGCTTACTGAGCAGCTAGCACAGGATATTTTAGAGAAGAATAAGGATTTGCAGTTTGATCTACTAAGCCTTCATTTTGTTGAGCTGGTCTGCTCAAGGAAATGGTAAGCAGAATTTAATTTTGTCTCTAAAAGAATCCATAGACTTCCCGCTTTCATATAGTTTCATTTTATTGGCAGCACAGAAGCTTTGGAGTTTGCTCAGACCAAGTTGGGCCCTTTTGGAAAGGAGCCCAAATATATGGAAAAACTTGAAGTATGTTTGAATTTCACATAGTTTTTTTGTGATGTATGTGTGTGCTTAAGATTGAATTTTTGTTATGATACTGTTGTTGCAGGACTTTATGGCCCTTCTTGCTTATAAGGAGCCAGAGAAATCCCCAATGTTTCATCTCCTTAGCTTAGAGTATCGGCAACAGGTTGCAGATAGTTTGAATCGAGCTATTCTTGGTTGGTTAACTTGTTATCTGCATCTTTCTTTAATATATATTGTGGCAAATCATGGTGGTTTTCTCTATCCATGTTTAATGTGATTTTTTCTGTGATGGTGGGTAATTGGCAGCACACTTGAATCTTCCCAGATACACAGCAATGGAGAGGCTAATACAGCAGGCTACAGTTGTTAGACAATGCTTAAGTCAAGAAGCCAAGGTAATGGGTGTAGCTTATGAAATTTAAGATTTGATGCAAAGTTCTGTATAATCTGGAAAACCTTGGATTGCTCAGCCCTTCTTGGACTAGTTAACGGAGATGTAGCTACTATAGTATGCACAAATTGGTGTTCAAGCTGATTCTTTCATTATCTTTGCAGGATGGGCCTCCGCCATTTTCCTTAAAGGATTTTCTCAAAAGTTGATGGAGAGTCAATTGGGAAATGAAACACGTTTACCTTCAACCTTTCTTGTCACATATTGGATTTGTTAATGGTTTTATCATAGGTGTAAAGTTTTTGAATACCTTTTCATCTATAAATTATTTGCTGCCAAGCGATCTTGATCTTTTTGGTCTTGCTGCACTTGTGTGAAGCATGAGTAATCCATGATTAGCTATGGTAAAAAATTCAATTGGTACCGGATTGAGATGATCCTTTCTGTCGGAGGAGGTTAGTTGTTCTCGTTTTTGGCCTAATTTCAACTGTCATAATTTCTACTAATTTAAGTTATTTTCTATCCATTACAAGTTTTAACAGACAAAATTAATTATCACAATTCCCTAAATTTAGATGATTTTCAATCCATTAAGGTTGAGCTGAAGTATATATATGTATGAATTTTTTAATTTTATTTTTAGCTTCATTCTCATTATTTTGGTGAGAGACTATCAATATTTCTCTAATGATGCACAATAATCCTTGGAGTGCCATTATTCCACTCAACTTCTCTTACGTTAAATCACTTGATTCAATAATGTGATGTTAAGGACTAATCCTCTCATGCCCAAAGACAATTTTCCTCAAAACACCATGTGAAATGACTAAACTCTTGCTTTAGATTTATAAAATGTATTTTGGATTTAACATTCTAGAATGCATTTCTAAATCTAGAAATAATACACAATCTAAAATCAATACATTTAAGAATGTGTATTATTGAATATGAAATATATATCTAAAATGTAACCCATTTTAGATTGTGTATTCTTGAATATGAAATATATATTTTAGAATGTATATTTTGAAATTTGGATTGTATTTTAGAATGTACTTAAAATTTATCTTTCAGGATATACATTTTGAAATAGAAATATGTATTCTGGAAATTAAAATTCAGAATACAAAATGTATATTGTGAATTATATCTTCTGAAATATATATTTTATATTTTAGATATGTATTTTGAATTGAACATTCTAAAATATATATTTTAAAATGTGCATTCAAGAATACAAATTTATCTTTCCGAATGTATATTTTGAAATTAAAGTATGCATTTTAAAATTTTCAATTTGAAATATAAAATATATATTTTGGATGGTATATTTTGAAATACATATTTGTATTGTAATTCAATATTCAGAAATATATGTTTTGTATTTTAGGTTATATATTCTAGAATATACCAATTTAACTTTTAGCGTTTTAGAATAAACAGACCAAAAGATTACTATTAAACATTCTGAAACTTAAACTGCAAAATCTAATATGTAATGCTCACCGAAATCACTTCACCAATAATCGTGCAACACGACCAGTCATCACCATCACTGTACCACCAGTTACCACATACAGTCTTCACAAAGTATCCAAAAATTCAATAAAAGGGTGCAGAATGAAACCGAAAAACACCATTTACGCAAAAATGGAGGCCCAGGAAAGCAATCTTAAGCGGACTGCTACTTCCTTCCTGCATCTCCATAGCTTCTTCATGCACCTCTATAGAATCTTATATTTTCTAAAATCCCTCGTTGAAAAGACTTAAATATCCTTAGGTAAGTAGGTTTGACATGGGTTGAATTTATATTCAGGATTTTATAATATGAGAAATCATCGAAATGTAAGATTTTACTTTTTTTGGTTGGATTAGCCTATTTTAGAATATGTTTGAGTTTTGGATTAGCCTAATCTATAGTAGAGAAAATATTTTGGATTATGTTTTTTAAATTTTAATTTGAAAGTAATTTTTATATTTTGGAAATTAATTTTGTATTTTAAAATAGACTAATTTAAAAATTTAAATAAAACATACTAATATCTTCCGAATCATACAATCCAAAATATCTTTTATACAAAAATTACTTTCAGAACAATGTTGAGACCCACGAAAACCACCCTATCGCCCACCCCTTTTTCTTTCATCAACGGCGTCCAACACGACAGTTAAAGAAGGTGTGAAGTAGACGAAACCCTTAACAGCAACAGTAATATCAATAGATGAAATGCCTGAGGATATTAGAGTAATTTACTATGACATTTCACGTTTTTCCACATTTTCTATGGAGGTGTAAAAAGAAGCTATGGAGGTGCAAGAAGAGGCGGGCTCTTAAGCGCTTTGTCCACTGTTTCCAGCCCGTCTCTTAAGCCATTAGTTGAATTCTGAATAGTGTGTTGTCAATGTTGATGCATGACTAATTTTGGTCACTCAATTGCATTATTAACACAACCTTATGTCAGATCTAGTTCTTTTAAAGTGCCAGAAGTTATGGTAGGCAATTTGATGAAATTTTTTTTACATTTGGCATTGTAGTTCATAAACTGTTATACAAGTACGTGTACTTTTGATTATTAATTTATGGGTTTAACTAAAATACACGTAATTTTTAGATAAATTTTTAAGGAAGCCAAATTTACCATACATTATAATTTTTTTTTATCAGACAATAGTGTAATTTTTTTTATATTAATGTCTACATGATTTATTTTCTTAACTTTTAATATTTTATTCTCAAGTCATGAGGAGGATACTGACTGACTATTATTCTGAAGAGTTTTTTTGTTTTTATTTTTTATTTATTTTTGTTTCTCTTTTCTGAAGAACTGGAAAACTTTTTGTATTAAACTTGAATCTCAAACGTTGTGCTCCCCAGCTGTGGGGGATTGTTATCCCATATTATTTTTCGGTGAGAATATAATTTCGGAAAATGCAATGTACAATAATCTGCCTTCAGAGTTTATTAGTGTGACAACGATGTTTGAGAGTCATTAGATCTACAAGAATGAGAGATTGAGGTAGTGTGTGAAAAAAAATACGAGAAATAAAAAAAAAAATCACTTCATTAAGAAGGAATAAAACATTAATACTATTTAGTTTTATGTTAAATAGATTTTTATTGTTTTACTTTACTTTTTAATTGTTTAGACTCTTAACTTTTACTTTTAACAATGTTTTATCTTTGTTTCATTGTATTCCTTACTCTCAACATTAACACTAATGATTCTGATGGGCCCAACGATCTTAACATCCACATCACAAAATTAAAACTTTGTCATTGCCATTACTACTATTCCTGCGGCGTTGGTGCTATTTTTTATTGCTTTGTCTGCGTGACTCTCATCAATAATTATAATCGAGATAATGATGATTTGAAGAAGTGTATTTACTCTTTTTATTTTATTTATTATTTAAAAGTCAACTCCAATAAGTATGTATAATATTTATAAATGTGACGTCCAAGAAAAATATAATGAAACTTTAGGTTTCAAAATATATATAAAGTAACACTCCTCTTCACACAAGTCATTCAAATCAAATAATTAAGAAGATGAATTATAATGTTAGATTTCAACTTAAAATCAATTGATATTAACTAAAGTTGTTTATCAGAAACTCCACTTCAAAACTTGAAATAAATGACGTGATACTTTTTTTTTGACTCAAATAAAGAAAAGGAAGTAATGTAAAACCAACCAAATAATTTATATTTTCTCTTATTAGAGTGTGAAAGTTTTTTTTTTTTAATTTATTTCAAATCAAATGAATGGAGTTTCATATATTCTTAATTTTTTCCGCTTTATTTCCCACATATTAGAATGTTAATCCCTAATTGAAATCAGTAAATTATGACATGTCTTTTTTATTTTTTTTTTTGTACTTTTAACTTCCTTATCAACTTAAAAGAATTTCAGAAATTATCTGTGCAAGAACTTGTCTGACATCTCATACATAGACAGAAAATCATCATGATACATTAATACATTTCACCCATTTTTCAACTTCTTTTCATTATATTTTCGTCCGTTTGAGTGTACTTTTTCATGATATTTTAACTAGGAGTTTACTTTGAGCGCAAATTTTATTATGCCTTTCTGAATTTGTTGAATCAACACAATTTGCTCAAAGAGTATTAGTTACCCATAATAAAACATCTTACTATACCATATACGATATCAAATATTCTCTGTCTAGACTTAGACAAACCGAAGTATCGTTTGAATACCTAAAGATGAAACATTGTTTAATTGAACGAACTATTTATCTAAGACATTAAGTATATTTATTTGTTTCTTAACATAAAAAATTAATAACATAAATATATTTAATCTAAGAAAATTATAATTATTCATCACTTATATAAATTAATAATACAATAAATTTGTTAGTATTTGAAAGATTTTACAATGAAACAAATTTCTTAACAAAAATTTCTGCAAATCAGGCTGGTTCTTAAAATAAAAAAAAAAACTCACAAAAATAAATAAATCAGCTTTATATTTTTTTTTAATAAAAAAGAAGATTATCCTGACCTGACCTGACCTGAGATATTTTGTCTGTAATAAGAACAAATGCGAGGAAAATCCTAATTAAAATATTATAGTGTTTTGGTCATGTGTCTAAATGCACAGCACGCATGTCTTTCTAGAAATAAGCTGAAGTCTACGTGTTTAAAGAAAGGCACGTCACTTCAAGTGTTTCATATGTGTGTCGAACTACAAACGAATCACGTGTTTAGATACCTGCTCGTCTACGTGTCAATACCTGCTCGTCTCAGAGATCACTCAGAACGAGGCCTTTTTTTCTTTTAAAGTGATCACGTTTCAGTCAAGGACACTGTGTAGCAGATGTCATTTAGTTCTTGAAAACTTCAAAAAGAAATTAAATTCTTAAATATAAAAGATACCATAAAAAGTCTTCAATTTGTATAATTTAGCATCAAATTCATCTCACAAAACGTAATTTAGTATTGAATTGATCTTTAAATATTACCACACTTTCTTTTACATGTTGAAAAATGGAATAAAAAAATCATTTTTCAGAAACCAAATTCACATCTTCGAGGGATCATCAGAATGATATTTTTCTTTTTCCTTCATTTGACATTGGCATCATCCATATACTGTGAGTATTGTCACTGTCGTTCGTGCGTGTGAATTGATGTTGCCAAACTGCTTCGGGAGTTGAACGTAATGCGTGAAATATTGCGTCATGGTGTGAGAATTCCAACCTACGAAATAATATTTGTTAATTGTGGGAACTATTCTAATACTTAAAAAATAAAAATAATAAAAATAAAAATAAAAGTTTTCTTTGCTGTGAAATTGTGAAGGTATGACTCAACCCATACTACATTATATCGTGTCAGAAGAAGTTCATCGTAATCTATCTCTTTGTGATTTCTCTATTTCCTAACTTTTTAACTTTAACAGTTGCATCTAAAATTGCTTCCTTCTTGTTACACCAATTTCATTAACACTGCTTATGTAAATGACAAAATTTATCAAGCAAGCTAATTGTATTTGAGGTGTGTTTAATCTTTGTGGTAAATAACAAATTAATTCAGCTATTGTTGTAGTGGGTAACGAATTAAAGAAAAATAATTGGCGAATATTTTGCTATTTTCTCGAGGCAAGTTCACAGGAAAGTTAAGTAGCTATTTTTTTTGGTGAATGGAATGCTAGTTGCTATATGTTATTCTTATTTACTAATGAAGAAAATAATTGGGTATTCTACACTTTTAAAAATACTAAACATGATCACTTCTATACTTACTTTGTAAAGTACTATAGAAGTTAGTTAAAATATATAATAGGAGGATATATATATAAATATATGTTTTCCTCAGGTCTAGATTATCTGTTACCAAAAAAAAACTTATGTGAGCGTGTGCGGCTCAATTCCTATGCAGTTTGTTGAATAAAGTGTGATGATTACAATCTTTATAAGTATTTAATATTATGAACAACTTATACAAGAAAAAGAAGATTGCTTTGAGAACAAATATACGTCATATAGTAGTGCTTTTTCTTTTTCTTTTTATAACGGCTGCACGTGAATATTTCCAGTGCAGTCTTCACTGCAAAGTCAACTGCAATTTGTTATTGAATGGTTATATATGAGTATACATTGAGGTACTTTAAAGAAAATTTTCAATAAAACTAGTAAAAAAAATATAAATTGAATCAATTTTTCATCAGTAAAAGATAATTTATGAGTCATCCTTTTCATAAACACTTTTTAAGAGCAACAAATAAAAAATTAACATCAATTTCTTCATAAATAAAAATTAACTTATACATGAATGAAAAATAAAAGTTTAGAATCAGGTAGTATAAAATAACTTCGATAAATTAATATTATATAAACTAATTTTAATTTATAAATAAATCAATTTATTCATATTTTTTATCTTTCTTCTAAAAATGTTATTTATAAGTGTCTATGATAAAGTTTCTTTAAACAAAATTCTATGTTGTTTAACTTTCTAAAGTTATGTACAACTTGATTCTAACACATGATATAAATTTGATTTATTTCATCTCTAATCTTTTCTATTGTTGTTTCTTATATAAGTATTTAGGCCAAACATATCCTTTAAACTATACTTCTCTCATTTTAAGGTTATTACATTAGAAAGTATTGTGATCAATATTTGATCACAATTGATTGAAGACGAGCTATAAAAATCGCCCAAATTTCTAACCATTAGAAACTTTCCATCTCACTCTGTCCCGTAGAAATGAGAAAATTTTTTTGGAAACAAATGATTATTAGCATAATTTGTTACTGTATATTAGCATAACGTCTTTCTATATAGTATTGTTTGTAAGATAAAACATCCTTCTAGACTGTTGCAGGCTTATTTACTGATCAACCAGGGTCAATACTTAGTTTGGATTTGATCCTACGAAATGTTGATGACTTTGATCTAGAGAACCTGTAACAATTAATGGTTTAGAATAGAACAGACCTCTTATAAGCCTCAGGACTTTGTTTTGTGCTAAAAGTTTTAAACATTGCAGGCACTTGCAGTAATACCAACGCCCATATGATGAGATGTTGAGATTCTTTCTGTTTTTCTTCTGACCTTATTGTAAAAACTTAAACACTAAGGACTAGCATATATAAGCTACCAAAGCCAAAGTTCTTTTGGCTAGAGAAAATTGGAACTTTAAGAGATATAAAACACTTAGATGACAAGTACTGCTACAAATTAGGCGATTAACAAAATTTATGGGGGAAAACATTGATTTGAACGAAAGAGAAACGTGTTGCAATTCATAATGACTCTCAAACCCTTCCCTTTGGCTAGAGAAAAGTTCTGTTTGTTGAATTTCTGTTTGGGTAATAAGTTGCTCATTGAATTTTAAGTGATGCATAGTGAAGTGTGACACAAATAATGGCATGCACACCAGCTGCATATATGAATCTCGAATCTCGCAATTCATGAAGAAGTAAACAATAAAGACTGCTTATCTCTCGGTTTGTGTTATACTCCTTATCTAGTCCCTTCCATCCACCGCTAGCTTTGTTGTTAATGCTATGTGGCAAAACATATTCCAAAAATACTAATGGTCCTCTTTTGTGATGTTCTATACCAAATTTGCTATATTTACACTTCTGATGGAGTGTCACCATACGACAAAAAAAGGCAAATGCCACTTCCTAATATAGGAGTGTGAGCGTGCACAATTACAATTAAGGGTGTGTGCAATGCAATGTCGACCAATTTCTGTAAACTCTTATCCGTGTCGCATTTGCTATGTGTGATGTCACACTCCATTGGATCTGTTTCACTGTTCACTGATTTCCAAGTCCTTTCCATAGCATGAAACACAAACACCTGGGATAGTTTTCATTACACGTCTGAATGCATGGTTGCTAATTTTCATGTGCGCAGTTTTGGAACCCCCGCAAGCGCTTATCTTCAACCGTTTCGTTCTAATGTGACACCGATCACTCAGAATGGTAAATGACTTATCCGAATCAGAATTATCTATACATGCCATAAAACCCATTATCCATACAACCGCATCCTCTCACCCACACCTTTAATTTTCTTTTACACTTTGCTCTATTTTTTTATTGTTTTTTTATTCTTCCTCCGTCTTATCCACCCAAAAATTCCTTCACAAATAAAAAACACTAAAAGAAACTATAAATTAAGCGATAATCTTAATTTATTTGGTGCTGTTTGCCACATGATCATGAGATTGCAGTATGCAGTAAAAGGCAAGGCCAAGTGTGTATAAGAGAAATCAACAGTGAGGCTCATGGTGGACACGGTCTCTCGAGCTCACATTGCCAAGTAGCGTCATGGGCCCACTACGGGGCCACGTTTTATGAACTTTTAATCTTCTGTACGTAGTATTTACTCTCTTGTTCTTGCAATATAAATAGGCTCATACCTCACTCCATCTTCAAGCCCTCTTGAGCTTATCTCAACTTTTGTATCTCCCTCATCATCTCAATCCTCCAAAGCCTAACATGTCCACAATGCAAAAATCAGGCATGAAAACTGAGGAGAAAAAGGTGAAGAAAACAGCACAGGCCAGCTCCAGAAAGGGGTGTATGAGAGGTAAAGGAGGTCCTGAGAATGCCAGTTGCACCTACAAAGGTGTGAGGCAGAGAACCTGGGGGAAATGGGTTGCTGAAATCCGTGAACCCAATCGTGGTGCCAGACTTTGGCTCGGGACATTTGAAACCTCTCATGACGCTGCCATGGCTTATGATGCTGCAGCACGTAAGCTTTATGGCGCTGATGCCAAACTCAATTTACCTTACGGCCCTGATGCCAAACTCAATTTACCAGACCTCACTGTGCCCCCAGTGACACCATCTCAGTGTCCACCACCACCTCCTGATACCAACACTCAAACTCCTGAAATGGAGAACCTGCCACAGCCTCTGATGCAAAACAACATAGACATGGCAACTTGTTCTAATTTCACTTTCAATCCTGCAGTTTCCATGTCCTCTCAGGATGTTGGAGTTACTCCAATTTACACCAGTGATTGCATCGTGTCTCTTCCCTTGGAGACCAATCCTAAGCCAATTTCAACCTACACAAAACCTGGGGGGATCGATGGGGAGGGGGAGTTTTGTCCTTCTTGGGAGACAATGACAATGAACGATAATTTACCCGTTTTTGATGATTCTATTTGGGCCGAAGCTGCTATGTCTCTGGATTTTCCTCTAATTGCAGCAGAGAATGAGATTTACCCACCGGAGAACAGCTTGGCAGATGTGGCTATGTGGGACCCTCAAACTCCATGGTGCATGTAACATGTTCACTTTTGAGTCAAAACTCCATAAGGACAAGGGCAAGTTATCTGGTCTTCTATATATATATATATATATATATAGTGTATAGAGGGGTAAAGACATATATGTTGTCACTGGTTCCGTAATAAGATATTATATATACATATACTACTATTATATATATATATCGTGTATGTGCTTTATGTATGTAAATATTACTTAATAGTGAAGATGGTGGTCATGTCCTATAGTCCACTTTAATCCCTAAGTCGTATCCTATTGTGCCCTAGTACCAAATAAATAAGTCGTTTGAGTTTCGCTTTAAATAGTGTGTTTCGGTCGTGTGGGTCTTGTCCTAAATAGTGTATTTTGTGTAGTGTTGTATCCTATCGTGCCCTATGCTTTCAATTCCAGTAAGTTGTTTAGGTTTTGTGCCCTGGTATCAAACCTGGTTTCAATAAGTTGTTTAGGTTTTGTGGTCGTTGTGCCCTATCGTCTTATATCAATTGCGACGAAGGATTTGTGCCTTATCAGTAAGTTGTCTAGGATTTGTGCCCTATCGTCCTGTGTCAACAACTTCGCCCTATGTGTTCGGTTATTATGTGTCCTACTGTTTAGGTTTTGTGCAGTTTTATGCAGCGTGCATAAGTCTTCTATGTCAATAAACACTGTATCAATAGGTCTTGTTGCTTTCGTGCAGCGGGTGAGATATATGTAAGCAGGAGGTGTTGCTTTTGTGCCAGATCATGTTGATTCTGTGCAAAGTGTAAGCAGCTTATGAGTTTTGTGAGATATGTGAGAGCTGCTTGTGACTTATGTCATTAAGTATGTATGCACTTTCTTATCTGCATAAATAATAAGATGTCTTAGTTTATGTTTATCTGCACAAGTGAAGTGTTATGACAGTTCATATTTATTAGAAGATTTTATTTTAAATTTCTCAAATAATTTGAAGTCTGATGTTATGAAAGATCTGACTAAAATTTTAAGATGCTAGGTGTCCTGTCCTAAAAGTTTGAGGATTATTATGAAAGAATTTTATCTCTTAACACAGAACATTGACAACTCATTTTTTGGGATCAATGACTCAGTTTTTAACTATAGTAACTACTTTAACGAGGTTGATCTAGTAACTACTTTAATGAAGTTGATCGGAAGAGTCTTGTACTTTAAATTATTTGTAATCTTATGATTCTATTCCAATAAACAGCTTGTCTAAAACATTATTGGACTAGACAGTCCAAAAATATGGTATAATCCCTCTCTGTTTAGCTTCATCCCTTCACAGAAACTTGTATATTTTTGATGTACAAATGGTAATATTTTTCATGTAAACTTTTTTGTTCAAGATATTTCTTTGAAATAAAAGAAAAATCCTTCACATAAAAAAAACCCCTTCATAGAAACAGACCGGAAAAATGTTTCTATAAGAAGAGATATAAGTTACACAATCCAGCGCATTAAGCCATCATAATATTGTTATAAATAATACAATTTCAATAATAGATATTTTAATAAATTTTCTTTTTGTGTCAACAAAAACTATATTAAATAGGAAGTATAAAAATATATTAAATATAAGATATAAAGAGATGTCTGAACTAGTTTACGTTTATATAATTTCAGAGCCAAATAAAATACAGAGGGTCAGTTCTCATCATTTCTTACTTTGTTATCAATCTAGTTCTCAATCATTTCTTACTCTGTTATTAATTTAGTTCTCAATCATTTCTTACTCTGTTATCAATTCTTTCCTATTCTCTTACTCTGTTATCAATCCATATTAATGAGACAAGTTGTCAATCATTTCCTCTGTTATCAATCCTTTCTTATTCTCTTACTCTGTTATCAATCTATATTAATGAGACAAGTTGTCAATCATTTCTTGCTCTGTTATGAACTCTTCATTTCTTACTATGTTATCAATCCATAATTTCTTACTTTGTTATCAACCCATAATAGAGAGTCAGTTGTCATAATAGAGAGTCAGTTGTCAATTCTAGAGTGTCAGTTGTCAATTCTTTCCTATTCTGATATCAGTCCATATTCTTTCTTATTCTAGAGTGTCAGTTGTCAATTCTTTCCTATTCTGATATCAGTCCATATTCTTTCTTATTCTGATATCAATCCATATTAATAAAACTGAGTGCTCCTAATACTAAAGTATAAAGGATTTAGATTTTTACATTCCTTTTTGGATTATTCGGTTTTCATTCTTTGTTGACTTAATTCTTTTATTTCAACTTGAGGTCCTATCATACAAATTGTTTGAAGGTATCGTGTTTAATTTGTGAAGCAGTTACCCAACACACTTCATGTATCTAAAACATTATTCATGTATCTAAAACTCTATTTATTGATTATTTACTATATGTTCTATTTGGCCTCTTAGTATTTTCTCCATCATAGATCACTTGCAACTATATTTCCTGTTTGGCCTCTTAATATTTCCTCCATCTCCTCCATCATAAATCAATTCCAAAATGACCAATGTAAGTTGCACACCTTGAACAAACTTGATAAGTGACACATCAAGAGATACATCCTGTTGTTAAAGTATTACTGTAGCAGTGCCTACAACTTACATTACAATTGTAATTTGACATTATAAGCATTTTTGTATTAATGTAGTGTTTTTAAATACTCAACAATACTTGATACTAATTAGAGTATAGGAGAATAATACTCCAGAATTTTCACATCTCAATCATAATGTGTTAGTTGTGTCCATGCTTTCTCACTATCAACTTTTCTTTGATTGAAAATAACCCTATTTCTATGATTTCAAATTTTATATATAATTACAACCCACGTATCTTACCCAAATAATGTTCTGTTAGTTAAATCCTGATCATGAAGATGTTAAGAGTTTATCGTAGGTTAATTATGATACAGTAAGTTTAGATTCACCCAACTATTAATTATGATGCAATAAGCTTAGATTCATCCAACTATTATACTTATTCCATAGTTTTCTCTTAGTACGAGAAAAATCTAAGATAAGAGAGTGGGTTGCTGGGATATTTGTGCGTTTCATAAAGCATTTTCTAGGTCCAATACTTATAAGCTTAAACTTATGTTTTTAATTATATTATTATTCATGTAGAGCACATTAAGAGGTCACTTGTTTGCAGGTACTTAAGCTTGTGTGACTCGATTAAACCTAAAAGATGTATGTAGTAAAGGATTCGGACAGAGTGCAGAAATCCTATAGGAGCAAGCCAACATTAATGATATTTAGCTCCTTATTGTTATATTGCAGGGGCGTAGATGTTAAATGGTAGATACCCATATGTCTACTGTTGGGATATATTAGGATTATTGTATCCTGTATTGTTTTTATTTTGATGTACCAGAGGTTGCTCCTAGTTTTGCTAAGTGTATAAGGATTGATGCATCTCTAAAGTGTGTCTCTTAATTTCAATTATTTTTGACTGTTCATTTTTTTTTAATATTTAATTTGTTTAAAATGAAGAGCATTTAATGTCATAATAAATTTCTTTTGTGTTTGTGAAAAGTTTGACTTAACATGTTAGACATGTGACTGTTTTTTATTTTTATTTTCTATTTTTTTTATTTTTATTACTCTACATATACACAAACTTAGAATGAGAGTCGGAATTAGTCTAATGGAATCGTAATTGATCTTCTAAAGTTTTAGAAAGAACATACTTAGAATTTTCTTTAAAATTTTAATTTAATTGCAAAAATAATTTTAAGAAATGGTAAAACAAATAGACTTGTAATTCACAGTTCACTTTAAAATAAAAGACCTTAAAAAAATTCAAGTATTTCAAATAATAGAAGTTTACTTCTCCTAAAAGGGAAGAGATATACATATAAATTGAGGTGGAGAATATCACAAAATATTAATAATTTTTTTTTTAAAAAGATTGAAAGACCTCTAAAGTGTTCTTTTATTTATAATTATTCTAAAAGAAATAAAAATAAAATTGTAAGTAAAGAAAGTTCTCTTGTTAAAAAAATCCAACATCATAAATTGATAAAAAAGCTATTTATTTGTATCAAGACCATAAAATGGATTATTGTCCAAGAGAGAAAATATTTTAATCTTAAAGATATATGCACTGATGTAATTGTACATACTCTATTTCTGAAAAAAAAAAAAAAATCTATATCTGAATAATGTATGTTTTTGGTAAAAGAAGTCTGATAACGTGAAGATGCTTGAATGACAATTATACGGACCTTGAAAATAAAGATTAACATGCTTATACAATTAAATTATTATAACAAATTAGTCTTATATCCCTACAAGATTTCTAATGACATTATTAGACTCACTCTAAACAGATTTCATTTGGAATGATATATACAAACTATTATTTAGTCCTTTATGTCAAGTCTAGAAAATGAACTACCATCCAAGAGAGAAGACATTTTAAGTTTAAAAATATATATACTGATGTGATTGTATATGTTATGTCACTAGAAAACATTTATATTTAAATGTTTTTGAAAAAAGAAGTCTAGTAGAATAGAAATGTCTCAGTTAAAATTATACACGATGATCTTGAAAATAAAATGAGATCTTGTACAATTTTATTATTATAATTTGATTGATAAGTAACACACAAATCTCTTATGGTGCTCATATTCCTACAAAATTTTAAATTACAATTGTTTTAATTAAGGAGCTTATTCAAAGTAAATTTCAAGACAATAGTATATATTCATTTACCAATTTAATAATGATTAGCATAATATATCGTCTCTATCTTCATTATGATAACGAGAAAATATTTTTAAAATTTACCTACTCCCTTCTAACATATTTTTAGTTTCTTATTTTAAAGAGTTTGGTACTATAGAAGAATATAATTGTTGATCGGAGTTAATATATATGTATATATATATTTTATACATTCTATGTTTTTATTTAATCTGGATTGAATATGTGTGTCCCTACTGAGATGTGAAATTTATACGGAAAAGAGTACAAAATAGTTATGAAGTATTAGTATGTTACAGTGAAATAATAAGCGGATTCAATAGATATTATATGCAGTTATTCTATAGAAATGTAGAGTGTACTAGAAAAGAAAATAAAAATCTGTGTCTTCACAAATCAATATATAAATACGCCATGTGTGCATACATGATTGTTTAGTTTGTTCATGTTTAACATTTTTCATAGTAGCGCAGACCAAAATGCTAATTCATTGGTATTCATAATACTATAGAAACCCAAAAGATGAGGTATGAAGATTCTTAGATATAATGCTAATTCTAAACTTAAGGATATAATGAATATTTTCTTCTTCGTTTGAATTTATTTTTCAAATTATCAAACCTGGACTTCAAACTGGTGTAGTTGGTTTTGGTGGACTATGTGACATGGTTGGTCGTATGTGACATGGCTATCAAGTATGCCAAAGTTTTTGAAACTAAGATCAAGTAATTAGTATCTCTTCCAACCAAAAGAATAAAATTAGAGTAATTGAGAGTTGTCTTAGATAAAAAGGTAGGAATTAGATTCTATTGTTACTGATTCAGACAAGGGAGTTATGAATGAGTAGGAAGTGTAACATTACCTTTTTCATGTAGTTAGATTATTTGAAGTGAATATGGAGTTGTTACTAATAGTGAGGCTAATTTTTATTTATTCTGTTTGTGTATGTTTCAGGTTATAGGTATATTATAACGACATTAGTGTATTGTGTAAAATCCAACAAATCCAGCTAACTATGGAGAAGCAGAGTCCATCTATAAATGAATTAATTGAGATAATGAAAATTAACAGGATAACAAAACACAAAGTCACAATATCAATACATGTAAGCAATGAGATTAGAAAATTGTTTGTAAGGTGAATTGGTAGTATAATATTGTGTAACTAACTTGAAACCTAATCTCTCTTTTATAGTCTGTCTGTATATGTTTCAAGTCACAGGAACATTATAACAATATTAGTGTATTGTGTAAAATCCAGCAAATCCAGATAACTACATAATATCACAATATTAGTAAAGTAGAGTTGATGTACATATGGATTAATTGAAGTAATGAAAAGTAGCAAGGTGGCAAAAGATAGGTCGCGATACCAACGTTTGTAAACAATTATACTAGAAAATTGTTCTTAAGTGCAAACTCTAGCATCTAAGAAAACATAGAACATTATTAATATTGGAACAAAGATACACTGAAACATTCATGCACTAAAATATGTGAGAGATTATCTTTGTATTAGTTTTGTTTGATATTTTATAAATACTTTATAAATTTATTATCTCAAGTTATCCATATAATTTATATATTTTATTGTCGATAAAAAATTCTAAACTAATTTTGCTAGTGTAATTTTTCTTACAGTCATGTAAGAAACAAAAATAATTCTTTTTAACAAAAAATAAATAAAATTAATTAAAGAAAACACTTTACTAGTACTTCAATTCTATTACAAAAGCATAATTAACCTTACACCTAATCAGCCCTATAATACAATTGATAGAAAAAGGAATGACATAGTCTAGAATTGGCATAACAATACATAATACAACAAAGTATGTACCAACATAAAAAAATAATAACCGGATACGGCAAAGATGAAATATATTCATGTATTAGGTAACACATTACTTTCCTACCTCTTATAGGTGTACAAAAATAAATGATTTCAAGATTATAAATGATTTCAAGATTATATAGGTGTACAAAAACTTCCCAACTTTCAAGCAGTTGACAAGATACGGATCGTGGAATCTGATAAAAAAAAATCATGTTAGGAGAGATCATTATTCAAAAGTACATTTATATACAAATATCACACATTATATAAGTAAAACTTATCAGCAAGTTTTGAAAAAAAAAAGTGTTACCAAAAAGCTTAGTAAGAAGACATAACATGTATGCTGGAGCTCTTTTGATAGTAACATTTGATGCTTTATACACTATAACAAGAAATATAAGACTTGAATGGTCTGGTTTCACCCTTCAGTCAAATTATGCAGTATCAGAAAGAGAGAATTGTAGTTTTAGTTACACATAGAAGTTAAGGTTTTGTTGTTATAAACTTCATATTACTTTTTTCTGATATGGGAACATTATTTAGACCAGGTGAGTAATAGTTTAACCCTTTTGCTTTATATTTTATTTTCAATGACTTCTGCGAGAGAAAAAGGTGAATAATATTTTGAATGTACAAGTCCTAGTGGAAGTCTAATCAGCGAAGGTTTTTCATCAAAGATTTAAGTAGTCAATTTCATAGGTTTAAGTCAGGTGTAGTCCTGGTATCAATAAGTTGTTTCGGTTTTGTGGTGGTTGTTTCGGTTTTGTGTTCCATCGTCCTAAGTATCAATTAGTTGTTTAGGATTCTTGCCCTATCGTCTTCATATGAATTAGGGTTTGTGATGAAGGATTTGTGTCCTATCGTCTGGATATCAATATGTTGTTTAGAATTTGTGCCCTATCGTCCTGTGTCAACAACTTGTTTCTGTTTAGGTTTAGGATGTTTTGCGCCCTATTGTTTAGGTTTTGTGCAGCGTGCATATGTCTTCTATATCAATAAGTACTATATCAATAGGTCTTGTTGCTTTTTGTGCAGCGGGTGAGATATATGTAAGCAAGAGGACGTGTTGCTTTTGTGCTAGATCATGTTGATTCTGTGCAAAGTGAGATATATGTAAGCAGTCTGGGATTTATATGTCAATCAATAAGTAGTGAGATGTGTGTTCGTAAATGAGTTTTGGGTGATATGTGAGAGCAGCTTATGACTTATGTCATTATGTATGCACTTTCTTATCTGCATAGATAATAAGATGTCTTATGGCAGTTTATGTTTATCTGCATAAGTGATGTGTTATGACAGTTCATATTTACTCTCTATGTTTTAATAAGTGTATTAATTAGAAGATTTTATTTTAAATTTCTAATAGATAATTTGAAGTTTGATGTTATGAAAGATCTCACTAAAATTTTAAGATGGTAGGTGTCCTGTCCTGTAAAGTTTGAGGATTATGAAAGAATTTTATCTCTTAACACAGAACCTCTACAACTCATTTTTTGGGATCAATGACTCAGTTTTTAACTATAGGAACTACTTCAATGAAGTTGATCGGTAGATTTTTGTACTTTAAATTATTTGTAATCTTATCATTCCAAAACAATAAACAGTTTGTCTAAAACACTATTGGACTAGACAGTCCAAAAATATGATATAATCCCTTTCTAGTTTAGTTTCATCCCTTCACAGATACTTGTATATTTTTTTATGTACAAATGCTACTATTTGTTTATGTACACTTTCTGGGTTCAAGATATTTCTTTGAAAATAAAAGAAAAATCGTTAACATAAAAAAAAATCCCTTCATAGAAAACAGACCGGAAAAATGAAACATTTAAATATACAGTCTCTGTAAGAAAAGATATTAGTTACACATTCCAACGCATTAAGGCATCATAATATTGCTATAAACAATACAATTTAAAATATAGATATTTTAATAATTCTTTTTGTAAAAAAATATTAAATAGGAGGTATAAAGTTATACTAAATAGAAGGTATAAAGGGGTGTTTCAACCTATTTACATAAAAAAATAAAATACAAAGAGTTTCAGAGGCAAATAAAATACAGAGGGTCAGTTGTCAATCCTTTCTTACTCTGTTATCAATCCATATTAATAAAAATTATAATTTTATAGACAAATAAAATACAGAAAGTTTCAGAGACAAATAAAATACAGAGAATCAGTTGTCAATTCTTTCTTACTCTGTTATCAACTCAGTTGTCAATCCTTTCTTACTCTGTTATCAACCCATATTAATAAAACTAAGTGCTCTTAATACTACTGTATAAATAATTTAGATTTTGACATCCTCTTTTGGATTATTCAGTTTTCATCCTTTGTTAACTTAATTCTTTCCTTCCAATTTGAGTTCCTACAAATTGCTTGTCCTGTTTAATTTGTGAAGTAGTTACTTAACACTTTATGTATCTAGAACATTATCTGTTGATTGTTTGTTACTTTTTCTGTTTGAACTCCTAGTATTCCTCAATCATAGATCAATTGCAAAATGACCAATGTAGATAGCACTCCATGAACAAACTTCATAAGTGATGTCCTAAGAGATACATCTTGTTGTTAAAGTATTACTATAGCAGTGTCTACAACTTACATTACAGTTGTAATCTGACATTATAAACATTTTTGTGTTAATGTAGTGTTTTTAATACTCCAACAACACTTGATACCAATCAGAGTAGGAGAATAATACTTTAGCATTTTTGCATTCCAGTCATAACTATGTGTTCAGTTGTGTTAAACACCATACTTCCTTACTATCAACCTTCCTTTGGTTGAAAATAATTCTATTTCTATGATTTCAAATTCTATAAATAATTGCAATCCACATACCTTTTCAAATAATGTTTTGTTAGTCCTAATCATGGACGTGAAGATGTTAAAAGTTTATACAGATTAATTTTAATGCAGTAAGCTTATATTCACCCAACTATCATACTTATTCAATAGTTTTCTCCTAGTAGCAGAGGTCAAATGAAAAAAAAAATGTAAGATAAGAGGGTGCCTTGCTGGGATCCTTTTGCGTTTCAGAAAGCATATCCAAGGTTCAATACTTATAAGCTTAAGATTATATTTTTTAATTATTTTTAATATTTAATTTGTTTAAAATGATGAGCATTTAGTGTCATAATAAATTTCTCTGTGTTCGTAAAAAGTTTGACTTAACATGTTGATAATTTCTTTTTTCACTCTACATATACACTTAGAACATGTACAATGTACACTTAGAATGAGAGTCGGAATTACACTAATGGAATGATAATTTCTCTTCTAAAGTTTTAGAAAGAGTGTACTTAGAATTTTCTTTAAAACTTGTAATTTAACAGCAAAAACAATTTTAATAAATGATAAAACAAATAGACTTGTAATTCACAGTCCACTTTAAAATAAAAGACCTTGAAAAAAATTATACGGAAAAGAATACAAAATAGTTGTGAAGTATTAGTACGTTACAGTGAAATAAGTGAATTCAATAGATATTATATGCAGTTATTCTATAGAAATGTAGAGTGTACTAGAAAAGAAAATGAAAATCTGTGTCTTCACTAATCAATATAAATACGCTGTGTGCATACATGATTGTTCAGTTTGTTCATGTTTAACATTTTTCATAGTAGCACAGACCAAAATGCTAATTCATTGGTATTCATAATACTATAGAAACCCAAAAGATGAGGTATGAAGATTCTTAGATATAATGCTAATTCTAAACTTAAGGATATAATGAATATTTTCTTCTTCGTTTGAATTTATTTTTCAAATTATCAAACCTGGACTTCAAACTGGTGTAGTTGGTTTTGGTGGACTATGTGACATGGTTGGTCGTATTTGACATGGCTATCAAGTATGCCAAAGTTTTTGAAACTAAGATCAAGTAATTAGTACCTCTTCCGACTAAAAGAAGAAAGTTAATGAGTAATTGAGAGTTATCTGGGATAAGTTGGTAGAAATTAGATTCTCTTGTTACTCATTCAGACAAGGGAGTTATGAATGAGTAGGGTTAAACTATTATTCACTTGGTCTAAAATAATGTTCCCATATCAGAAAAAAAAAGCAATATGAAGTTTATAACAACAAAACATCAACTTGTATCCATGTGTAACTAAAACTTACAATTATCTCTTTCTGATACTGCATAATTTTACTGCAGGGTGAAACCAGACCATTCAAGCCTTATATTTTTTGTTATAGTGTCCCATAAAGCATCAAATGGTACTATCAAAACAGCTCCAGCATACATGTTATGTCTTCTTACTAAAATTTTTGGTAACATTTATGACAGATCATTATTCGCATAACTTGATTTTTTTATCAGATTCCATGATCCATATCTTGTCAACTGCTTGAAAATTGGAAAGTTTTTGTACACCTATATAATCTTGAAATCACTCATTTTTGTTTCTTATATGACTGCACCAAGAAAAATTACTAGCAAAATTAGTTTAGAAATTCTTTTATCGATATTAAAATATATAAATTATATGGATCACTTTAGGTGGTCCAATCGATTTATAAAGTATTTATAAAATATCAAACAAAATTAATATATACATAATCTCTCGTATATTTGAGTGCATGAATGTTTCAATGCATCTATGTTCCAATGTTAATAATCTTTGTTTTCTTAAATGTTAGAGTTTTCACTTACTAAAATTTTTTTAGTCTCATTGTTTACACATATTGATATTGTGATCCTGTCTTTTGTTACCTTACCTTGCTACTTCTCATTATTTCAATTAATCCATCTACACATCAACACTACTTCTTTATTAATATTGTGTAGTTAGCTGGATTTATTGGATTTTACATAATACACTAATGTTGTTATAGTATACTTATGACTTGAAACATATACAGTCAAGTTATAAAAAAAATACTAAATTTTCCTGTTAGTTACATAATATTCATTTCAAATAGTCTAACTATGGAAAGGAGGTAATGTTACACTACCAACCCATCTTACGAACAATTTTCTAATCTCATTGTTTATACATATTGGTATTGTGACCCTGTGGTTTGTCACCCTGCTAATTTCCATTATCTCAATTAATTGATCTATAAATGGACTCTGTTTCTCCACTGATATTGTGTAATTAGCTTAATTTGTTGGATTTTATATAATACTGATGTTGTTATAATATATCTATGACTTGAAACATACACATATAGAGTAAAAAAAGGAGACTAGTCTCACTTAATTACAATATTCACTTTAAATAGTTTGACTATAAAAAAAAGATAATGTTACACTTTAAATAGTTAACATTATTGTTTTGAACTAGAGTGTAGTACAGATTATTTGAAAACTTCTTGAAAGTGGTTCGTGTGACGGTAGTGAGTGGTCTGAAATCCAAATTATGAGAAGAAAAAAATCTCTTTCTTTCTCACTTATCTTTGTCGATGACAAACTCTCATGAGAAACTTTGCTACAAATCGTAACTAACTATAGTTTACCACCCACAAACATACTTGCAATAAACTATAAACCAAAAAATTTACTTCACCAACGCAGCTAATTATGCTTACCAAAACCAGTCACAAGGAACCGAGAGACAGTGTCACGAGAAGGCAAGAGGACAAGAGACAATGTTGCAAGTGAGAAGGCATAGATGTGAGAAGTGAGAATGTCAGCAAGTGAAAAGACATACACATTAGAGATAATACAATGATGAACAACTTCAATGTCAAAGAACACCGTGATAGAAAATGCAGGGACAAACAATAGAAAAGAAATATGAAGGAAATACTCTACTTTGTTATTAGTAAGACTCGAGAGTATTTTGGACATGATGATATATGTGCACATAACAATTTTGTATGTGCCCAAAGCTACCATCAAATTTATAAAACTACTAGCAATCCAAAAGGCAGGCTAGTACAGTGACCTCTAACGAATAAGATAGGATAGGGCTTTTAAGTCATCCCAACTATGACGAGCTAGCCTAACTCAAATCATTTTTCTTTTATCAAGCCGGATGAGTTTAAACGGGTTAGGCTGACCTGTTTTATCACTCATTAAAATATTAAAGATAAACATCATATTTTATCAAATGAAAACACATAATTTCATTATAATGAATAATTTAAGTTATATTGTCAAGTAATATACTATATAAACACCAACACCGTGCAATAAAGATATTAAGTCATGATACGTAATTATATCTAATATAATTATGTTATATTATATCAATTCAAAAAGCAAACACCATGTTTTATAAAGTACAAATATAAAGTTTTATTAAAATGTCAAATTATAATAAGTTGTACCAAGTGTAGTCTTTTTAAGTAATCCTCAAGTCATGACATTGAAATATACAAAGTATAATTAGCTTTCATCGACACACCAAATATAACATTGAGATTTGCTAAGATAATACATATTAAATCTTAAAATCAAACCATATTTGAGTATAAACCAACATTTTCTTATTACAACTTAATGTAGCCTAATATAAACATTAACTTGTATGAATTTAGATGAAAGAGTTGTTAATTTCCAAAAGTTTCAGAATTAAAAATAATGCTAAAACTTCATTTTTCGACAAGTTATGGAAGAAAGGTTTAATGTTCAATTTGAGTTTTTCTCATAAATTCAATTTTCGAGTCTCACTTTTTATATTATTTTAATTTTAGATATTATAAACAACTATGACAGTGAATTGAGCTATTTACATTAAAAATTTTAAATTAATTTTTAACCTGGGATTTCAACGAGCTATCGTGATGTATACTTAAAATTTTTCAAGTTATTAACTATACATTAATTAGTTGAGATTATTTTTGCTTTTATCTAACTTGCTCATTGACAATGCTTTAAGGTAACCTTTGCTTTACTTTTTGATTTAATAATACATTTGAATATTGATGTCGTTCTAGGTTGTGAAAGTTTTTTTCAAAAAGATTCTAAAACATTATGTCGGTGATGATTACTCATAAATAAGAATATCAGAAATGCATTGCAAAGCTTGACTACAAATATTGACTTCTAAAAATGCTTTAATTTATTCCAAATACGTATAAAATCTAATACCACACCAAGTTTTACCAAATACGAACATCATGTTGAATTACTCAACATAAAGACTGCTAAAATTGTTTAAGACTCTTTTACTCACATCAAATAAATTAAAAAAGTGCTGACATGCTAAATTCACATTTTTCTCAAATTTTAAACTCAACGAATTATATATTACATCCAAGATACTTATTCATTATTCATAAAAAAATAAATTATATAATTATCTAAAAAAAATTAATAAATAAATTATTATCTTTAGTTAGCTTAATGCAACCTAACATAATAACAAGAGATATCTTAGAGCAAACTAAAACATAAGAGCAAAGAAACAAACTTATATCATAGCAATTTACAACAATAAAATATTAAGAATCTTAACTTAATAGATAAACCAAATAAAAAATTTATTTTTAAAATATTGAAAAAATAAAAAATTTAATAAAATAAGAGGTATTAAAATTCAATCAACCTTACATGTATTTTTAGTCTCACTGTAACTTCCAAAAATATATAAAATCATTTTGAAAAAACAAATAAAAGAACTCTTTTATTTAAATTGAAAGTTAAATTAATTAGTTGTTTCTTATTATAAAAAACAATTAGTGTTGTCAAAAGAGCCACCCAACTTACGATTTTTTTAATTGTCATTTAATAAAATTAACACCGATATCTAAAACATAATCCTAAAATCATGAATAAATTTATTAAGCAGGACTTTTGTCTTAAAACTACACTTAACACCTCACAATTTTCATAAATTAAAATGGTAGCCAACTCAAAACAACTTTTAGAAACATTTCCCTTTAAAAATAACTTGCAAAAACGTAATTTTATTAAAAAATACGATTCAAATTTATCATATAAGAGCAGATTATTAAAGGTTGAAGCATTAGTTCCGAAGTGGACAATTAGCAACTAAAATATTAATCATTAAGAAAATAATTAGAATAAAATTATTTTACTAAAAATTAGTGTTTATATATTTAAATCACGCTTTAAGATTAAAATAATCCATAACTCTATCAAAAGTGAATTAGTAGTGCCTCTGTATAATTAATTTAAAATAATAATTATTTTTATAGTTAATTACATATTTTAGTATAACTCGGAATATTATATTTATTAATTATAATTTTTATAATAAATAATAAATTACACGTGTTTGTCAAAATCCCATACCTTTACTTTTTATACATTATTTATAATTTTAGTTAATAAATATACTCTTTATCCTTAATTTTCAGTTAAAAATTATAAAGAAAATGTTTGAAAAAGATTTATAATAAAGTAAGACATGTTTTATATGCATGTGAATTTAATTTTATACTTAAATTCAGTTTAATTAAAAATAAATCTTATGATAAAATCAAACTAATATGAATTGGGGATGTAGCTCAGATGGTAGAGCGCTCGCTTAGCATGCGAGAGGTACGGGGATCGATACCCCGCATCTCCAAATTATTATACATATTTTTTCTTTTTTAAAAATTTGGGCCCAATAGTATATGGGCCTCATGGATCACCCAGAATTGGCTTCATTTTCCTTAGAAAAAAAATTTAAAAGAATCACATGTTACAAATGAAACTGCAGAAAGTTGCGTGGGCACTTTGTGATGGAGTCAACTGATTAGCAAAGCATCAAGGGTTTTAACTTTTAATAATCATTTTGGGTCAACTTGGTATTGTTCTAATGTAACAAATATCTGTCTGTATAATGAATATGTTAAATTTTGTCCGAATAAGGTAACTTGTTTCTGAATTATGCATTTACCTTTGCCAAATATTTGTAAAATATCTCTACTATAATTTGACGATTTCTTAAAATTTTACTTTTAATTTTGAAGTTTTTCTATAAGTATACTTAATTTATCTTTATTATTAAAATAAATGCTTCAGAAAAATTAGCGCAGATATGATTTAAGTTTTATTGATTTGGGTCAATGTTTTTTTTTTTTTTTTTTATCGTTGGTCCAATTGTGTCGTTGGGAGCGATTGGGCCAAGACCTGTTTGTCTCGTTAGATTACAGCTTCAAAGTTAGGATTACAAACACTCATAATCTCGCTTAAACTTAGAAATACAATCATATAAAAAAATTACTAACATTATAAAAGTAGTAAAATTCGTTAAATAAAATACCAAGATAGATATCACGAGCCTACATGGCTACATGAATACATAATATATTATACTGATATTTAAAGATTCAACTGGGAAAACAATTTTTTTATACCAACATAAACATGTCTATTTTGTTATATGTACCATAACAACTTAATTTCCATTGTTTTAGAAAATGAATAAAAGTTAATCTAAAGTTTTTCAATAAAAAAAACACAAATTTAAATTGTTGGGATACTAATTATTGGATAACAAGCGACATGCAAATTAATGGAAGTTGAGTTTAGAATAGTTCAAGTTTTCACCCAAAGAAATATCCACGTTTAATTTCTGAAGATATCTCAAATGAAAAGCTAAAAACAAAGCATGAAAACTGACATATATAAAACAACAAATTGAAGATTGTTAGTTTCATTTATTTTCTTGAGCCTTACTCATTTGTCGTATTCCTATATAAAAGTAAACCAAGACTATTATTATTATTATTATTAGAGTAAAATATTATCTGATTGATATCTATATGACGTGTTTGTCTACTGATTCTACGTTCACATCCACTAATACTCCGTTTGCTACAGAAAAAAAAATACAGATAAAATAAAGAGAAAAGATGGTTTAATTATAAAAGAATGTTTAAAAATCAACCTAATTAATCATATTAAAAACAATGAATTGTGTTGATTTTTTTATTTTTTATATAAAAAGAGAAATGACTCAAATATGTTTCCATATCCATGTTTTTCCTTTTATTTCCCACCAAACTAATAACTTTATTTTTCTTTCTGCGTGTACCAAACTGACAGTAAGTATTAATTTTTTATCTTATAAGTCAAGTGCTTTTTATATAAATTAAAAATTAAAAGCCTTATGACAAGGCCTCTTTGATAACAAAAGACAAATTGCTCTCTCTAATCCTTATTATTACGCGATTTATTTAACTAAAGATGTTACTGAAGGAGCAAGCATTAGCAATATTTGTTGATTTAAAAGCAAATTAGTGGAGATAATGAGTCCAAAATGATTAGCTCAGAAGCAGTTCAAAGCATTAACAAGCAATATTTGTTTTTGTCTTAAGATTTGTAGTGGAGCAAATGAGTCCAAAATTTTCAGCAGACATGTTCGAAAGGGTTTGCAGGTGCAAGTAACGACATGTACACATCTTCAATATTCATTAATTAGGTCAATTTTTATGTTGGAAATAATAAACAAGAAGATTTAAGCATGATTAGAATAAGTGTTTGGTTCCTTTGTTTGTGTAGACAAACACTAGTTTGATGAATCACTTGGTTTGTTCTAATAAAATTTAAGCAGAGTTGATGTTTGGCATGTAGTCACATGGATAATTGTACTTGATGCTCGCAAGTTGATCCAACATTTAAGAACAAAGAAACAGATAAAGTTTCTATTGATAGGCCTATGTGACAGTGATTATGGTAGGCGTTGAATTCCATGTTACCTAAACAACATAAATAAATAACAGTCTTAAATTAAATTATTGAAAGTCAGGTAATTAAAACTATTTTTTTTAATAACGAATATAAAAACCGTGGTTACCATAATCATAAAGTAATTAATTTTAAAGTTTTGAATTTCAAGTTAATTTTAAAAATTAATATGTATAAGATTTAAACAAAAGTAATTTGTGATATAATGGATCTTGAATTTCATTTAAATTTAAAATAATTAAATTAAAATATAATGGTGTTTAATTGTTCACATGTTATGCTGTTATTACTTGGGACCGCGCGTAATATGATGACTTTGAACCATATAATAAATTTCTTCGGGAGCCGCAACTATATTTTTTCTCATGGTTGTGCTCAAAGTAATAGAAGTAAATATGTTGTTTGTATTGTTTTTTTTAGTTTCTAAAATTGGGAAAATATGTTTTAACTATTGAAGTTACACTACATCAATGAAAGTAAAAAAAATATAAATAAATGAAGTTGTATAATATGATGATACTATCAAAATTTAACACATGATTACTAGCTTTTAAGTGTTTGTATCATCATTTTTGTTAAGTTGTCATATTTTAGGAATTAAATTTCTTTTAAAATTAAGAGATTGATAAAATTATTATTAAATATATTTACTTAAAAGTCTGGAGGTCGAAAACATAATAAAAAAATAAAAAATACTGATATAATTTCATACTGAAATTAACTTTTATTGATGGATGTAGCTTTCTTAACATCGAAGTTAGCAACTAATAACACAATAGACTATGTATAATAAAAAAACTTTATACACACTATCATATATCAAATTTTAAAATAAAATCATATTTTTTTCAAATAATATTTTTGACTTCTGGTAGATAAAAATTATAATAACAAAAATAAGTTACTCAATATATTTATCTATGACAAATTTTGTTTTTTAGCATTGATTTTTTTTTACAGTTCGCATATGTTCTTAATTAAAGATAATTATGATATGGTAAGTTAATAAGAATGAAAACAATGAAGAAAGTTAGAAACGACCCTATTGGTAATCTATCATTATGTACAAATAATTGTCGTGATCGTATGGCTATGCTACGGTGGTGATCTTGTAATCACATATTGGCAAGTGTATATAATTGATGTGTATGAGTAACATCAGCATGTATTAGTACATCCTTCAACAATTTTTTTCACAATAATTTTTTTGAAATAAAAAACATAAAAAACAAATTCTATCTGAGATAAAATTAATTACCAAAGTTATCTTATCTAATTTTTATTTTTTTTTATTTTTTAATTCAAACATATATTAATCTTGTGAGCAAATTATTTTATTTCTTTCGTTTTGTTTTATAGAAATTCTTATAAAAAGTTATCTAAATATATCTTTAATTATTCGAAGTATGTCTGACATTGGTTTCTTTTATTTTTGCATATACATGAAATGTCACTCCTTCTTTAAGAATCTATGATTAGGATTGATAAAACTATTTAAATGGTCCTGTTTTAGTCTTCTCTAATTTGTTAAAAACACACTACAATGAAATGGTCTGTCATAATAAAGGCATATTAAGGATATTAATTGTGTAAATATTCTCTAAATTTTAAGTAATTAATCAATGTATTTGGAATCCATGATTAAATTATTCTATAAATATTTATAATTTAAATTACAAAATTATTGTATATTTATATTTTTAATCAGTATAATAAAAATATTATAATTATGATTTTTTAAATATATTTTTAATTTTAACATTTCACACATAAAATATATTTATTTTTGAAAAATATAAAAGGGTCAGTTTATCTCACATATAATACAATAATATAACAAGTAAATGAGATGAAAAAAAAAAATCTAAGAGTGTAAACTCAATCCACCAACGACTAGTTTTGTGATGTTTATTTTGATCTTTTGTTTATCGTTCATCCAAATATTTCCACGTGAACACTTGCTTAAAATATTTTGTTTTAAATTAATTTTTTAAAACAATAATATATTTTATATATTGAAAAAGAGCATAATGTTTTGATAATTATTTATTTATTTTATTTTCAGATGTAATTTTAAATTAATGTTATTACTTTTATAATATTAAACAATGTTTCTAAAATCTTTTTTGATTTTATTGATTTAATCGTTGTTGTTGTTATTCAAAACAAGACTGAAGACTTTTTATTTTAAATTATATATAAAATATATTTTTTCATTAATGTACTATTATTGAATTTATAATTAATGTATTCGATTAAAAGACTTTCACTTACACCTTGAAATTCCTAATATCCGATCTTTTGCCTATCAAACATGTAACTAGAAAAAGTACTTCTAATTTAAGTTGTTGGTTATAGAAATATTGAATGTATTCATTCTATTTATAATTTTTTTTATCTTTGAGCTTAAGTTAAAGTAGTAGTTATCATTAATTATAATATAATTTATATGCTCTAATAAAAAGATACATTATCTTTATTTAAAAAATATGTAAAAAAAACTGAAATTGTTCTCTCATGCTTTTTCTTTCGTATCTACTTGAAAATCACACTCTTAATCACTCATTAAGCAAAGTATTATCAGTCGATTATACCACGTTATTTTACTTCGTAAAGTTTAATTACTTGATATATACATGTAAACCCTCCCTCTGTTGATATTTGTGCCACGAATCTAAAAGCTACTTTGGGTGAAATAATGCTTTTAAAATAAAAAATAAATAATAAAAAACAGTTATGATGATGATTTCGAATATGCTCATTGATCTTGTACAGAGATGAATCTTCATAGAAATGTTAAAGTAAGAAAAAAAAGTAACCCTAATTATTCCCCAGAGGAAAAGGTGACACAAAACACAACACCTACACAAGGATTCTTCTTAGGCACTTGGAACTGAGCTGTAAAAGTTATGAAAACAAAAAGCAATTATTTATTATCTTTCTCTTTACATTAATTCCGGCTGCATGCATTGAGAGATTTATTTTTCAAAACTTTCCACAGCCTATATGTGGCCAGATCTCTTGAGTCACGATTCACCCAGACTTTAGAAAAAGCATGCCTAAGTTAATAAACAAATAAAAAGTAAAATGTGAAAAAGTCGAAGAACCTAACTCAGTAAGGAATAATATTTGGCATTAAGGGAAGAATAAAAAAAGGTGATTCTTCTTTGTACTTTGGGCGCATTTTAATAAGTTGTTGCATGTCATGCATATTTTTGGATTTTTAATTAAAGTAGTTAAATTTTGCTATCAGCTCACTTTATAGTGAAAAGTCATGCATGCATGACAATTTTAGTTCATCAAACTAAAATAAAGTCTGTGAATGTGGTATGAATTTACTACAAATATGATTAAATATGAAGTTATTATAGATAGAGATGATATTGATAAAAGTTAATCAAAGTTTGTAATTTGATTTAAATTGAAAGTCGTACAATTATAATACAACTCTGTTAAAAGAAATATATATAAACCTCAATCAATCTTAATTAAAATAGTATTTGTTTAAAAATAATATTTGTCTAAAGTTATATCATATTTTTATAACTTTTTTGTAATGAAGTTATGTCATCTTGGCACAATTTACTTGTGTAGATAAGTTTTTGATTTTTTTTTTATTTTAGTAAAAAAACTTACAAAATTATACCAATAGGAAAAAAAGAACCTACTTTGTACTTTGAAAGCCTTCTTCATGAAGTCTTTTTCGCATTGAGCAAGATCATGTAAGCCAAAAGAATTTAAAAGATTTAATACAGTTTCAATTATTAATTATGTTAATTTTTTATTTTTTAAATTGTAAAATTATTTGTATCAATATAATCAATTAATTAATTATAATATTTCATTAAATAGATAAGATGATTAACTCGTTTAATTTATCATATAACATTCTTGATATTAAACAATTTTTAAGTCGTTTTAATTTTAAAATATTTATTTGATTAATTATATATAAGAGTTACGGTAGTTAATATTTTATAACTAATAATTGCATTTAAAAACATAGTCTTTTAATACAATCTAATATTTTGATTAGAATGTTAATTTCTTTTAACAGTAATTTTCTCAATAACTTTAATTATAATATATGTTTCATCTTGTTATTTAAATAAAAAATAAAATAATTTCATACTTATAAAACCTTCCTTTGAACAATATATCTCAGAGGTGTGGCTTAGGGAATATTGAATCAGATTGGTTGACTCTTCAATTTGATGATATTGCAGGCAATGTGTTATTGCTCGGGAAATGACTAAGTTACATGAAGAGGTACGTTTAGCATTTATGCAATTTATAAACAGAGACCTTTGTAATGATATGGTAAATATTAAAATGTAAGACTTATTTCTAAATTTCTATAGAATATTATTTTCAAAAGTATTAAATTCTTTCCTTTGCTGTTTAGTTGCTCTTAACTTTATAAGATAATTATTATTTAGCTTATGGTATTTATAATATAGTTCCTTTGCACTTACAAAAAAGGCTTACGATATTAAAAACTATTTCCAGACTATTATAATAGTTATCTTGCATAAACCTTGGCAATCAATTTATAGTGTAAGCTTTTATGTTAGAATAGCATAACAAATAAGACACTGCTAAAGATGTTATAGGTTAAGAAAGGAAAACAATTATGGAGACATGAAACCTGCAAACTGGCCACTTGCAATAAAGTTTCTAACAAGATCTGCTGGTTCCTTTCAAGGTTAAAAGGTCACAAAGATCAAGAAAGATTTTGAGATAGATTTTACCATTTTTTATTTCTTTCTGACCAAAGGTTATAAGATGAAAAAGCATGGGAACATAACATGTTGCCCTTTGTAGCATCAATAACAGTAAGGATTGAGGGGATAGAAATAAAATAAAACTTTATTTTGGAAGATAAAGAATTTATAAGAGTTAAATATATAGGTGACAATCTTGTTTGGCTTAAAGGAGAAGAAGTAACTAATAGGGTTTAGGGTTTTCACAAAGTTCCAGTCTATTGAAACTCTGATTTCTGTTAATGAAAGCACAATATTTTTTTTGCTGATGAATATGCAGGAGTGCTTTTAAGAATTCAACTTTTGTATAATTATCCTAAATTCGTGGTCTGTTTATTTTGTATATGTTCTTTATGTTTTTTATTTATATTATTTTTATCCATAAAGAAGATGTTGCCCTTTTGATAAACATGAACATATAGTAATGTGAATAAGAAAGTAGCAGGAAGGTTACTGAACATTTGAATAGATGGGGTATCAGAAAAATCAACTCAGTCACTCAGCTGATATACAAATTGGATCGAAATATGATTCAATAATTGACCCACATCTCTGATAGGATTTGTTTCTTGTAGGTTTGTCATGAACTGTTTACGAAGGAAATCTTGGTGCATTGATCAGAGGACCAAATGCAGCAACATATTGTATTTGTATGGTGTGAAAGATGGTTTGGGTATATATTTCCTAGGGACATGACAAGACTCGTTGTGTGTTTTAGGCAGAGAAAGTGAAGGAAAATGCCAATTTTGTGCATGCTATTTTCTGGACAAACCCTGGTCCTAAAGACTCTATTATTTGCATGCATATCTAGTCAATAATTAACCTCATGCAGGATCTTGTCCCAACATATACTTTTGAACTTGTAATAATTATACAAAGTTTATACTCATGTTTCTTTATTTTTTTTCCCTTTGGAAAAAGCAAAAATATGATGACAATTACTAAAGTGTAGCATTAAATTGAATTTTAGAAATGTTAAATTATACCTCTTTATTGCATTCAATGGATTGTATCCATAATTTTATAGATTTTAATTAATAATAAAATATACATCCTAAAGCAGGTGCTGAGTTGAATAATAATTTATTACATTGCACACTTGTTATGAATATGAATAGAATCAAATAAAGTAAGGCAGATAATTAACTATATATATCAAATTAAATGATTATTAGCTACACAAAAATAATTACTAAATTAGATTTTGGTTGTTAAATAACTATAAAATAAAAGTAATGATTGAATTTAATGATCAGTTAAGTCAAATAATTAGTATTTATTTTGATGATTATTTTGATTATAATTAATAACCATTTCATTTGGTAGTTAAAAATTAGTCTTTAAATAATTTTTTTCTTGTTATATTAAGCTTGTTTGTTTAACTAACTCCTCTTACACTCTCGCTTATTTATACTAATAGAAAAAAATGGTTGTAATTTAAAGAAGTTAACAAATGCACATTTACATGCTTAAAGGTGTAATGTATACCATATGAAGTTTATATTATCTTTCAATCAAAATTTAATATTGACTTTAGTGATTGCTACTTAACGTTATATTAGTAATAATTTTTATAATAATTATTAAAGTAAAATATTATATACTAACAATACATTCTATCAAACATATTTAAATTGGTCCAAACAGTTGTAACATAAAAAAAATTCATTATGAAACGAAACCCGATAAAATGTTAGTATAGTATAGGAATATGTTCTTTTAACTAAAAGAAGAAACATAATAACTGACTATTTGATATACAACTTTTTTGAAGTAATATTTTAGCATTTATTAATAAAAAATAATCATTTGACAACTACTATATTAATATTGTAATATATTATTTCTTAATTTTAATTTAAAATACTAATATATATTATTATACATATTATTAAAATGAGTCAGAAAGTGAGTATTTTTTAGGAGTGTCAAGCAACATTTTTTATCCTGATACTTTTGAAGTTATTACATTGTAAAGGAATCAATTTATAAGAATTAGAAGAACGTGGACGAAATCTGACAATTTGTAAACTATACCCGCACAAGAATTTGTAATATGTTGGAAAATTTTATTGACTCTAATTTTGATATATTGCTCGTGTAAAAAGTTATACGACAAATTAATTAAAAAATCATTTTACACACATGACATTTAAAGTAGTTACTATAAAAATAATAATAATAATTTTTTTACATGGTTATTTACAAGTTAAATAATTATGCGCTAATATGTAAAATATCTTTATATTATCATTCAAAAAAAATTATTAATATGACTTTGTAAAATTCAAAAAACTTGGAGACATAATAATTTAAAAATATTATATTTAGATATAATATAATAGATGTAAGAAAATATTATATATAGTTATTAGATTGTTGTATAAATTATGAAAGAATTGAAAAAGTCATACATATTAAATATGCAGTGAATACATTCAGTGAAATGAAATGATATTGCAATAATTTGAGATGCTCCTTAATTGGTATTGATTGACAGCAAGGACATAAAAAATAATTGATGTAGGCGTGTTCTATGAATGGATTGAGACAAATACATGGAGTGAGGTGATTTGGGGTTTAAGAAAGCATAAAAAGGAGGAAGAAATTAAAACTGAGTGAGAAGGGAGCACATACTAAAGTTTGAAGGTCTTTTTTAGGTACATCAACTTCTTTATCCATCCTAATATTCATCTCTTGTTTCACCTTCCAATATTAGTTTTTTTTTTTTTTTATTTGCATC
>Ga0209700_100664_pt1 | contig 67224 bp, 24 predicted proteins | sample SiratroredBW_FD_187528 | JGI IMG/M metagenome (GOLD analysis project Ga0209700, IMG submission 187528) | Root nodule microbial communities of legume samples collected from California, USA - Siratro red BW (SPAdes) (version 2) | ecosystem: Host-associated > Plants > Roots > Nodule | place: USA... | reverse complement strand
ATATATATATATATATATATATATATATATATATATATATATATATATAAATAAAATAAGAGTTTTAAAAAAAACTTTTAAAGTTGAACATCTTTCACAGTACCATCTACAACATTATCGGCTCCATTATATAACACGTAGCAGAAACAAACACACCATATAAACAAAAAAGGGTAAGTTAATAATTCAAAATATCTCAATTAATCTCAAATAATCACAAAATCACAAATATACATCATTTAACACGTAACAATCAATTGATAATATCTATCATCCAACTCAAGATATCATATAATATAGACAAATCTATTTCTGGAAGACTCGTACATTGAATAGACTCCGAGATCTGCACCTGTCATACTACTCTCAATTTGTGTGTCTCATCTAATTACCATTAACCTCATATGACAATGTTAATCCATATAACTGTCCTGACCAGCCCTCTTTCAAGCTGCAGTTTCAGTCGTATGAATCTCCTTAAACTCTCACCACCTAGTAATATTCATCTATTTGATTCCTATTATTAGTAGAGTCAGGATATCAATCATTAAACTAGATCTTTATGCAATGCACATCCTATTTCTCAGCACAGATGTTTTCTTCCTGAAAACAATGTGCCTACGCATCACATACAATTCATATCATATATCATTAATTTTCATCTATCTATTCATTCACTTTCCATTTCAATTACCATAATGTCAAGAAAACTTCACCACTTTATATAAGTGCACAAGCACAATATCAGATACAATTTCTCAATTAATCATACATAAAGATGTATCCACATATCATAACTATCAAAGTCTTATCACAAGTCATATTCAATCCATTAAACAACAATCAAAAGTTTTCACATATTACTTTCTAACAAGATAAGCAATCAAACACTCAAGGACCATTCAGACCTACCAGAAAGACTTGAGCACTCATAATCACATATTCAATTCTTTTATCTTAAAGTTCTATTGAAAGTAACTCATTAGTATAAAACAAATTACTAGCTTCCCTTACCTGATGAAGATCTCTACACGAGTTCGTTCGATACTCGATAGAGATACTAATCCAAAAATCTAGGATCTAGAACAAGTTATTAGAACAAAACCAAAATCAAATTTTAGTATAATTTTAATTAAGTTGAGAGAAATATTTTTCTCAACTATTCCTATTAAGATGATGACAAAAACCTAAAAAAAACAGAGAATGATGGATCTTTAGAACAAATATGAACTTACTTTGTTTGAAATTCTGATCGGTTAGAAATGATCCTTAACTTCCCAGCTATTAGAAATGATTCATAACTCTCCAGCTACTGTAAAATTTAATCAGATTCTAAAATAGATGAGATATGAACAAGAAAAATTAGAAAGATGGAAGAGCTTAGTCGAGAAAGAGAGAAAAGAAGAAAAAGAATATGGAGGTCTAGGGTCGTTTGCCTCTGTTTTTCTTTCTTTAAATAAGGTGCCTTACAAAATCAAACTGGCATTGCATAATATTTAAAGAAACATGTTTTTTTTTTTTCATTTTCATAACGTCAAATGCGTCTTTTTAATTTATTTTAAAATATCATATTTAATAAAACTTAATAAAAATTATAAAAAGTAAAATTTAAAATATAAAAATGACAGAATTTTTCATAAAATGAGAGGAATAATTTAATTATAGAAAATTGTTTTCATCTTTTCTACATTCTTTTAGGTGACTATTCTTTTAGGTGACTTTCAAATGTTACAGAAATGATCCATATAGGAAAAATCCATGTTTGATGATGCCTACATCAATCCTCTTGTAGTGACATATCAGTACAATGTAGTTTTAGTAAGTAGATTTTTAATATAATTTTTAAAAATATAAATTTATTTTATTGTAATTTTAACTATAAATACTTAATTAATTAAAACATAAATAAAATGCTTTAAATCGTATAATTTAACTATAACTTTAACAATCTAGATATAATTTAGATTTGTTTTTTATAGATGACAACAAAGAAAGATGGTCCTGTTCAAGTTTTGTTAGACAATTATACAAATATTTAATGTAACTATGTTTGAATTCAAAACCATTGATTAAGCTATAACTGAATATAGCTTAGAATAATTATTAAGTATATTACTTAATAATATACTTGAATTTCTTGATGATGTAGTAGGAAATATTGATAAAAAAAAAGTTTATTACAGGAAGTCTAAATAAATATCTTATTTTATCTTATCTCAATCAACCTCTTACGATTACATAGAAATTTTGTATTCAAAGATGCATAAAAGAATATATTAAAACTATTGACATTAATTAGTAAACTAAAACATTTGACTTTTTTTTTAGCTTATGAAAATCATATGACGGCACGAAGTAAAAGTCCATTGGGCCTATATTTATGTGAGCAAAAACATTACCCAAATTTTTAATCAATACACTCTTCGAGTGCTAAACTACTTCGGTTCAACTTCCAATTCGAATGAAAACTTAATACATGGATTTCATTTATTAAAAGAAAATTGGAAAAAAATTAGTTATTATAATCGGAATTCGCCACATACATATATTTTTATCTGGAGCCAAAAGAAAACCTAATACATTCTCAATTGGTAAGTGGCAGATGTAAACATTCTGAATTAGTAAGTATATTATATAACTGTTAGTTTTATTTTAACGTAAAAAGTTTAGGCAAACCCAAAAACAAATGAAAATGGGAAGAAGATCAACTTTACAGCCTGTTGATCATGAACAATATCTGAATAATGAATCTCGTTCTGTATGTATCCTCGTACTATAATAATGAGTCACAAATTGACTACTATTTAACAATCAAAGCACATATTTTGTATTATCTCATAGCATCTGCAAATGTGAAATCTCACTCTGTGTTCATACAATTAATCCTACATTATTTACGTTTACACTAACTATGTTCTAAATTCCTGAAAATTTTGTCTAGCAAGCATTTTCAACTGTTAATTCCATTTCTCACACAAACAATTCACAACCATACATAGCATAAATTAACACTCCCACTGATATTTATTCTTCCAAGAAATAAGTTGTCTCACGCCTCTGATGGATGTGCGTTTATCTATGCCGGAGTGCATAAGGAATGGGAAATTGGTATTAATTTATAGGCCTGTCTGAGCCAATTACTTAATTAATTAATTAATCAATCAAAAGTTCACAATCTGCTCAGAGTGGCTATATTTTAAAGGGCCATTTTCATTATTAGAGTTATTAGATATGTTAATTAATTGGGATATGACTTGAGTCGGTTTGACTAATAATGGCCATCATTTGTTGATGATTGACACCTGGCTATGCTCTTAGTTGGAGAGGTTAAGACATGGTTTTTTTATTCCCATTCCTTAAATAGAGATTTAAGGTACAGTGTGGACATACACCACAGTTAATGAGCCCATTCATTGTTTAAGGAAACAAAATATCTTGATTGGGCACAAAATCTCTATCACGTGGGTTTTGGCCAATCACTAGCGTAAGTTCCAAAAGTGCCCTATTCAATCCCAATATAAAAAGAGATTAGTGTTTAGGTTCAGTGCCCTTTATTAAAGCACTATAATTAAAGATGGTATTGGTAAGTTTGTTTATATTACAACATTACAAATGGTTTATGTACTCCTCTTTCAACATATATAATGTGGTAGAAGTGAATCTATTCTCTAAGTTGCTACCTTTCATTTTGGATAATGCACAAAAGACGGGAAGTTAAATTATTATTTTACCATGGTTTATGATATAATGGATAGCGTGTGAAGTGTTAAAAAAAATTGAAAATAAAAATATAAAAAAAGATCAAATAAGAATTAAATAAGAGTCCAACACACATAAAAAGATAATATTATCTTAACATAAAACTTTAAAATATTATATTTGTAAATCTTATTTCTTATATATGTTTCTCATTTTTATTTAATGTAAGATTTAGACTTACACTTGAATACCTAATAATTTCTCTTTTAAGTTAGAGTTCATCTTCGACATTGATATACTCATCTTAAAATAGAGATATTTTTCAAAACAAGTATTTCACTCACAGGCGATTTTCAATTATATCATCGTTTACATGCTTAAGGAGACACACTTATTTAAAACCTTTATCAAAAAAACTTTTAATACAAAATCAAATTGTACCCTCGTTTGAGTCGGTTATCCTCACAAACCATCAATACTACAAGGAGATAAATAATTATTTGTAATAATCCACCTAAAAAACAATATCTTGTTTTGACATTCGGTGCGTGATATTTTGAAAAGGATAAGTAGGAAAATATGAGATTATTATATAAGTTAATTTATACCATTATATAAAAAAAATATAATATTTTATAATTTTTCTTTTGTCATATTTTTCTCTAAATATTTTTTTATTAAATTAAAATAATTTATTATTTTATTAAATACTTAAAATTAAAATAGATGTAAAAAGTGATGTTTTTTTTTAAATATCACATTATTGAAATGTTTCATTAAAGTATAACTACATTGAAAAATTTAAAATTCATATTTATAAAAATGATAACAAAAATCAATTTATCTAGCTCTCCACGAAAAACACATAAAAACAATTTTAATTTTCATATTCTAAAACATGAAAATGAGTATACGGTTGGAGATCCAACATCGACTAGAGATAAAATCTTTCAATAATTATAAAGTAGGTACAAACCTTACCTTACAACTCAGTCTTATAAGGTTGAGTTAGACTTAAAAGTTAACTTTTTGATATTATATCAGAACCTACCTAACAAGGTTGTTGAGTCAATCGGGCTACCCACTATCAGACTACTTCGGACTATCTTTACATATAAGTTTCACGCTCGAATTGAGGAATCTCGACATTATTTATATATATATATATATATATATATTATATATATATATATATATATTTCATAGTTTACAAAAAATAATCAGTATAATATAAATAATATTTATATAAAGTGTAAACCTTATTCCTTATATACTAATATTATATTTATGACATAAATTCATGCATTTATAACATGTAAGTGGTAAGTACAAATATTAGTCATAGTTGGATTCAAGAAATTGTTTATTCTTCTTAAAAAAAAATAAAACAAAGTATAAGTATTAATAATAATTAGTTACTCCATTCTCTATTTTTTTTTTCTTATTTTTCGCACTTAGTATTATTTCATTCTTTTTATGAATTGGAGTAAATAACTTCACTTTTAAACATATTTGTTATAAAGATAAATGTTAGATGTGGAAATATATTCTCTTTTTTTTTTAAGATTGATATTAAGTTAGAGCAAACCTAAACTTCGGACAAATTTAGTTACAATATTAAACTCAAAAGAACAACTTTTGAAATGTTAGTATTAAAAATGTATTTACATATTGTTAGATGAATGACGTTAACGAAAACGTTAGAGATAATAACTAACAACTGACGTGAACTTTAGATTCCATTTGGATGTAATTGTGTTGAGAAAAGGTTTTTCATTTTGGATTATGATGGCTTAATGTAAAATCTGAATGCGTCTTCCTTTATATTTGAATATTTTCACAAATACATCTTTATCATCAGTTTTAAATTTATAAAATAAACTCGTCGTATTAAACACTTTTTTGCAAGATGACAGAAGCTATATATGTAGATATAGATATTAAACTATATTTTTCTAGCTTTAAAAAATATTATATCATTTAGTATCTTTTTAATACGATAATATTTTTTTCTCAAAACTTACACTTAGAATTAAGTTTTATTCATATAAGTTATATCTATTAATTTTTTATCAATTTAAAATTATTTATTTTTTTGTTTGTATAGATTAAAATTGACATAATATTTAATTTTAAAATATATTAAAATATGAGTTATTTTATCATCTCATGAAATTATAATTTAAAGTCAATTTTTTTATATAAAATCATTGGTAAAGTAATATTCGATAAAAAAAATATAAACGTAGTTTGATCCTCCTTTAATACATTTATATATAATATAATAATCTGAGACTCTAAAAATAATAGTTAATTAGAAATTGACTTTTGTAGTTCTCATGTAGAAATATGAGTAATGAAATTGTAATTTTAGAAACTTTAGTTGAGTAGTAGAAATTGTGGTTAATGTACCTTACCTACCAGTCCTCAGAAGTATCGTATCATCTCTCTACACAAAATTAACCATCACAAATAACAAATTATTTAAAAATAAACACATGTATCTCACACAATAAAGTCCTTTTTATTTCTTCACAGAATCCTTCTAGAATTATTCTTACCAAATTGTTCATTTTTAAAAATTATATTATTTTAGTTAAAATGAGTCCAGGAGATCATAGTTTCCGCTGTCATCACTAATATTTTAGCCATATTAATTAATATAAAGTTTTGAATCCATAAAAAGCTTGTTTTATACTCCTATGCCATCCATCAATCACACACGCTGTTCTACTTTAGCCCAAGTATAATGCCTCTTCCCTCAACTTGCTATGCACTAATAAATAATTATTTCCATTTTGGAAAAAAAGACGAAAAAGGAAAAAGGGCATCCCCGTATATAAAATTTTCTTGTTTTGCACCAAAAATAGAAGAATAAAGATGATTGAATATTAATATTAATATTATTATTATTATTTATTAGTTGAATAGAAACATACTTACCTGGGTATGTTACTTGCAACGGATACAATTGTCAATAATGGAAAGCAGACAGACTGAAGGGCCATTTTCACGCTTTTGGGAAAACCTAAAAGCAGGAAAAGTAAGCGCCCTCGGTTTTTGAAAGCACACGTGTCGCTTCCCCATACGTCACACTATTACACATTACAAGGTCCCCACAATTCCTGGACTCGCAAATAGTACTAGGTTTAAAACTTACCCACTCGCACCTCTCTGACGCGTCTTCCACACGCTCTCTCCGTCCGACACGTGCCCATTGCAATCTAAATAGCCTCGCGGATCCTCTCACACAGTACAAATCATGTCGCAGCGCGCGAGTATGTGTGGGTTGTGTACTCCAGCGAGTAAACCTCGTATGCCTCACAACAAAACCACTAAAGTGCTCACAAAACCGCTTTAAGAAGAAAAACCACAAAGGGATAGTGGTTGGGACCTTTGTCCAAATAAAACCACTCTGGCTTTCCTTATAAAGCATATAATAGTATTGCATCATGTAACTCTTCTAGGATTAGGAACATTCATCTACGGAAACTTGTCCTTCTTCTCCTTCTCTCCCCTGCTTCTCTCTCTCTCATTACAAGCCACTCCCATAATTTTCAAGTAAGTTACTTTCATTCTTCTTTGACTTTTCACTGTTTATGGGGGGTTTTATTTTTCAGAAAAAAAGAAAAAAAAAGAGAAAACTGTTCCTTTATGTCTGCAATTTCATGCTTGCTTTTTAAGCCAATTTCTTCTCATTTTTCCAAATATTTAGTCTGATGAACGGTATCAGTGTTCAATAACTCTTGTTCTTGGCGATCTTAGTGGGGTTTGTTCACTGATCTACCAGGTCAAAGGTGGTATTTGTGGAGGAACCCTAATATACATATACATATTTTTGACTGAAGATGGGAAGAGGGAAGATTGCGATTCGAAGGATCGACAACTCCACTAGCCGTCAAGTGACTTTCTCGAAGAGAAGAAATGGATTGCTGAAGAAAGCTAGAGAATTATCAATTCTTTGTGATGCTGAAGTTGGATTGATGGTCTTCTCCAGCACTGGCAAACTTTATGACTATGCAAGCTCAAGGTAATTAAGATCAATTTATTTGAACAAAATATCTATCTTAGCCCTTTCGCTTTTTACGATTGAAATCGATCTATAATTTTGGGTGCAACATTATTGTGTCATTTTTTTAACACTTTGCTAATATAAAATCTCTTCTATAAAGTGAATATACAAAATAATTAAATATTTACACGGGTACACGTTGATTGTGCTTCTCATACACTTCGTGGTTGTTGTCATGTTGTGCTGTACGAATCATTTTATATATCTCCCACTTGCATTTAGGAATATATCAGTGAGGTTTATTCTTTAATGCTTGCCCAGTTATATGCTCCCTCATATGATGTTGCTTAGGTTGATATAATAAGAAATATTATGCATGCGCTTCTGCATGGGACGGTGTTAATGTTCATCACTCTTATCCTGATCTGCATTAATTAGTCTTTCTTAAGCAAAGAAAACTAGAAACTGATGAATAACTTTTGATAAAATGATCTCTTATTCTCAGTCTTTCTTCGCCTTCTACTTTTTGTCCCCATTGTTTTGAGTTATTAAATGCTTCCAAGTACAACAATATTCCTAATAAAGTGAGCCGCAACATAATAGAATCCACACATGCATGCGATGTTTGTTCCTCATGCGATGTGTAAATAGAAACTACGAAGGAAAGACAAGCAACAAAAGGAGTGAAGAAACAGAAAAAAAAACTGTTGCAATCAATTATAAGGGCGAATGACATGTTGTGATAAAGTTCTTTAAACCATTAGGCTACGTCTTCCTGTTATATAGAGGACACATGGATGAAGCTCATGCAGAGGTAGTTAGCAAAATGGGCCCTCCCAGAACAGATAAATGAGCATGCCAAGTCACTGATTGAGGTAGAAAATGAGCCAACACAATTCAGTTCCATTTAGTAATTGACGAGTAAAAAAATATGCTAACCTTCCTTAAACCAGTTAAGTTTGTGAAGTGAAAAACTAGCTTCAACAAGGTGTGGTTGATGAGTAGCTCTATTGGTAAAACATTATAGTCCAAATGGTATCAGTAGGACATTGTTGCAGTTCTTCTTGACCACTGCATTAACATTTTATTGTGGAGGATTTCCCTTCAAATGTTGTTGGTAAATTTTAAATGTTCAGTCCCAGTGCTTGTGGGATGAATCCAAAAATAGAAAGGATTTGCTCCAAAAGAAGACATTGCTTGAAACCTTTCAGTTCCCACTCTCTCTTTTGGGAAAGATGGTTGGAGAAGATTAAGGAAAGAGGTCGTATGCAGGACCTTTAGATCCATATCCCATTAGTAGGAGAAGGAAGGGTGAACAGCCTCAAACATTTTTTCAGAAGATTGGAACAGTTCTTAAATGTTCAATTTAATTTATTATATTCTTTGTAGATAAAGAAATGTAAAAAAATGAAGAGGTTAAACCTAACTTAACGTGGTTTAAGTGGTGAGCTAAGTGAGGTAATTTCTTTTCATATGTAACCTGAACCCACTGATCAGGAAGTTTCATGGGTTACAAACCATTTTAACATTTTGTGGTGTAGTTGATTGGTATGTTCACAACAATGGTGATGGAGAGGAGAGGAAAAAGAAACGTTGTTGAATGTCTTACTCATTTGACCCAGTTGCTATACGTGTAGTAGTGAGTCTCCATAAGGCAAAGAACCACATCAAATTCAACGAGGGTAGCGACTGAATGAGGGGACAAAAGAAAGCTTTGAAATAGGTTTAACTGCCTTGAACTCTATAAGACTATGGTCTCAAATGATAACTAACACCATTCGACTTCTGGTTTGTTCGTGATGAGGAAAACAAGAAATTCATTATTGAAAATTAACAATACTTGGGAATACTTTCACTATTCTTTGGGTAAGAAAAAAATATCTTGACAACCCACTTTCCATAATAACAACTCTAAATATCGATGAGGTGTTAAACTAAAGTTATTTAATTAAAATATAAATTAAATTATTGAATAACAAATTACTAAAAGTAGTTGTAGGAGAGTGCTATAAATTTTCAAAGTTGTTAAAGTATCATTACCCGATTCTTTATGCAATAACCTTCTTATTTTATGACAGCACAAATATACCAACTGTAACAACAATAAAGAGTAAAATAAAAGTAACATCTTCATGAAGATTGTGGTTTAATATCATAAACTACCAATTAATTGCACTTGATCAAGAAAAGAAGATAATTGTGAATGGCGTTAGTTTTTTTTTATTTCAATTAAAGCCCGAGAGAAATAAAAACAAATAATTGGTTAAGAAAAATTCAATAAGCAAATATTGGTATAGGTATTATAATCCTATCAGTATTTTCCTAGTCGCAAGAATTTTAGACCAATACCATTCAAATTCCAATTTTTCAATTGCAAATTCAAATTAAAAAAAAAAAATATCGTAGAGCATCAATCTTCAAGACAATAAACACAATTCCCATAATTCTAATAATCACAAAAAGGTTCAATAGTTGGAACAATTACATATTCTTCACAAGACAAAGAACCACATAATATCAAAGAAGAGGGAAGAAAAGAAATCATTGGAATAGGTTTAGTTTTCTTAACCTCTTTAAGGCTAAGATCTTAAATGATACATGAAAAATGTCATAAACTTCTAACTTACCAACTCTAAATTGTTTAAAAGGAGAATAAAAAAAAGAATATTTGTTTAGATGTTGATGAAATATATGAGGAGGATTAAACCTTTAAAACAGAAATAAAAGATAATTTCCATCGACATTTTTCGGATTGTGAGTTGGAAAGATCACATTTTGCATCCAATTCCTTCCATCAGTAAATGGAATTGATTTCAACAATTTTAGGGTAAGAGATAAAATTAAGAGTATGAGATTGTGTTATCTAAAAGTCTGGATTACATTAGATAACTCTTTTTTTTTAAAAGACTTTAAAGACATAAAAAAAGTAACTTTTGTTCTAATTCTTTAATTAGAAAATCAAACAACTCATTTGGTCCTTAAAAAAGATAAGGGAAGATTGCCCTTTACTTTTAATAGGATTTTGTAAAGATATTTATTAGAACAACTAGTTTTAAAAAGTAAAATTTAATAGAGTCTTATATATTTTTTAGAAGATTAAACTAGATTGTCTAGCAAACAAGTAGAATAAACAATACAATATATATTGGTTTAGCCAAATACATAGACTATATCGAATTCTCTCTTAAACATAATGTTGAAGAGGTTCCATGAACAATTAAAAGATTATAATCTGAGTACACAACCACTCCTAGTTACATAAGTACTTAAATCAATCCTAGTTCTACCTTCTTAATCTCATTAAAAACTCTCAAGAGAAACAAACATTATCAGAGAATATAAATAAAGTTCACAGGATAAACTATACAATATGAAGAATTACAAAGATTAATGCTCACACCACAAAGAAAACTTTCAAATTATTGTAATATAGAAAGAATTGTATAGCGGTTGTTTGTTCTTCATCTTCATCTTTAACTCTTTATATAGATTTTGGAAGAAGATCGTTGTAACTTTGAATCAGCCTACACCCAATCTATGCTAATCATCAAAGAAAATATTTATCTTTATTGACTTAAACGCTTGATTAAGAAATATATGATAACAACAATCACTTGTATTTATCTAGAAAAATTATTTGATCATTGTAGCTTGTCTTAATAAATTTCAAGTTATAAAACCATATGGTTTGATAGATCGTCTAATGCAAAACTTGTATAACCAATGAAATGTTTCATAGATCTTTCAGCTATTACAAAGCACATGTCATCATGTTTAGATAAATTAAAAACACATTTAAATAGATAAAACACTTAAAATGTTTGTTATCATCAAAATTTCATAGATGGTTTACTAGTATAAGATCATCTAATAGAAGTGTCTAGAGTCTCAAATCTAAAATTCTACAAAATGTTATATATACTCACTAATTTAGGAGAATCAAACAACTTTGAAGAAAGAGAATATAAATTCAAGATGAGGTGGTAGATATAGTAAAGGAAAAGATACGAGATTTTGTACTTAAAAAGGTTAATTTGAGAATGTATATGATTTCGTATTTTGGAATTATTTTTTAGATTATGTAATCTGTTGATTTTGGGATAAAATAAAAGAATATATGAAAGAATGTTTGTTGATTTCAAGAATAATTGAATTAGCGAATGATAAGTTAATAAAATAAGTTAGTTATGAGAAAAACTAAAACAACGAGACTGATTGTCTCATTTTTTAATTCCTAGTTGTATGAGACGGAATGAATATCATGGTTAAGAAAGATGTGGATTATAGATTATTCATAGGTGTTTGTATGCAAAATGAAATATATGTATTTTATATATCCAATTTGTTCATTACACTTCTATATTTTGTGAGAAAAACTATGAGAACATTTAGGCTATAAAAGATACTTTATACAGTTTTGAGTGAACATTCAGACTAAGTATGAACTTTCACAAGCGTTAATTGGTGAGTTAAACATTAAGAACTAATAGTTTACTGATATATGTTGATAAAACAAATTTTGTCAGTTGTGAGAAACTTTTGACGAGTGCGTTAAGTTCACAAATAGTAAAATTAATTAATTGGAGTATCAAATTCTATAAGATTAGTGCAAAATATTCAAACAAAGAACATCTACATATTAATTTAAGTTTAGACAACATACAATTAGATTGTGTAATAAAATAGATTATCAAAATGTTATATATACTCAATAGTTTAGGAGAATCAAATAACTTTCAAGAAATGGAGCATAAATGAATATTCATTGAAAATGAGGTGGTAGATATTGTAAAATGAAGAATATGTGATCTTTTACTTAAAAGATTAATTTGAGAATGTATATGATTTCGTATTTTAAAATTATTTTATTATATATCATAGTATGTGAATTTTGGGATAAAATAAAGGAATATATTAAAAAATATTGGTTGATTTTAAAAATATTTGGCTTAGGTAACGATAAGTTAACAAAAGAAGTTAGTTATGAGAAAAACTAAAACAACGAGACTGATTGTCTCATCTTTTATCTCTAGTTGTATGAGAAAAAATGAATATCATGTTTAAAATGTTATAAATTATAAATTATTAATATATTTTTGTATATAGAATAAAATATATGTATTTCATATCTCAAATTTTTTCATGATAATTTCATATTTGATGAGAAAAACTATGAGAATATTCAGGATATAAAAGATATTTTATATGATTTTGAGTGAACATTTATCAGATTAAGTATGACAAGTGTTAATTGATGAGTTAAATATTGAGAACTAATAGGTAATTGCATATAAAACAAATTTTGTCATTTGTAAGAAACTTTTGACAAATACACTAAGTTTACAAGTAGTAAAATTAGTTAATTGGAGTATCAATTTCTAAAAGACTAGTGCGAAATATTCAAATAAAAAATATTTGCATATTAATTTTAGTTTAGAAAAATACAATTGGATTGTGTAGTAATAAAATAAATTAGTAAAAAGAAGGATAAAACTTATTTTTAAATTTGATCAGTGCAAAATGTACTCGTGTGAAATATGAATGAGAAGTCAGAGTTAGAATTCACTTAATCACCTTTCATGCAATTAATCAAATATTAAATCAATTTATAATTATATTACACTGCTAACCGCTAAATTGTGTAAATATTAATTTCTAAATAAACGAACCTAAATTTACTTTATTATAATAATCTCAACTTCTTGACAATTTTAATCTAACTTTATTATAAAATGTGTATTTAGAATAAACTTATCCCTTGTATTAATTTTAATTAGTTTTTTTCTTCTAAATTATAGGTTTAAAATTATTTTTGAATGGTACTTAATTCTCAAATGAACAAGTAGAATGTGATTAATTTCATACTGCATTAAACACAAAAAAACAACAATATAATTGAATATGAGCATAAATTTAAACAAAAAATGACAAGAGTTTAAGTCTAGTTACATTCAACCCCACTAATGGGTGAGTATTAGCTAGCTACTCATGTGTTGTGTTAGAGAAGGGAAATCTAATGAGTGATAGTGGATCCACAATGAAAACTATGTTCCATTGTCACTCTAAGAATTTTAGATATTTCTTCTCACACTAATGTTCAACATTTAGTTTTGAACCTATTTATATATACATTAAAACTAAATTCCATGTAAAAGAAAATCTAAACAAGACGAAATACTTAAAAAGCAATAATTCTGTTTTTTTCCTAAAAAAAATCAATTAAAATGAAACAAAGGCCAGGAATAATTAGAAATCTCTTGAGCCTTCGATAAATTGAAGCTTTTTTTAACCGTTAGGGAAATTTTAATAAATAGGCAATTTTTTAAAAATAAAAGGATATAAATAAGTTTTATTTTAAAAACTATCCTTTTTATAATTTAGTTTTTAAAATAACACTGAAGTGGTGTTTTGAAAAAATATTGTTTCTTTTAAAAAAATATTAAAACTGTACCTTTTATTGGAAAATGATCTTTAAAATAATATTTTCTTTAATAAAATCATATTTTAAAACCGGACCGACCAACATTGATAAATTTTTAAAATTCCACATTTTGATAATATATTTACAAAATTTACCTCCAAATAGAAAAAAATTCATAAATTGAACATAATTTCCTACTAGATAAGACATTTTTTAGACTCATGCTTTACTTTAAGTAACTTCTACTTGAATTGCTCAAATAGAAACCTTTCACAGCCTTTTAGTCTTCACATGCTTCTATGATTATACATCGAAGCCACAATTTCAAAGCTAAGCATTATATAGATGGCATCCTTAACTCTTTCAAAAAATTCAATATTTCTTTGAATGACTAAACTAAAATCATAATGAAGTTTAAAACCTACGGTTAGTTTGTCTCAAATACTAATATACTGTTGTAATGTCTGGCAGCATGAAATCTGTTTTTGAGCGCTACCACAAGCTGAAAGAGGAACATCATCACCTCATGAATCCGGCTTCAGAAGAGAAGGTAACTGTTTCTACACCATCCATCCTCCCACTTGGTTTCGAACATTGGCGGCATTACATTCCCTTTTCTTTTTCTTGAATCCATTAATTCGCAAAAGATACTTTTGTTCAGTATCTTTATAATGATATCAAAAGTACAACCACAGTTTTGAGGCCGATGTACAAGTCAACCCATTTATGCTTTGATGTGGCAAACTACAAATTGGTATTCCATTCTGTATCCCATACTTTCAAGCTGCACACCCATGAAATTTAAAACTTATCCTTGAGAAAACAAATTATCAGTAGGATTTCATTTCTACAGTTTCATTTTTGGATTCAAATTATCTATTCAAAAACATTAAAAGTAATAATTTCATATTAAAGAATATATAATCTAAAATGCATTTTTTTACTTTGTATTTCAAAATGTATATTCTAAAATATAACATTTATAGTCTAAAAACATATATTTTGAAATATAAAATTTATATTCCAAAACATACATTCTATTTTTTTTATTTTATATTTCAAAATATCTAATTTAAAATATAAAAATTATATTTCAAAATTTATTATACGCTCTACAATATAAAATAAAAAATACATTTTATCGGATATTTCTGGATCTGAAAAATATATTTCAAAATAAGCAATTTAGAATACATCTTTTTTTTTCAGGATTTTACCACCATACCGGGTGCACATTTGAAAACATGAGTGATGCAACTCTCCCACAAGTTACTAAGTCTCGTATAAACTGTATTTCATAGCTGGTATATATAGTATACAGATAATCTTCAAAATTTTAAAAATTTATATCTCTGGTAATGAATAAAATAAATATCTTCTATATATAAGAATTAAAAGATAAAATTTATTGGTCTCTAAACCAACTTTCAATAACCACCCATAATTGTCTTTACTTTAAGGTTTGCATGATTATCAAACTCATGAGGTGATCTAATTGTAGATATAACTATTCTTGTTATAATAAATTATTGATAAGTTTAAATAAACTTTAAACTTATAACTAACTTGGTAAAATAATTTATTCATTATTCTATTTCTCATTAATGTTATAAAAATAATGTATGCAACAATCTTTTATCATAATTATAATAATAATTGTTAGATCAATTACTTATCACAAAATAATCAATTATAACCATTAATTATAATATTACTCTTTCTACTTAAAAATACTTAAAAATATAACAGTTCAAAAATTATGAGTTAACTCATATATTATAAGATAATTGATATCATCTAAGTCATCATTCATCACCAATTTATAGTCCATCTTTGATATTAGGAATACTAGTAAGGTCTAACTCTAACTAATGCTCAAAATAGTTGCTCCCCTTCAAATGGATTACATGACCATGTCTAGTACTATTTTAAGGGTAACATGTTGAGAATTTCACATCATTTACTGTGCAAGTCTTAGGGAATATTATCTAAATAGATTTCACATCAATAACTCCATTTATTGCTATAAAATGAAATCTAAATTATCTAAATTGCCTTTTTCTATAAACTTTCTTGTTCAGATATACATGTTTGGAATTGAAGTATTTGGGAGTTCCACGTATATCTCTTATACAACTTCACATGTCTATTGTTTTAAAATTATATCTAAAATAAATATTCAAAGTCTTTAAAGGTGCAGTTGATCTTTATACAGATGGTACACCCCCCCTATTCAGTCTCTTGCCCACCAACTGTGAATGGTATAGCAAAAAAACCTTTTATATCACCTAATTGCCAACCAATCTAATCACCAAAAGAACAGAGTCAACTCCTTGCAACCTGAATTGGAAAAAGTTTTGTGTCTCCATTCTCTGTAGTTACAGCATCAACTCTTGACATAACTCCTAGGTACTTTATATTGCACAGGTCATCCTTACTTTGATGGCTACAAAATTGTGAGGCTCCACAATCTATCATCCCTACCTTCTGAAATCCCAAACATTCCCCACACTTTCAAGGGCCCTCTTATAATCAGAGTCCCACTATGCTGCTATGATGAAAGTTGAACCCCTTGGACCTCCATTGCCTAATAAGTTTGAACCCTTAACATTCTCCTCGCCTTCTTCCTCAAACAATATAATCTAGTATTTGTTCTTACAAATGTAGTTAGGTCCATATTTGTCTCAACATCCGAATTATTTCCTTGATCCAATATTTTCCTCCTCTTTTTCTCTAACAACTACTGGAATATTCCCAATCTCCCTTTCAGTTATTCTCCATTGCTTGAAAATTCTATTAATTACAGTACCTGATCTCACACTTTCACCCCACTTTTAGAGTCCGTCACTTAACTTTTCATGTCAACCTCTATTGCCAATGCTTGGTTGTTCTCTACCGTCACTGCCTTCTCCATAAATTCTGAGAGAACATGGATCATAAAGTCCCACCTCGGTTTTCACCTCTTTTAATCAGTTCAAGAAAATGCACATACAATGTTGCTCAATTCTCCTAAAAAAGCTCCTGAATATCTAACACAATTTCCAACCATGTCTACTACTGCCTCTACTTGTAGGATACCTAGAAGGATGTCAAAATGAATTTTTGATCAAGAAGGGTCGGAATCTCTTTACACGGTTACCTTGAATTGCTCCCAAAAAGGATGTGGGTCGTAATTACCCCACCACTGAAACCAACCCGAAGCTCAACCCTCTAGTGAAACCATAAAGCTTGCATTTACTTCTCTTCTGTTGCTTCTTTGATGCAAATATACCGTTACAACTCCCAGCCTACTGGTCCACCTGAATGCATCTTCTCCCAACAATACGAAATGGGAATCTAAAGTTTTCTCCATTGCTCCCTATACATTCTGCCTAGTTTGATGCCCGCTCTATACAATTTGGATTGTTCTCCATCACGCAAATCAACCATTTCCTCAACTTCCTTGAGTAGGACCTCTTGCACCTTGCAGTGGATCTGTCGTTCTTTTCTTTCTTGCCCCAATATGCATTCTTCCTCAAAAAATCTATCCACCGATTCCAATCTTGTTCCCATTTCTCATACCAACCATAAATGCTTCTAACCTTTATCTGTTTGCAATACAGTCCATAATAAGGGGCTTTGATACAATTGCTAAAACTGGATCAAAATTGTGAACAAAGGAATGAATCGTTACTGGCGAACCCTTGTTCACCTACCTGCCCCAATGTGGACACAACCGAGAACTGAAGTACTCAAAAAGTGAATTCCCCTCTGTTTTGGCGAATTACGACTGCTGTCCTTTCCTTCTCTAAATTTCCTTATTTATTCTTTGAGCTTAACTAACTCTGACCATATGGAGTGAAACCCCCTCTTCTAACAACAGCAACCCCTTAAAAAACTCTAATATATCGTTTGCTTTTCTTATATGTTTCCTATACAAACCCTCTTAATCAGCATCATAACCAACATGGTGCCTGGAGTTTGAATGAAAAATAAAAATAAAAACAAAACAAGGGTGAGGACATTGATATTTTTAGAGTCTCTCTCATAAAATGCGATTTTTTCTTCTAAAATATTCTTAAGCACATACACAGAGGTTTTACTATTTAAGGAGGGGTAAGGAAAACTAAGGAGAACTCGTCTATTGATTAAAATGATTCCGCCATCAAACCAAGAGGTTAGACATGAAACTTGAAGAACATTATATCCATTTAATTACCTTCTTTACAAACAGGAGCTCTTAGATTCCCACATTACGTCTCACAAGGCATCCAAGTTCCACTCTAGAGTGTAATACACTACATTAAATCTTCCCCTGCTGATCTCTTAAAAACTATCCTGTCCAATCATTTTGGCTTAGCTCAAGGGTGTTCGGATAGGCCGTGAGAATTGAGAAAAGATTGTATAGGTTAAAGCCATGGTAATGACAACTTCATTTGCCAAAAATAATAACAAAAACTGGACCCCGTCCCCTTCCCCTGTAATTTCTATGCTTAAAAAGACACTAGTTGCCCCCTAGGAAAAGTTAGCTTAAAAATAAATCTTCAGGCCACATACACATACAAAAGAAGGACCTGGGAAAGGAACCCTGAGCGAGGCATGCAACGGATGGAAAAAACATGAGTGACAAACCGCAGAAAATGAAGATGTAAACAGGACATTACCGATAATTATAGGCAATATGAGAAATAGGCAAAAAATTTAAGAAATCATTAAATGATCCAAGAAAAATACAAACCGACGTAAGTTAGATAACTGACAGGTATAAACTAACTTCACCAAGCTCATCTTCCTTCAACATGAAAATGTAACTTATTCACCTAACTGAAGTCTATCTTAGTGAAACAATATACTTAGGGAGATTATCAAAAACAAGGTTAGAACAAACAAAACAACATGCAGCAGAATAATAATGTACAGGACCATATTAGCAATCCCTTTAGTCTTAAAAAGCATCCTTAACTTGGTTTTCAACTCTGATGTTTTGCAATTCTTTGATTTAAAATAAGTTCCTTAAGTAATAACTGTTTAATTGATAGCTGCATTTCTCTTCTTGCTAGTTTTGGCAGACAGAAGCAGCAAGCTTGAGGCAACAGCTTCAGTACTTGCAAGAATGCCACAGGTAAAAATATACATAAACTAACACCCATTAGTAGCATTAATGCACTATATAAGGAAACCAAAGATATGGAATCAAACAGGTTATTTCATCCGAGTTGACTCCAGTAAAGAGATATGTTAAGTGACCAAGTAATGGATATCTATCAACCATTGATTTACATTAGTGGGTTAAATTTACAATACACCCTTTTTCAAATCCTCAGTAGATGTCTCTACTTTCTCACTTTACACATCCAAATTCTACATCGCCACCTTTGGGAAGAAAAAAAAATATCTGAGGGCATAAAATAGGAAAAGGAAAATGGCAAATTTTATATTACAACATCCAAAAAAGAAAAACGAATCCATCTTTACTTCTGTTTTCTCTCCAAGCATTTACAGAGAATGAACTTAAAATATGTTAAAAAGTAATTCACATATTTGTTATTTGTTAGTATGTCAATCTGTCCATGTCAAATACTCGAGGCACCCCTCGGCTGTATGAAATGTGAAGATGTTACAAGACCTAAAAAGGTGATTCAATAGCTCATTACTGGAAACCATCGTATGGTAAATCAGACAATTTTGTTCTACAGACTCTGCAGAGTTTTATATCAGTTAACCACGTGATGCCATCTTGGAAAATTTACTGATATCTTTAAAAAGTGGTAATGGACAGCTTAGTTTCTTAAACAAAAATATAGAAATGCCAAAAAACTTATTTCAGAAACTCACGATATTTTTTTCTGCTTAGAGATAAACCAATTTAAAATTGAGAAAGCATTTCATTTTTTCTTTCTTTCGGCAATAGCAGGCAATTAATGGGTGAAGAACTTACGGGTTTGGGTATCAAAGAACTACAAAATCTGGAAAACCAACTGGAGATGAGTCTAAAGGGTGTTCGCATGAAAAAGGTATGATGGTTCAGTTCAAATTAAACCTCTTCTCTATAAGATTTCATCTTTTTATGGAAAAGTCATAACTTACATCATCATCTATGTCCCTCCAGGATCAAATTTTAACAAGTGAGATTAAAGAACTACGCCAAAAGGTTTTTAGGAGTCTGGTTTTATTCTTGCCGATATTGACTAAGGTTTTCCCAAAAAATTCAGACTAATTGCCATTAATGCCATTGTAGGGAAATCTCATTCATCAGGATAATGTTGAACTCTATCAAAAAATGGAACAGATTCAAAAGGAAAATGAAGAGCTACAGAAGAAGGTAAATGTCCAGCACATTATATAATTCAAAAATCTATTATTTCATCTTTTCATAAACGCAAGTGCATGCCTAAGACTAACAAAGGCTTGTACAATGAACAAGTCAGAACATACACAGACACTTCATATGGATAGGGCCATGTCAAACAAATTTCACTCATTTATTGAGCTCAATTCTATTTATCTAGAAGCTAAAGGCTTAAAGTTTCCTTTAGATAAACCTAAACAGAATATTTGGATCTTAGGTTTACGGAAGCAGGAGTACAGGTGAAGAAAATGTGGCATCCAATCCTTCTTTCATGGTCAGAAATGGATATGATTTACATGCACCTATCAGTCTCCAGCTAAGTCAGCCACAGACTCAATACAGTGAATCATCAGCCAAAGTAATGAAACTCGGGTATCCCCTCAAGCTGATATTAAATTAAGTCAATAATTGTTCTTTTCAATTTCACAAGACCCTAAAAATATAATCTCTGAACCAGATTGCAGCTGCATTAGGAAAAAACTGTTCAGTAATCGGGGAGGGTTGTCATTTTGTGACAAGAAGCGACTATGTTACAAGTTCTGCCTAGAATGATCAAACTTTCTATGAAGTCGGTCTTGTAGTTACTCAACCACATTTGTTCCATTCAACACTACAACGCATGTATGGTACGAGATTACTATCAAGAAGCTTATGATTGCCCTTGTAAAGTTTAAGCAATAAAAATATCAACAATTGAGCCTGGTGTTGTTTTCTATAAATTCTAAATACAGATTTCCTGATCAATTACATCAAATTCAGAACACAACCACCTGCGCCTATACATTTAATAACTCATCCAAAACACATTGGAAACTATGTAGGTCAGAAATTAAGTGACGAATAAGCATGAATGAAGACGCTTCAAAATGAATTATAAAGAAGTATAGTTCACAATGAAGAGGAAATCAATATCCCCAAATCATACAAACCAATATATTCATGCATAGCCTACACACATGAAGCAGAAACAGAAACTTATCAACCGGATAATAGGAAAAATATTCAACTTCAGGGAAACGCACACCTAAATTTATACTTAAATAGTTAAATCATCATTTCTGATTCATACTACTAGACTTTTCTTATGGCTAATAGCACATAATTCTAATTTTCACAATCTAACAAATTCACATCTTCGTACTTGCAATATCTAAGATTATGCATATCATGTTAATCACATAACCACATGTCAAGTAGGACTAGACTGTATCTCCCTATCATCCCAGTCAAGTGCCACTAGACCAAAAAATATACACCGGTAATTGAAGACATTATCCTCTGGACTCAGAAGGGTTACTATATAGAATAGAATATCATATCATTTGAAAGGTAAAAATAATCATAGTGCATAATGCAACTGAAAAGAGCAATGGCAAGGCATGCTACAGCACTTACAATTTTTGTGAATTATTCGCACATAAAATCAGTATCAAATTGCCAAGAATAACAATAAAGGGAGCTTTTTCTTGCAGATGCTTCAATCATGCAATAGAACAATCTGAAGAGATATCAAAGTCCAGGTACATATTATAAAGCATTAGCCATGGATTACTACAAGTTAAGGCAAGTAAAAGCAGGAGCAGACATTACGGCCAAATAAAAGACTTAACAAAAAGGAAGAGCTTATAACATGAGGAAAACCCATCTTTTTAAAACCAATCTGCGTCACCAAACAAGATTGTCAAATCGCAAACCTCAGTCAATTTTTTTTTGTTAAAATTACTTTTGTGATCTAACTTGACATCTCATACAATATAACAGAAATAAACTATTGATTTGTGTCAGTCATGTGATAGTTGACAGTTTGACACAAACATTGACAGTTGATGCAAATGCACAAATTGGTCATAACTATATTAAGGGATTAACTTTCGAGTACTTATTAATGTATCGCTGGGTTTTCCCAACCAGCGGCCACCCAGAGAACATGGTCATTAATGTGTATAAATATAATCTATTATTTCACAAGTACCCAAAAGTGAATGAACATGATTGTACATAATTATCAATATGATTAACACTAACCACCATTAGGTATTTCAATAAAGTCATTATATTATTTAACTACTTGTGAGACAAAGTTAACCAATACTAGACAAAGTTTATTTCTCTATAGGAGAAGCAAATAAATTCAAGATATGCCACACATCCATCTTATCATTAGTTGGTTTTTTATAGTTGATTAACTAATGTACTTAGTGACATTCATGATAGGCCACACATCCTGTACTTTTTTCTCCTTTCCAATACTCTCAATTTTCTCTCATGCTGTCCCTTTAAAGTCCATTAATTATTATATAACATATAGTAAGCGGAAGATATGGCAGCACTATAAAACTTGTCTTCCAGTTTAGCATGTAATTGGCAATCACAAATAACTCTCGATGTCTTTCTCCATTTTAGTCATCCCATTCTAACCCTTTGTCTGACATCCCCTTAGTTTCTCTATCACTTTGTATTATTGATCCTAGTTATTATAACTTAGAAACGTGTGGTATGACATTTTTTCCCATCTTTAATTCCAAGAGACATTCCTCTTCACTTGCAAAAAATGTCAATGCATATTGTCTTATCCCTGCTTAAGAAAAAAAAACCTTTTGTTTTCCTAGTTGTCTCAAAGTTCAAGTTTGCTGTTAATTAATTTCCTTGATTCCTCAATTAAAACTGTTGCATCCGCAAAAAAACAAGCAATTAGGGATAATCTTTTTGTATCTCCCTAATTAACTATATTTAATAAGGACTTAAGGCTCAGATTTGATGTAATGATACAGGAAACTCCTTAGTCTTTCCTCTTAGAATTCTCACACCAATAGTTACCCCCTTTCTACATTTCTTGTTTAGCCTGGATAAAGGGAAATTAGCAATCAATACATTTGAAAGTAGTCTTGTGTTTCTTAAAGTTAGGACCAAAAAAATGCGTACGTTCGTTTCATTATATATAGCAATGGAGGTAATACTACCCAATCGTTGTCCATCATTGAAAAAAAAAAAACCTCCATCTCTCTTTGACATCATGATTTCTATAAAAACTTTCCCTTTAGCTTTTATGCATCTTACATGATCTAAATGTCTTATATATCTTTTTTTATTGTTGAGGAGCTTATATATCTGATGTTCTCCGTTCTTTATCTAGAGATCCTTTTAAAACTCTTTAAAGGCTTTATATTGTGCTTCACTCACAGTTTTTCTTGTTTCATTATAGTATTCTGATGCTTTTCCAATTTTTAGTATTATTGCACCCATTAAAAAAATTTAAAGAATTCTCTTTTATTTCCAACCTGGACTTGAACATTTTTTCCCACCTAAGATTTCTTATCCCTTGGCCCAAAATCTTTTGATTCGCCCAAAACCTATTTTTCCCATTTGAAAAACCAAGATATTATTTATCTAAGAATTTAAGGATGAAGGTTATTATAAAATTGTTTTATTACTTTAGATATTTGTTTTTCATGGTTCTTAATAATTTTGTCGTGCAAATTTTATCAACTGGGATATTGTATATTCAAAGGTGGTGATAAAGGTGCCAAGAATTGATCCTAAAACTAGAATTAAGTTGTGATGATTTAAGTCAAACAGATGAAAACTTAAATTCTTAGAATGGATTTCAAGCCTACAAACTGAGTGCTCGTAGCACTATTGATATCGTTCACAACAGATAGTGTAGCCTATATGAACATGAAATACGGGTATGGCAAGGACTTTATACGTATGTATGACATTTGACCTAAAAGGATTGAGATTTCTAGAAATTCTTTTTACATTCATGAAGAAGAAAACATATCCTGATCCATGTTCCTTAATGATTTCTTTTGATATTCTAATTTTCCCCTCTCTTCCTTCTTTCCTTTTGTCTTCTTGATAGTCAGGAAAATTACCGTACACACAGATAGAAAACTGGCTAAGTACATTTTTAAACTGTATATTTATTTATATATTTTTAAAGAGAGAGGAGGGGGAATTTATTTTATATTATAATAAAATAAAATCTCCACATACTCTATCAGCCTTTTTAAGAGTAATAACCATCACATTGACTCTTCTTTTATTAGAATCAGCCCTATCAATTACATAGACCACAATTTAAAAAAAGAGTCAATATAATGGTTGTTACTCTTAAAAAAACTAATAGAGTCAGTGAGGGTTTTATATAAAATAAATTCTCTCTCCTCACCCTTTCAAATATATAAAATAAATATACAGGTTTAAAAAAGTAACTTTCCTGACCACCAAGAAAAGACAAAAGAAAAGAAGAAACAGAGGAAGAAATCGGAAGATCGAAAGGAATCATTAAGGACCATGAATCCGGATATGTTTTCTTCTCTATTTGTGTGAGAATCATGAATTTTAAGATCCCGTGCAATTTTCATGAATGAAAAAAGAACTTACAATTTCACTTCCCATTTTGCATTGATACAGTTTTACATGTGCAAGCCATTATAACTTCATAGATAACTTTAATTGCTGATTTTGGATTATTTCTTCATTCCAAAACGAGTTCTCAATAGAGGAAGTATCAATTCTACAAAGAAGATTATTTTGTATTTTACATTTTTTTCCTACTTGTAGCCTTCATATTTGAATACAAACACTAAAGTTATGTTGTTTTTCTTTCCTATCAACTTTATTTTTTATGCTCTCACTCGGAGTCTATGTCTCACCCTACTCTTTCTTCTTCCTCTCGGATTCTCAAGTTGCATAGATACTAATGAATGTAATTCAGCTACTGTATTTATATGTTGGAAACTCTGTCTGACCAACTTGGCCTCATCAACTAAGTGAATGTGTTTGTTACTTTGGAGATGTTCAAAACATAAAAAAAAATCTGTTTAGTTTTCATTAAATTTACAATTTCTTAAGATATGTGTTTTCAGTATAGTGCTATCATTGACGTGCGTTAGTGTTGACACGTGTGTGGTAATGGCCATAGAAATGGTCATGACCAGAGCAGCATAGTATATCATAATATTTTAGAAAAAGGGCCTCTACGAAACGCTTAGTCCTTGAGTTTCACTATGTCACATCAAGCATATCAAACTATAATTTCACAAGTTCTCACTTATACTAATAATAGATATAAAACCTAAGCCAGGCCGATGGGGGCACACTACACTGGTAGACAGGGTAGGATTAATATTCACCTAATTATACCCTTTGGTGTGCACGAGTTCCCTGTGGACCTTAATAAGATGTCCAAGTATGATTTGATAAGTGAAGTGAGCACGTCAATCAAGCTTTCTTTGAGTCAATGAGATCTTCTCCGCAATTTGGCTATTGTGGCTGTGACAATGATCGAGTCATTTTACTTAGGGTCATTGATGCAAAAGTATTCATCAATTATGGTAATAGATGAGAAAGAATGAGGTGAGACTAGACTTACCGAGTTGATGTTTGGGAGATGTCTTTTCCTTGAAGAACTCAAACTACCTCTTTCTGGTTATGGTATTGATCTCTTTCGACATTGTTAGTATTTTGTTGAGGTTGTTCTCTCTACTCTTGCTCGGTTTGTGGGATCCCTTGGTCCTCCTAAGGATTTCCTCCTCCTCGACCTTGGAAATTACCACGAAAACCTCTACCCCGACCTCCCTCTAGCCCTCTTGTCCGGCTTGGTTGTTACGAAATGGTGCAACGACCCAAACTGGATGAGTTCTTGTACGTACTTTATGATATTTTCTGTAGTGTGACCTTGGTTTTAGCGATAACTACACCTCTTGCTTAGATTAGCAAACGAGGGGGATGGTGTAGGTTGCAGACTCTTACTAGCTTGAGGTTGAACACCTCCTAGATGATAATATCCCGACTAGTATTTAGAGGGTGTAGTTTGTGTGAGATTCAGAGCGAAGGTAGAGGAAAGTTGAGCATGAGTAGGAGCTTTCATTACCCTTTCTCTTGCATCCAAGTTTTTCTGTATGTTGATGTATCATGTTGTTCGGTGCAAAGTCATCCGTGTTGGCAGGTGGGTCAACATACAGTGTGTCGAGGAATTTATCTAGATGGAGTCCCACTAGGAGTGTGTGCATAGCTACTATCGGATGAAGGTCGAGGATGTTTAGGTATACCCTAGCAAATCGAGCCATGTACTGTCAGAGACTTGGTGTCCCCTTATAGAACATTATGCAAGGACGTCGAGGTTGATACCATGGGTTTGTACTTAGCAAACCAAGCTGATAACCTTCCAAAAAAAACATTAAATGAATCTATTGAATTTTTGAACAAGGAATAGTACCATTACAAAACTGGTTCCTTAAAGAGTAATTGCGAAGAGCCTGCAATGTATTTCAAGGTTCTTAGGAAGAGGTTCGCCAGAGTCAAGTATGCCTTGACATGTGCCTTTGGGTCCGATGATCCATCACACTTTTAAATGGAAGGCCACTTCCCATTTTCAGAAAGTTGAGCCATCATGGCTTCTGGAGTGAAAGGCCAAAAACTAATGAGGTTTTCTTCATCACCTCATTTAGTGAAGGCTTTGGAACAACCTTGAAAGGTTGTTTTCAATCACACACGTTGATAACTTTGCGATGAGGACCCCTAAGCCCAATTTAGAGATTGTTGTACGTCATTGGTTCGGTCAGGAACTCGAGATTGGTTGTCAGTCTGAAGTCGTTGAATTCACGTCTTAGTTTCTACTTTTTGCGACCAAGCAATGTGAACTTATCGTCCTCGGTAGGTTGTTTTTCTACTAGGGTTGGACAAGATTCAACAACCTGCTCGGTGGTTGAGTTCTGGCCTTCAAGTTCTTTTTGGATTGGTACACATCTCGATCCTTGTTGAGTATTGAGTTGCTCATGAAGAGCTTGCAACTCAACCCAATACTGGTTCAACTCATTCCGATGTTGGTTATGCATAAACACCAAATCCTTGTCAAATTTGACCTACTTGCCAACTATTGCATTTTGGAAATTCTCCTCATTTTTTAGAAGAAGAGTCTCCATATATGTTATTTTAGGACTCCAACAATCGATGGGTCCATGTCAAGATTTGACAACAATGATGCAACAATTCTACTTCTAGTAAAGACCACAAGACTTGTGATTTGGGAATAGTTTTACACAGGTCTCACAAATGGTTCAAAAGATGAAACCTTGTTCCCCTTAGCCTTGATGGGGGCTTCCTATACGCCCAATAATCTCACATCGCTTAGAAGTTGAGGTCAGAGGCAATTTAAATACATCTTCATCTATCAACCCTCTAAGGCACCTTTTAAGGACAAAGTCATGACAAAGCATTAAACTCCAAAGCGGACAATACATCGAATATGGTGATTGACTCTAACAATGTTATCTTAATAAACATGAGATCAGAACATTGGCAGAACATTAGCATCGTATGTGAGAATAAAATAGTAGTTCCAAAAACAAATCCTCTTTTCCTTAGCTCTCTACTCGAAGGGAATGGAAAAGTGGTTTTAAAGATGAGCCCTCATTGCCTTTAGACTTCAATTGGGAGACTTATTCCAGTACACTCAATAGTTTCACATTGCTTAGGAGTTTATGTCAAAAACAATTTAAATACTCCTTTCTCCCTTTACCCTCCTAAGTGTCTTTTTAAGACCAAAAACGTGAGAGTCTTAATAATATTATCTCAATAAACTTAAGTTCAGAACACTTACTCTACCCTCATTTTGACACGTAGTATTTTAGTTTTCCATAGAAGAAAACAGTCAACATTCAGGTAATTAGCATATTTTCTCCTGAGCAAAATCCAGAAGTTCTAGCATAATTGTCAGTCAGGTTTCGACCCGAGTCGCATCTAAATTCTCATATAGTTTAAATTTGAATGTTGTGTTTATAGTGTTCACGCAATAATAATAATAACAGTAATTATTATTAGAAAACATTTGTACCAAACACTTTAAGTTTATCGTCAAATCCGGGACTCAATCCTATACAGGAAATGAAAACTACGAAATTAGAGTATGGCAGGAATGAGGCAATTTGCATTGAATCGGTGTAATGCATATATAATTGAAAGAAAGAATACAAATCGCGTGAGTACATTTTTGGGCTCAACTAGCTAAAAGCTATGGGAGTAATTGTGATTTGATATCCTACTAGTTAAAGCTGGAAACTATGAACATTAGACGCTTTTGCTCCCTTTTTCAAGGCCAAATAATTGTATTATTACAAAAACAAAAGGTAGATAGCAGTCACAATGTAAATAACGACATCAAACAGTAACACTAAGTCTCATCATATCATCAAGCTTATAAAACTAGAACACAGTGTATTTTCTTTAAACGATTTCATTTTTCTTCGCATATAACTAATGTATTTTGATTGGATTGTTTATAATAATAATAAAAAATAATTTATTGAAATAATTGTTTATTGTTATAATCAATTATATGAAATAAATGTTACGTGGATATGCTATGTTAAAAGTGAGTTTAAGATGTTTTCATTTGGATTATTTGAAAATAATAAAATTGTCGTAGGAAAAAAATTGAAGTCATTTTGTATATAAAATTGCCAATTATTATATGATTATATTTTACGTTCTAACAAGTCCCATTTTTTAAATATTATTCTTGAAATTATACTATTATCCTCATATTTAAATTAATTTAACTGTCTTTCATATTTTAAAATAATATAGAAACTAGTTATATAGAATAAAATAATATAATAAAGCGGTTATAGTTTATATAATTATAATTATTTGATACATTTACAAGGACTAAAATGCTAATTATAATATAATTTTCAACAACATAATTAATCACGAGAGAACAAGATTATAAACAGTTCTTTTTATAAGAAAAGAGGCTATATAATTATAATCCAAAAATATAATTCAATCCAACGCTGACACTCCAAAATCCAAATATGATCAAATTGTGTAATTAGGCTCCTCTAAATGAGAAAGCCTTTAGGATGTGTTTATTTTAGATTACGAATTTGGATCTTTTCATGTTATCAAATAACATGATATCGTATTGAAGAAAAAAGATACATTCTTTATTAAATAGAAACCCAACATGATTAATTTTCGCAAACAATAATTATATTAGATAAACATTACTTAATATAAGAAGTTCCAAGTCCCAATCTTACATTCAAAATGACAAAAAAAATTATTAATGTTACTTTTAAATATGTTTGCTTATTTAATTATAATCAAATATTAAAATATTAACAAAGAAAAATTATAATAAACAATCTTTAAAATTATGATTAAAATTTAGCAAAGTTATTTTTCAATTAACATATGTTTCCTCACTTTATTCTCAAGAACTAATAAATTTAAATACAAAAATAGTTATAAGAGATATCTTCATACCACTACTATAATTTTTTTTAATAAAATTTTTGTTTGCTTTAAAGTAAATCCTTCCAAACTATTCTCTACATTACCCATCTAAAAATAAAACATAATAACATAATCAACTATTATAGTTGATTATATATTGTTCCATATGTTAGAAAGTCTTTTGAGAGAAATAACAGTTTATAAACATCTTTCTTCTTTAATTCATTAATAAATTGATATACTTTTAAGACAAAACCATAAAAGATATATACAAAACTAAAAACAAACAATATCTCAATTAAACAATGCAGATTGATTTCGAAACAAATATAACTAAATATTGAAATCATCTCTAAAAATTATATCGACCTTTACATAAAGGTAAACCAAGTTCTTCTAGACATTCTAGGATCAACTTTCTTTACCACTAATAATATTTCCTTATTTTTCAAAAGCTCTCTAGCTCCTCAAAGTAACTTACAATGAAAACGCATTTAGCTTGAATGATCAATGTGTAAGCCCTCACACGTAACTTTATAGGTTTTCCCAAAATAAAAGCTATCTCCGAAATCCGAATCAATCATCAATTTCACTCCAAAGGATCACCCTCTTTCCCTCCAGAATTATGTATGCGATCCGTATAATTGCTAGAAATCATACTAAATAGTTTTTTTTTTTAATTTTTAAAATAGTCCTTCAACATTAGTAAAATACAACTAGGGAACTATTTTAATGAATATTCAATATAATATTACTTAAATAATTCCATTATTTTAAAGACTACTTCTATGTCCGACTTACATGAGTTTCTGATTAATAAAAGTAATATGTTAATATAAATCTCAGACATACGAGTTTCTTATCAAGGAATATTTTAATATGACTCTCAAATATGATTTCCTTTTTAGAAAGAGTTAGTTACTAAAGGATACTTCTAAACCTTTAGGAAAGAGTGAAAGAGAGTACTGTTCGAAGGAAAAAATTGATGGTTTATTCCCAAGGATTCAATATTGTAATTATGTTAAAATTATTTATGGTAAGCGATACGGAACCATTACCAACCTAGGTAGATAAGATATCTTAGTTATCTCTTTATCCAAAACATTACCATTAACATATGTAAGCTAAATAAATTCAAAATCAATTAACGCTAAAAAAAAGGTAAAGCAACAATCACAAAAACAATGTTGCACCATAAGCTACTTGCAATTGGCATAAGCTACGGGAGGAAAAGAATACGAATCGGCCGATTCTCATTACCACAGAATCCATGTCGATCTCTCATAAGTCACAAAAAGAAGAGTAAAAGCCAGAAACAAGTACATATACCTCAAAACTTATAAAAAATGAGGGCAAAAACACATGTTCAAAGAATGAATCACTCGCACAATAATATATACATTAGAAGAAGGCCAACAAATGCATATGTATGAAGATGAATTTGAACCGTACCTAAGCAGATCCGTTTCTATTCTATAGCTTCCGCGTTCTCCATGTTAGGTCACCGAACTCAGCATCAAACTGTTGACATAAGCAAAAGCGTGAGTTGAGTTAAAAACGGCGAAGAAAACGAAATGGAGAAAGAAGGAACCGTGCGGTTGGCGGCGAGAAGCGAGGCACGAGCGCGATCGGCGAAGAGAAGGAACGAATGGTTTTTCATTTTGAATGATTCGGAGATTAGAGAGGAATAACTAATCAGCTTTCTCATGAGATGAGTCCGTTTGAAGAAGGGCATGGAGTACTATTACCACGGCAACGTGGTAGAGAGAGAAGAAAATATCTTAGTTAATAGGCATTAAATTAATAATTAATTATTACAGAGGTAATATTCGTCTGCGGCAGAGGAATCGGTGACCCTGGACAGCTGTTACTCACTGAGTGGAAGTTGATTGCTGATCAATTCATGTTAATTTAATAAGGTTTAAATGTATTTTAAATCAATGCAAAATGCAAATCTAATTTTCACTATTGGTCCTGACAAATATACGTAACTTTTTAATTATTAATATTTTTTAACCATTCTTTTTATCGTCTTTATCTTTTTATTGAGATTAGTTTAACAGTAAAAAAAATATATTAATTCATATAACTAAAATGGTAAAAATATTTCAAATTATATAATTCTATTTTTAATGTGTAATTAATTAAATTATATATTTTTATTGGATGTAAATAAGATAAATATTTTATTTATACTTTTGAATCAATAATTTATTTTCATTTTGTATTTCTATTAAACGTAATTAATTTTGACATTTTAATTTTAAATGATTGTAAAGTTAGTTATTTTCTAATATACTATAAATAAACAAGGATTTTATCTCTAAAGGCAAAAGCAATTTAAGAATTATTAACTAAAATGTACTAAATTTATATGTAATATTAAAAGATAACTATTATTTTTCATCACAATTTAAAACTACATAATATAATTTAATTCTTAGTGTATTAACAAATTTTGTCAATAACTGCTCGTTATATACAAAACAATAAATTAAAACAGAAAATAAAAATTATATATAATAATTTTATTTTAGTAATATTTTTAAGAAAAATAATATCAAAATTATTATGCTTAATATTTAAAAAAAAAATCATAAGTCATTATCTTGTTTATGAAAATATTAAATACATTAATTAATTTAATTATACACTTAAAAGTATTCTAATTACTTTAATTTATACTTTATATTTTGCATAATGAATTAATTTAAGAATTCCTGTTTATATAAAACGATAGATTGTGAAGTTTTGTGCTAAGCTCATAGGACGCATTGTACATGAAGTTAGAAACATCTGAGCAATCTAAGCAACCTTCGAAGTTTGTGCTTTACAAAAAGGTACAGTGAAGAAAATTAAAATAAGTTGTGTAGGGAAGGTGTTCGATAGAAAGACAAGGAGGAGTGTTCCTTCTTTGCCTTTTTGGCATTGGCATTGAATGTGGACGATAAGTGAGGAAGTGGGCAACTTGAGCATGATTCCTGTAGCTTTGGCAACTCCAATGCTTAAAAAATATTAATATTTATGCATTTAAGAAGACAAATGTTCCTTTTCATGGTCCAGCTCCCACTTATCTTTTCACTGCCTAACAATCAACATGTTGATAAGGAACATGAATTATATAAATGTGCTAATCTACCCATGAGAAATAGTTATATGATCTTAATACATGTATAAATATAAATAAAATAAGGAATGTGTTTGTTAATGATATAGGGAGGTGAATTTAAAATATCATGTTTTTTTACTTATCAATGATTAATATCAGGAATCTTAACTGTACATAAAATTAGTATTTCCTTTTAATATAATCTATTTAGTGAACAAAATAAAATTATTAGGATTTAAATCCTGCACTTTGGTGAGGGAGACAAGTTGTTATTACTTACATTAATCAATCAATCAATGTACACATATTAATGTTTATCTTAATGTAACTTAAATAATTAACAAAAAGTATCTAAAGTTATTAGACCGAAAATATATTCTCATTTGTTTAACAAAACACGGTAAGGGAATGTAAAATATAAAAAGTAAATAATAGATCATTATAATATAATTAAAAATTACACCTATAAAAAATTACTAATTTTATGATAATTTTTTAGAATTTATGTAAATATAAAATTGATATGAAATAGAAAACACATATTACAATAATAAAGTAAAAAAATTTAAAAAATATCAATTCGAAATAAAAATATCACCTCGAGTAGTAAAAATATTTTTTTTCCTCTGATAACGAATAGTAAAGTTTATTTCTTGTAATAATTAACCACTTGACTATATTTTGATAACATTTCTGTGTGTTTTTTTAAATAAAAAAAAAAAAAAAAACTACATGCATACTCCCTTTTTTTTTTCACCATTGTCTCTCTTACCAGAATGTATCAGAAAGTGTGGGAGTAATGTTTAAAACCTTAAGTGGTGTATGTATAATGTGAAAAGAGGCCACAGTGTAATTTTTTCTTAAAAAATTATGTACATTTAAATAGAAAATTAATTTGTAATAAGATTTAAGAAAATCTCGTAAAATATTTGTGTAATTTACTCAGTTTGTTTCAATTAAATGTTATGTAAACTAATGTTACAATAACATTTATTTAATGAAAATAAAATTTCGAAAGGCATTGTCTAACAGTTAGTTGGTTAGGATGTGCAAGTTATTGTATAAAATTGCCTTAAGTTGAGTATGTTTCTAGATGTGACTCATAATTTAATTTATGCAATGGACCAAGTGGGGTGTTTGTTTGTTTAAAGGGTTTGCAAGTGGGGGTTTGATTTGGAATAATTTATTAGAACAAGTAGCAGTATAAAGAGCTTAAAAGGTGGATTTTAATATTCATCTTTGTGAACTAAATTTGACTGTAGTTTAGTTGCAGCTTCGAGATGAATTTTAAGGTGTACTAAAGTTTAATATCCTTCAGTGGGTTGCAAAATAATATAGGATTTGATATATGATTGATATAATAAAGGTCTATAAGTATTATATTAATTTTTTTTACGAAACATATAATTGTAAACTTATTAACTGTTATCTAATGATCTGTGACCTGAAAATAAGTAACTTTGAAATATTGTTGTAGATTATGTTTCTATAATATGACCATGAATGAAATGAGATTGTGAAATTGACTGGATCAACATCTTTTTACTCTCATGTCTGTTACCTCTTTTTAATATCTGAGAGAAAAATAAACAAATACTTTTAAATTAATTAATTTATAACAAATTCTCTTAAAATTTATTTAAATTTATTTATTTTTCTTATGTTCTTTATAAATGTTTATGAAATTCAAACATGTTATTAATTGAAATTAACTAAGTTGAGATAATTATTTATGATCCTTATAAGAGGGTAATAAAATAAGTAATAGTAGCTATTTACTTTGATGGCTATTCTAGTGCAGTAACACATTTTAACAGTTAATTTTTTTATGTAAGTTTTTAATATATTTTTAGAGGAGAGAGTAAGTTATAATTAAAGATTATTAATTCTAACTTTTATATTTTTTATTATATTTTTAACCCTACTTTTTCTCTTCAATACATTTAGAAAAATTATATAACTTCATAATTATTTTTCAATAAAAAATATATTAATTAGTTTTATTTCTTACTGTTAGAACTTGTCCATATTGGAATTTTGATGGATAATAATTTGAGTGGTTGTGTTGCCGTGAAATAAGTAAAGAAATAATGCTTTCAAAATTTTCTTTGTTTTTATTAAATCGAGTCATTCCAACAGAAAATTCATGTTTCGTTGGATATCTTTGATAAAAATCTAAAGTTTGTCTTTTTAGAAACAATGACTATCAAATGGTTCAAATATTATATTTAAACTACTAGATAATTTATTTTTTCTATACTAAAATATTTAACACTTTTCTCATCTCCAGTTGATAAATTCTAAATTGATTTATAAAGATAAATTTTATTCACACAAAATCAATTTATAATATTGTGCTTTTGTTGGAAAAAAAGTTATTAATTTGTTATTATAATACGATAGTATATTTTGTTAATAAAAAAAATAAATCATACATATTTATTCTTCAGTAACTAAGTAAAAATGAAAATAAAGAAAACGACAGGAAAAATAATGAGAAGAAAATACAAAATAAAGATATGAAAGTGAATTAAAAATTAGCCAGTTGTTTTCAATAAGATAAAGATTATTTTTTATACTTAACAAATTCTTAATATTATAATAATATATTTATTATTTTTATTTTAAAATTTATATATTGAATAATTTTCTTCTTCTCACATTTACAAAAACATCTTTATCTCATGTTACGTTTTAAAATATATAATATATATTTTTTTTAAATATAAAAATGATGTTAAATTTTGTTAAAATATTTATAACTTAATATGATTAATTTAAAAAGTTAATTTTTAAAAAATATGATATATTTTTATTTTTTTAATAATAATAAAAATGATATTGGATTCATATTTAAAACTTAATATGATTAATTTAAAAAATTTAATAAAAAACATTATTTTTAAATATTTAGTTTTGTGATAATTAATTTAATGTTAGTTAAAAAAAGTATAGATATTTTTTAATATTTATGAATTATTTTTTTTTATTTATTAAGAAAGTTTGTAAATATTTATCAAGAAAGAAAAAAATTAACAACTTATTCTTTGATAACAAGTGACTCAGTGACACATGAAAGAGAAAAAAATTATTTAATAAGTAAATTTTAAATTAAAAATAATAAGAACATTATTAATATATTAAGAATTTGTTAAATGGAGGATGTAATTTGTATGTGCAAGAAGTAGTTATCTAAAAATTAAAGTATACTATCTTGTTTAATTATTTATTATATAATTAACTTTCATTACTAATTTATCAATATTTATATTTATATTAAAATAAAATAAATATAATTAATAATATAATATAATATAATGAAAACAATAATAATATATTTAATCAATAAAAAATAATAATAATAAATAATAACTTTAATAATAAAAAATAAAATAAAAAATTATAATAATAATCAAAATAAATTTCTAAAATAATAATAATAATATTATTAATAATTATTATTTTATCAATCAAATTTATCACATATTCATTTAATAAACTTTTTCCTCATTTTTTACTTTTTTTTCTTTAATTTAAACCCATTTACTTTCTACTAACTTTCATCTTAAATCCATCTTTTTTTTCACTCCATTAAATACATCTTCAAATCCAAACAACACCTAACTATAATTAACTGTAAAATTATCTAAAGAAATGTTTGATTCTAATATTTTATACCAAGATCAGACGGTCACAAGTGATAATAAAATGGGAAAAGAAAAGTATAAACTTAATATTAATGCAGTTTAATGAAACAGCTAAAGAGACATAAAACTTATGACTAATTTGTTGGGCAACCATTAACCCTTACGCCTTTTGCTGTCGGGCAAGCTGCCAGTGGACAGTGTTCACTATCATTTCCCCACCAATTTGGACTCTTGATTTCCAAACCCAATGAGCAGAGTATGATGGACATAAAAGCAACCCCACTGTCAAGTGCCGCTGACAGAACATAGTTGTACCTCTGCCACCATTTCTTTCTGTATCGGAAGATAAAGAAGTTGAAAATTGTCCCAACCAGAATCCATGCATTGTAGTTTAATGGTGTTGCTAGTGTCATCATTCCAGTTGCTCCCAGGAGAACTGGGAGGTTGATCAGTGGAATCCATGACTGTTTTGGAAATGCTTTGTGCAACAGCCAAACAATTACGGGTCCTAAAGCACCTCCAAGGAAAAACCAATTCATTGCACTGTAGTTTCCTAGAGAACCAAAGATTCGTTTTGGCCCCACAAGGCCCCAAATAACTGATGCATCGAAAAATACACGGTCATCAGGGCATGTCCAGGGACTGCCTGCAGGAAGGACATCATCATGACATATGTTCTTGACGGAGTTCAGCAACCACCATGCTACCCCGATGTTGATGGTTCCAGCCAGCATTGTACCTATGAACTGTGCATGCATACATACATGTGTGAATAAATTGATTGCACAAACAGAAACTGCAGTATAAAAAGCAATATATTTTTCAGCATATATACAAGGTGAGCTGTTTTTGTGTGTGCGCTTAAGAACGTACCTGAACTAAGAACATTGATCTTGGAGGGATTTTCATGTAGTGCCCAAGTTTGAAATCACTGAGGAAAGAGACAGCCTGGGCCATGCTAATGTAACCATAGGTTTTGAAGCATACATTTGCAATTGGTCTTCCCGGATAAATGAGACCGAAGACATACTCAGTGATGACATTCAACCCTGGTGTCTGAACACACACCAAAAGATGGCAATAGTAAAAATTTAGATTACGTGGTTCCGTGTACAGCGTACATATTGTTTAAAACGACAGGAGAGCTTTCGAGCTAAAATTAACTACAAGATGCAAACGCTCTATCAGCATCTTATATTGTTCTTAAATTCTGAAGTAACCATTGAGAAAGCATTTTAGGCATTACTGTATCAAATTTTTTGACGAGACACAAAAAGATGAAGTTTCTAAGTTCATGTCAATTCAGACAGGACAAAATGAAATGTGTATATATTCATATCATCTTGTGTGTTAGATATAAAATATATATATCATGTATGTTCATCGAAAAGTTTTTAGCATAGTTAGTATTTGAAACAATATTAGAATTCCTACGACGCTTGTAGTTCGATCTATACCATCCTTGGACTTTCAAATCAAGTTAAATTTGTGCACAAATATGCATGTGCTATCATATAATTAACGGGGTGTAAAAGTTGCAGTCTCTAACCTGGTTTGTGGTGGCAGTGATGATGCCAATGGGAAGGGTAAATCCGAAAGCTAGGGCTCCTGCAAAGAGAAGTCCCCACCAGGGCATTTGAACCTGATCATTTACAAAGATGCATAGTGCGAGAGAAACCACAAGGGTCACAACCAGTAACAAATAAAACCACCAGGAAGGTATGTCTTTGTATCTTTTCATCAATCTTGTGTGAATATCTTCTTTCCCGTTGGAAGAAGAACGATAGCATTCTATAATCTCCCTGCATAGTCAACATATGATATTTTGTTTAATGATATAGCTGATAGTCTAAAATAATATAAATTTTTGTCGTAATGTTTCATGGCCCTATGTACTAAGACATGCATATGAACCTTAAGAAAATTGCAGAAAAAATAGTATTGTTCTATCCTGAGTTAACACAACTTTTCATGTTATCCAGTAAAGCATATAATTATTAAAACCCAGCTTATATGAGTACATTGTCTAATCTAGTGTTCTGAGAATATTTTCTCAAATGTAAGACATTTATTAAATTTGCACAACATGCAACTGTAAAGTGTACATTACATTCTACTCCATGCTTATTCCAGAATTTGAATAACATCAGTCTTCTTTACTATCATCTTAGTAAGTTAATATAGTAAGAAATTAAGCACGATGACAAAATAATTTGAGTGGCATTACCTTCCATAGAAGCAGAACACATGTGTGAGGGTGGATGCTATGGAGGCAAATCCAAAGCCATAAGTGAGGGCGAAAAACATGCTGAAATGAATTCTACCTTGCTTTTCATACTCTGCAACATTTAACTCAAAATGGTTTTGTACAATAGCAGATATGTTGTACTTCTGACCTTGGGCTGTAAATAGATGTGAGGAGAGAATGGGAAACCTATTGGCATTGTAGAGATTGAGGCCCCAGTATGCTATAGGAATAACAACATAGGCTATTAATGCGTGGCCCACAGAAACATTGACAATGGCAAAAAAAGGTGAGATAAGAGGGCTGTACGAGACTCATGTCACAGCAGCCCAATCAAATGTGAGGGCTCCAACTCCAAGGCCACTCATCCCTGACCCTATCTGCTGAGCTATAACTGACTTGGGGAATACCCAACACAGCCATGAAACGCTTGAGAGTGTTGTGAAGAAGAATCCAGGGATCGCGTACCATGATAAACTGAAGAGTAGTGCAAAATAGTAAAACTTTGTCCGTGAAACTCGATCCTCGTCTTTCTCATGCACTGCTCTGCATACAAACAAAATTTTATGTAATCCTTCAGAACATGCATGTGTGTCTCCTCGAGCTACTACCTTCGTGCTCCTATCTACCAACACAACTGGTAGAGCTAAAGATGCAAATAATTAATAACTAATTTGTATTTATTAGATTTAATTTTTGCTAACGTATAGCAATGAAAAATAAATATTCTACATTTCTTTTTTATAAAAGGTCAATAGGGATGGACTAAAAATAGAAAGTGCTGTGTATGAGTAAAAGAGTTTTGGCAATTGCTTCTTGTACCCCTACAATTGCTTCCTGCACCCCATACATCAGTTTTATGTTATAACACAATACCCTTGCTAGAAAACCATAACTTGGAGTTGCTGCCTTTGCGTTTTCCGGTGACGACGGCGGTGGCGGACAGCGGTGGCGGACGGTGGTGGTGGAAAAAAAGGTTCTTTGACAACGTTTTGAGATAAGTAGTTGTGTTTTTAGATGGTTTAATGGTTAATGTAGGGATGTAGAGAGGATGTTATGTGGTAGGAAGGATTTTTGTTCTGGAAATTGAAATCCGGAAGAAGGTTAGGAGGTAGGAAAATGAATTACGGAAAAGGATTTTCATAATAAGAAGTTGGCTTTGGGAAAAGTTTTTCCGGAAATGCTCTTCACACCCCTCTATTCTGGAAAAGTATTTCTGGAAATCTCTTCACACCCCTTTCTTTCGGAAAATATTTTCTGAAAAAACTCTTCACACCCCTCTTTTCTGAAAGCCAACTTTCTATTACAGAAATCATTTTTCGTGATTCATTTTCCCACCTCCTAACCCTCTTCTCGATTTCGTTTTCCAGAACGAAAATCTTTCTCACCACATAACATCCCCTCTACATACATCAACCATTGAACCATTCAAAAACATACCCACTTACCTCTGCCAAAGAACCTTCCCTTCTACCACCAACGTCCGCTACCGCCGCGGTCACCGAAAATTGCAAAGACAGCAACTCGAAGTTATGATTTTCTGACAAAGGTATTTATGATATAACTTAATAATGATGGGGTGCTGGAAGCAATTGTGGGGGTACAGGAAGCAATTTCCAAGAAGTTTTCATTTAATTGACCAACCGCAAAAGTGAAACTTGGACAAGGGTGTTGGGCCACCACATATGGGCTGGTTCCACCACGTATTTTCTCATAAGCCCGGCCCATCCATATCCTAGCATCTGCAAATACCACGATCCAATCGTGAATTCGAAAAGATAAATATAAATATTTGTTTGTATATAATTATTTTATTATAAAAAAATATACAGTAATAAATAGGTATTTGAATTTTACAAATTTATATCTCCGATGTGTGTGTGATTACTAAAAATTATTTATAGTTTTAGACATAATAAATCGTTTAATAGTTTTTACAATACTTATTATAAGCTATTTATTCCTTAATTATTAATTATTTTAAATTATTGAAGAAGAGAATTTTAAAAAATTTTATTTATTAAAAAAACATAAATTTATTATCATGGATAATTTTATATTCATAATGTATTAAAGTTATTATTATTATTTTAATATCAACTTTTATATAACCTATTTTTCATTTTTTTCAAAATATTTTTTTTATCAATTTTTTATATCATCATTCTATATACGAAAATGACTTAAAATTATAAAAATTTCATTTGTAGTTTTTTAATCTATTTTTCATTTTTTCTCCAAAATTTTCTGCAGATTTTACTATATATTTTTCAAATAATTATTTTTTTGTGTTTTTTTTATCATTTTGATTGTTTTATACAAAGAAATATAACCTTTTTTCTTTGCAAAAAGAATCTACAGAAAAATTTTAAATTTTTGTATCCAATAAACAAGAGTATAAAATTATAAAAGATAAATATATATTAATAAAGTAAAAACTTAATATTTGATAATATAATAAAAAATTAAAACCACGCATAAAATAATACTATCAAAATGGTTACTCATTATATATATATATATATATATATATATATATATATATATATATATATATATATATATATATATATATGCACTGCCATCTAATACATTTTGAGCTATAACTCAAATTACCACCATGAATTTATTAATTTATATAATAACGCATTAAAAAACACATCAATGAAATTATAAAATATCAAACTATATACACAAAATATGGGAAAAAAAAACTACAAACTTTCGACGGATTACTACTACCTAGGTTAGGTAAATTTTTCACAAGGAAAAAGAATAAAAAAAATTATAAACCACAATTTTATTTATGTAGCTAGTTAAATTATGTTGATAAAAAAAAAGTTAATAGATTTAGAATAATTATCGTAAAGATTTGTGTGTATTAGGATATTTTCATGGTAATTGTTATACTCAGGGTTATAAAGTTCAAAACTTTAATCTTGTATGATATAAAATTTCACACTTTAATTAATTAACATTTGCCTAATTAATTGTTGATGTTTTCAAGACAAATTTTTTTTTTTTTTTACTTTTATAATCTAAGTTCTCATTTAACAACCATATTTTAAAATTTTTGGCAACATCCTTTGATAAAAAGGTTTTATAAAACATAGATCGTAAATTTATGATCTTATATATAACCTACGTTATAAAAGAAAAATATGTTATTCAAGATAAGTTTTGGAATAAAAAAACAAAATGAAATCTTAAAATTGATATTAGAAGAAGTATTAAAAATATTAAATTAAGATGTTATATAATAAGTTTTGAAAGCGAAAGAAGGAGTTAGCATACAAGGAACTTAATATAATTAAAAGAGTTTAATAGTTTTTGGAAAAACTTGTTTATAAATATCAGTAAAAAAAATAACAGAGGGTGTGATGAGAGGAAGAAGATCGAATAATTATTCATATATAATAGTTGTCTATTTTAATTTTATTTGTTAAAATATTATATAATCATTATTTTTATTTGTTTTAGAATGTAAATATGAATATATATGATTAGAACAGCTGATATAATAAGTGGATTAGATTATTATTAATTAGTAATAATTAGAACAGTCTGTAGAATTAGCTCGTATATTATAATCATATTAAATTCAAAATTCAAAATTTATTATATCTTTTAAATGGTATCAAAGTCGGTTTTAGTTCTCATTATTAGAAACTAGTAAATAAGAAGAATTACCACTAATAAAAAAAGTTTAAATATTATGCATAGAAGAAAGAATATATACGAACTCTTCCCAAAATTTTAAATTACTTACTTTTTGACACGAAGGAAAAAAGTGGGAGCTAGAAAGTGAAATTGACGAGAAAAGAACCTGGGTTGTAAGGATGAGAAGCCAGGAAGTAGTAAAGGAGATTTTGCGTCTGTAGAACACTTTTATAACGTTGACCACCCTCATGACGTAGGGTGACCCGGATCCGAATGCGCTGCCAGCGTTGGCGAACATGGCAATGAGGACGTGCTCCTTCATGTTAAACGGACCCGGGTTGAAGGAGAAGGACTTGGACCCGAACCCTGGTAGTGTGAACTTGGTGGTGGGTAGAACCGCCGCCATGAAGTGGCCAAGAGGGAAGGTAATGACCAGATTTGCAATCTGATCCAAGCCAAAATAATTGGAGCGGTAGGATGCGATCTGGTTGAGGAGGGAGAGGAGGGAGCAGGAGAGAAGACCCAGGAACCACGTCCGGAAGGTCCATATGGGTTGGGTCGGGTCATCGGTGTTGGACACAGTGAGCCTAACTTCCTCAATGGGTGACACGTCATCATCTTCATCCACTTCACCAGAATACACACCACTAGCTTTCCTTTTTCTTCTTAAGACGCGACTTCTCTTCAAAATGAGAACAAAGTGCCCATCATTTTGTCTGCATGCATGGAAAATCACTTGGTTTTCATCAAACAAACTTTAAATCAAATAGTTAAAATATTTTTCATGTCTTCTGTACTTCATTCGCCATAGCTTTGGTTGCTAAAAAATGTCAGGTTAAAGACGGTTTAGACTAAGACTTGCGATAATTTAGTTTGGATTTAGATAAAAAAAATACTTGTATTTAATAAATTAAAATGAAACACTTGACTCAAAAGTGAATGAAAGTCATATATTAATTAGAAATCGAAAAATTTAAGTAATATCTAAAAGAAAGTTTAAAAATATATAAAAAATAATATATAAAAAATTCATAAGTCGTTATTTAAGATTTTAGTTCGAAAGTAGTATTAACTTTTCTTTTTAGATTAACTCATCTCTTATTAAGAATGAATCTCGTTATGTTTTTCTTAGATTTTTTCCTAGTTACTTACATAAATGTTTTTCAGTAATTTTTTAAGGGCATTGACTCAATTTGAAATTATTATTATTATTATTTAATAGTTTTTTATTATAATAATATTTTTTAAATTTCATTCTATCATTTTGAACGTTTTTAATTTAAGTTATTTTTAAATAAAAAGTATATGACATGAACATTAAATGAAAGGATCATCATTTAAGAAAAGAGATTATATTAATTTATTTTAAAAATGTTAAATTAAATTAAAAACACTAAAAGTAGTTAGATAAAAATAAATAAAATAATCATATTAATAGTGGGGTAAAAAACTATTAACAAAGTGTCATATAATTGAAAGTACCATTGACTTCATTTTTAAAAGAAATGGAAACGTAAAAAAGAAGACGAGACATTTTCATATCTTATAATGGAACAAAATATCATATTTAATAAAACGCGTTTAGGAAATTTATTTATGATGTTGAGTGGTGAAGTCTTGGTCATTTGTCTTTTTGTACTGTCCAGTCTATATCCATTGAGAAAATAAGGATCTTTCTTCCCATTCATGTTTCTTTTTCTGCAGAAGAACAAATAAAGCAAATAAAGCAAATAAAATAATAGAATGAGAAAAATCTATTATATTATTACGTAGAGAAAAAGGAGAATAAGGTTACAATAAAAAATATATCTTATATATCACTCACTACAAGGATTAACTGTCGGTGTTTTATATTACGAAGTAATTTTTAGTTCAAAAATATGTATCGAATTGCGTTGATTATTAAAAAAAGTTTCAACACTAAAAAGTAATCATACTACTCGATCATGATCAAGTTTAATAAAATAAATATATACATGATGTTTATGAAAAAATAATATAATTTCTACTGAGTAATATGTACATTTACTGCCATGTGAGGATAATGGAGCTTACATTTTGGATAACGTAATGCATTTTAAGTTTTGTACATGAAAAAAAAATTGAGTAGAGATTAATAAAGATTGACAAATTCGATTTTTAGCTAGAATTAATTATTAATAAACCGAATACACACTAATATGATTTTCTAAATTATAATATATAAAGAGTGGTGTTATTTTAACACCACTACTTACATTCCACAACCATATATTATTATTTATTAATACATAATATTTCATTAATAAAAAACAATATTAAATGAAATTTTTTCTCTATAGCGTGAAATTACCATTTTTCATATATAAATTCTATAATACAATAGAGTATATATCTTAGTATGTCTACTTTTTCATGTTATTTAGATTTAAAGTTACTAAAAAAGAAAAAAATATTTAAAAATTATTTTTATTTACCAAATAAAATGGTTATTAATTATAATTAAAATAATCATCAAATTAGATTTTGATGCTAGATGATTATAAAATAAAAATAATGACTGAATTTATGACCAATTAAATTAAAATAATTAATATCTAACATTAGTTACAAGTTTTTAGTTAATTATACCATTTGATTATAAATGAATCCCTAAAATACGAAAATCTAATTGTATAAATGATTAAAACTTTTGTATTTAATACCAATTATTTTGACTTAATTGGTTACTTAATTCAATCATTATTTTAATTTTGTAATTAGTTAGTAACTAAAACCTAATTTAATAATTATTTTGATCACAATTAACAATTATTTTATTTAATAATTAAAAATTATTTCTAAATAATTATTTTGTCATAATGTGTAAATACTCTATTGAGAACAAAAATTGGTCCTAGCGTAAGAAAGCACTTCAATAAGTGGACAAGTTCTTCCTCCAAGTTCTTCCTCCACCCTCATACCCTTTTTCTATACCCCATTCAAAATTTTAATTTCACAACTCTCCTTGTTAAAATTACCCAAATATCTTTCTTGCTTAATAAAAACCCAAATATCTTTCTTGTTTAATAAAAAAAAGGTATTTGAGTAATACTAGCTATGTATTTGAAAATATAGGTATTTTATGCATTACATATTGCATGTGATATAAATGTTTTTCATTCGCGGTATTGTATCACTACTTTGCTGGGCAACCTTCAACGATTACGCCTTTTGCAGTTGGGCAAGCTGCGAGTGGACAATGTTCACCGTCATTTCCCCACCAATTTAGACTCTTGTTTTCCAAACCCAATGAGAAGTATAGTAAGACAGTCATAAAAGCAACCCCACTGTCAAGTGCCGCTGACAGAACATAGTTGTATCTCTGCCACCATTTCTTTCTGTAACGGAAGATAAAGAAGTTGAAAATTGTGCCAACCAGAATCCAGGCATTGTAGTTTAATGGTGTTGCTGGTGGCATCATTCCAGTTGCACCCAGGAGAACCGGGAGGTTGATCAGTGGAATCCATGACTGTTTTGGAAATGCTTTGTGCAATAGCCAAACAATTACGGGTCCTAAAGCGCCTCCAAGGAAAAACCAATTCATTGCACTGTAGTTTCCTAGAGAACCAAAGATTCGTTTTGGCCCCACAAGGCCCCAAATAACTGATGCATCGAAAAATACACGGTCACCAGGGCATGTCCAGGGACTGTCTGCAGGAAGGACATCATCATGACATATGTTCTTGACGGAGTTCAGCAACCACCATGCTACCCCGATGTTGATGGTTCCAGCCAGCATTGTACCTATGAACTGTGTGCATGCATACATGCGTGAATAAATTGATTGCACACATAGAAACTACAGAATAAAATGCAATATCTTTGTCAGCATATATACAAGGGTGAGCTGTTGTTGTAACGTATACCTGAACTAAGAACATTGATCTTGGAGGTATTTTCATGTAGTGCCCAAGTTTGAAATCACTGAGGAAAGAGACAGCCTGGGCCATGCTAATGTAACCATAGGTTTTGAAGCATACATTTGCAATTGGTCTTCCCGGGTAAATGAGACCAAAGACATACTCAGTGATGATATTCAACCCTGGTGTCTGAACACACACCAAAAGAAGGCAATAGTAAAAATTAGATTACCTGGAATTCTAATATTGTTTAAAACGAAAGGAGAGCTTTCGAGCTAAAATTAAGTACAAGATGCAAACGCTCTATCAACATCTTATCTTAATTACATTGTTCTTAAATTCCGAAGAAACCATTGAGAAAGCATTTTAGGCATTACTGTATCTAGGTTTTTGACGAGACACGTGAAAGATGAAGTTTCTAAGTCCATGTCAATTCAGACAGGACAAATTGAAATGTGTATATATTCATATCATTTTGCGGGTAAATGTTAGAAATAAAATATATCATCTATGCTCATCGAAAAGCTCAAGCTTTTCGCATAGTTAGTATTTGAAACAATATTAGAATTCCTATGACGAATTGGCTTGTAGTTCGATCCATCTATACCATCCGTGGTCTTTCAAATCAAGTCAAATTTCGGCACAAATATGAATGTGCTATCATATAACGGGGTGCAAAAGTTGCAGTCTCTGACCTGGTTTGTGGTGGCAGTTATGATGCTAATGGGGAGGGTAAATCCGAAAGCTAGGGCTCCTGCAAAGAGAAGTCCCCACCAAGGCATTTGAACCTGGTCATTTAGAAAGATGCATAGTGCGAGAGAAACCACAAGGGTCACAACCAGCAACAAATAAAACCACCAGGAAGGTATGTCTTTGTATCTTTTCATCAATTTTGTGTGAATATCTTCTTTCCCGTTGGAAGAAGCACGATAGCGCTCCATAATCTCCCTGCGTATTGGTTATACATCAACATATGATATTTTGTTTAATGATATAGCTTTTAGTCTAAAATAGTCTACATTTTTGTCGTAATGTTTCATGGCCTTACATGCTAAGACATTGCTTATGAACCATAAGAAAATTGCGGAAAAAATGTATTGTTCTATCGTGAGTTAAAACAACTTTTCATGTTATCCTGTAAAGCATCTAATTTATTAAGCCCCAGCTTATATGCTTACATTGTATAATCTAGTGTTCTGAGAATATTTTCTCAAATGTAAGACACTTATTGGTTTGCACAACATGCAAGTGTAAGGTGTACATTACATTACATTCTACTCCATGCTTATTCCAGAATTTGAATAACATCAGTCTTCTTTACTACCATCTTACTAAGTTAATATAGTGAGAAATTAAGCATGACGACAAAATAATTTGAGTGACATTACCTTCCATAGAAGCAGAACACATGTGTGATGGTGGAAGCTATGGTTGCAAATCCAAAGCCATAAGTGAGGGCAAAAAACACACTGAGATGAATTCTACCTTGCTTTTCATACTCTGCAACATTTAACTCAAAATGATTGTCTACAATAGCTGGTATGTTATACTTTTGACCTTGGGCTGTAAATAAGTGTGAGGAGAAAATGGGAAACCTATTGGCATTGTACACATTGAGGCCCCAGTAAGCTATAGGAATAACAACATATACTATTAATGCGTAGCCTACAAAGACATTGACAATGGCAAAGAAGGGTGAGATAAGAGGGCTGAATAAGAATGATGCCACAGCAGCCCAATCAAGTGTGAAGGCTCCAACTCCAAGGCCCCTCATCCCTGACCCAATCTGCTGAGCTGTAACTGACTTGGAGAATATCCAACACACCCATGAGATGTTTGTGAGCGTTGTGAACAAGTATCCGGGGACCACGTACCACAAAAAACTGCACAATAGTGCAATAAAGAAAAACTTTGCCCGTGAAAGTCCTTTGTCATCTTTCTCATGCAATGCTCTGGATACAAACAATTCATTTATGTAAGTATAGTGGTTCATAAGTACATCAATACAGAGTCTGCATACTATGTGATTGCATGTGAACTTTTATTGCTTCGCACATGTTTCCCTTGTTACATACTTAATTTGTCGGTATTCATTTTACGGTTGTTACCTCACAACAGTACTACACAGCTCATAAAGCTACAGATGTCCGAGTCTGACATCCTACTTCCTATAAGGTGTAGAAATTAACGTTATGGTTGAAGACTAGGTGGTTCTAGCGAAACATCATTTGACACGTATAGAAGAGTTAACAAGTTTTGATTGCATGGTATTAGCAATTGGTCAAAACCAAATCGTTCGTATCATAGAATAATTTTTCCCATATATGGGTTGTCATTGTCAGTATATCAGAATCCAAGTCAAGCAAAATAATAACGATAACAAATCTTGCATCGGTATCCATATCAGAATCCAAGCCAAGTAAACTAAAGATGATAAAAAAGTATTGTAAAATTAGTGGGTCAATTATAGCTTACTTTTCAAAAAGATAAATTCAAAATTGATTACGAAATTAGCATCAGAGGTCACGTGCTGCTGCTTCTGAGTGTCGACCTTAGCCATTTTCTCCATGCCCATTCATAGTTCGTAAGTCGTTTCCACATAGCTGTTCATGCTTAATTGTGAGGTCAACTCAAAGGACCACATGTTTAAGCAATCGAAAAGGTGAGATTAAATGCTTGATATTAACGTTGTTGGAGTCAACTGTGAGTTGGTCCTAAAGTCAATTATGCTATAGTTAGAGTAGAATCTTAGAACCCAGCTGGGCCAGCTCAATGTCTTTATTTGAACAAAAAATACAAAGTCTTCTTTATGTCTTTCCCTTACTTTACGCCTACTAGGAAAATTAACGAAGATTTGGCTAAACTATTTTTATACACAAATAATGAACCCCCCACCCTCTTGTACTTTATCCTCATTCAAATAGCACTTTTTTTGAGTGCACTTGATCTAAATTCAAGTCAGATTCATGTATGGGGTAACCTTCCATTAGATTAATAATTACTATACCTACAAAAGAAGTAATCGTCAATTCAAATAAGAGAAAACAGACTGTCATTTTACATCCTCATCTCATCACAAACCAATGTATTGTTAATTTTAATAATAATTACCTTAATAGTTGTATAAATGGTAATTGCACAAAAAATTACATTGACAGCATATATTAATTAAACTCTTAAAATAATTAAGAAAACTTGAAATCTCTTTTGATTCAAACAATTGTTGATTTGACCTAAAAAGTATATAGGAGACGTATTATGAGATGAGACAGAAATATAATTATATGAAAAGAAGAATGCTTGTAAAAAATTATCAAAAGTTTAAGATAAAAAACGCAATAAGGAAAGATTTGACATACCGGAAAAGTGAAACTTGGACGAGGGTGCTGGGCCACCACATATGGGCCGGTTCCACCACGTATTTCCTCAGTAAGCCGGCCCATCCATATCCTAGCACCTGCAGACACGCCGTCAGTTAAAGGCCCGTCATTTTTATTTTCTCAACAATTTTCACAATTTTAGTCATTAAAAATTAATCAAACTAAGTGTTCAATGAGTTTTACTAGTTGTACAGCACTTCAGTAATTAGAATAAATTATAACAAAACTCCAAATTAAAAAATTATCCACCTTACCTTACACAACATCATAATTATAAAAATATAATTACTTTCTTTTTTTAAAAAGTAAAATATTTATTCTCCTGCATGCAGAAACTCTGGAAAATCGTTGTTATATTAATTTGAACGAATATAAATTGCACCACTGATTAAAAAAAAGTAGAACTAAAAAAAAACTAAAACAGAGAAGATTATATGAAAATTTTAACTCGATATTTTAAGTGTAATTTTGTCTACAGAATAATACTTTATTTATTTATTTACAAAATCTAAACTCTGAGTTCAAATGGTTCAACTGGAGAGGAAAAAATAATATATGCTAAAATTTAAAAAAGATAAACAAAAGGTTTGAGTAAAATAATAACAGGAAAATGGCAAATTATTAGAGGATCATGAAAAGGACCGGTGGGAGGAGAGGAATCTTAAATAATTAATATATAATAGGAGAATAGTTTAAGGATAATTAAAGTAATTAAAAGTAATTAGTGGGTGAGCGAAGTGGTGGTTGGCACTAACCTGTGTAGTAATGATGAGAAGCCAAGAAGCAAAAAAGGAGATGCTGCGTCCGTAAAAGGCTTTGATAATGTTAACGATACCAACGGCGTAGGGCGACCCGGATCCGAAAGCGCTTCCGGCGTTGGCAAATATGGTAATGAGGACGTGCTCCTTTATGTTAAAGGGACCCGGGTTGAGGGAGAAGGACTTGGACCCGAACCCGGGAAAAGTGAACTTGGTTTCGGGTAGAACCGCAGCCATGAAATGGCCAATAGGGAGCGTGGCGACTTGAATGGTGATTTGAGTAATGATGAGAGGCTCCGTGCGGTAGGCGAAGAACTGGTTGAGGAAGGAGAGGAGGGAGCAGGAGAGGAGACCCAGGAACCACATCCGGAAGGTCCATACGGGTCGGGTCGGGTCGTCAGTGTTGGTGACCGTGAGACGAACCTCTTCTATTGGAGAAACGTCGTCGTCTTCTTCGTTTTCCACTTGGGATGTGACCGGCTTCTCTGGGTCAGAAACGGAGGTCATGGTTAGAGAGAGTGGGTTTTCGATGGATGTCTAAAACCTTTTAGTGTCTTTTCTTACGTTGGATTTGGAATATATATAAAATGAAAAGGATTTGGATGTGTTGGTCCCTCTTTTTCCAATCACCACTGTGCTCTATAGCGGTAAATGGTTTCAGACTTTGGATCAGATCACATTCTTTACTCCATTGCTCATTCTACACACTTTTTCCACAAGACTAATAAATTATAATATTTTTTAAAAATGTGTTAAAAATAATATATGTCAGCGCATAATTCAAAATAATTATATAATTTTATAGTTTTTTAATAATGTTCGAGATTGAAGAATTGTTAATTCTTAAAATCTCGTATGATGAAATGTCTCTTATCAATGGTACATCGAGAAGGAGATATTTTTGTCAAAACCGTCGTATTAACTAACGGTTTTTCTGCAAAGGTTGTAATCCAAACAGAGTCTAAAAAATACAATGTAGAATGGTGGCAAGTGGCTTATGGAGTTACGCGGTCGGCACATGTAAACGCATGATTCCTTCACACTGTTTCTCCAAAAGTTTCTTTCCAGAGAAGTTGCCTTTTGAGAACAATACATTATCGTCACGGGTTTTTTTGTATTTCTAAAGTTGATTCAAGTTGAAATTTACTAGTGTTAAATGAATTTTTATATTCCTAAAATTGTTCCAAGTTGCCATTGTTAATACTAACTTTTTTTCAGTGTTTTGGTAATTGATATTTAATAAATTTGTAAATTTAGTTATGATATTAAGCTCTTGAATTATGAGCATGGACATGTACATCATAAGATATTTATGATATGATAAGATGTAATATTATCAAAATTAAATATATTTGACATTATTAATTCAAAAATGTTAAAGATAATATCGTAAATAAATTTATATATTTTTAAATTTTTGAATTTAAAAATATTAAAAAAAATATAGAGACACCAATTTAGACTTCAGATGTGTATGAGAACACTTCATGTCAGTGCCACTTGATTGGTGTACAACTACTGTCAAAGGATGATAATCCAACTATGAATATAAGTTTGGTGCGGTATTTAATTATTCTACCTTCAAAATCAACTGTTTCTATCACTAATTAGACTAAAGAAAACATGTACAAATGCTACGGAAACTGATTGAGAAAAAAAAATATTTTTTTATAGATGATTTTTTTTTAAGTTGTTTATTCATTTCATATGATTTCTAATTAAACAATTAATTTTTTAGTCAATAATTTTAAGACACTGAATAATAAGACCATAAAATATGGATATTGGGTTGAAAAATACAGATAAAAAATCATCTTATTAAAAAAAAATATATATTCAAACTTCATAATTGTTAAAACTTCATATAGATTTCATGCATTGTATTTTTCAGTTAGATACAAAGGGAGAAAAAAAAATAAGGAAATTATATATATTTTCAGGTTCAGAAAAATAAAAAACCACACGATTATATCTTTTCAAGTGCTACATGAAAGTAGTTTGAAATTCTTATTTACTTTGTGTAGTAAAATTACGGTATAATGAAATTGTGATATCAAAGAAGGTGCACCAAACACAAGTCACAAAAGGATTCCATTCCATGCAAATCCCATTATTTGAAACGAAGATACAATGCAAACAGGTATCACAACTTTTTTTATATCTCTTCGAAAATATAACCCTCACGAAATTCGAAAATTCAAAATAACAAGTTTAGTATGCAACTGTTATTACACAAAAGATATTTTTTTATCTGAATAATGAGTATAAATTATATAAAACATTGTATTAACATTGAAAATATTTCGCCAAGCACTTGGATTCTCCCAAACTAACTTTGACTGTATATATACGACATTGGTCATGTTTTTTCTTTATTTGATAAGTGATTAATATTGAATGCTCTTATTGACTGTATATACAACATTAGTATTTAAATTTTAAGGGCCTGTCTATTTGATTATTTAAAATGTTTTTTTATCAGCAATAATTTGTATTTTTCAATATGATTAAATTAGACTTTGACAAATTTGAAAGTGATTTTAATACTGTTCTGGTAATTTCTATAAGAAACAATGACATGGTGACAGAATCATTGCTGAAGATATTCAAGCAACGTCGTGCTTTGTGGTTTGATTTTGACGGCTGAGTTTTGATTGATATCATTTTCAATCATCGAGTTTTTTAAGTGAAATCTTATTTTATTGCGTGTAAGAAAATTTATTTATGTGATTGATATCATTTTCAATCATCGAGTCTTTTAAGTGAAATCTTATTTTATTGCGTGTAAGAAAATTTATTTATGATGCTGACCCGCGAATGTCTATCCATTGAGAAAAAATAAAATAAAATAAAATGAGGATTGTTCACATTTTGAAGATGGTTTTTCATTGCATTATAATCAACGCACTCAACTCAACTATAAGATCCAATTAGGATTGGATTTTTTTTCCATGAAAACTACTTTCAAATAATTTATTGTGTTTGTTTAATTATTTTAAATTAACGTTTCAATAACGTTAAAAAATATTTCAAAAATATAAAGATTGCATAATAGTAAAAACTATTAAAAGAATAAAAAAAATAAAAAATTACATATTACACATTGAACAAAATTTAAACAACTTCCTTGATAACTTTTTTAGTCCAAATTTGAATTTCTCTTAAAAAATAATTATTAATACAAGTAAAATGATATTAAAGAGACAAAGAAAAAACATATAAATTAATAATATTTTAGTTACTATAAATAAATAAGAAAAAGTACACCAAAAAAATATTAAAGTAAAACAGTTAATAAAGAATGAACATGCAAGTATAAATAAACACAACTAATTCTTGATCACATCACTAAACTCGCTCATAAATTCATTATTATTAGTATAGTCAAATTTTAAAAGTCAACAGAAGATTCAATAATATTTCATTTATTGTTTCTTGTCTATTTTGTCACAAATCTTTATTTTCTTTATAAATTTTAATTGTATTCTTATGATGGACAGTGATTTGTTAGTTATATATTATTGTTGGTACGAATTTTAAATATTTATTACAATAGTTAATAAAAATATGTTAATTTTTTACCGGATGTTTATTAGTATTTACATATTAAGTGCATAAATTTGTTCTTTTAATAGTTTCTCATACAAAAATACAATTATTGAGTTAAGATACGAGAAAGAAAAATAATATTAAAAAATATCATATATATTTATTGTATGAGTAAATAATATACTTTACTTTCATCAGATAAATACTTCTTGTACCTCTATATTTTCTCCTTAGATTCAGTAAAATGATCATTATATTCTTATATTCTTGATAAAAGAAAAGATAAATCCTATATTTTTTTAGATTTTTATAATTTAAACTGTATTATTTAAAATTAAAAAATATATCTTGAATTGTATAATTCAAAATATAAAAATAATTTAGTTTAGATTGTACAATTTAAAATAAATAAAAATATATTTTAAATTTTACTTATACAAATCAAAATTTGAAAAAATATATTATAAATTGTATAATTCAAAATAAACAAGTTTCTATTATAAATTATATAATTTAAAATAAAAAATAATGTTTCAAAATATATAATCTAAAATATAACAATTATATTTTAGGTATTTTAAAAATATGGGGTGCGGAAAGAACTCGTTGAGTTGCAGGAAAAATGCGTCCTGGGAACTGTACCCTGGCCCATAAAAAGACTATTACAAAGTTCAAGCCCAAAATGTCTCAACACTCTTTTCACTATTAGCCCAATTAATGGTTGGGGGAAAAAACTTTCTACACCCCATCACTTATGACCTGTACTCTATTGTTTTTAAAAGATCTCAAAAATACCTTTTAAACAAAAGTAAGTTTCGGATAATATTTTTCAAAAATATATTTTTATTTTATTTTTAAATATAAATTTTATATTTAACAAAATATTTTTCAAAATATATTTCTGAAGATTGTTTTTTAAAACATAAAAGTGTTTTTCAAATAGGTTTTTCGAAATATATATTTGAAAAGTGTTTTTCAGAACATAAATTTATATTTCAAAAAATATTTTAAAAAAAAAAATTAAAAAGTACTTTTCAAAAGCTAATAATAAAGATATTTTTCGTGTCTTTGTGGGTGGAGTCAAAATCGATGGGGTGGGGGAAGGTTTTGCCATGGTTGACGCTTGCATTAACCTACAAATCCGGCATTTGGGCAACAATAGTGTTTCCAATTTTTGAATTTATCAATTTTATTATCTGTATTGTTTTACAAATTATAAGGAAAATTACATGAACAAATTAAATTAAATTAAATTAATTCTTGAGTGTTTAGTAAATAATATTTTATAATTTTGAAAATCTTATATGATATCTAGGTAGCTTTTAAAAATTGGAATGTTATATTCAGTTTGAATTTCTTTCACCGACTAAACATATTTTAATAACAATTAAAAGTACTACATTTGCAAACTTAAATTTTAATTAAACTATGATTTATAAGTATTTAAATTTAACAAATTACAATAATTTAAAATGATTTTGAAATAAATTCATATTTACTTTATTTAAATTAAAAATCGTGTGTAGATATTAAGCTGTAAAAATTGAGAGAAATGTTAGTGAAAATCTGTTTATCACATTTGTTCTGCCGCACCTATTCATTATTGTTTTTAAAATATTAGAAGGTACAAAATTATGAGTGGAGTTTATTGAATAAGACATGGAATTTATAACTTTTCAAAACAAATTTCAGTAGATAAAAAAATTATATTAAAGAATACATGGCTAACAGTTCTTTAAAATTAATTAGGTGTGATATTACAAAACAAAAAGTAGTTCTAATTATGTGTATGTTTGTATGGTTTTAAATATCAATGGTAATCAAATCTTAAAAACTAATTTAAATATTTCCCATCTAAAAAGAAAAATATATATTCAACATTTAGATAAAATTTTGTCAGTTTCGTTTAATTTATTTTTAAGTTGCATAAATTAAAAGGGAATTATTAATAAAAAAAACAAGGACATTAAATATACACACTATGTTTTGTTCTAAACGTATCAATGATATTCTTTAGATAAAAAAAAATATAGTCTACTTTATTTGTGAATTTTTTTTCTTAATATGCTTGCTTTTTATTAATTAATACATTGCCCGTAATTAAAACTACTTACATTTTATTTATAATAGAATTTCAAAATTCATGTTATGATTATTTATATTGAAATATGATGAAAAACATTAATCTGTTATAAAAGGATGACCCCAGAGAAATGTATGATTCCCACAAAATTTATCGATATATAATAAAACGTTTGTAAATTTTTTTAAAAATACACTGTTCACGTTTATTAGACAAGTTATCCTTAACTATAAAATTATATATTTTTTTTATTGACGTAACAGATGACCACCAGTATATATTACCAGCCAGCAAATATAAACTAAAAAATATATTCCAAAAGTTATCACTGATATTGATATGTTTTTAATTTTTTGTATTATTTAGGCAAATATTTGTTCCTTTTTTATATTTTCGAAATATGTTTCACAAATTATAGCTTTAAAAAAGTAAATAAATATATGCTTTTTGGAACATATTTTACTATATTTATAATAAATTATTATAATTATATTTTATTTTCAAAGGATTTTAGGATATACAGGTACATATGAAAAATAAAAGTTATAGATTTTTTCTATTGCAACAAAGGTTTTAAAAAATATATCATAGTATTAAATTTAACAAATATATTATATGACTGATATGCTATAAGCAAATTAACTTTACAATAAAATGATATTGTATAATTATATATATACGTGTGTGTGTGTAACAGAAAATTAAATTAATAAAATAATATAAATTACTTTTAATCTCTATAATTTTTCAAAATTATTTGATCTATTATTATATTATCTAATTGTTATAGAAAAAATATTACATGTCTATCCGTTGTAATCGTGCCAATCACTACTTAACCTAAAATAATAATAACAACATTTTAATAATAAGTATCCTTGAGTTTGAGTTTGAGTTACATACGTGACAATAACTTATTAACGCAATATATTAACATCAAAATTAATAAAGCGTTAACATATGCAATTATACACTAATTATGAACAATATTTTTAATTTAAAAAAATGAATAATTGATTTTTTATAGAAATCAAAATTACATAATTTGAGAAATTACAACAGCTAAAAGTAGATTTAAATCTTAATAAAAACAGAATAAAGAGATAAATTTGTAGTTATTAATATACTCAACAATTAGCATATTAATATAAGAAATTCCAGTTTATCTCAGTGAATGGAATCATATATTAGTAAAATACTTGTTTATTAAAAAGAATAAAAAATGTATGTTGAAGTCGAAAAATAAAAGTGATTGTAAATAGGAGATGACACAAGGACCTGTGTCTCTAGGCGAATTTGGAATGGTTAATGTTTAATATTATACTATAATAAGGTATAAACTATATAATACCAATTTTGCGTATGCACAAATTTTCAATCTTAAAAAGAATGCGAATCTGGTAGTTCATAACTGCTACGACAGATAAGATTTTGAATTTTTATAGTAAAGGGAAGTTTCCGAGAAACTCAACTATTCTACATTACAATTCATATTCTGGTACTTAGTTTATCGTCCTCAAATCCCCTCTGTCATTACCAACAAGAAGGGACGAATAATCCTCTTACCCTTTTGAACTTGTCAATATCAGTCGCTTTCGCTTAAGCCAGTTTCAACGTTTGATGTTTTTGGGAATCAATTCGTTAGTCTCAGAGCTAGGCATTCAACGAGGTAATGCATTTGTTCTTGAGTGTTTTTTCTTCTTTTAATTTGGTTGTGTGACTTTGCTGAGTTGAGTAGAATCTGAAAGACTGCAAATTTGGTTCAGGGTTTGGTTCGTAATGCTTGGTGGGTTTTGTTGGAAGATTGCTGGAAACCTACCTGGGGGTTGTTGGATGTTTTGGTACAATTGTAGGTGTGCCTTAATTTCAACCAATTTGGATTTGGATCAATTAATTGGATTGCGTTGGATTTGTTGACTTTGGTTTTGAGATTGCGAATAATATCCCATTCATTGTTTGTAGGTTGTTCTAAAGGACGTGAGATTTGAGGTGTCAGGTTTATGAGATAGGAAAATTTAGTGTCTAAGTTGAGGGGTTTTGGATCAAGTTGTTTAGTACCTATCATTTTTTGTTCATTAGTTGGGGGGGTATTCGGGGTAGCTGCAGAAAGTTTATGGAACTAGCTCAGCATAGAGTTGTGCAGAATGGGGTGGCTGAGGAGATGGATGGTGAAACTTCTGCACGGCTTCCCCTCAGGGATCGCCGTGTGTACCCTAGTAATCCTGCAGGATTGGTGAGGAAGAGAGCTTACATATTTGACGGCACAGGGAACTTTTTTCACAAGGATTGGGATCTGGCAGACCTTTTTCAGAAAGAAGAGAAGGAACCGGGGTTAGGGGAAGGCCGAGGGAAGGAGTTTTCTTGGTACCATGTGGAATTACCGAAAGGAAATCAGAAGTTGTCACAATCTGCAGAAAACCTGATTGGTGTTTTCTGTCCCCCTTTGAAACTCCAAGACATTCTTTCACTTGTTAGCAACGGACCCTTTTGTGCTCATGTAGATGGGGCGCTTGTCTTCCGTGTTAATTCTCCTGGTCCTCCCTCCAGTGACTTCACATTTAGGATTGCTGCTAGAGTTACTGAACATTCAGTGATTACCGTGTCCTTGGGACGTGTTCCCAGGTTAGGCTTCTCACGTGTGGGTGAATCTCTTCTTTCAGAGATTCCTAGTCTTGAAAGTTCTTCTTCTTTGAGGGGTCAGCAGGAGGAAAGAAAGGGGATAGTGATCAAGGAGCATGTTCTTGAATTCTTATTGACTATGAATCACTCTGAGGAAGCTGACAACCCTGTGCCCAGATCTGTCTCAAATCTTGTAGTTCACATAATTGACACACATGTGGATCAGCTTCAAGATCTTGTGACTAAGCTTGAGATGGAGTTGGACTCTGTGGAGCTGGACTTGGATAAAGGTAATTTCCATGATACTCTCGTCAATCCTTGCCCTCCCTATTTGTTTTCAACTTTCAGTACTCGTCCGAGTTCCAGTTACAGATTCAGGCTATTCTTGATTCCTGAAAGAATGCCTCAGTTTTTAACTTTCTATAAACTGACTTAAAAAGAATACTGATGTGAATTTAGACATACTCTGAGGCCATTCTAGTATAGAAGGCTTGAAATTGTCTAACAGAGGACATTTGAATTTTCTGATGATTAATTTGTTTGATATTTTTACCTCTGATTTTATTCAACGAAATTTGTTGATGACATTAAGTGCATATAATCCAAAAATCTGTGTTAGTTTGTAGACATTGAAAATGACAACACAAATTTAAGTTGTTATATTTTCTTTGTGCATGAGAAGAGATGAAAGAGACCTAGTTGCCAGCTAAAAGCGTTACCCCAAAGCCTCTTTCTGATGGTTTCTTTCACGTCTGTTAACTGAATTAATTGATTTCTTTATCTAGTATCTTAATGACGTCTGTCCTTGGAAAGATGTTATATGGTGCACGACTAGTCTTTTCATAGTTGGCTTGTTTATTCTTGCATTGATCTCAATGGATTATTAATCTAATGGTACAAATTGCTAACTAGTTATCAGTAAAAGAGAAATGTAAGTAACATACTTTTTATGTTGGGTGAAATCCATGTATTTCACCAAATTTTATGTGAAGTCCAAAAGATTTGCTTCATATTTTTTCTTAGTATTTAGGCATACATATAGTTAATGATAATATGATTATTGATTTTGTAAAAGCCTATATATATGTCCATACATCATTTCAAGGCCCACTTAATATATTTTGACTCCAAAATTGGGCATTGACATCCTTGCACATGCAATATTGTGCCTACTTTCTTTGTTAAGTGTAGTGTTCGAGGTCATCATATGCTTGGCAAATTATTCGTACCTTTAAATGTTTTGATCATTATTATGCAATGAGGAGGCCACGTGAATACCTTTTAGAGCATACTGTTTGGCAAGAAGTGACTGTTTTGGATGGACCTTAAGTTGTTAATTGTTTACACCGCAGTCCCTAGCCAAAAAGTGAAACTAGGGGAGTAATTCCTTGTATAGCTCTGATTTATCGTAAACTGAAATTTATGCTTCCAACATGTTTTGTTGAAGTTTCTTGTAGGCTACTTCCTCGATGTGCGATATTTGTAACGTTTTTATAGAATTGAGTAAGGAACAATTGTTCTGCTTATTGTAGGTGGTTATGCTCTGAAGAAACAAATGCTAGATGACAGAAGATTCCCCAAACTGCATATTAATTTGCAGCGTCTCTTGCAGGTGATATTCCACTTGTCTGTTCATTGCCTCTGATAAAAAAGCATCAAGCTGTAATTTAAATAAATCTTATTTAAGTTCGTTCTACTAGTGGATCATGAATAATTAAACATCTTAGTTTTGTGATCAAGGCATAAGGGTTGTCAATTTCAATATCATTGTATATTCAATGGCATCAAGGTTGAATAAGGGAGTCTTTTGAACTCACAAATGCGGATAGATCTGGGAGAAAGAGGGTCTAAAAGGATAGTTACGTGTTTCATTCTGCATGCAGGAAAATAGGGTGTCCATTTTCCTTTTGTCAATTATAACAGCTTACTCAAATTTACTTTCAAAAAGAAAATAGCAAGGCTTTATGTAAACATAATTGCTACTGGACAATGATTCTGCTTTATTGTATTAGAGGGGAAAATGAACAAGGAAAGAACAGAGTGTCGGCATATATTATAAATTACAGTAATGAGAACTGTCACCATGATTGGAATGACATCTGATTCCATCTGATATGTTCTCATATTTATCAAATCAAAATTTAATTGTATGGACTAAATTTCCTTTTGGTTTTGTATTAACTAAATTCTGTTCAGGTGATTGCCCATGGGGAGCAAGTATATCTCCGAGTCAAAGAAAAATGCTCTTCAAAAAAGTGGTTTGCCAGTGATGACCTTAGCTCCCTTGAAGACCTAATTGGGAGGTTAAGGAGGATGAAGGAGAATGTAGGGTTTATAGTAAATCGTGTCACAGCAATTCAGGCTGGTCTAGACAGCTGGCAGTCGGAGCAAATAAACAGGAAACTGTATTATCTATCTTTCCTTTCAATAATATTCCTTCCTTTGTCGATCGTAACAGGAGGTTAGAGCATCTCAACCCAATACATCTCTTTTTCTTGTCTTTTTACACGTGTTCAGAAAAACCCAAAGCCCATATCAACTAACGATAGTACCAAAATACTCTATATAAAAGAGCATAAAATCCTTAACAAACGAACTGGTTTTTAAGATTGAGTTAGACATAAACCTGAGATGAGTTAGACATAAACCTAAAACAGGGTCTTTCTAGATCTATTAAAAGGGTCACTCACCATGTGATCCACATACCAAACCCAATAGTATTGGACACGAGGAGATGTATTAAGAAATGCAAAAAATGCCAAAAAGTATATAAGTGGATATAAAGTTAGACTTAGACTTACTTTTTAAGAATACGTTTTAAGTTGGTGCCACCATCATGCACAAAATTTTATTTTTCACTTCTCAACAAGCTCTTCTCTCAAACCTGACATCTTAATCCGACATTTTAAGCAACTTTTCTCCTTTACAATTACACATCACTAATTTTTTACTTGTTATAGAAGTACACAATCATGATCCACAACAAATTGCATGTTTGGATTCATGTTAGTTTTAATAAAAGACCGCTTCCATTTTGCCTTTGACGTAAAAGCTAATTTATTAGTTTGGATGTGAATGTTTGCCTGTAAACATGAACCAAACAGGTTAAAAAGAATTTGTACCGATGTTTACCTGGTGTTGTCAGTGAAACTTCATAAGCACTCCCTCCAATGGTCCACTCTTGTTAACCGCCGATGCTTATAATCAGTTTATGCTTGTTATGAACTTTTTGTTATCAATATCCACTGGCTAGCTCATACTGGTTTGAATTGTTTATTTTTGAACCCTGATTGCAGTCTTTGGCATGAATGTTGGAGGAGTTCCATGGACAGGTCAAAATGCCCCAGAGCTAAAAGATGGTTTTCGCAATGTCATCTTACTCTGCGTTGCACTGTTATTTCTTGTACTACTCTGCTTCATTTTCCCGGCCCTTTATACCCGTGTAGCTGCTGCTTGGCGAAATAAGAGAGCTCTGAGAAGAACCTGGTCACTGAACAGAAAGTCGTTGCTGAGGAGATCATTTAGAATGGGAGATCAGGACAGAGGGGGCTATCTTCGGATTTAATGGTTCATGTCATTGCCTATTCCTTCTACGAATGAACAACATTTAGTACTTCCTTCTGTTTTCCCAGAATGCCTCGCTTGAAAGCAATTTTATCTGCTGCTTTTCAAGGACACATACATAAGAAACGTAATAAACTGACAATTGTTGTTGGTAAAACAATAATGTGAAGTCTAAATGAAATTCTCATAGCACACTTCTCAGGTAGAGTAAGATGGAGATTGTGATCCAGGCAAGGTATGTTGCTTATTCTTTCATTGTTCCCCTCTCCCACGTTTAGAAGAGGTATGTGGATCTATTACTTTCTGTTATGGTTACATTTCAAACTTGTACAGTGTAATTTTCCTTTTTGGTTAGCGGCACAGTTTTCAATTTCTAATATTATTAATTGTCACTGATAGATCATGGAGAACCATGCCAAGTTGCTTCCCTGGGATTGTAATTACTGTTCTTCTGCTCTTTTCTGAGCTAATTTGTTCGCTTTCTTCACAATAAATTTCTATTTTTCTCACGAGAAACAATCAAACAATTGGTATCGATTTTCTTTAATCAATGGGAAGGTTTTATTCCCCTTTTTTTTATTTTGTCTGTTGAATTTAGCTGACAAATACTTATGTAATGGATAAATGCTTTTTGAAGTGAAAAATATATTAACTCGAATTTCAAGAAAAAAATGTTAAATGTTTAATTTGTCTTCTCAGGCTTTATGTTATGAATAGTAAACCTGATTAAGGCTTAATCAATCGCAAAATTTAGAAAACAAAAACCAAAAGAAGACTTAATCGCTAGACGAGAAAAAACATAACAAAGAGAACATATTCAACCCATTGTCGAGTTCAATATTTCTTTTAGATTGCTGAGTTCTTAAATTAGTTTACTTTTACACATATCCACATATCCTTTAATTACTTTTTTATAATTTGAAGTAAGTCATATCTTTAATCCAACAACTTTAAATTTTTTATTAAATGGACTTCACAAGTAATCACAAATTCATTACATTTCATCGGTAACTTTTTATTGAATTATAATTATTTGAAAAACAAAATAAGAAAATTATTGTTAATTTTAATGAGTTATATTTGATTTAAAAGAAGTTTAAAAAGGGTCCAACAGCTACATGATTCAGTTAATAATAACTCTCTATAGGTTACAATTACCAATATGGACCTTTCAATCATAAACCATATCTAACATGGCTCAGGTTGTCCTAAGTCATAAGTATGAAAAATATAAAGAAAAAAAAATCTCAACTTAAAATTACGAACATATTTTTTTAAATTTACCAGTAGTATTTACTGTGTCATAAACATGTACTCCGTCACATTGTGCCTAAATATAGGATTATGACACCGTCAACACAAAAGTGTACCAACCAATGGGGTTGTGTGCGTGGTAGTCCTACTTGCCACGTAACCCAACAAAACACCCGTGACGACGCCGTCTGGGGAGTTCATCTAGAACCTTCCTACTCTGAGTTTCTCTCTCATTCAAAGTGGAAGAACTAGAATAATCTGCCACCATCCTCTAGAACCGACACCGTTTTCTTTTCTTTTGCCATTACAAGAACCAAAACCCTAAACCCTTCTTCTCAGGGATATAAAACCCCATCTCATCACTTTCCTGTATCTCCATTTCATTTCTGATCAATCTTCCCTCCCGGCTATGGCTGCCGTGCTCCGCTCTCTCCGCCGCCGCGATGTCGCCTCCGCCACCTTCTCTGCTTATCGCTCGGTAGCACCTTCGCCTCCTCCATCACCTCTTCCATGCCTCCTTCTTTTCATTACTTATATGAGTACTTGTTGTGATGGCTGCTCCATGTTACCTCGCTTTCCGATTTGATCTGTGTAGTCCTTATCTATTTCTGTTTCTTATGTTTTGTTGAGCTATTCATTTATTGTTTTTGATCAGGTTTTGGCACAAATTGTTTAGAATTTAAGATTTCTATTTTTCGTTGTTGCAATTCTTTATCTAGTGTTTTCCTGGTTGTGGGATACCGATGTGTCGCTATGTACAAACTTATAAACAGAGAAATATGACTCACCAATCCTTATGCTCTAGATCCTTCAATTGGAATCTTTAGAAGCTGCGTTTTGAATGTGTTTTTTATGCCAAAGTTTTATGCGGGTTATATAAGCAGTTATGTACTGGCTCAAGATTCTTAAAAATCATCCGTGTTTTTGGTGGACTTAGTAGCTACTCAATCTTACTGCTTTTATCAATTCTAATCTGTGTTTTTCATGAATAACGGTCTGCTTTTCTAGCAATTCTTTAATTGCTTTTTTCTACGTCTAACCTTAAACCTCGACCTCCTTTCTTGTAAAATTTTTTGGACTTCCGGGTACTCAAAGAAGTACTCGGGTTGTTGTTGTTAAGCCGTTGTCCATTTTGAGGTGTGTTCTGAATAATGTGTGGCAACTATAGTTTTGGATGGAGGAAGATTTTTATTTTACGTTCGCATTGTTGTGCAGTTGACGGGAAGCACTAAGCCAGCATATGTAGCTCACAAGTGGTCTTGTTTGGCTCGACCTTTCAGGTGCGATTTGTTGTTATGGTTTTGTAATAATCCTCCCCATTAGTTGTTTATCAAAATTACTCACTGTGATTTTACATCTTCACTACAGTTCGAGACCTGCTGGAAATGATGTCATTGGTATTGATTTAGGTACAACCAATTCATGTGTTTCCGTCATGGAAGGAAAGGTAACAGTAAAGCGTTATCACTTTTGGATTGTTCGTTCGTGTATATATGTTATTTGTGCTGACTCAAGATATATCTTTTCAGAACCCTAAGGTTATTGAGAATTCCGAGGGTGCTAGAACAACGCCATCTGTGGTTGCTTTTAACCAGAAAGGGGAGCTGCTTGTTGGTACCCCTGCCAAACGTCAAGCTGTAACTAACCCGACAAACACTCTCTTTGGTACCAAGCGTTTGATCGGTAGACGCTTTGATGATCCTCAAACACAAAAAGAGATGAAAATGGTTCCGTTCAAGATTGTTAAGGCTCCAAATGGTGATGCGTGGGTTGAGGCTAATGGACAGCAGTATTCTCCTAGCCAAATTGGTGCCTTTGTTCTCACCAAGATGAAGGAAACTGCTGAAGCTTATCTTGGAAAGTCAGTTTCTAAGGCGGTAATTACTGTACCTGCCTACTTCAATGATGCTCAGAGGCAGGCAACAAAAGATGCTGGTAGAATTGCTGGTCTTGATGTGCAGAGAATTATCAATGAACCCACTGCTGCTGCACTTTCTTACGGGATGAACAACAAGGAGGGTCTCATTGCTGTTTTTGACCTTGGAGGTGGAACATTTGATGTATCCATCTTAGAAATTTCGAATGGTGTGTTTGAGGTATGCTGATTTATTTTTTCTACGTCTTTCATTCCTTCTTAGCCTGTCAAAATGAATAATAATAGGACTAAATTGTACTGACAACATCTTCATATTAAGGTTAAAGCAACAAATGGTGACACTTTCTTGGGAGGAGAGGATTTTGACAATGCCTTATTGGATTTTCTGGTGAACGAATTTAAAAGAACCGAGAGTATTGACCTTTCAAAGGACAGGCTTGCACTTCAGAGGCTTCGTGAAGCTGCTGAGAAAGCTAAGATAGAGCTGTCTTCTACATCCCAAACTGAGATCAACCTGCCTTTCATTACTGCTGATGCTTCTGGTGCTAAGCATCTGAACATAACATTGACTAGATCTAAGTTTGAGGCTTTGGTAAATCACTTGATCGAAAGGACCAAGGCGCCATGCAAAAGCTGTTTGAAGGATGCTAACATCTCTGTCAAGGATGTTGATGAGGTTCTTCTTGTTGGAGGAATGACTAGGGTACCTAAAGTCCAAGAGGTGGTTTCAAATATCTTTGGAAAGTCTCCCAGTAAAGGAGTAAACCCTGATGAGGCAGTTGCCATGGGGGCGGCAATCCAAGGTGGGATCCTACGTGGAGATGTTAAAGAGCTACTACTCCTGGATGTAACACCGCTGTCTCTGGGTATTGAGACTTTGGGTGGTATCTTTACTAGGTTGATCAACCGCAACACTACTATTCCCACTAAGAAGAGTCAGGTAACCTAATTCTACTAACGATTGCTTAAGAAAATCCTTTCTAATTTAACATTGAAATCATACATATACAATCAATGTACACGGTCAAGGTTGATGAAATATTGTTTAATGAAGTCCCCCATGAATCTACTGTAATATATACACAGTCGAGGTTTAAGTATACAGGCTTTTTAACTTAGTAGTATGTATTATTGCTGCTGTTGAATCGTTTATGACTTTGTATCATTGTTTCACAGGTCTTTTCAACCGCAGCTGACAATCAAACTCAGGTAGGTATCAAGGTGCTACAAGGTGAGCGGGAAATGGCTGCAGACAACAAAATGCTTGGAGAGTTTGACCTTGTTGGTATACCTCCTGCTCCCAGAGGTCTTCCTCAGATTGAGGTCACGTTTGACATTGATGCCAATGGAATTGTTACCGTCTCTGCCAAAGATAAGTCTACTGGGAAAGAACAACAGATCACCATTCGGTCATCTGGTGGACTCTCGGAAGATGAGATTGAAAAGATGGTAAAAGAAGCAGAGTTGCATGCTCAGAAAGACCAAGAGAGAAAGTCTCTCATTGACATTAGAAATAGTGCTGACACTACCATATATAGCATTGAAAAGAGTTTAGGTGAATACCGAGAGAAGATTCCCAGTGAAGTGGCCAAAGAAATTGAGGATGCAGTTTCGGATTTGAGAAAGGCCATGTCCGGGGATAATGTTGATGAAATCAAGTCGAAGCTTGACGCTGCAAGCAAAGCTGTATCCAAAATTGGGGAGCACATGTCAGGTGGTTCTAGTGGTGGTTCCTCAACCGGTGGTTCACAGGGTGGGGATCAGGCTCCAGAGGCAGAATATGAGGAGGTCAAGAAGTGAGATGAGGAAGGGTTTGCATCCCACTTATTCTGATGTATTGTCTAGATCATAAATTAGAGAGATCAACCATCCTTTTTTTTTTTTTTTTAATTT
>Ga0209700_100663_pt1 | contig 67385 bp, 29 predicted proteins | sample SiratroredBW_FD_187528 | JGI IMG/M metagenome (GOLD analysis project Ga0209700, IMG submission 187528) | Root nodule microbial communities of legume samples collected from California, USA - Siratro red BW (SPAdes) (version 2) | ecosystem: Host-associated > Plants > Roots > Nodule | place: USA... | reverse complement strand
AATTCTTGGAGTTATATATATATATATATATATATTCTTATTCATCATACACGACAACCTAAAAAAAAACTATAAACTGGAAAAGGGAGTCAAAGGATACATTTGTCCAGAAAAACGGTTTTGAACTTTCATGGAATATTCAAATATTTAAGAACAATGATTAAGGCTCAAAAAAATAAATTATAATGTGTCCAAATCATGATTTGAAAAATTAGAAAAAAAAAAGTGCTTCTGAAATTTATATTGCAAAAGAAAAGGCCACCGCTACTACAACTAGTCTACACTCGTCAGCTGTCTTAATAAAATAATAAAGTTTCCAACTGCCACATTGTCACATGCCCTAATCTGCAAGAGACCACACTCTCATTCCAACTTTTCTTCAACAATTGCAGATTTCATAGGAATTTATACACGAATGTAAATTTGTATATTGGCCTTTTAGTTTATAGAAACACTTTCCACAATTAGTATAACTTTTTCAATCCATAGTAAGGATAAAACAAAAATATTCACTTTGGATCTATGCAGTTACACAATTAAATTTTTCATTGCTGATGGTAACTCTTTTTTATTTTTTTATCAATAATAAAAAATGTATTAAAAACATAAATGGTATTTTTCAATGTTTTTACAAAATTTTATGTATTTTTAGTCTTTTTTTATATTTTTTTTCATTTTATTTGCATTTATAAAAGTAAAGAGCCATCGGCACCTCTCTTTCCCCTAATGATAATTATGGTATGAATTGTCTTGAGTTTATTTTTATTTTTATTTTTTTTGAACAGCAGTCTTGAGTTTATTTTACCTTCATTCTCCCTATGAAAATCCGAATAAATCAAAACTTCATATATCTTTTATATATTAAAAAAAAACTTTTAACTTTAATTGAGAATTGAAAATGTATACATAAATTGAGCAAATTTTTATTTTATATTTAATTGCATGTTTGTCCATAGGTATATGTAATTATATTATGTTTCTATTTGTCTTTCATTAAATTTTCATTACTTTTCTTAAAGATGTGATAAGTAATGTGTAAAGTAATATATATATATATATATATTAATTACATTTAGTCCTTGATTATACTTAAGGCACTAAGTACAATCAAGACATCAATATATGTGTCAAACAATACATTAATATTATTATATCATTAATATGCCACCCTTCGGTGTCGTTGGTAAAAAAAATTGTTAAATAGTGAATAAAAAATTGACAAAGAGGCCAAAATCATAGCATTGCAATTCTTGAGAATCCCAATTTGTATAATTAACACTTGAGAGGTCAAAATTACACCGTTACAATATTTGAAAAGCCAAAAATATAACAAAGCATTTAACATTTGTTTTATTTTCTTGGCTGAATTTACTTAGGAAATGGTCAGGTTCATAAGGAAGGAGAGGGAAAGAAGAAAGAGGTATCCATTAATATGGCTTCTCTTGACCTAGTTTTATTTCTGTAGCATATGACCAATTACTAATGAAAATCATTTTAGTCTCTTTATCTAATAGCTAGTGGTTCTCATTTGTATCTTTTCTCCTCTTCAACAGGGAGTTTATTTCTTCTTCCCTATCCTGAATGTTGCAAGTTATGGTCAATGAAGAAAGAACATGAGATACATGATTAATGAGTTAGCAAGAACATTATTTATTTTTAAAAAAAATATATGTAACCATTGTTTTTCAGCTGTTCTATTGACAATGTAAAAGTCAGCTGTTTATATAGCCTGCAAGATAACCTAAATAGATATGTATCACATGCAACTTTTGAACATTTCTCCGTATTAACTTTCCCATTTTGGTTTGTATTACTTCAAAAACACAACTATTTCAAAATTCATTATTAATTTATTCATGATCACATGCATATTCTATTCTCTCCTTTCTTCAAGAAATATAAAATTACTTTTTAAATTTGTATCTTAAAATTTATTATAGGTTAGATCTTTGACAGAAACAACACAAGACTGATCCATTTTGATTTTACACTTTGTTTCAAGGTAAAACTTCTGTTTAACTTTTCCTTCACAGATTTTAAAACTAATGTCAATATTTTATGGTATTACATTTACAAAAGACACATGAAGATTGGTACACGAATCATGAATAATATTTGACTTTCAATGTAATAAAAAAAAGAAGCAAATTAACACGTGAAAGTCACAGGAGTAATGGTCATAAACCGACAACGTGGTTTGGGATTTAATATCAGCCTATGACGAAGGGAACCTGTGGCTTTGAGTGACTTACACTGTTTCCCAGAAAAATAACCAAACCAATTTGAAATATTAGTCACTTCTTAAAATTATGAATATTAAATAAATATTCATAATTAATATTAAATGAATTATTTGGGTTAATCAATCAAATCAATACTTTTTTTTTAATACGGATTAGATAGAATCAAACAATTCAAACTTAGGTTCCTTGTGGATGATTTCGATCCCGTTGGTTCATATATTGGATGACGTTGGCACAAATCATAGAGATTAGGTGCTTAATTTTATACAAAAATAAATAAATAAATTAAAAAAAATTGCTGACTGGAGCTTACTTGGTCGTAGGATAATGATTAAATTTCTTTATCAAAATGAATATGTTACGTGTTACTTTAGTTTTAAGTAGTGAGATAAAGAAGAAAATATAGGTTTGATTATTCTTTGTTTAAACTGCTTTACTTATCAACTAGTATTTTAATTAGTTTGTGGAGTGCAAAAGATTTTTATAATAAAAATATAATTTAACTTTATTTTTATATTAAAGTAACCACAAACAGAGAACTCGGTAATTTCCTAAGTTCTATATGATTTTTTGACAAAAACAATACACGTCTTTTACCCATTAATTTGTGAAAATTATTAGTCTTTAATTGTGAAAAGTTCTCTGGCCCCCACGCTGGACCGTAAGTACACAATATTCAAATGCATTTAATCACATAAAAGCAACATTTTTCGACTTTTTTTTATTTCTTTTAGGTCTTTATTAGGAGAAATTGTTAGCCTCACTAAACTATATTCTCTATAAAAATATCTACACACCACATAATAAATAATTAAGCATAAATAATTCTCTGTAAAAAATTATAAAATATTGTTTGAAACTATAGTATGTTAATAATAGTTTAGTTTTGATCACCCAATATTTTTTCTCACAAGACTAAAAATATCAAAGTACGTGACCCAATCTTTAGGCCAAAAGGGGTAAAACCCTTCATGTTATGATATTGATGGGTGAAGAAAAAAAAAAAGGGTGAGCAACTTTTTAGGTTTGAATCTAATAGTAATTGAAGGGGTTAGTTAATTAACGTTGTGAAGTTGGTGTATACATGAGTTGTTTTGGCTTGGCAACACAAGAGTGTGTCCTAAAAGCGCCCCACATCGATCACGCTGGAAAGTGAATTTTTCAAAGCCGGCATGGCTGACCGGACCATCGACCCCATCAAACTTTTTAGTTCTTCCAAAAACATTAAAGAAAGGACCACCTTATTTTATCCAAAGTCAACATTATCAATTTCTCTATATATAATCTCACCATAAACCTTCTTCTTCTCTGAAAAGCCAACCACTCTCTCTCTCTTTCTCTATCTCTGGTTCAAATGGGAAATGCAATGAAGACTCCATGCTTTCACCACAACAATTCTTCATCAAAGAAGCTTGTGAAACTCATATTCTGGGAGGGCACATCAAGATCCCTGAAGGGGAAACACATAGCTGGTGAGATCATGTTTGAGTTCCCTGAAATGATGGTGTGCCATGCAGACTCTTTCTTCATTGGACACCCTATCCCTGCTCTCTCCATAGATGATCAACTCATGCCAGGCCAAACCTACTTCGTTCTCCCCATTGATCGCTTTGCATGCAACACGCTCTCTGTGGCCTCCATCTCAGCCTTTGGATCTTGCCCTAACAAGTCCCCAATCAAGTTTGGGGCGTGCCCTTTTGAGTACTTGAAGGGTTCTGATGGAAGGATCGTGATCAAGGTGATGCCCGAGTTCATCACACGGCTCATAGGTGGTGGTGGAGACAAAGAGAATATCGGTGCTCCTGGTAGCCCCTCCAGTTTCCTGTGTAGCACTCCTGAGTTGCAAAAGCACTATGAACAGCTTGTGAAGTCTAAGGATCAGGTCTGGTCTCCTAAGCTTGAAACCATTTCCGAATACAGGATTAGGTTTTCGCCATGCAGATTCATTGAGTGGAAAGAAAAAGAAAAGCCTGCGGAAATTTTTACTAGATAGTTCATTAATTCTTACTTGCAATCACACATAACTTCAGATATTGTACACTGATTCATAGACCATTTTATATATACATTAATGATATTTCTGGCCATAACTTTTCCTGATTAATTTTACAATTTTGAGAAATTATGTTATGGAAATCAGGTGTTTCCTTTCACTTTTTCTAGAGCTGTTACTAGTACTTTTCTTAAGCGAAGAAGCTTGAACTTAAAAACTAAACTTGCAATAACTGCTCCACAATTCTGATTGTGTACTATATTAACTACATATTCATTTGTATTTATAGTTATTGCAAGTTCAATTTCTTTTGCTGCTGCAGATTAGTTTAAAAAATTGAGATTAAAGATTACAAATTCTTTATCTTCCTCTATCATTGTCTTACTACACTTCACTCTTTTCCTCCTGTCTCCTTATTATTGTAAGAAAGTGAAATATGAGTGGCATTACTCAGCAAACTAGGATAAATATAAACTAATAATGGATTTTAGTCATCTATTTCGTTCTATTTTATCCAATTTTTATGTAGCTATGTATGTTACAGATCAGCATATATACTGGTGTGAGTGCAAGCAACAAGGTAAGACATATATATATATATATATATAAACATTAGTAATTAAACCAGAAAACACACACGGAGAAAATCCTCTCTTTTGGTCAAATTAAAGGCTTAACCAGTCTACCTTAATTTGTATAGAGGGACCAAAATAATAAATGTCTGAAAGGAACTTATGCAGTAGGAACAACCAAAGAATTTTTAGTTATTTCCCTTTAATTAGCCATTGATAGAGGCTAACAGAAACTTGACCCTGACAACAATTTCAGAGCAACCTAGAGGTGCTGAACCATATAATGAATGTATGTAAAAGGGTCTCCTAGTTAAGTCTGTTATCTTCTTCATTTTGGCCTTTTAGACACAAACCTTAATTGTAATGTTAAGTTTTGGCCGCAGCTACTAATCCTCAATTAATACTATCTTCCTTTGATTATAATTAATAAAGCAAAGAAAACACAAAACCTGTTCCTTTATCGTCCATGACATACCCTTAATTTTGACTTCCATTGTTACTAGTTACTGGCTATAATAACAAATAGGTGTACTTTGAAACTTGCTTACATTATTTTTCCTTAACAAAGATTAAGTGTAGAGTTATACAATTTTCCATGTTCAATACTTACAGCTTACAATACCCTTAATTTTGACTTAAATTGATTAACTTTTATTTAATAGTCATCTTAATTAGAAATAAAATATGATTCACTTTAAATTTATAATTCTAAGTAGACTAAATTAATGTTTGTAGTTTAATTTGGATAATGTTTACGAATTTTTATTATAAAATTGCTATTTTAAAAAAAAAGTATGAAAAATCTTCTTGCAAAAATTTATTGAACATTTAATAATGAAAATTTGTGAAATAGAGAAATATGTTGCAAATTATTGTCATTATGTTCATAATTTTAATTTGCTTTTTATATCTATAAATAAATTATATATCTTTATAGTTAAAATTTATAATACAGATTTACTATTTATTTTATTTTCATTAGTATAAAATTAGTGTAAATAAAATGAAACCATAAAACAACCTTTAAAATATATACTCAGTAGGTTTGTTAATGGTTATAATTAACTTTAAATATATAATACTGTATTTAAATATAATAGGTAATATTTGTTTTACTCTTGATTTTTACCCTAAATTTAAGTCAAATTATTTGATTTAGATAAAAGTAAATTAAAAATAAATAAAGAAAATTTGGATTTTCAGATTTTTGAATAATTTTCTAGTAAACTTTTTATCGGTTTTGAACACCCTATACACACAAGTATTTAAGTCTAGTTAATTTTATAGGCCAAAAATATAATAGTATGAGATTATAAAGTTTTTTTTCTTCAGAAAAAGAGTGAAAGGGATTCTCAAATTAACTCAGTTGATAACCAGTTCTAATATTATATTGTTTATTTATAAAATATCTAAATTATTTACAATTCATAATTATCAAAATGGTATCATGTGAACAATTCTATTATAAGATTGGTTAATTATGAATTCTTAAAAAGAAAAAGAAAAACACCTGCTTCAAATTTAGGATAAGGGTGTAAACCAGCAAAATGTTTATAATTTATAGTTAAACATAATCAAACAATGGAAGACCTATATATTATATAAAGACTCCAATTGATCAGGTCATAATATTTTGTTTTTTCATTGGTTATTATTCATAAAAGTCTCAAATATATTGTTTTTATGTTGTTTTCTTTTCTAAAATTTCAAATAGACAACGAAGGAAAAATAAATTTGACAATAATGTAGTACACTGTCTAGGGGTAACAAAACGGATGAGTCTATAATCCATTTTTTTAGACTATTTTTTATTTAATTTTTAATTCAAAAAAAACAAACAGACTGATAAATCAGTTTACTAGTTAAATGACAAGTTAGAACAAACTGATAAATTAAAAATACCAACTTAGTCTATTAAATTTGAGAGATTAATAAATTGTGTTGTTTTTAGCATAGCTTATATTGAGTTATACTTTGATATCAAAAAGGGTGATTATTTTCTTTTATAAAATGTCCGATATTATATTCCTCATAACAACACAAATATCTATTGAAACTTCTAATAGTTATATTGTGAAAGACTATTCAGTGAATAATTAATTTTGCACTATACTACTAATTATTTTGTAATTTCCACATTTTTATTGTATAAATTATAGTGTTTTGTATACATAAAAGTCTTAAACATTTTTTAAGAAGCTGAGAAGTGGGATAATGAAATGAAGTAAAAAATTATGAGCCAATGCTCCTATCAAATTGATTGAAGTTCTTTTTTGTTTAACAACATTCGAAATGGCAAATTGGACAAAAAATAAAGTGGTTGAAGGGCCCAATTTGTTATCTGTTAAGAAAAGCAAATCAATTTAAGCAAAGCCCAGTTGAGTGTATGAGTCTCACAAAAAGAAGTGTAATAATTAAAACATGCAACTTTCTATGGAGGAGAATGAAGATATATGATGGAGTTTGAGCAACTCAATAACCATGGATGTAATATGTACTTCAGGTCAGTGTACATACAATTTCTTCCCCATCACGAACAGGTCCAAAACAATTCAAGTACAAGTGACACTGTCAATTTTACCATCATGAAACTCAGAAGCACAATACACTTTTTTTTTTTTTTTACATGAGACAACCTTTTTCCTTGTCTTTTTCTAGAGAAACAACTTTCAAATGTTGCATGACAAGAAATGACTCAGACATAAAAGAATTATTAATCAATTAATATTTTCAAATGTTTTTCATCTTGAAAGAATGTAGTTACCTTTTTTCTCATCATATAGTAAAGTTGTAGGAGAGTTTGTGAAATGATAAAACAAGAAGATATATGATAGAACTGGTAATGTTAGGAATAAAATTGAAATTGGATAGGGTTAAGTTTCAGAAGATTTTAAGAATGATAGTGAAATTACATGAGAGAGGGGAGAGAGAAACAGCAGGGGTGTGTGTGTGGGGGTCTGCACTGAGTCAAGCAAACAAGGCCAGCCTTTTTGTCTGCAACATTTATGTAAGGGACCACCCTACAAAGTAAACTACACTTTATAGGGCCGACCAGTATAGAGGGTAGGTGATTAATGCATGAGAATGTGCACACATTGCCCCTTTTTCATTCTCTTCTCTTAACACACCATTCATGGACCCAACTTTAGCCCAACCACATGTCCTGCTTCCCCAACAAAACAACCTTATCTCAATGTACAATAATGTAATTCTACATACAATTTCTTTATTGCTAGGTTTTAGGGAGAACTACCATTCTCTTTTTCATTGGTTTGCTTTAAGATATAACACTCGTTCCACTCATTTAAATATAACCTTTCTTCATGTGTTTCTTTTTCTTTTGTCTTTCCTTTACTTTCTAAATAGTAATATGTTCTTCTAAAAATGTTGATATATTGAAGTATGTCAGGAAGGAATTCAATTAGATTGGTATAATTTTTATTAGTTATAGTATAAAATTTATAACTTTTTAAAAACACTAATTTATTAATTCAATTGTTGAATTATGTTTTTTATTTTTTATTATTTGTATCATTGTTATCAAAATAGAACAATAAAAGATTAATCAAAATAATTATATTTCTGAAATTTTTATTGTTTAGTTTTTGAACTATGTAATTTTTTTAATTTTTCTTTAAAATTTCGAATTTGATACAATTGTATATATTGTGTTTATTAATTTAATAATTAATTCCTACATATAATTATTATAAATATGCATAACTTTATTAAATCAACGTTCAACAAAGTGTAAAACGTGTAAAACGTGATTGTTATGAGCATAATAGATAGGTTACATTAGTTTTGTTTGATCGAACGGACACTAGAGCATGTTGTGTATAGATTTTATATGAAGAGTTTATACTGTATTAGACGATGAGTTTACTTCATTTAAATATTATTGAGAATGCATCTATCAGAAATATATATATATATATATATATATATATATATATATATATATATATATATATATATATATATCGTGATAGATGTAACTTTATTTTTCTTATTAATTTGTTTTTTTTTCTCTTATAGCAAAAATCTGTCACGATGGTATATTCATTCAATTTAAATTCTAGTATTTGTAATTTGATTTCAATAAATTAAAAGTTTTAATATTAGTTGGGATGACATATGTAAATATGAATGTGAAGAAAATGAATCAGACAAAAGTCCTCTGTCATTTAGAATTCATCAAACAAAACATTATATAAAATATTCCTTCATCTATCCTTCAATTTGTTAGACACTAAGACAGATATCATTGTTCATGTTCAGTGTTGTAAGGGTGAAAGAGTTTGTGAATATATTTAAAAGTTTAGAATATTTAATTATATATTGTTTGTAGACATAATTGTGAGTTATGGTTTATTGAATCAGTGTTAGTTTACTTTTAAATATTGTTTCATGATCAATGACTTTTATAATAGTTTTTAATTTAACATATACATGTTTATTATGAGTGTATTTATAGTGAAAAACAAGTGATTTATAAATAGCAATCTCATATTTTAGATTTCTAATAAATAACTAATAAATTAGGCTTTTGGATGTAATTAACTAAATATTTGTTTTAAACAAATAACATTATAAATACAATTATTCCAAGCACAAGTTCAGTCTAAATAAAAAGAACAACAGTAGAGTTATCTGTATTGTTATTCACATGCAAAGAAATACAAAACAAAACTTGCTGGAATTGATCATGAACACATCTTACAAAAGATTCCAAATAAAATTAATTCCCTGCAAGATCAAAAGTTATTATTTTTTGATGTACATATATAACAACTAATTAACATCACTAATAAAATATGCATTGTTTCCATAATTATCACATTACAGTCACTCTCTCTATCACGATCAAAATTTGAAAGAAAGATCCAAAAAGATAAGATTGAGTAGGTAATGTAGAGCTAGATAATAATATATTTGTTTCTCCTACTTGAACACTCAGATTACAAGCAGAATGTAGCAGAAGAAGAAACGCGGAACAGACATGAATCCCGAGTGAGATCTAGAAGGAAAGAAGTTGCATCTGCATGCATTCCATGGAAGAAGAGACCAAGGGACAAGGAAAGAGACAGCAGGTGTTTGAATGTGTATTATACCAGTAGTAGCATAAAAATTATTTCAACACAATATTATAATAAAAAAAAAAATGAATGTTGGAAAGTGAAGGAGCAGTGAGTAGACAAGTGCAAGGGCATGAAAAGAAAGGGAAAGAGAAAGGCCACGCGCCGCCCGAGTGCGAGTGGGAGCATGAGAAAGAGAAAGAGAAGCGCGTGGGAGAAGAACAGGGAGAGGAACATAGAACAAGAAGTACCCAGATTGAGATTTGGATTGAATCGTGAGACCTTTGAAGGGCTCGAGGAGAATAGAGTTAGTGTACCTCGTCATCTGTGTTCCCTATCCTTTTCTTTTTCTCCACTAAACATTTTTTTTCTTTTTTCTTTTTTATTTATTTATTTATTAAATGCCACCTATTCTATTCTATTCTGCTCACTGTTCACCCTACTGCCCTATCCTACCCTACCTACTCTACTATTTACCTTAGCTTAGGTGCTGTTCACATAGAACTAACTCATTACATTACTCAAAGTAACAGCAATTGGTGCTAAGAACTCTTATAGGAAACTTGAATACACTTTCATTCACAGATCATGTGAATTTGGATATTTTCATTTTAATTAATAGGTAAGAAAAAAAAATTAAAGGTATTTTTGGTGACTTTTCCCTTTTCAAGAGTAAAAAAAAAAATGGAATCAAAGAAAGACAAAAGAATTACAATTTATTAATATGAAAAAAATATGACTAATTAGAAGAAAAGGAAAACTCAAAAGGATGGATTATTATAGCATAACAGTGATGGAAAGCTTAGTATTGAATTGAAGATATTAAATTACTCTATTATTGACAAAACGTTTGATACATTGTTTTGGGTAGACAAATGAAATACAAATGCCATGCTTTTAAATAAACTTTACACATCTATTATGCTAATTCATATAATGGTTCAAAAATAATATAATATAAAACATTATATAGTGTATTAACGCCAATATCTTTAACTCAGATGCATATTGCAAATAGTGTAATGATTTTTAAAAATGTAATATAAAACAATTAGAAAATTAATTATTATTTGCCATATATAATAAAAAGAAAAAATATCTTATGTATAAAAACCTATGCTATAAGTGAAAGAAGATAAATTGAAAATATAATAAAATCTTATTATATATAATACAAAACTAAAAGAGAAATTTAATAAATAATTTTAAAAAGAAAAAGAAATATAATTAAAGACTCATACTTTCGTTCTCATTTACAAAAAAAAATATTAATTAATTAAATTTACTAATTTCCTAATATTCTTCTTAAAATATTCTTATTGCTGTCCTCTTGAAACAAAAAAAAAACACAAATCATAATAGTATAATCAGAGGTAAAATATTAATCAATATTAAAGCATATATGAAAAAATGACGTAAAAATAGTTAAAATATTATATTTAAATTTTTTTCCTTATAAATAAAAAACATAGAAAGTAGAAATTGAAGGCTATCCTTTTAAAAAATGTTCATTGAAATAAATTATCAACAGATGCTATAAATTACTTAAAAAATATATAAAAAAAACTCGTGAAAACTATTGATTGAGTCGAATAACATATCTGTTTAATTACAAAATTCTAACCACAAAAATCTTGTGAAAATATAAGTACAAAAATAAAATAAGTAGAGAATGGGGGTGAGGGCAGTTACTATTTGCCCCTTCTTGACAAATCTAATCAACATTCAAATGAAACTAAACTTAAATTGCTCAAACAAGATTTCTAATTGGATTCTTAAAAATAGAACCAATAGAGCTGCTAAATAATTTACATTAAATATATAATAACTTAAAAATAACAATATATGATGTGTTGATTAAATTATATTTTAGATTTCTATAGTATTAAATACTTATAATGTTTTGTTTAATTTCTGTGTTTACTTGATATATATCTTAAGAACATACTAAGAAAAAATATTAGAGGAAGGGAAAGCATAATCGTAAGATGGTGTAGGAATATTTTTTTAGTGTAATAATATTACAAAATAATCGTGTTATATGTTTCACCTATTTTGCGACGCGTGTTAAGAAACTGGGCTTGCCAAATTAACTGGGCCCATATTTCTATTGAGTAAACGGGCCAAAGCCCGGTTGGCTCATACGTAGAAAAACTTAGTAATCGAAGTTTTTTTTTTCTTCTGTATCATTCTCCATAGTTATTCTGTATTTAAACAAACAATTATTACATCCTTCAATAACCATACTTAATCATACATAATTTTATAATACACAATATACTAGAGTTATTTTTCCACGTAATTGGTTTAGTTCTTGGCAAACGATATTCTCTCTCATTTAATTAATTTGTGATTACCAATCAAATGATTTAAATTACTTTGAGGATTTACTTAGGATAATATATAAAACTGTAGCTATTACATCGAAATAAATAAATAACAGTTAATTTGAAAAATTGTAAAAAAATAATTAAACAGCACATAAAGTGAACTTTTATTATGGTAAAAGAAAATAATTATTAAATGGAGCATAGAATGAAATACAATACAAAATTATGTATAATATGATAATCTATTTCAAACCAAAATATCTTAACACAAGTCCTTTTACTTGAGAATTTTCAATATGTTTCTATGATCAATTACATTTGGCAACTTCGTAATTGTCTTTTAACATCTTTTTTACCCAAAATTCTATTTGCTTACATATACAGTCACAAAATATTATAAACAAAAAATTGAAGTTAACAATTTAAAATATTCGATATAGATTGATTCACAGTAATAAACAAATACATATATCACCTATCGAATATTATTATTTAATACTTAGTAATTTGGAGAACTTGGAGTTTATATTAAATTTTGAAATAGTAATTCATACATATTATATCTATTTGGTCTAGTTAAAAGATCATATTTCCATAATATTAATTTTATATGGTAAATTCTTACAATAGGATAGATAACTTTTCATCTGGACTATAAAAGTTGTCATTAATTTTCTCATTGACTTATATGATTTGAGATATTAGTAGAATTTATATACCTCTTCAAACCCACTAATCTAATACTCCAATATTATGTATTAACAATTTAATAATATCTTTTAGATATTTATTAATTTTTAATATCATATCATAACAACACATCTCAATCAATTATATTTTATTATCTAATCTTATTTAAATAAAATAAAACAATGAAACAATATATAAGACTACGAAACTATTTTAGTACATCATATATAAGATTTGAAAATATTTTAACATAGTAAAATTATATCTTAAGCTACTTAGAAATATTTTCCAGCAAGATATTTTCACTTAATGAGATTGACTTGACTTTATCATTTTTCAAAAGATTGATAATCATTTTAAGTGAGAAGACTTATTTTTAAGAACTTTAAAGTAATTAAGCGACACTCTTTAATTATGAAACATAATTTATATTATTTCTCTTTACTCAAATTATAATAATTGTTTATAAGAGACAAAAACACATCACTTGAACGATATTTGTATGAGCAAAAATATATTATAACATAACTCAATTTTTATTGCCACTATATCGTTTCAGTGATAAATGTAGATATCAATACAAAAAAAAAAAAAAAATCAATGATAAAAAAAGCTTTACTTTTTCACTTTTAAAATTTTGATATCAATTCTACACAAAATTAAACCTATAATAATCCAACTTGTTTCCCGTTCTCAAAATAATCTAAAGATGAAACCCAAATAAACACTAATTTTTCATACTCCAAAAAGTCATAAACTTAACAACAATCGTAATCACAAAAATATTAAATTTATTCTATAGAATAACATTTAAATTTTGCAGTTCAACACATATAATTCACTAATACAATTCACTAATTTAAATTCAAACAATTGAACCATTCAAATTGCTAATCCAAGTTTAGATTCAAATACTCTTTTTAAAAAATATTAGCATTTCCAACATTTTAGTTCAATTTATACTTAAACATCCACTAATTTTTCCTTTACTTTGATAACCTAATAAGTCAAAATCAACATTAACTTTTTTTTTTCCTAAAAAGACCTTGCTTTTCAAAGATCTACTCGTGACAAAGAGGTGTTGAATAAGCTTAGAAATACTATAATTTGTTCTAGAAAGTCACCTTTCAAACAAACAAATAGACCCAAACTAAAGTGGGTTACTCTTTTCGAATTAGCTCATACATGTGACTCTGCTAGGACCACATACATGAAAATGAGAAATGACCACTTGAAATTTTTAGATAACAGAAAACCTACGTCATATAAAATTGTTTTTGACTGACTTAAACCTATTTTCAGCTATCTTCTAATTTGTATGCCCAAAGAAAAAAAGGGAATTTGAAGATATTTACCTAGAAGTTACAAGATTTTATATTTTAGAATATAGTGTTCAGGATAAATGAAAAATAAATTTGTTTTTTTTTCTATTTATAATATTTAAAATTTAACTTAAAAATATAATATTATTATTCATCAACATTCAACGCTCTCTAATACTCATTAACACATATTTAAAAATTATTTTATTTTTTATTGTCTTTTTAAATATTAAAGAGATGAAAGAAGTAGATCACCAATCTAATTGTTAAATTTCTCATTATTTCTTAAATTTACTTCTCCTTATTTCTATTACGTCTTTAAAGGTTTTTAAATAAATATTAGCAAATGAAGTATTTTTTTCATTATAGTAAAATGGTTATACTTTTTTTTTTCGTATTTACATCATGATAAATACACATATACATTATTAAAAATTTAGTGCAAAGTTTTTTTTTTACAGCAAAGTGCAAAGTAAATAATTAAAGACCTATGTCTTTGTGTGCTTTAATGCAATTGAATGAAAAAATGAAAAAAATAATTAAATTTGAACTCTAATTTATCAAATTATATAATTAAAATACGTATCATATATTTATTAGTTAGTTTTATATTTTATTAGAGAAAGATAATGTGTTAAATGGAGGGTGAGAATAGTACTCTGATGACGAGGATGATAAACAAATTTAGGATTTTGCTTCAGGCTACAGTAAGGAATAAAACGAAGAAGAAAGAGAGGTGAGCTTATAAGGGTGAGGGGTGCATATGGTAATTCAAGAAAAGTCTCACAAAATAGAAAACATATTCTTTTTCTTCTCCAAGTTTTCTTCACTCTTATATTAATTTCTTATTCTCTTTTCTCTTCATCTTTATATATTATTTTTGTTTCCTTCCTTGTAAAATGTTCTACAAGATAAATTATATGTCTGCTTAGGGTTGATTGAAGGTGTGAAATTGAGGTATATGGAATGTTTGATGGTTGGGATTCTTTTAAAAATAACCCATTTCTTTAAGTTTTTTTTTGTAAAAAAAAACTATTTCAATTAGAAAATCAAAATGTAATTAATTTGATAATCCAATTAATGTAAGAATTAGAAAGCAATCAAAAGAAATAAAGCATGAGAAAAATTTTATTGGTTCGGATTTAACCGATTCCACATCCAATACTCAATTTTTTTCATAGAGAAAACTGATTTTACTATCAATTAAATAATTATACAAAGCAACATAGTAAATTCAAACACAAGAAAATATCAATCTCAGTCAATTGTGGATAATAAAGAAAATATATGTCATATGCATTATTGAATCACTTCAAAAGGATAATAGACTATTCCGTCTTTAATCAATATTTGCCTTATCAAGTCTTGCAACGACAACCAACAACAAATTGAAACATTCTAGCAAAAACAATTTCAAATACAATATCAGAAACACTTAAACAATAACACATTAAAAATAGATTATTAAATCATACGAGAAGCACACAATAGAACATTAATACAACCTTTAACAAATATTTGATTTTCTTTGAATCTTGATCGTTAAATAAATACATGAAAATTCTAAATTTTATTATTCAAAATATTATTTTCAAATTGTTATTTTCCTCGTGAAAGAATGGGTAAAATGTTTTATTTATAATAAATTAAAAACACGGGTTAAAAATTAACTTTGGTCCTTTTAATTGATTCTTTTTAATATTACTCGATTAGTTTGAAAAATAATTATAATAAAATATATTTTAATCGATTAAATTATCAAATAATAGATTAAATCATCTTTATATCTTTATATTTATTAGTGGAGATTGTTTAATTGATTATTTAAATATTATAATTAATTATTATCACGAAAATTTTGAAAATAAGATTTTGTGTTTTAATCCATTATGAACAAGATAATCAATTAACATGTTATAAATCCTATTAAAAAAAGTTTAATTAATTAAACAACTACATAATTAATTATTTTGTTTTTAAAATATTTTTAAAATTATTTTAACTCATTTTAATTTAATTGTGTGCTTTCCTAATGAACATCTTATACGAAAGAGTCAAACAACTATTAAATAAAAATTAAGACACTCTAAACATATTTTTAACATTTTCATCCTCATATTTTTATCATAATCAAAACACTTGCGACTTGAATAATATTGCATGTGAATATTTAAAGAATAAATTAATACTTGTTCAATTATTTGAAATCGAAGTATACTTTATTAACGTTTTATTAACGTGAAGAAATGTTATTCCTTTAATTTGTTAGTAGTTGATAAATTTTTGTAATTTTAAACAGTGTATTATAAATGAATGAATAAATTGTGAAGCAATTACTTTATTATTATATAATCAATTTGATAATCATATGTTATGCGAAAAAAATAAGTTTTAATATGTTTTTATTTTAAAACTTTTTTTTTAGGATATTACAAAATATATATATATATATATATATATATATATATATATTATATAGATAAATTTTATTTTGAAGTGACATATAATACTTATGATTTGAAGTGACAAATCATGAATAAGTTTTTCCAAACCCATAAAAAAAATATACAAACTTTACTTCTACACTAGAACTACTCAGCAGATTTGTCAAAAGAGAATTATACAGAGACTGAATTAAACATTCATGTTCTTGTTCTTATTCCAATGGCAATTATAAGCTACCAATACCTCTCTCTGACATTGATAATGCATTGCTATACTGAACTTTTCCCAGGTGCTTCATACTCTTTTTCACCTTCTAGGTTTCACTACTTATCATAATGATGTTGTAATCTCCCTTTACCTTTGCTTCTTTTGTACATGCCCTAAAGCCACAACAATACCACACATCAGAGAAATACAATTTATTTATAAAAAGTTAGCCCTTGTAACAGATCCATGATCATATCAGTATCCAGAAATGTTGTGTTGATCTGATATATGGTTACATCAGCAACTATTCATCTGTTCCATTTCCTATACATCCCCAGAAAATGATGACAGTTGCAGAGATCAGAAAGTAAAATTCAGACTGTTTTAGATAGCCATTTGCTTTTGATTTATTAAATGCGCATAGACTTCAAGCACATGAATAATAATTGGCATTGAGCCTTAACAAGTGCAACTTGCATAAAGGTTCATCTTTTTCTTTACTTTGAGATTAGGCTTCAATAATATAATCGATCTTCTAAATCTTCACATGCATCAGAGTCATACATTTTCATTATTACTACGTTCTTTAAGAATCTTCTTGAGCTCATAACCATGTCGATATCATGTTCCATTTTCGAACACATGAAAACCACACTCCGCCGTTCAAATATTGTTTTTAAATCCATTTTGCCACTTAATTAATATATCAGTAACACTATTTTCTGGTGTGTACTTTTAAACTATAAAATTATCATTAAAAAAAGTCATAATCAAGGATTTGGTAAAAAGTATACCATCATTATCATTATTATTTTTACTACCACTATTGCATTACAGCTTAGCCTAGTATTTGCTCAAGTCTATTCAACACAAACTATAAACAGTACTATAAATAATATAATAACAAAAATTATTATATTAGGGCCGTAATATTTACTTTAACGTTTTGAGATTGAATATTTTTTAATTTATTTTCAGATTTGAGGACAAAACCTTATATACAAGTTTGTTAGTTCACGTGGATGAAGGTTTTATGTATATATTTAGATGTTTAAGAATAATATACATAAATTAATACATATTTAAGTAATTAAAATGATCCGGTTTATAAACCATTAATCAAATAAAATAAACCAACAGGCATAAGTAAGTTAAAAATAGAGCCTCGTATGTACTATGTCAACAATTTTTAATTTTTTTTCCCATATATTATGAATACAAATACATATTTTTACTTACTAAAGTTATAGCACTTTTATTTTTTATTTGTCTCAAAAAAATTAAAACAACTTAGCAAAAAAGTTGTAATATGAGAGTTTACGAAAGTGATCTTATCAAATAAATTATATATTTAGTATTTGTTATTGTTGTTATGTCTCAATTCAAAGTCACCCCCACAATATAGGCAAAGGCAAAATTGTCACGAAAATCAAATCATATGAAGTAAGGTTTAAATTGAAAGTTTGTCGTGACCTTGACTTTTTAATATGTGGACGAAAAGCATTGATCAAAACATTGACATCAAGTTGTTATTGTCTATATAGTTTGGTAGTGAAGACAAAAAGTCATATTAATTCACAACACAAACGTGGATGAGAGAACATATATAATTAGGAGTAGACAAGAAAGTTAGGGCATGCACGCTAGGGAATTTATAAAGGGATAAAAATCAATGATTTTAAAATAAGAATGCGTGGACACACAATTCTTTAATTTAGGGTTAATTCAATCCCATGTGATTGAGTTTGACAATACACACTGAATTTATACAAAAAAAAATTGTGTGTAACTCTTCATATATCATGCTCATAATTGAGAAAAAAAAATGTACGTGTATCTAAATTTCAAATTAAATATTAGTCTCTTAACATCTAAAAGCTTGTGAGAATCTCACGGGTCTCGTTAAAAAATCCAAAACGCTAATTCCAGTGATTTAAGAGAGGATTAGAAATTGTTAAAAAAATGAAAAAAATAAACTTTCTTCTTTATATCTAAGAGGGAGAGAAATTTTGCCTTGTAGGAGTCAAACAAAAAAATTCCTTCTCCATTAATAGGACACGAAGATCTTTTTTCTTAATATTTTGGGAATTAAATATTTTAATATAAAAATAGAAATAATAAATAGTTTTAAGTTGAAAAATAATATGGTAAAACATTTAAATTATTTCTTTTTGTTTCACGTTTTTTTTTATCCAAACATCTAGATCATGTTTTGTTTATATAAATTAGAGTTTTTGACAACATGGCAAATTAAACAAGTGAAGATTCAATCTACATATATATAGAACTGTGCAATCAATGGTACTTTCGAATTGGACCCTCTTGAGAGATATTTACCATAGCCATATTAATTAATAAGATTTTTTTACCATAAGAAAAGTCCCAACATCAATAGTCTTTTTCTTAATTTTTTGTAAGAACATGAAGATATAAAGATAAAAAAATACTCTTATAAAGACAAAAATCTAGAGTTTTCAAATATAATAACCAAAAAAGAAATACAAATATAGAGATTGTGATTAATTAAACTGACTAGTCTAATTTTTTGTTTATAAAATAAAAGAGAAACAGTGAAATTTTTCCCACTGTATATATTTTTGTTGATTTTAAAAATAAAGCCATTCAAATATTTATGAGTTTGGAGAGGGAAAATGACAAGTCCATGCAACTTTTAGGGTTAGTTGGGAAGGTTGAAGAACTACATGCCCCTACCAAATTACAAGGTGTAGCCAGCTTTAGTCAAACTAGGGTGGATCCTGTGTAGCAGTCAAATTTTGCACACAGATGAGTTTGTACTTTGCAGGAGAAGAATCAAGTAACATAGCTAGATTTGAGGCTTCTTTGGTTGCCATTCTGATAATTAAGCAGTGATAAAGAGGTGGAAGTTTCCTTTTTTCAGATATATATATATACTATAGCATAGCATGCATGCTTGCATGCATGCATGGATTCCTATAAAGTCCGTGCCACATGGTTATCTTTAAGCAAAAGTAATTTAAAACTAATTGAAAAAAGTTATGAATATGATCTTCTCGAAACCCTCAAAAACTGCATGGCAGGAAATGCAAAATGATCTACACCACATGTGTTCAGAATAAGAATTAAGCTATTATATGTAGCTGGATTCTTTGAGCTGTATCATCCAAATAGACCATGCCATGTTGGTTAGGTGGAGACAGACCTAGAAAGGGTGAACCAACAAATATTATCCATCCATTCAAATTAATATGCCCACCAAAAAGTACCTTATACACACTGTTCTAAACCATTCTCCTACTAATATCTAAACTTATGTGAAGTCTTCAGATACATGAAAATAGTGGATTTATTTTTTAATTTATGGAAATGGATCCATTTCTTGAAAAATTATTACGGATAGTGTTTGGAAGTACAATTTTAAAATAAAATCCTACTCTACAGTACGACTTTTATTGCAATTCTTTTTTATTAGAATAAAATTATGTTTTTTCAAGATTTTTTTAAACATGCTAAAGTTGTATTTGGACTAACAACTTTAGTTTGTTATTACATTTTACAAATTTACAAAGTCATACATAAGATAATGCCATAGTGGAATCCATGGAAGTAAACGTTTAATAATCCATAAATGATACAATACGTTTTATCAGTTTTGTACTGCAATCTATTCAATTTGAATGAGTTGGTGTCGTGGAATGTGATGAATGTTTATTCAACGGATAATTTATTTATAATGAGATAAATACAATTTTTTTATATGCAAAAATAGGAGTCAGATATATTATTTTTAGGAAAGAAAAACATCACATTAAGATTTTAGAATATGAATTATTATGAGATTTGTTTAAAAAAAATATTCTGATTGTACTCTCATATATAATTATATGATAAAAATTATTAAGTGGTGAGAGTTGAATAATGTTGATATGAATAAATACAGTTTAAAAAAGAGTCCACAAGTAAATGTTATATAATAGGTGCATACCTTTTAATCTAATTCAACACACCAACCTTTCAGAATTAGAGTTTTTATATATTAATTAGTGAATTTTAATATAAATAATATTAATTATGAGTATATTTTGATATAAATAATATTAATTATAAGCTATTTACTTGGACATTTATTTTACATTTTTATTTTGATGAATAACTTTTGTTATATTAATAAAATCCATATTTCTTAAAACAATACTATAATCATTTTAAGAAAATTAAAAATAATCAATCCAATACTTTTATGATAATTAGTTTAATCATGTTTCATATGGTTCAGTTTGTCAACATTTAATGATGATACACATAAACAAATGTTAAACATAATTATTGAGCGTTGAATTTAAGTGATCAAAAATTTATAAAAATCGTAATATTTAAATAGATATTTATCTAATGTCATATTATATATTTTTTATTTTAATAATATTACTTATTTTATTACAAAAGTGTAAAGAAGAAAAAATATTATACTATTAATGATATATATGTATAAGTTTCTTAAAATAATAATAAATACAAATATTTAAAATATTAAAAGTTTGCAATATCACTTATTTGTATGACAATATGGGTGAACTAATAATTTAAACAATAAGCATAACATGATATATCTTATAATATAAATATATATCAGTTAGAACATATTCTCATCATGATGTGGTGAACATCACATCAAAATATACTTGAACATTATTTAAGATTATAATAATTTTCAACATATATCATAATTATTCAAAGTCGTTTATCATACTCAGCATTTTTTTAAAAACGTGTATGAAATACGTTTCATAAAAAAATTAACATCTGACTCGTTAGAACGATATAAGAAATTTCAGCAATATATTTTTATATCAAGCACCTTTTCAAATAAGCACAAATATCATATACTCATTATTTAAGTGATCTCGTCTTATTTAACCAATGTATTCATCGTTCACACTAACACATAATATAAGCAATGTATGCAATAATTACTCGCAGTTAAAGTAGTGTTTGAACGAAATATAGATATGTCATATTCATAAAGTTCTCATTTATATGTCCGCATTGCATCTGTCATTCTACCAATTAAACTACCTTTTTACTTTCGTGTTATATTCAAATGTTTGTTATAAATTTAAATTCTATTTAGTATTAATTAACTCAATAACACCATCTTTACCTGAATAAGTATTATACACATAAAATTTTACCTCAATCCAACTTTCAATGCAATTAAAACATTTAATTCGATATATATTAATTGCAATGTGAAGGTAACATGTCTTTTAGTCAACAACTCCACAACATAATAAAGGACCAAATTAAACTACTAAAATCCTTTCTAGTTGTAACCTTATACTAACATCTTTCCTAATTCATAATTCAAAGGAAAAAAGAAAAAATGAATTATCAGCTATAGGAAATTAAATTCTTACTTCAAGAAAAAGTATGTTTACTATTCTAATCTAGTAGCTACTGCCTCCTTATGCATGTAATCTCTTACGGGGGAAAACAACTTCTTAACTTAAAATTAATCTTAAGAAAAAGACGAGAGAAAATAAAGATTTTTTTTTGTAGACAAATATAATTTACCATAAAATAAAGAATAATTGTTATAACTTATTTATAGATTTTTTGTTCTTCATCTATTTAAATTTTTATTTCTAAAAAAATCATATTTTAAAAGCAAATTTATACCTCTCTTGTGTTATGCCTCTTTTATTTTAAAATATATAAAAATTGCAAAAATAAAAATCTTCAATTCTTAATGGTTAAGACAAAATTATTCACTATTACATTATTCTTGTATTGAAGAAGGGTCTGTCATTGGCTCTACAATGATGGACAATTCGCCATGCTCTCTAAGATTGGCAAAGGAAATTATGTTGAACACTGAGCCCACATGACATTGCTCTCACCTCCTCAGACACCAAAATCTCCATCAAAATTCATTTACAATGTTAGGACAAAAACCTAGATTCTGCAACTTTGTTGGAATAACCCATCAAAATATTGGTTTATTATAACAATGATTTAGTCGATAAGAATTATAGTCCTATTTCACTATCCACCTGAAAATTTCATTAATACATTATAAATCCTAATTTCAGTAAACTTTAAAAGCACAACTTAGGTAGACTTTTTGTGAATATCACAGGGATTAGTATTCCAATTAAAAACAATATGGTAATTACATAAGACAATTATAGGATTTTTTTATCCTTTTGCGGTAATTTATTTTTTCATAAAAAAGAGTCCATACTTAAAAAAATCGAAATAAGTAAATTGTGTTTAGAAAAACAATTTTTTTGATTTGACTCATGACAATGTGTCCTTCAGTTCCAGGATTTTAGGTCAATTTGTCCTTCCATAAGTTTTGTTAATTGAAATTTGTTGGTTGGTATTAATTTATGTGATTTATTATTGTTGGAGTTGTACTGGTACTACTACTTTTTTGCCCATTCATTCATTGATTCATTCGTAATTTGTGGCACACTGTTTTGGGGTCAACGCTGCGAATGGGATTGGACGGTGATGCGACTTTTGTTGACATTTTTGGACTTTACATTTGATGTGACCCACTTTCTTTCCCAACCTACCTGTCTTCCATTCTCTCATTTCCTTCCAAAAAAAAAATTATGTTTTTTTATATTTTAGTTTATGAATAATCACTTTCAATCTCGAAATATAAAATAACAAAATCACATATGAAAGGAACAAATTTTAATCGTGTAAAACATATGAAAGTACATTGTTAAATCAAATTTGATCGGGGGTATAAGAATCAAACCACATTTTTTTCAATGATTAATCATTGCCAATTTTCCATTGTTGTAATTATTAAGGATGTGTTTGGAAATCAAATGATGATTTATTTTTCAAGTTGCTTGCAAATTGAGAATTCTCCATTTAACGTGGTAATCTGAATGTGTTTATAATTAACCTATACTAATTAGAATAAATGCATTTTATTAGTTAAGAATTTTATAGGAATTTTTATTTTTTTATGTGTGGTTTGAACTTTTTATGATGTTGTTGATATTAAAAAAAAAAAAAAACTTTGTTGCAACTCGGTAGAATCCGTCATTTAGATATATATACTTCAATTTTCTTAATTCGGAGGTACCAACCTCCTTTTTCTCCATATTATATATAGATATATATTATCCATTTATTATTATAATATTATTTGAAATACACATTGTATGTATAAGAATAAAATATTATATATCCATTATTTTTCAAAAAATAAAACATCTTTAATTAAGTTTATATATCGATCTTGAATGACTTCATGAACTAGCAGTTTTATATATATTTCTTTAGAATATGATCATAATAGTTACCATACAAATATAACATCTTCAATCAATACATTATGTAATTAAATTAATTTTTATATATCAATAATCATCTTTCTTCCTACATATAGATATAAGGATACATAAAATTCATATACATTTTTAACTTCCATAAATTTCTAATAAACATTTTAATAAATGTCTTTGTTATCACAAAAATCTAAAAAACCATTTTTATTTTTCAAGTCTCCAAAAAATCTAAGAATCACACCTGTATTAGTAACTCTCGTAAAGGTGATGACCTAAATCTCTTCAACAATATTCATTTTGAGTAAAATTTATAAGAAAATAACATTTTACTTATATTAATATTTACTGGTTCCCTATAAATTGATATAATAAGAGTAGTTCAATAACACTTCTAAATTTTTTTTATATATTAATTTACTTTACTAAAGTTAAGAATCTTTTTTGAATAATAACGAGTTATACTCAATATTAAAATCACAACACAAAAAATTACACCTTTTTTTTCACAACTCAAGTCAATCAGTCATCCAGATCAACTAACATAATATATCCTTTTAAAAGATAATTTATTTAATAACACGTAACATAATTCTACGTAAAAGAAAATAAGACTTTTGAGAGACATTCCTTTTCATCCTTCATTTATTTAGCATCTCATGGTGTTTAAACATTTATACCATGTCGTTTAAGCCATTATTTTAACGTTCGAATATCTCTCTCAATCGATAAAATCTACAACAACATAATCACTTATATAGTTTAATTAGGATTTTTATATCATTTCTATAAACAATATAAATATCCTTTCGTCTATAAAATTTATATAAAAATATATATTTCTCATAGGATATCCCATTTCTAACAACTTTAATTTATCTGATATTTTATATATATATATATATATATATATATATATATATATATATATATATATATATATATATATATATATTTCTCATAGGATATCCCCGTTTCTAACACTTTAATTTATCCGTTCATAAGTATCTACCCTAAGTTTTTTCATAATATCTTTAAGTTAATCCAGTAATCACAAAAGGTTTTAATACTACTTCACTGTTCTAAACAAACTTTGTGATTTTATATATTCATTGATTTTGTGCTGAGTTAGGCAAAGTTAGTGAAGCTTTACTCAATGTTTTTCAATTCCCAATGTACATATTCCTGTCATTTATTTTCTTTTATTTTTTTTTTTTTTCTTTCATCACTTACGTCCATAAATTTTCACTTGATGTGAAATTTCTTGAGGAAATTATGACAAATTATACCAATAAATACTTTATTGCAGGTTCAATTAAACTCTATAATTGTAATTGTGCAATTCACAATTCGATATTGCACAGTTGAATGATGGTAGTTATGATGAAAATCACAATCATTGATGGTTGAAATCGTATCAGGAATCATGGGAATGGTGCGATATAGCTTGGGATAGCAGAAAACTTACTTTAATGATGTATATTACTATATACTTTGTCCTATGTGGGGAACAAACCAGGTGATGTTGGAAATAAAACAGACTAATACTGTTTTAAGTATTAATTATTTTATAATTTTAGATTTAATACTATGTTTTTGTGTTAATTTCTTCAGGAATAAAAACTTCCATAAATTTATTAATGTCGAGTTTTTAGGTGGTTTTGGTTGCTACACAAAGAAGTCCATAGAATATGTTTTACTTCCTGGTATACAATATATAGGTAGATAGATAGAAGTAAACCAAATTTGTTTGAACAAAAGGCTTTGTGATTGATTTCTTAAAAGAGATTTTATGTAACGAATACTTTTATAATTCGTTTTTAATTCATATTTATAATTTAATTTTTGTTTTACATATTAAATTGTTGTACAAAGCATAATTTTATAATGAAATTTTAATTTACTTTAGTATCATATTTTAACATTTAAGTGAAATTTTATTATCTTCAATACCATACTTGTATGATTATAAATATATGATACAATCAATTTGATGAATGTTGACTAAAAAAGTAAATTAGGATTTTATTTCTTTGGAGAGAGAGTTCTCCATAATTAATTATCAAATGAGTGTGTATAAAAAAATGATTGTAAGAAATAGATTGATTTAAATAAATTGAAGTTTTTTTTATTGATTATCTTGTTGATTAAAAAAATTATCTAATTATTTCGTTTTATATAAAAGATCATCTTTAAAATATTTATAGTTGATTGATTAATTTAATGAATTTGTTATTTTCAATCCTCTAAAGTAAATATAATTATGTTACGATTAAATAAAAAATGTGTTATATTTAGTCATGAGAAAATATATCACTAAATGTTAGTTTATTAAGATGCATGTATACGATTGGATATGAACATGTTATTTTGCTTTTATTGGCTTATCCTTGTGTTAAGTTTGAACGTCGTTGCAAAGAACATATTTAATAAATGGAAACACCAACAAAGTGACCATAGATACCCTTGGTTCCTAGTAGTTGATGTATATGCATAATAGACTATAATTTTCAATGTTACATTATTTGAATAGTATGTTATATTATTTGATATATTTTATTATTATCCTTAATTGTAATGTTACAGAGATAATTAATTATTGCAATATTTTTAATGTTCCCTTACATAATGCTATGTGAAAATTACACATAATAAATACCAATTCAATATAACAGTCGCTTAATTTGACAAATAAAAAAATTAAATTTATGAAATGAATAAAAATTGCACCAACTCATTTAAACAAAATGATTTGCCTAAATAAAATGTTTAGAAACTAAATAAAAATGCTAAAAAATATAATAAAAATAAAATTATTTAAAAAATTATAAATCTATAACTACATAATATATTTTTTTATAAAAAAACATCAATTTCATTTATATAAAACTTATATAGTTACATGATTTTATATTTATCAAAAAAATTTACTCTAATAAGTTAGTTTATCGATTCACATAGTTTGTAATCTTAAAAGCTTATAAGCTAATAAACTATTAGTTAAAAAACTAATTTATGAACCGTGGATTAAGTAATGGTATGAAATATAAAGAATTTTGGAAACGTGAAAGGAAAAGCATAGTTCTAGAAGAAAGGTACGTGTTTGTAGAAGCCATAAAGAGCCCATAGAGTGAATAATGAGCATGCATGAAGGGGAAAACAGCTTTGATGCTTTTGGCTTTTTAATTTTGCGTGGGTTGGAGTTAAGTGCATGTATGTACCCTAAAGAATTTTGGTCGGTGGAAATTAAAGCTATGCTACTCAAGTAACACATTTACGATTATAATATCATGCACTTTTGCCCTTTCTCATTAAACCCAAAACACAAAATGCTTCTTATCTTGATCATGGAGAATGATGAAATCCACTTCTTAAATCAATAATTTGCAATGGCATCCATGCTTCTCCAAATATAATTAATATTTTTGAAGCATCTAATTATAATTATAATGGATTTAACACCGAGCCCACAAAACAAAAACAAAAGGTCATGGGGATTAAAATTCTCGAGGAATCATGCTGTTAAAATAAAATATTTAGTTGTGGAATAGAGATCATTTGATCCCAAAGATGGTTAATAAAGCGAGAAGGTACATTGTTTTATATTATTAATCGATGGGGTGTTTTTAAAATTTAATTATTCCTTCAATTTTTGTAGTTATAAAACTTTTCTTTTCTAATCCTTTGTTCTAAAAATATCCATTTTTAGTTTCTATATCTACCATTTTAAATGAAAGCTTTGAACTTATAATAACGAAGTAAATAGTTTATTCTATTTTTAATAAATTCATTTTTTAAACTAAAGACAAGAGATCTTACACAAAATTTATGCATCTAAAAAACTTGTGAATGGTTTAACTTTTGTTTAATAAAAAACAATCTGGTAGATTCAAAATAAATATTATAATAGATTATAACTTCACTGTGTAATAATTAGAGAGAACTCCACAAATGAAGCTTAAACATAAAAAATATTTCTTTTTATTTTAGTAACTAGTTTAGCCATTTATATAAGATTTTTTTCCAAAATAAATCTATCTTAAAAAAAAATCTAAATAAACTCATTCGCACTTTAATTCACAAACTTGTACTCTTTAAATCAAGAATCCGACAATTTTCAATGTGAAACAGTCTTTCTGCTTTTCTTTTCTTTTTCATTTTCAAAAAAATTTAAAAAAACGGATCAAAATTTGACTCCATGATAACCTAATTTTGGTTGATTTTTTGACATAAGGGTCGGTATGTTAAGAATTTGGTTTCAAAAAAAAAAAAGAGAGAGAAAATAAAAATTTGGTACTACTATTCATCGTTAATATAATTCTAGTTTAAAATTAAAGTAAAGATAAGTTTATTTACGTAATTTTTTTAAAAAAAGGTACAATACATTTGGAGAAAAAATTTCTCTATACAACCACAAATTAATAATCACATTTACATTTACATGGTCTTACCCATCACACTGATTGAAGGTAAAAATAGTTGAATTTTTTTTTTTGTGCGAAAACCAATGTGATTGAGATGGCAGATGTGATGAGTAATGCAAAGAAGTGAGAGAGAAAAAATGAAGAGAAGAAGAAGATGGTGGTTTTGCAAAGAAGGGCAACATAAATATTACTAATTAAAGACTTTTAAGCCAACACAGCAACAAGCTGGCTTTAAGCACAGTTAGACAGTGCAAAAGAAAAGATGAAGTGATTGCTTTTCAAGTGCATCATTAACACACTTTGTATGAGAGAGAAGAGAGAAGAGAATAGATCCTACAAAATATAATGCTTTCAAAAAAGAGGGTACTTTCACACACACGCTTACAAGTTACAAGATGTGTCTTTAAGAGCATAGAAAGAGATAAAGAAAAATGAATTGAATGAACCTTGAGAGAAGTGAGTGATGTGAACACTGAAGAGGATCTTTTCACTTTTTCTTATCACCTCTTCGTTCTAATTATCTATCTTCACCATAGCTTTTAAATAAAACAAACACAAACTAAATAAGATTATATTATCTCACAACATGTTTTTCTTTGTTTCACGTGTTTTTTATAACAATTCTTGCATTGCTTTTGATCTTGGGGCCATTCTTCATTAATCATCTTCTATTAATGGACCTTAAGACACGAGCTTAGCCAAAAGGCAAAGAAGGGAAAGCTTTTTCGCATTCTGTTCTTTTATTTTTCGTTTTCGTGTTTCTTTCTTTCTTTCTTGTTTTTCTCACGTAAAAGTTTATGGCACCATGCATCATCTCACACGCGCCACACCACTCATGGAACTTTTTCATTGGGGCTTGTAATTAACTTGCTAGTTTTTTAATTTTAAAAAGTATCATTTTTTACTATTCATAGACACGTTTTACGTATAAAGTTTAAGTCTTCTTTTATAAAGTACACATTTGCATTATATTTTCATTTCCATATATCATATACATATATATATAATACTTCTTCTTTAAGATACATGGACAAGGTTAAAAACTCAAGAACTTTTCTAGGATCTATATTTCAAATTTTTGAACTCTGTTATTTTATTTGAATGGGGGTACCTGTAAAAGTATTACGATAATTAAGTTAGTTATTATTTAAGTAAAGGTTAAAGAGATAATTTGTACATGTTATGACTCGTGTAGGACACTTTTCACTGATATCCATAATTATCAACTTTCTTAATTATAATAGTTTGTGTTAATTACTTTAATGTATATTTTTCTAATTAATCCTGATGTTGACGGACTCGTTCTCAGGTCTATATTGCAAATTCAGTTCAATTTGAAAGTCGAACTATTTCATAACTATTTCGAAACTGACTTTGGTTTAGGAGAATTTACTCAAATACATAAAGTAAAATATTCAATTATCATTCTTTTACAGGAAATTTGTATCATAATAAAGTATAATGCCAAATTTTATCAAGTATATAGTATTTATAGAGATTTTAAATGATAGATATTTGAAAAAATGTGAGTCATACTAAAAAAAATTATTTTATTTTAAAATTATGATAATTTTAAAATAAAATCATAATTACAGTTAAAAAAATAGATTTTTAACTGTAATTATGATTTTAAAATTCCATTATTACAGTTAAAATACAAGTGTTTCTTTTTTTCTAGTTAGCATGAATACCACACATATTAATATTAAGAAATTTACATTCACCAAGTGAGATAGATTACTTGATAAAACTAGACAAGTCGAAATACAAATACTAATATTAAACGCTTGTCAAATTCATGTGTTTTGGTCGCCAAACATTGATGGAAATATTTGTAATGTATCTTTATTGAATTCATGGCAATATATATAGCAATAACAAAGCTTAACTTATATACAAATTTGTTTTCTTTTAATACAGAATGATAAAAACACAAATTTTGGCACACATTCTATAGAACTGTTTTTAAGAGTATTAGAAAATAATGTTTAAGATAATTTTGTTTTAGTTCAAAAGGTATATAAAACTAAAATAATTTTATTATTGATTTATCTAAAATTTATCTCTATAAAACTTAATTTATCCCATGTTATCTAGAATTTCATCGTGAATATTTGTTCATTTTTCTTTTTGAAGTTACAAGTTACAATATACATAAGAATAAATTTAAGTTGGTCTCAAACACAATCAGAGTAAGTTATTGTTCTATTTGGATTTCAAATTGTGCTCTTTCGTATGCATTTGGTTATAAGGGCATCACATGAATGATCAAATAGGAAGAAAATGATTTTTTTATTAGTTTAAGTTGTTATTAGTGTGTTTAGTTATTATTTTTGGATTTTTAGGTGCAATTTAGAGGATTTGAGTATTCTTAACTTACTCTCTTATTAGATTTGGTGAGTAGAAATGAGTTGTTAGGTAAGGAAAATTAATTTTAATTATAGAATTTGATTGAATAATAATTTTAATTGGTTTAGGGTTTAGTCTGAAAGATAATTAAATAAGGGCAATTTGACCTTCATTAAGTAATGTGGTACTGAGTTGTAGAACCATTATGAGAATGTGAATATGATATCAAAGTTTCATATAACTTAATTTGTGTCAAACAAGATGTAGGAAAATATTTTATTTAGGTAAACCTTGTTAAAAGTAAAAAGACAAAATAAAATACATTCCACTCATATTTAATGAATTTTATTCATTTAAATAAAGTTCACATTTTTCAAGTCACATAAACATGTGAAAGAGAGAATTTGACACCCAATAACATTCTATCATATGCATGCCCAGTCACAGAAGATTTCAAGGGTCTTTTCCCCATATTTTTGTTTTATGTATTGTCTTTCTTGAATAAGAACTTGCAGAAAACAACAATATATGAAATGTAAAGAATTCATTTGATCTTGCAATCCTTGTATAAAGGGAAAAGAAGAAACTTTAGTGGCCAATAAGTACATTGGAGAATTCCTAGAAGTACACAATATATGTACATGTGAATAGGATATGTTGTGTGTAGTTGAGGTACAGAGCCACAAAGAAAAGATTGTTTCTTAGTGGACTTTAAAACTTATATAGGTTAGATACTTTGCTTCATCAACAGCACAATGTCTGCACATGATGAGCTACTGACTTTATATGAATTCACTTATTGATTGTTAATCACTTTGGATTTTCTTAAGTTTGATTGAGCAGATATGAGTTTAATTAATAAAACAATTATTAACTCCTTTCAATATTATCTTGTATTTAACAAATTAACTAAAAATTACAATTAATCATACCACTATTTTCTCTATCTCTTAATTATAGATAAATAATTACTAAAAAAATTAGTTTTTTTTATAAATATAATTCAAAACATTTAGTTACCCTAAGAATTGATACACCTATTGACTATATGATTATAGATTATAAATGATCCACAAGGGAACATTTATTTTTGACATAGTGTCATATGCAAGATTAATTAGGTTTGAAAAGAATAGTTTACGCTCTTCAATATAAGTTAAATACATAATTTTTTAAAAGTTATTATTATAAAAAAATAACACATAAGCATGAAAAGGGTTAAACAATCAAAATTTTTATATATATAGCCATTATTGATTAACTTATGTGATTAATTAAACACATAAATTGTTTTGTATTATCCATAAAAGAATCCTTTTGCAAAATAGAATTGATTTGGATGAATTTATTTATCCAAGTTTATATGGTCTGGTCTGAATTCACATATGATGTTTGGTATTATTTCATGAATCCGACCATGTTCAGAAAAAATGGTGATATTGTTTTGTCCCCTCAAGTAGTCTCATCTGAGTTGCATCGTAACTCATGATATATTCCTTTTGTCTGTGTAAAAATATATAAAACTTTTTCTCAAATTTGATAGATGCATTTTATTTAAAGCAGAGGAATTTTCCTGCTCTAGATTTGTACCTTATCTTTCTATTTTAGTAAATATTAATATTAATTTTATGTCTCTCATGCAAAGTCTATAAGAAGACAAGTAAGTTTGGAACTGCTTATTAGGTTTTAAAAAAAAATCAAACTAGGAAAATTATCTAGCAAAAGTTTCCCAAGCTGTCTATCACAAAAACTGTCACAACAAATGTAGTGATTTTACTTAAAAGTAACTCAAACACTCTATTTACTCTCTTGCAATAAGATGAATTCAGATTCCAATATGTTTTAGCCTGTCTCTTATAGATAAATCATTAGAAATAAATTAAACTATGGTAAACAAAGTATATATGATACTTTGAAACATATATAAAGAATGCATTGTGACTCAAAAAATTCGTATACTATCTCAAATAAAATAGTTTTTAGGTATAATAAAAATATAATAATACAAAAATTTTCATTGCTGGAGTTTAATTTTGTCTATTACATCTTAAAAAAATAAAAGTATTTTCTAATCTTTGATCAAAGTTGTTACTTCAAGCATATCAAGGTATAAACTTAGATACAGCTGGTAACTAATGAAAAATGTGTTTGAATGATGTGAATTGATATTTAAGAAAATTGTACGAAAGAGTAATTTAAGTTAAGTTGAGACTTGATTTAATATTTTTGAACTTTTTTTCCAAATTTTATCTTAAAGTAGCTTGTAAAACATTGTACGATTTTATTGATTTCAGAAACTCACTTCAAGGGTATTGCATGCACAGATCTTACATTTTAAACTGAAAGGTCCAATATTCGAGTTATATTCCTCCACTGAAACAAACATAAACTTTATATATTGAGTCTCACTGGTGACAGAAAACTTTATTTTATGCAGTAGAATAAATGAAATTTACATGAAAGAACTACTGTAATAACTATATTTTTTTTAGTGTGCGATCGTCACAGAAAAAAGATAAAGACAATATTCTATACTTATAAATATCTTCTAATAATGTAGAGGTATATGTTTGATGGAAGGAGTTATTTTTTCTAACAAGTCACTTATTTTATGATGAGATGATACTCTTTTATTAGGACTTTATCGGTTGTCTATGAAAACCAAAACAATCTGTTGCAAAATAATTTCTATAAGTATATTTGAATTATCATTGAAGAAAGACAACTGTGAAAAGAAATAGTTTACATATTTTACTCTGGGTGAATTTTTTTGGAAAGGTACAAATATACATGCATCAGATGTTTTTGTCATGACAGTCCACTGTTATCAGTGTTAACTTTGATTTATATTATTATTATTATTATTTATTTAGAAGGAAAACAATAATAAACTCTTTAAAATGTACAGTTTGGTACAATTCTATTTTAACCCAATCCTATTTGATATTATAGTATGTCATTAATGTATTTTAAAAAATATAATTTTTTATCGAATTCAAAGCTTTAATTTTTTAATAAGAACTTTCAAGCTATACATAAGAAACAAATACCTGAGTACAAGGAGTGTTAAATTTCAGCTACAGGGTTACTGTCTAATAACAATAATATGATATACTGAATAACCAACACCAAAATCATTCAGTATTTTATAAAGTCAATGTCAAATTATTTAGCACCTTGGATGCAGAAGAATTAACAAATAATTGGATTATGCAGAAAGAAAAAACAGTAAACATCTTTTAAAAATGAAATCTAATCTAACTATGCATAAATTTAACATGGCCAGAATCATGAAAAAATAATAGTCTAGTTAATAGTGGAACAGTTAATCATGTGAAGATATACACATGTACTAGGAGAAAGAAAAGAGAAAGTTGTGTGTTAGTTTAGAGAGAGTGAAGAAATTGAAATCTGACAAAGATGATCTAGAGAAAAGAATTCATAGATATGGGTTAGAAGGACTATCTTAGGAGAAAAGGAAAAAGATATGGATGACACCTTAGATTATAGACTACAGTATATAGCTGAGTGCTACTCAACAACATGGTTTAATTTTATTCTCAAAAACAAATAACATCCAAATTACATGTGTGCCACACAGAGTGTAGTTGCGTACACGCGCCGATATGTGGGATTGTGGGATTGAGACGTAAGTGACTTAGTATAGCCATTGTGGGGTGAGAATTGCACTACGCGCGCGAGTGAGAGTCACGCGCCAGAGCCCACAAGTAATGAGTGGCAACATGTGAGAGTTCTTAGAGGTTCCATAAAATTACAAAAACAAGAGAACAAAAGTCTTTATGCTCTCTTTCTTCTCTTCCTCTCTTTCTACTACTTATTATCAGAACTGATTATTGGAGAGAGAGAAAGCTATCTCAGTTTCACTTTCCATAACAAACCAAAGCCATAGCCAAGAGAAACAAAGGTGTTTATAGGAAGAAGATCAAATTACAAAGTATAAGGTTTGTGGAAGAAGATGATGAAGAAGAGAGAAAATAAAAAAAGATAGAAAGAAAGAAAGAGAGACACAGTAAGTAAGAAGTCGTTATTGCATTTTCTCATTCACTGCTCACTCTGCAATCTGCTGGACCCTTCAGAAACTGATTTTCTTTCTTTCTTACTCAGAAACCAAAACTTTTTCTTCCTGTGAAAAAAGCCAAAGTGACAGTAGTAGTAGCCACAATAGCAGCAGCAGAAGCAGAAACAGAAGAAGCAGGGAAGTTGTTCGTTTACCCTTCCTTTTCATAGAGAGAGAAAAATCTAAGTTTACTCAACTCTCACCCCCCAACAAACAACAAGATCTCTCATCTCATCTCACCAACAAACTCCATCAAAAGAGAACTTCTCTTTTCCTCCACCAACAAATTCTTTCCCTGCCACAGACCCCACACCGAGAAGAATAACACCCACATTAGATACACCCTCATATATAAACCATTATTAATATATATATAAATATATACTCTCTCTCACACACACACACCACATAGGTATTAGAGGAAGATCTATGTTTCATCTTCTTCAATAGTTCTGTGCTTACCACACACTATACAACACCATAAGGAAAACTGTATATTGTTTTTTTTCATTGTCTTTGATCTGAGAAATCAAGCACTTTCAGTTGTGGCTACTACAAGGAGGTTACCTTCAGATTCTGGTGCCTTTGCGGACTGGGCAGCTACTAGTTCAACCGGTGCTGGTGGTGGCCGTGCTGTCCCCGTCGACGACCTCTCCCTCGGTTTCAATGCGGGTCCTGCCGCCCCAGCAACCGCCACCGGACCCTCCGCCGGCATGTGGTCCGGCACCAATAGGTCCATCAATTACCCCGAAATGGGAATGTTCGTGGTGGCGCCAGCCTCATCGTTCCACCACCATCACCACCAGCAGACGCCCCCTCACGACCCTGTCATGGCGGATTCCCTCAACCCCGCCACTGCACTCGGCGTCGGCGTCATCCCCCTGCTCGCCGCCACGCCGTGTCTGGAACCAGACAACTTCCTCGGAAATAGGACACGTGGTGGGGGAATTCAGTTTTGGCAAGACCAAGCGCCCCATCAGAGCCACTACATGAAGAAGCAGCAGCAGGGGCTTCTCGACCAAAGTAACACGAGCTCTGGAAATTTGGTTCAAAACAGTGGCGGTTTAACTGCTTCGGGTACTAGTAGTGGGGGAACAACGTGCCAAGATTGCGGAAACCAGGCCAAGAAAGATTGTGCCAATAGAAGGTGTAGGACTTGTTGCAAAAGTCGAGGTTTCGATTGCCCTACCCATGTTAAGAGCACATGGGTTCCCGCCGCACGCCGGAGAGAGCGCCAGCTCATGACGGCAGCCACTGCGGCGGTTGCTGGCTCCAGTGGCTCCACCTCCGGGACCAAAAAACCTAGGCTCATTGCTTCACAAACCACTACAACATCTCACACTTCCACTTCTAACACCACCCCTCCTAGAAGCTTTGACACTAGCTCTAGCCATCAAGGTTTGTACTTTCCTACTTTCCTTCGTCAATACCTTTTTTTTTTTTCCTTTTGATTTCCCATGCCATCACCATAGCAGTCCTGTTCTTGTTCGAGACACCGTCAAACACTAAATGTTGACACTGACACATAGTGCTAGATGCTAAATTTGCAGATTTTCTTGATAAGTTTGCATGATTACACACAAACAAAAGCTCATGCATTGTAGTTTCTTTTGGGTTCATGCTTTGACTGGGAGTTTGGAGGCTGTTTAACTGTGTTGTTTGGTTGAATTGTGTGCAGATGCGGGTTTCAAAGAGTCTTTACCTGGACAAGTACGTGCACCAGCGGTTTTCAAGTGTGTTAGAGTGACGGCGGTGGAGGATGGGCAAGATGAGTATGCTTACCAGGCGGTGGTGAAGATTGGTGGCCACATGTTCAAAGGGTTTCTGTATGATCAAGGGGTGGAGAATAGGGATGTGTATCCAAACCTATCTGAGTTGCATTTGGGTGGTGGAAGTGGGAGTGGAGGGAGTGGTGGGGTGGGGAGAAATGGGGTTTCTTCTTCTCCAATGATGGATCCTTCTGATGTTTATGCAGCTTCGGGTGGAGGGTTACTTGGGGGTTCTTCTGCTTATGGTAATCCAATGAACTGAACTCAAAGGGTATTTCCAAGTGCAAGATATTAGTACATGGGCTTGGAGTGGCTGACGTAGGTTGTGGTTCAAAATCTTTAATTTTCTCTCCTAGGATTTTGTATCTTTATTGCTTATGTTACTCTTTCTTTCTGCCATTTTTCAACTTGTTTTTAGTTCTATTCTTTCTCGCCCAATTTGGCCACTGTCATTGCATGAGATCATCATGGGATGTCAAGCATGCCTCACTATCTAACCGTTAAACAAATAGTTTCTTTATGTACTAAATTAACTCAAAATGGAAACAAAAGGTGGATAAAACTTGTTTACTTGGTTCACTATTTTAATTTTAGTTATACCATTATTGATTGCCAGTTTGCAAAAGATTATCTCTCCTTTTCTTTTGAACCTAATGGCTTTTGTTTTGCATTTACTCCTCTTTATTTTCATTATTATAGATTTTAATTGATGAAAGGTGAAATCTACAGTGTTATTATACCCGCAATCAAAAGCTACAGTATAAAGCAAATCATAAAGATGAATTTAAATATGTTAATATGTCTTGTGATAATTGTTATTGATGTGCGTTCAGTCCTTTGCGTGCCAGATGTATTTCCAGCATGATTTATCTCTATTCTGGATTGCTTCCATTTTTCTGAGTACATATAATATAATATTAAATTTCCCTGATTTATATATGGTATTATTAAATTGTCATTTTGCAATAGCTCAGTTGGTTCAAATATAGCAGAATAAATAAATGTTGATTTCACAAGTAGATGCTGCTTTAGACTCGAGCAATAGAAGTTGTTGTAATGTCACCATCATTGTATGTCTGTCCTTTTCATCCAAGTTTATTGGTCATCTCTGATGCGTAAGAAACCTGCCAAGTTTCTGCATTCATGAAGACTTGATGTACTCTTTCCTTTTGTTCTTGGTTTGGAATTTGGAGTTCAGGCAATACCTATTACCACACTTTTCATCTTCTAACCCTTAACACCTAGTTTTGCATTGTCTCAAACTGAAATTAGGGCTATTTAATTCTTCTGTTGCTCAATTTTGGTGCACCACGCTGCTAAACTTCAATACCAATATGCGCACCTAATTGTTTTCCTTTGAGTTGATGTTACATTTATTTCATGTGCAACATTTAAGATTTAAAATACCATTCCTTTCTATTTTAATAGTAATATTTGCAATATTATAGTATATGATGTTGATGTCCTAGAAGTTGCCTGGTATGTTACCTCTCAACAAGATAAATTGCTGTCGGGGTTGCATACTCAGCTTTTATATACTTTATTGCGGGGGAAACTGCAGTTAAATATGTGACACTTATTTTTTTGGCTAGATTCTTAGTTACCGATTCCGACCATGATAAACAAATGAATGATTGTCTCTATTCATTGCATATTTAGATTATCTTTTCCTGCACATGCTTCCCCCTTTTAGCTGTCTGAACATATTTTACATATAGGACGATTATGTCATGTGGATTGCAATACATTTTATATATGTGTGTGTGTATATATATATATATATGTATATGTATATTTATATATTACTTGTGTGTGCTACTCCTGAAAAGTCCATGAAGCATAGGATTGTTGTGGCATGGTATGATAGTTCATTAATAGACTAATATGAAGAATGCAATAACATTTTTGTACTAGACCTTTTTCTTTAAGTGTTGTAAGATTTTTTGAATCATAATGCCTGACCTGTCCACCACTCCTATCATGTCAATGAAAAAGTGATCATTGGCTATACTTTTCACTGATGTAGAATCAATTACCCTGTCTTTAGTTAAGTCCATTTAAGGGTTGTGTTGGAATTTTTAATAAGTTGTCTGTGCCCTAGAGCAGGCATTTCTTATCTTGATATTTGTGGTGTTCTAGCTTGTTTTTCCTTTCTGGGATTTGAGAACATATGAAGATATGTGATCTTTAGCACACTATTGCTGTTTTCTTCTCCATTGTAAATGATTGGCTAACTCCTCTTCACGTTATCTGTTAGAGGCTACCATTTTGACAAATGGTTGGTGAAATAATGTAGGTACATTTAGGTACATGTCTGCGCTGGTGAGTACATTATTCTTGAATTTCTCACATTTAAGTAGTACAATTGAATTTTATGCGTGTGCCTTAGTCTTGTTCTGCGAACAATTTTGGTTATGCCCCCTTTGCTTTGGTGCTGCTGTGATCAGTCATCATTTCTGCATTTTGTCATGTTCTGAGACATTTCATTTTTTTTTTTTTTGGAAAAAATGCTAACCACATGGTTATTTTGTTTTTGTGAACAACACACACTCTCTGTTGTTACACGTATAGATATGCATTTTCATTTTGGTTTATGTTTTGCCCTATTTGTGCTTTCTTAGTTAAACTTGTAGAGACAAGGTCTTTGCAGTGCCAAAACTTTGCTCCTTTTATTTTTTGTTTTGTTATTTCACAGTGCTTATGTACAATGAATTATTTCTCCAAGCATCATGGCTCTGCCAGAGTCTAGAAGTTTTGCTTGCATATATATATTTCTTCCAAAGACTCTCTATGAGGCACAGTCTTGTGGTTTCTAGGAAAATGATTGTTTGTGTAAGGTGATTTCTGTTACATATTCTTTTCAGTTATTTTACCTAGGGTTTCTCAGTGTGTAAAATGCTACAATCATATTCTTCAGTGTCAGTGGTTCTTTGGGGAACTTTTGATTATTCTGGCCATTGTACAAGATAATTTTTATTAAGTTACGAAACAGTAGGATAATGGCTAAAGGGTATGGTTATTATTATCTGTGCTCATAGTTGAAGTTGTAGTGCTTAGTTGAGTGCTTGATTCCACCATCTACACTTAAAATATATACTAAGTGAGCATAATTTATTTCATCTTATTCTTGCAGGGACACACTTTTTTTTTTATCTTTGAATTACTTAGGTCATTTTAGGGGAACAGTTCCATTATTATAAGGGATCCATTTTACTAATTCATCTGAAAACGTGATTGACCATAATTGTTGTTCTATTTGTTTGTGGTTGTTGCATATCTATGTTTTAAACATGAATTCTTGCTTTTTGCCGTAACATGCAATTGTAGTTTTAATTAATGGTGATTAACTGTAATTTTCAAATTTAACTTGCTTTGGTTTTTGTGATTTATTTTAAATTCTGACATTTATATATATATATTCACCTGTATAAGGATTTCAAGGTTTGCCTTAGTTTATTCTAATTCCGTTTGAAATTATGCCCTGGAAGAAGTGTTAAGGTTAAAGTTATGTCATGCATTGCAAATAAATGGCTTTTTGTTTCAGAGTTAACCTTTAAGTTATTTTAATGTAATGGGGTATCTTTACGTTTGATATAATTTTTATGAGTACTTACAACACTTGTCTATTCAATATATAATTTTTCTTGTATATATATATATATATATATATATAAATAAATAAATAGATAGTATAGATAGATATAATGTTGCCTTATTTGAATTTGTAGTAACTGATTTTTTTAATCTTTTGATTTTGATAGATTGATGGACAATGATTTTGTTATGCTCTGACATTCTAAATAATTTTTAGGCTGCCATTCACTTGCTAATGATAAGAAGTAATTAGATCATTGTTACATTAAAGACAGTTAAATAGAACATGAATGTTTGTTTATTTTTTTTAACTTGTGTTGATGAACAATTAATTGCTTGAAATACTTTACATTCATTTGAATTTAGATCTTTTCGTGGATATCTTTTTCAGAAGATGAACTATCTAACCTTGATTACATACCTTAAAAGAAATTATCTTTAACCATTTTTTACTCATAATATTGCGTAGTTTATTTGATTTAAACACATATATTGTAATGGTTGATATTAATTTAGCTTCTCGGGTTGAAAAATTCTTTTAAACTCCTAAAAATGTCTGTTAATGAATTAAATTAGTGTTCTTACCAAATAGATGTACGAATGTCCATCAAAATTCACATTAATGAATTGAAACATTTGTCCTATATGAAGGAAATTTTCACATTGACTTAATAGGACCATCACACTTCCCTTTCACTGAAAATTGCATCTGATGGAAAAGAATTCAATTAGAAAAATTCTCGAAAAATAACAACTCTCTACAGAAAAACTATTAAAAATAAATAGACTTATATTTATCCATTTACAAATTTGATAGGTTAAGACTTTACTCTTCCTTTCTCAGCAGCTTATTTCATATTTAAAACGGACAAATTTTCAATTTAGCTTAGAGAAAACTCAGAAAAAATGGTAGTATAGATATACAAAAGTTTTGTGAAAATAAACTACCTAATTATTTTTTTTTATAAATTTAAAAGGCAGCTGGATAATAATATATTTTTATATATATTATGTATATATACATATATATTATTTTTCATTCGTTACAAAATAAGTACGCCTTAAACAGTGAAAGTAAAATACAGTTGTAGTTTTCATGGCCACCGAAATGAAAGTCTGCAACTTCCTGAGAAGATTTTGTTGATACATTGTATTATGAACAAAGTTTCTTTGATTTCCTAAGCAAAAGTTTGCAGTGTGCCCTCATGATTGTGATCATTTGGTTCCTTTGAAAACATGGTTTGAAATGAAATTGGAAAATGGATGAATTCCAATGCAAATTTTGCTTTAAATAGCCAAGTTCTATCACACATGGGTATATGAGCATGCCCTCCATATATGGTGTGAAGGACAATAAAACCTGCACAAAATATAATTTTCACCTAAACCCAATTCCAAGGTTCATCTGCCATTTCGTACCAAAAGGAAACAACCAGAAACAACAAGAGAATAGAGCCATGATAATCATAATATAAACAAACGAAGCTTTCAGCAATGTTAATGGGAGACAAACTAACTTTCACGTGAAATTATGTAAACATGCCCTATGATTAATTTTTTTTTATAAAAATAAAGAAAAAGGAAAGTGTGAACCTCAAATAATTAGTTGTTAATGAAAGTGGTAGGGTAGGAAGAAAATGTGAACATACTAAACTATTTTTGTTGCGGAAAGTAGAATGATAGAGGTCACTATGTAAGTGTGTTTTGTCCCATGATTGAAAGTCTTAGGGTTTCAAAAACAATTTATAGAATATGCAACAAAATATTTATTTTTGCAAAAGCAGAATCTTAGCCTGCAGAATAAACTATCAAAATAATGTATATTATATTCCTGTAACAAAAATATCTTCATTTTCTAAGCATAAACTCTAACAACTTCAATTTTTCAGAGTTTGCAAATTTGCATATTGTGGTAATTGAACTAAGAAAAAGTTATGACAAAAAAAGTCCACCTGAACTCATTCATATGCTAGGGTTTGTTCATAACAAGTCTCTCCAAAAGTGGTTCTACATAATTGTATGGACATTTTTGAAGGAATTTTGTTTTTTTAGCTTCATGAGTGGAGGCATGACTCTACTGAATTCTTTAGGGTTATGTCCTTTCCATTTTGGTCTCAAAACAAGAGATTCCTCAATCAACCATTCATTGGATGCTTCCTTCTTTACATGGTCTCCATCAAACATGTGCTGAGTGCTTCCATGAAAACCATGTCAAAAGTAAAACAGAAAATCAAATACCTTCAATTGCTTTTACAACCCTTCAAAGTATTTACTCTCTTCTAGTCAACTTTCAAAAGTCTGCATCATCTTAATAAACTAATAATTTTGTTACAAAAGATTAACCAAAAAATCAGATTCTACTATCAATATTAATTTTCCAACTTTTATACTTTTATAAGGCCAGATACATTTTCAGAAACTCTAAAAAGTATTCAACTAAAGGAATACATAGTAAAAAATTGAAATTTATTTGTAGTGTACAAAAGATAAGATTTATAATTGTAAAGAAAACGTTAGTTTTATATGATATAATATTATAAATGTGAACATATATTTCAACGGAGAATTACCTTAAATAAGGTTGGTTGAACTTGAGACTATCCCTCATGAAGGTTTTTTCACTTATTATATTTTAATATTTTAAAAATAATTTTAGAAATCACAATAAAAAAAGTAATTGGTACATGCTTATATATTAGAGTGCTCTTTCTATATTACTCTAGGTTACTAGTTTGTTCTCCTTTTTCATTCTAAAAGCTTCTAAATAAAATAATTATTAGTACTATTATTTTTATTAATATAAAAAATTTTATAAATGGAAAAAGATAAGAAAGAATTGGAAAAGAATAAACTTTTTTGCCGTCAAAATGGGGAAAAAGTGGATTGTGGAAAAGTCTCGATTATTAATATATTAATTGGATGAACCAAGCAACGATTATTTATAGAAACATTCTAAATGCACATTATTATCATTGGTGTATGGAACATTTTTAAATGGTTAGTTTTGTGGGTTGATGAAAGCTTTAATTTGAGCATCTTGAGAATTGGTTTATAAATCAATCGTTGAGAATCAAAATAAAGTTTTGGTTGGAATGTGCACCAATAAGTGCTACTCACTTTTAAATCAAATTTCATGGTTTGATTAGAATTAGTCTAAAAGTTTCTTTTTGTCATGTTAGTTTAGTGATTGACCTTCTAATTAATTGCACACCATTAAAGTTGCTTCCCTCTCACACTCATCTTCTCCAAAATCTCAAATTCTTTCCAAGTAGGCCTAACCTTTTAGTACAAAGTTTTTCCCACTTACTATTTCAATTTTTCAAGTAATCCCACAGAGAGCAAAAAAGTAAAAGTCCTTAAACGTATTGTTAGGTAATTTCCAAAACACAATCATTGCAATTATTAAATAATTAAAAATATACATTAATTATCTTACATATTATATCATTAACAAATATCACCATCCTAATATATAAAATATAAACGAGAAAGTTAAAAAATATATAAATAAAAAAGGTTTTGAATGTAATATTAATTCTTTACATGAATTTAGTTCAGATCCCATTATATTAAGATTTTTTTGAGTATTTTTCGATTTAACCAACAATGATAAAAAAAAAGTAATTTTGAAAATTTTAAAGATTATACAGCTCAAAGTTAACATTTAAAAAAAAATGTAGTAGGAATGATTATTTTTCCTGTTTAAAATTTATCGAAAAAATAAAATATAAAATTCTTAATGATTGTTTTATCAAATGACAAGAATATAATTTATTTTGGGGGCAATAAACCCATTCATGTCCCACTGGTGTTAAATGGGCCATTCATAAGTTTTAAAATGGCCCCTACAACAAAAATGAAAGATGGGCCCCAACGTTATCTTAAAGTTACTAGACTTTGTTGTAGGCCCATAGTCTGGGCCAATGTGTCATTGGTCTTCATTATTTTTTTATCTTTGTTTTATAATCGTGTGAGATACAATAAACATTCTTAACCTAGATTTTTTAGGTCTGATAGTTTTTTAGCATATACTATTATGATTAATTTTTCCATTTTATTTTATTTTTTAATATTTTCAATTTATTTTGATTTTTAAAAAATGAGTTGATATGGTTTCTTCTATTAATATGTGATAACAACATTATAACTGTAACATTTTATATAAAAAAATGATATGTTATTAGTTAAAATCGATGAAAACGACATATATAATAGAAAAAATATATAATGGAGGAATGATGTTGACTATTTTTTAAAAAAGAAACGAGACCAAACTAAAAACATTGAAAATAGTATGACAGATTTAAAAAATATAAGAAATAAAAGAATTGTTAAACCTTTTTTTATAACTATGTTTTTAGTACTATTTATAATCTTTATCATTAATTACTTAGTAAAAGTAAAACTTGATGGCTTACTTTTCTTTATTTTTTTATTTACAAAACTTAAATTAGAAATCTTAACTAAAGAAATTAATGTTCTAGAGATAATATTAATATGTTTTGAATTAACATTATGAATTGTTAACTTTTTTAGTGAAATTCTGACGGAATAAAATAAAACAATAAAGATAGTAAATTAAAGTAATATTATTCAAAATGATCATTAAGTAGTGAAAAGAGACACTTATGTTTTTAGATTCAAACAAAATAATAATTTGTAATATATTACGTGGTTGGAGGATACAAATAATATGAAAAAGTATAAATAAAATTTTGAAAGAAAAATAATACTGTTAATTACTAAGATAAAATAAGGCATACAATATATATATATATATATATATATATATATATATATATATATATATATATATATATATATATTTTTATATATAATATAATATATATATATATATATATATATATATATATATATATATATATATATATATATATATTATTAACTATAATAGACTATATATATATATTATAAAATATAATATACTATGTTAAATATATATACATTTCATCTTAATATTTTAAAATATACTTCTCTCTCTAAAGAATTTAATAAAAATATCTTCATATAATCATAAAATAAAATAAAGTTTTTCTTTTCAGTTCATACAAAAATCAATTTAAATATCTAGTTCAAACAAGATATAAATACATGAAGTTCTGATACTTTATCTCATATATAATACTATAATCATTAAATATAGATAATGACTATCATTCATTCATTCTTATCTCAATATTATATTAATCACCATACATAGACATTTAATTCTAGAAGATTCTTGTATTGAATTAGACTAAAGGTTTGTACTTATCATACTACCATTCCATATTTTTTTTATATGTTCTCATTTTAAAACTTAGATACAATTTTGGTATGCACATGGTTAATCCACATATCCTATTTCCATTAGCTTACATTTTAAATCTAGAACATGGCCATATGAACTTTTTTTCCACTCTTACCATATGATAATCTTCATCTATTATTCCAATATACTATTTAGACACATGTATCATCTTTCCATTCCATATCTAGATACTATGTCTTGATCATTTTGCATATCATTCACAAACATTAATAAGACATCATATCATACATAAAACATTCATTTAATTTAATTTAAATTCATCTAATTCATACTTAATAAAACAAGCAATTACAACATTTATTAAAATATTCAAACAAACTTCTCTTATTTGAACTTAAAGAACTCCAAAAAATTTAGGGATCTCAAAGATAACCTAACATGCACCATAGAGTCCTGATCACATTACTAGAATCCTTAATTAACAAAGACTAATTGTGATGACGGAAACACTACATGCAATCAAAATCTAGATTGAGATGACTAGAAAGATTTAAAAACTAACTTAAAAAGAAAAGGACAGAAAATAAACTTATTCTATCCAAAATTCTAATGGGACAGTCTTGCTCTAATTATTACTACGAGTCTAATAGCACGATCAGATCATTAATATAATGACAAATGAGATAAAAAATCTAGAAAGAAAACATAAAACTCTAAAGAAAAATTGTCTTAGAGAAATAATAATTTTTATAAACATGAAACCTAAATATTTATTTTCTTATTTGTATGAACTTTTTAAAAAATTATAATTTAAATTCTAAGACGTCTATATCCTATAACTATTTTATATATATGGTATTACACTATCAAATATAATAAATGTCATATTTAATATTTTATACATAAATTTAATCGATAACTTTGAATATTATATATTATTAAACATTTATAGTTGTCAAATTATTAAATTATATTTAATGCGAGTTAGTATTGTTTATTATTATTATTATTATAATATATTATTCAATATCCGTTAAGTTATCTTGTTGTAAAAAATTATAGGTAAAATTACTTGCAAATACAATCAACTTTAATTAACTTAAAAATTAATTTTGTTAAAATAGACTATGAATATTCACAGGAAAGAAAATACTCATCTATTTTTTTTCTTATTCATTAAATATTTTTAATTTTTTTTAATTTTTACTAATTTGAGTGTCCATAATCTTTAGTAAATAGACTTTTATTCTATGTTTCATCAATAAAACTTTGAGAATCATTTAAACAAAATATAACTCAACCAAACCTCAACCCTTTCGAAGTCTTTCCTAATTCATCGTAGACAGTTTTAAATATATTTACGTATATATTTGTACAAGTATTACATTACTATTTTTTAAAATCTAGTTTACTTATATTTATTTATCAATATTTATCTTATGTCGATATGATTTTGTTTTTTTTTTGTATATTAATTTAATTTTGAGAATAATTTATTAATCTTTAATTATTCATATTGACATAGGAACATCTTATTGAGATATTTGTGTGTGTATATATATACAAATATTACATGACACACAAAAAATTAACATATCAATAAGATTAATTCAAAACTAAGATAGTAATTATCAGAACTAAATTAACTCTCGTATATACAATATTCATATAAAAAAAACACTAGTTTTTTTAATACCAATTTTAGAACTACTACAGACTTATTTAACTGTACATAAAATTTATCTATAAACCCAAACCACTTTCTAGGTAAAACATAAATTGCATACTTCAATCTTCTTTCTTAAAACACGTTAATATTAAATAATATATAAAAAAACCAAGCACAGGCTCATATAATATTAAATTAAATACTATGAGAAAAAGACATTTATTTATATATATTTTTAAAAAAATTACATTAATAGCATTAAGTACTAGATCAATATTTCTTTTCGATTTTAGTTTCTCTTTTTTCAGATCGAGTTTACCGTAGATATTTTTCTGTCATTTGCATCAACTTAGTTTTCCACAACACAAAATTGAAGCAAATTTTAATCTCGAAAATAGATTTAGAGACTTTCCATTGATCAAATTATAAAAATAAGAAATGCTAAAAAAATCTATTATTTAATAATTTAAGTATTTTATGTAGAATATAAATTATATTTATTCTCTACTTAATAAGATTTGCACAAATTCATGTAAAAGATTGATATCTTTTGTTATACTTAATTAAGTGATTGATGAATACATCAAAATGACATATCCCATTAGTTAAAATGAATGCTTTCAATACACTTCAGTAGAATTGACTACTCAGTACCAATGGTCCTAACAAGAAGCAAAATGACATTTTTTATGTTACAAAGAAGCAACATGGCATGACACTTTTCTAAGTTCTCCCTAGTGTTACCATTCTTGATTTTTAAATTCAGATTTCAACTTTAGATTCTCAAGAAAACTTCTTATTGCAAAATTATTCCCATAATAGTAGTACATTTTTCAAATATTCTTTACCTAATGTTCACATTCATCCAACAAGGTAGCTTTAACTTATTTCATCTAACATTAGTAATAAAGTCAAAAGCTATTTGACTTTTTATGACTTTGAAGTGAGGAAAAAGTGCTTCTAGGCTCTAGCTCACAATTTAGGGAAATGCTAGCCACACATGCCACTAATTAACCTAACTAATTATTGCAATTTTCTGGCAAAAGAAATTGATTGCAATTTTGACCGGATACTAGGAGAAAAACTTTCAAGTAGTGCAGGACAATAGTGTTCATGATTTCAATCCTTCTTTACACAACACAAATTTTCATATCTTTGGAATAATAACATTTGAATGTGTACATATACATAGGATGTCTAATATAGAACAATGTGTTCACAGCTACCTAAAAAAAGACCAAAAGTGTTACATGGATGTTGTTGTTTGGTTGTGGCTTATATAAGTCAGAACTTAGTTACGAAGGAATAAAATGATAACAGTTGTGTTCCACTGGGAAATGGAATAACCCAATTAATTAATAAATTATGGGGAAGTCTATGTCATCACGTCTCATCTTGCTATGCATGCATGGGGTATGAGGAATTTGAGAGTGATGTGAAGTTTTTTTCTTTTCCCACTAATTCTAGTGTTTCTCTTTTTATCTTTTTTCCTTGGTATCTTTTTTAGCATGTAGTGTGTATATGTATGTGCATGTGATGTGATGAAGGTGATTACCAATGGCAAAGAAGCAGTCAAAGGTTATGATTTGTGATGTTACCTCCATTGCATATATGCCACATCCAACATAAACTTTTTGCTTAATCATCATTCAAATTAACAAAGTGAAATGAATTTTTCAACAACTCTTACAAAAAGTTTGGTGTGGAGAAAGCTTCCTTATCAAAGTTAGGACATGAAAACTCAATGCTTATTTAAATAAAATAGTTCATTCTTATCTTCTAACTACTTCTATGTAAGTATATGATTATAGACTCAATCTTAGTTCTTGACTTGAAGTCAAAGATATCAGAATCCACACAAAGAAAGTTTAAAAACAGAAGCTACTACTTCCATTTGATAACTGTTCACATATTTAAACTTTATTAGGAGTAGTCCAAAATGAAAGAAAAAACATTTTTGATTATGAGAGACAGGGTAATTTAGGTTGTCTGAATGGTGAGGGTAGCATGAAGTGAAGAGAAGGGTGAGTGATGATGAAGATGGTGGCAAGTGGGTCCTCCAATACAGTGTGAGTGGAGGAAGTTGTGCACTAGATATATGGAAGCTGCATTGTCAAGCAAAGCAAATACCAAAAGAAAAGTGGCATCCAAACAAACATGTACATCATAATACTCTTCTCTGTTCATTTCCATGCTTCATCCTTCATTTTTCACCTACTACCACAATTTCTTTAAACCCCACTTCCCTTCAATAAAGCAAGCCACTTCATTCAACTCCAAGTTTCTCTCTTTATCCATGCTTGTTCCTTAATTCATGGACTGATTTGACAAATGTCTTCAACTGCAAGATACTCTCTCCAATGTACTTAGAGAACCAGGTTATCTAGCTGTCTGATGCCATTCATTTTCTAGGTGAGAAAACCCTCTTCTTGTGCTGTTTAATCCTTTGGAAACTTTCATCTTTTTCCCTTCTTTACACTGATTTATAACTTGCTCTATAAACAAGTTTCTTTTTCTGTTTTGTTTTGGTCTTTTATGTATCATCTGAAAGGTGATCATTGATGATCCAACTATCTACACCTACTCTTTTTCTCTTGTGTTTCCTAGTTTTGGAAACTTGTTGGTTGGTTGATAAGTAAAATTCCAAGGCATAACAAGGGTTGGAATGGATTCATTCAATCAGAATTGTCAGAATACCAGTTTTAGGTACAGTCCAAATTTGAACACTGGGACACATGGTGATGAAGAAGCTGAATTCTCAGGGATTCTTGATATCTTTGTGCATCATGCCAGGAATATTCATAACATATGCATCTATGACAACCAGGATGTGTATGCTAAGTTCTCTCTAACTTACAACCCTGATGAGACCCTCTCTACTAGAATCATCAATGGAGGAGGCCAAAACCCAACATTCAATGAAAACATGAGGATGAAGATCAGCCAAATAGATGCTGTTCTGAAATGTGAAATTTGGATGTTTAGTAGGGCAAGGATTCACATGGAAGACCAGCTACTGGGATTTGCTTTGGTCCCAATTGCAAAAGTTATTGGCAAAGGAAAGGTAACTGAAGATTACAGTCTTTCCTCCACTGATCTTTTCCACTCTCCTGCTGGAACAGTCCAATTAACACTGTCTTTAGACCCCTCTTTGGCACTCAATTCCTCAGTGAATTTGATACCTGAATCAGCAAAGACTTCTTCCATATCATCAGAAGTTATTTTGCTTGATAGAAAGATCTCAGAAGTTATGTTGGACCCAGTTGAGTATGCAAGAATTGAATTTCCTGACATCAATGTGGTGAAGGAGAACCAGCAAATGGTGTCTGAGTACTTCAATTTGGCAGCTCATGGTACTACTTCCACTCCTTCAAGGTCCAACATTGGAAGGCCACTACCATTTCTCCACCTTGGTGCATCTTCTCAACTAGATGACTATGAGATGACTATGAGTTCACCAGATGAGAATCATGTAGGGTCCCTTTCTCCAAATGAGAGCATTCAGAACTCATGCTTTCTAGGCTCCACTATCACAACCTTGAGTGATGATAGAAACTCAGCAGAATCAGTTGAGAAAAAGAACCATTTGAATACTGGTGACTCCTCCAATTCTGTCACTGTGGAAGGTACTCAAAACTGTGGTGCTTGTCCAGATACCCCAACTTCCAAGAAAGAAGGTGAGGCCAGAGATGACAAAGAGGCAAACTTCTCAAGCAAAGAAAAGGAAAGCAAAACCAATAACAAGAACACAGAAGCTTCAAGTTTTGGCAAAGTTTTTTCAGCTCCACTAGGGAACATCAATCTTGAGGCTGAGCAGGCTGCTATGCAGAAACAAATAGTGGACATGTACATGAGGAGCATGCAGCAGTTCACTGAGTCCTTGGCAAAAATGAAGCTCCCAATGGACCTTGACAAGCCTGAAAAAGTGGATCATGGAGATGGTGATGTGATTCAGAATCATGAAAACAGCAAATTAGAAACTGATAAGAAGAAAAAGGATGGTTCTCGTGTGTTTTATGGTAGTCGAGCATTCTTCTGATCACCCCTTAGTGCTGAAAATAGCCAGAATGAGATTGTGAGAAATTAGTTATTATAACATCAGGAACCTACCTCAATTTCCTAAGTGATAATTATTAATATTTTAGTTAGTCCTGGTTTGTTTGACCTCCACATTAGGTGATGACAATAATCTTCTGTTTTAGATATCTTGTTGATTGTTTAACTCATGGCTGTGTAACCCCAACAATACCTCCATGAGTATGCATAAGTTTTCATAGTGTTATCAACGCAAGACTTTTGTCAATTTACTATGTCATTAAAATCATTGTTTATTTTAAAGAATGTTTAAGTAAAATGATATCAGAATTTATTCTAAAAAGATTATTAAACTTATCAAATTATTAAGAAATTATTATTAAACTACTTTTAAATATATAGTTACAATTCGAGTTGAACAATTTTGAGGCTATTTTTGAGAATTATTGTAGCTTAGTTATGCTGAGTAAAAGTAGTTTTCACCATTCTACTTCAATGATCAATGTGATATAAGTTTTCCATTCAAAAAGTAGTGTCATGAGCAAGGCTTAGAAATCTGAGCCAAAATTTGTTAATTATTGTAATGGTGGTGCATGGTGGGGGCAGATTCACCAATTTTGTCAACACAATATGGAGCTGATCGTGAAAACAGTTCAAGAAATACACTTCATGAGGGGAGACAAGGAAATCTAATATAATCCACTTCCATGTTGATCTTGTTATTGCTTATTGCACAATCAAAATTGCAAAATGTGTCACAATTGTCAAAGTAACTGCAACTAAAGTGAAAAATAGTTAGTGAGGTTAGGCAAGTAACCATAACATCATCAATAATACATTATTTTGGTTAATGGTTAGTACTAGTGGTGTTGCTTAAGGAAGAAACAATCTATTTTTGTGTGCTTAGGACAAAATAATGGACACTCCCTCAATTTGTTTGATCTAGCAAACAATGTGAATTTGATTGGCCTAGGAAGGTCCTTACGAAGTTGTTGATGTTGACTATGAATTGGTTGCTTTATTGTTACATTTTGCCCAGTTAATTAGGACCATTTTTCAATGGTTGGCTTTGAAATGTTCATAACCTAGCTATCATGATCATGGAGTGAGGACTAAATATCTCACTTTCTCATCAGCTATGGAAATTGAATGGGACAATATTGCCTCAGTTATGCTTGCATTTCATCAGAAATTTCTCATTTTCATATTCATTATATACTTTTTTTTTTTTTAAGATTTGAAAAGGTTTCCTCCCAAGGAAAATAAATTTTGCAACTGGTGATATTTTAATTTTTTTTATAATTTTATTCCCATAGGTTTATATAATTTTAAAGATATTAAACCATAAATTCTCACTTGTTTTATAATTGAATTGGATTAACAATCCTTGTTCGTATTTAAAAATAATAATAATATGGATTTTCTTAAAACCAATTTCAAAATTAATTTGGTTTCTGTATTGATTTTAAACCTAAAATGGGTTTTAGGTTGTGACCCATTTGTAAATCAAAATATTTTAAAACCGGTTATTTAACTATAAACTGGTTTTTCAAAAGGCAGTTTTAAACTAAAAAAAAAAACCAGTTTGTTTGTCAGGAAATCTAATTAATAATGTTTTATTTTTTTATTTTAAAAAAAAATCATATATTTTTACTTCTAGAGGGTTTCAGTTTAGGCAATAGAAGAGGTGTGGAGAGAAGAAAATGAGCCTAAGTAAATGACATACATGTGGGACAATTGGAAATAAGTCATCCAAGATGTCACTCTCTTTATTTATTAATAATTTAATATTATCTTATATTTAATTAACTAAACAAAGATAAATAAGAAATAATTTAATAAACAAGGAAAATAATAAAGGAGAAAGTAGCTACCAATTTGATTCTTAAAAGTTGTACGTTTCTCGATAAATTTTTTAATAATATTTTCATCCAAACCGATTCTTGAAATTTTTTCAATCATTCATTTACATTTTTTTTTGGTAGTGAGATTGTTAACAAGACTTCATATTAGCATTAATGTGATGGTAAATTCGTTTTTCTGCCAATATTATGTAGCTTTTGAGACATTAGAATGAAATTTGCATGCAAATGAATCCGTGTATAATTGATGCTTTCACATATCAATTACTTTTGAAATCTTTTCAAATAATCACTGATCTAAACTCAAAATTCTCATAATTTTTTGCCTTTCCACCTCTTTCAGGTTTGAGAACATGGTAGACAGAAAAATATACTTCAGAAAAATAAAGTTTTATTTTTATTTTTCATGCGAAGAAAAAAAAAAATAAAAGCAAGGAAAATGTTTTGATTTGTTTAAAAGCAATCTGTTTTGTTATTTTTTGGGTGGTGGAGAGAAGTAATGTATTTGTTAGAGATAAGGTTGTAGACTATTACTTATGGTATATTAGGTTTAGGATTTAGAGTTTATCCAACATATTTAATTTTTTCTAATATAAAATATTTGTATGGTATAAAATTATTATTTACGTGACTCATTTAAGTACTTTTGGATTTTTTATTGTTTTAAGTTTTTTTTTCTTATTAGCTAATTGATTTTTGTAAGAGTTTGTTGTGCACTAGAAATAAGTTAGATTCAAAAGATAAATTATTCTACGATTCATTTGTATTTATATGTTCTTAAATCTCATTTTAAAGAATCATCACTTAAGAGTCAGAAATTTGTCACCAAACACTTAATTGTAGATGTGAATTTGAATTAAGAGTCTTACTAATAAAATGACTTAAATGTAACACAATAAAATCAACATGATAAAACAAGCTCTTTATTAATTTGACAAAAGAGTTGGGATTACATTTTTTATAATGTATTATTTAAAGATAAAAATATACAATAATATTATAATTTAAATCTACTAAATACTTGTAAAACATTCATACATACTTAAGTATGTTATATATATATATATATATATATATATATATAGTGATATCTAGATTTTTTATCTATTCTAAAAGAAAAAAATCTTGATTTTAACAAGTCTTGTTGTTCAGACTTCATTTAGAATAATAAGATGAAAATATCAACAAATAAATTAAAATATATTGAAATATACAAAGATTTTATCATAGTTAATCAAGAATAAATATATAATTTGAAGACAAATATAAAAAGTAATCTAATAAATCTTAATATAAACAATCACCATAAAAAATGGTTAAATTAAGATAATAACGGACGTAGATTTTAACTATTAAAAAAATAACATTATAAGTCTAATAACATATAGAAACACACCAACACAACTAATAAACGAATTGATAGTCTATCTATATTTTTACTTTTATTTATTAAAATAAAATAAATTAACGTATTTCATATTTTTAAAACGTATGTCATTATATATATATATATATATATATATATATATATATTATATTTAATATAAAATAATTTAACATGATGAATAAAGTTAAGGATATTTCACATAAAATAATATGAAATAAGTAATTTTAAAATAATAAATATCTCATTCGCTTGATAATTATAATAATGTAAATAAAAAAAATAATGTCATTCAAAATTTTATTTTATTTTCTCTCTCCTCACTCTTTTCATTTTTGTTATTTTTCTTCTTCTCTTTTTCTTTATCTCCTTCTCTCTCGAGCCTTTTTCTTCTTTATACTTTTTTAATTTATTAAAATAAAACAAACTAACATGTTTCATTATTTTTAAAACTTATGTTAATATGTGTTTTTAACTAACCAACAAATTGACAGTCTATTCATACTTATTTATTTAAACAAATCAAATTAATTTATCTCATTATTTTTAAAAAATTGTGTCCACATCATATATATATATATATATATATATATATATATATATATATATATATATATATATATATATATATATATATATAAATCTATTTATACCAACTTGAAATAATAAGATTGAAATATCAACAAATAAATTGAAGCATGTTTAAATATAAAAAGATTCTATCAATATGAAGTAAGAATAAATACATACTTTGAAAACAAATATGAAAAATAATCTAATAAATCTTAATATAAATAATCAGGACAAAAAATAGTTAAATTAAAATAATAAGGGATGCGGATTTTTATTATCAGGAAGAAAGTATTACAATAAGTCTAAAAAAATACAGAAACACCAACACACAACCAAAATTAAAAAAATAAAACTAACCAACGAATTGATAATTTTTTTCATATCCATATTTATTTATTAAAATGAAACAAAAATAACGTACTTCATAATTTCTAAAACATCTGTCCATACCTACTTCTAACGTTTTTCATAATTTATATAAATAATTTTAAAATAATAAATATACTCTCTATCTTATCTTAGTAATTAGAATAATGTAGATATGAAGTAAAAATGTGATTAAAATTTTTATTTTTCTTCTCTCTCATCTCTCTTTTTCTTTTTTTCTCTTATGTTGTGTTTGGTTGAACTGATTTGATGGAATTTACTGTTCATGAAGATCGAAATTACAAATTTGTCCTTGTAAATGAAGTGAAAATTACGAAATATCCTTGACTTTAGAAATTACAAAAACTCCTTTAACTAGTTTTAGGGTTTGTAACAATGTATATATTATATATGAAAAATAAATTGATTTATACCTAATTCTTCAAATAATTGATTTCAATAATTATATATATTTTTTTCATTCATAATACTTTCCTTTCTTCCAAAACAACTATAATACAATCTATCCATTCATAATTATATTATTGACCTAAAATAATTAAATCACTAAAAATTGTTGACTTTATAAAAGAAATAATAAAAGTATATTATAAATATTATATTGTTTTCTATTTATTCTTCTTTTTTATTATTTTTTATCAATGAAAATATGTTTACTTAATGTTTAATTGAAGTAAATAAAAAAAATATATATATATATTTTTGTCTCCTTATTTGATTCAATATATATGAGAAAATTGAGAAGAAAAGATGTTATTTAAAATATTTTTTATTCATTTTAAAAACAATTTTATTTTCTTTTAAATATAAAATTATTAATACACAAAAATAAGGATGTTCAAGGATTGGATTAATTAAAATCATTATCAACCTACTAAAAAAATATCTAGTTAGTTAATTCAGTTTCTATATTTTTTATATTAAAATCAATTTAATCTAATTCATTTTAATTTTTTACCATCTTATGTCACAAGGGTTAATTAGTAATTTCAGAAATATATCAATTAAAAAAATAAAAACAAATCTATAACATCTATCAAATCAATCCCAAACTTTCATAATCAATCCCCTCAAACCCTTCAAATCTTACAATCCATCCATTAATCCAAACAACTCTCTCATCCACACACAATCCACTCAAATCCCTTCAAGTCCATCCTCTCAAATCCACTCTCCCAACCAAACAAACAAAACCTTAATCTCCCTTTCTTTTTCTCCTTCTCTCTCATCCTTAGATCATGGTAAATTCCTTTCCATATTTAGTCGATGTATTTTTATTTATTATTTTTGTCCTTTTAACCTTATCCTTTCTAACAAGGATTTTTTTTTCTTTCAATTGTTTATCTTGTTTCAATTAGATAAGCCACACATCCGAATGTCATTTCTATTTTCAATTATGTGACTGATTTAAGAAGTTTTTTTTTTATTTTATTTTTACTATCTTAAGTTTCTTTTCTTTGGATTTTTTATCAGTATTTCTTCTATTTTTGTTAACATAAAATTATAGTTTCGTTATGGACGAAAATGAGTTAGATGCAAAAGAATAAATTATTCTACAACTCATTTGCATGTTTTTTAAACCAACCTTATCTCAATGTTTTTTCTACAACTAATACTCAAGAGCGAGAAATATGTCACCCTAAAATTTAATTGTAAATGTGAACTTGAATTAAAAGTCTTACTAACAGAAGGACTTCTTTGTAATATAATAAAACCGATTGACAAAAAGATTTCATTACTAATTTGAATGAAAAGGTGGAATTACATTTTTTGCAATTAAGGATAAAAACAGATAATAGTATTATAATTTAAATATAATAAAAACTTATTAAAATATTTATACATAATTAAATTGGTTTGAAAATTACATATATGTGAAGGTTTAAGATTTTGATATACCTTAAAGAAGTCTTGACCAGAACAAACCTTGTTGGTTAAGATTGATTTAAAATAATAAGATAGAAAATAAATTGAAACAAATTTAAATAAAGAAAGATTCTAACACAATCAAGTAACAAATATGAAAGCTAATCTAATAAGTCTCTTAATATAAATAAGCAAGAACAAAAATTGTTAAATTAAGTAATAAGGAATGCGGATCTTAATGAAAAAGCATTACAAGTATGAGAAAATATGTATATACCAGCACACACCAAAAATAAGAAAAATAACTCATACACAATCTTAATTATTAAAATGGAACAAATTAACGTATTTCATCATTTTTGTCTGTCCATACCCACTTTTACTTAATAAAATAAAACAAAATGATGTATTTCATCATTTTTAGAAAGACGTTTGTCATACTCACTTTAATTTATTAAAATGAAACAAACCGACGTGTGTTTCATCATTTCTAATTCTAAAACTTCTGTCAATAAGCATTTTTAACTAACGGACAAACTGATAGTCTGTTTATACTTATTCACTTAAACAAATCAAATTAATTTATTTTATCATTTTTTAAAAATGTGTCCACACCATATATATATATATATATTAAAGAAATAAATATGCAATCTATTTATACCAACTTTAATCATTTTATATTTTTCAAAGAATTTTTCATACTATTTTCTACCTTTTAAAACACAATGCAATGACTTATTTTATTGTCTCTAAAAATAATAGAGTTAATTCATTATTCTTCACATAGTATTTGGTAAAAAATAAAGAAAAGAAGTATAAAGAAATAAATTTAAATATATTATAAGATAGAGTAATAAATAATCACAATACATAAAAAAAAAAAAACTCATTACTAAATTTGTGTCTTTAAAAAAATATAAAACTCACTTTATTAGTTGTTCAATGAAATAAATCCTTCAATTATTTAATCATCATAATTATTTACAATTAAAGCCTTGAAAAAAGAAATAGATAGATGTACATCTAAAGGTAGACCCACATCATTTCTTCTTCAAATTTGTTCTATAAATACCAAGACCAAGTTCTCACATTGTACAACCTCACCTCTCTAAGCTCTTTCTCTGTGTTATATAACTCATTTATAATCATGGAAAAGAATGTTGGTGATCACCTATCCTTGGTAAGAAAGGTTTAAGATTCCGACATAATTTAAAGAAGTCTGATCACCTATCCTTGGTAAGAAAGGTTTAAGATTCCGACATAATTTAAAGAAGTCTTGACCATAACAAGTCTTGTTGGTCAAGATTGATTTAGAATAATAAAATAGAAAATAAATTGAAACAAATTTAAATAAATAAAGCTTCTAACACAATTAAATAACAAATATGAAAGCTAATCTAATAAGTCTTAATATAAATAAACAGGAACAAAAATCGATAAATTAAGTAATAAGGAATGTCGTTAAATTAAGTAATAAGGAATGCGGATCTTAATGAAAAAAGCATTACAAGTATAAGAAAATATGTAGATACCAACCGGCACACACCAAAAGTAAGAAAAATAACTCATACACAATTTTAATTATTAAAATGGAACAAATTAACGTATTTCATCATTTTTGCTGTCCATACCCACTTTTACTTAATAAAATAAAACAAAATGACAGTATTTCATCATTTTTAGACAGATGTTTGTCATACTCACTTTAATTTATATTAAAATGAAACAAAACTGATGTGTGTTTCATCATTTCTAATTTTAAAAGTCTGTCAAGAGGCTAAGCGATTTTAATTAACGGACAAACTGACAGCCTATTTATACTTGTTCACTTAAACAAATCAAATTAATTTATTTTATCATTTTTAAATATTGTGTCTACACCATATATATATATATATATATATATATATATATATATATATATATATATATATATATATATATATATATTAAGGAAATAAATATGCAATCTAATATATATATTAAGAATATTGGTCTTCACCTATCCTTGGTAAGAAAGGTTTAAGATTCCGACGTACATTAAAGAAGTCTTAACCAGAACAAGTCTTGTTGGTCAAGATTGATTTAGAATAATAAAACAGAAAATAAATTGAAACAAATTTAAATAAAGAAAGATTCTAACACAATTAAATAACAAATATGAAAGCTAATCTAATAAGTCTTAATATAAATAAACAAGAAAAAAAATCGTTAAATTAAGTAATAAAGAATGCGGATCTTAATGAAAAAAACATTACAAGTATGAGAAAATATATAGATACCAGCACACACCAAAAATAAGAAAAATAACTCATACACAATTTTATTTATTAAAATGGAAGAAATTAACTTATTTCATCATTTTTATCTGTCCATACCCACTTTTACTTAAAAAAATAGAACAAACTGACGTATTTCATCATTTCTAAGAAGATGTTTATCATACTCACTTTAATTTATTAAAATGAAACAAACTGACGTGTTTCATCATTTCTAATTCTAAAACGTCTGTCAATACGCGTTTTTAACTAACGGACAAACTGACAGCCTATTTATACTTGTTCACTTAAACGGATAAATTAATTTATTTTATCATTTTTAAAAAATGTGTTCACACCATACATACATACATACATATTTATTTCCTTAATATATATAAATTAAGGAAATAAATATGCAATCTATTTATACCAACTTTCATTTTATATTTTTGAAAGAATTTTTCATACTATTTTCTACCTTTTAAAACATAATGCAATGACTTATTTTATTATGTCTAGAAATAATAGAGTTAATTCATTATTCTTCACATACTATTTGGTAAATAATAAAAAAAAGTATAAAGAAATAAATTAAAATATATTATAAGATAGAGTAATAAATAATCACAATACATAAAAAAACTCATCACTAAATTTGTGTCTTTAAAAAAATATAAAATTCACTTTATTAGTTGCTCAATGAAATGTATCCTTCAATTATTTAATCATCATAATTATTTACAATTAATGCCTTTAAAAAAAGAAATAGATATATGTACATCTGAAGGTAGACTCCAAATTATTTTTTTTTCAAACTTGTTCTATAAATACGAAGACCAATTTCTCACATTGTACAATCTCACCTCTTTAAAATCTTTCTCTATGTGATATACCTCATTCATAATAATGGAGAAGAATGTTGGTCATCACTTATCCTTGATAAAAAAGGTTTAAGATTCCGTACTTTAAAGAAGTCTTGACCAGAACAAGTCTTGTTGGTAAAGATTGATTTAGAATAATAAAATAGAAAATAAATTGAAACAAGTTTAAATAAAGAAAGATTTTAACACAATTAAGTAACAAATATGAAAGTTAATCTAATAACTCTTAAAATAAATAAATAGGAACAAAAATCCTTAAATTAAGTAATAAGAAATGCGGATCTTAATGAAAAAAAGCATTACAAGTATGAGAAAATATATAGATACAACACACACCAAAAATAAAAAAGTAACTCATACAATTTTCTTTATTAAAATGTTACAAATTAATGTATTTCATCATTTTTCTTTGTCCATACCCACTTGTACTTAATAAAATAAAACAAACTGACACATTTCATCATTTCTGAAATATGTTTATCATACTCACTTTAATTAATTTATTAAAATGAATGAAAAAAAAAACTGACTTGTTTCATCATTTCTAATTCTAAAATATTTGTCAATAACACGTTTTTAACTAACAGACAAACTGACAGCCTGTTTATACTTGTTACTTAAACGGATCAAATTAATTTATTTTATCATTTTTTAAAAATGTGACCACACCATATATATATATATATATATATATATATATATATATATATATATATATATATATGAAATAAATATGCAATCTATTTATACCAACTTTATTCATTTTATATATTTTAAAGAATTTTTCATACTATTTTCTACCTTTTAAAACGCAATGCAATGACTTATTTTATTGTCTCTATAAATAATAGAGTTAATTCATTATTCTTCACATAGTATTTGGTAAATAATAAAAAAAAATATAAAGAAATAAATTAAAATATATTATAAGATAGAGTAATAAATAATCACAATACATAAAAAAAAAACTCATTACTAAATTTGTGTTGTTAAAAAAATATAAAACTCACTTTATTAGTTATTCAATGAAATAAACCCTTCAATTATTTAATCATCATAATTATTTACAATTAATGCTTTGAAAAAATAAATAGATAGATGTACATCTAAAGGTAGACCCCACATCATTTCTTCTTCAAACTTGTTCTATAAATACCTAAGACTAAATTCTCACATTGTATAATCTCACCTCTCTAGACTTTTTTTTCTTTGTAATATACCTCATTCATAATAATGGAGAAGAATGTTGGTCATCACCTATCCTTGGTTACTTTAAAAGAGTCTTTACTTTAAAAGAGTCGTGACGAGAACAAGTCTTGTTAGTCAAGATTGATTTAGAATAATAAAATAGAAAATAAATTGAAACAAGTTCAAATAAAGAAAGATTTTAACACAATTAAGTAACAAATATGAAAGCTAATCTAATAATTTTTAATACAAATAAACAAGAACAAAAATTGTTAAATTAAGTAATAAAGAATGTGGATCTTAATGAAAAAACATTAGAAGTATGAGAAAATATATAGATACAACACACACCAAAAATAAAAAAGTAACTCATATACAATTTTATTGATTAAAATAGAACAAACTAACATATTTCATCATTTTTGTCTGTTCACCAACTTTTACTTAATAAAATAAAACAAACTGACACATTTCATCATTTATAAAAGACGTTTATTATACTCATTTTAATTTATTAAAATGAAACAAACTGACGTGTTTCATCATTTCTAATTCTAAAACGTCTGTCAATATATCTTTTTTAACTGACGGGCAAACTGATAACCTGTTTATATTTGTTAATTAAAAATATAAAATAAATTTATATAATTATTTTTAAAAAATATGTACACACCATATATATATATATATATATATATATATATATATATATATATTAAGGAAATAAATATGCAATCTATTTATACCAACTTTATTCATTCTATATTTTTGAAAGAATTTTTCATACTATTTTCTACCTTTTAAAAGACAATGCAATGACTTATTTTATTGTCTCTAGAAATAACAGAGTTAATTCATTGTGTTAATTCATTATTCTTCACGTAGTATTTGGTAAATAATAAAAAAAATATAAAGAAATAAATTAAAATATATTATAAGATAGAATAATAAATAATCACAATACATAAAAAAAAACTCATTACTAAATTTGTGTCGTTAAAAAAATATAAAACTCACTTTATTAGTTGTTCAATGAAATAAACCCTTCAATTATTTAATCATCATAGTTATTTATAATTAATGTCTTGAAAAAAGAAATAGAAAGATGTACATGTAAAGTAGACTCCACATCATTTCTTCTCAAACTTGTTCTATAAATAACAAGACCAGTTACTCACATTGTACAACCTCACTTCTCTATACTTGTTCTCTTTGCGATATACCTTATTCATAACCACCATGGAAAAGAATGTTGGTGAATTCATGGATTTTTTATCATCACCTCTCCTTGGTGAGACAAATGTTCCTAGTTCCCAAGAACCAAAAACCCTGGTTGAAATTGGTGAAAGTTCTGAGGGGCCACTTAACTCTCAGAATGAGCCTAATCCAACCATGCAGCTCCCTATCCCACCCACTGATGAAGAGAACGAGGAATATCCTAAACCGATAATCATGATTGTTCATGCTGGCGAGGACATTGTGAGCACCATCCTGGAGTATGCACGTGACCGAGATGTCAGCATCTTGGTGAATCATGCTTCAGGTCCCATATCGGAAGTTCACCTGACCAACCCTTTGAACCGTGACTATGATTGTATCTTTCAGGGGAACTTGCACATGTTTTGTCTCTCAGGTGTTTACACCAAATGCCTTGCACCCTCTCCTCCGAAGAACGTTCCCTTTTCGTTCTTCAACGTTCAGTTCTCGAGGGGTGAGGCTCCTGAAATCTATGGAGGCCTTGTTGGAAGCAGACTCATTGCTGCACAAGCCGTGCAAGTCGCTGCTTCGATCTTCAAGGAGCATGACTACTATGAGTACCGTGGGAACAGGTCTTCTGGTCCAAGTTTTTACCCTTCCATCGTGAATAATGATCCTAATGCCACCACCACCACCACCACCATCAACAACATAGTTGAACAACGTGGTATGTTCACTGCAGAATCAGCCTCATCTCCAATGTAGCCATGCTCTTTTCTGGTCCTTGTTCTCCTATAAGCAAGCTTTATCGAAACAACCGAACCAATCGGGGTGATGATTACTAGGTTTAGATCAGATAGACTTGTTGCCTATGTACTCATGTGCCTTTGAGCAAGGACTGATAATAATAAATAATAATATTTTCTATGGTATTAAATCGCATAGTTCTTATTTTTTTGCATGAGATTTATGGAGTTCTTAGTTCAGGGCACAGTTTGTGGTTTTTCTTAAACTAGTTTACTTTATTGTTCGGTTCTGCATGTTTTCCAACATTAATGATGTTTGTGTCTGTCTTGTTTCTCGAATCAAATTCCAAACTGGTATTTACCTGTAATTTCCCGAGAGTTTCCGTATTACGTTAAGATAAGCTCTTCCATCACAAGGATTAATTAATTAAAAGTCTTAAAGTTTAAGAAATATTTGCATGTTGTTTAAAGGTACTGAGTTATAAATATTTTAGTAGCCGTCGTTACAAAATAATAATGATAAAATAATAATGATTTTAACTTGAAGTTACAAACGTTATTATTCAATTATTCAATTAATCGTTACATTGAAAGATGAAGAAAATAACGGAAAGAGTAGTTTGTATTGAAAATGATATTAATAATATTAAGTTAAGCATCTTAATTTATTAATTACTGGGTTAAATAAGTTTTTTCTACCTCCAAAATTTGAATTTAGTATCTCTAATAAATTTTCAGTGTTTATTCATTATACTTAATATTCAGTAGTCGTTTGCCTATTAGGATATAAAATAACACCATAATGTACAAAAGCAAGACAAAGATATGATACCATAAAAATAATATAAGCATAAATCATGTTTGGAGTGTAATATGATGGTGTTGATAATAAAAATATTGATGGTCATTATAATGGTTATAATAATAATAATCATAATAATAATAATAATAATTTTGGTTGAACGTATCATTTATCTTTAACGTATAATATAACGTAGATGCAAACAGATTTAACCATCTATTCACAATATTTAAAATTCTTACTTAAATTTTTAAGCAAAAATGAATGAATTGTATACACTTTATTTCATTCTTATTTTAACCATCTTAATATTTAATATTTAATATACACAAGATAAAAATAGATTAAATACTTAATTTATTGTGAAAATAAGTTAAAACATTTAATTTATTATGAAAATATGTTAAAGTAGTACATTTATTATACATGGTTAAGTATAATATTTTTTGTTAATTGTACGTAATTTATTATACGATTACATATAATTTTTTAATAGAATGAATGTGATTGAAACGTTGAAATTTGACAGTGAAATATATTTTCCTCAAATTCTTATAGTGTAGATGATAAAAAAGTTTAAGAGTATAACTATTTTTAAGTTCTCAATCAAATTTTTATATATAATGGGTAAATAATTACCAATTTTTTTCGTCTTTACTTTAATCACATTAATTTATACTTGCAATTATAAAGATAAATATTTGCAATATATATGGATATATATAATATTTTGTTAATTATACTTCATCTCTTATATATAGTCAAATATAATGTTTTTATTTGAATGAATGTAATTGCAATGTTGGAATTTGAGAATGATGTATTTTTATTTTTTTTACGTTAGTCCTATCTATATTAATTATTTTTTATTTTTTAACTTATAATGTATATCTTATAGTGTGCATGATAAAAATGTTTAATCATTTATTTTGTTTCACTATTTTTAAAGTTTTTGTGTGCTCTTTCTCACTCTTATTTTAACCACCTTAATAATAATACTCTAAAACACTATTTCTTAAAAATACGTTTAAATTTATTAAAAATTTAATAGTAAAAAGAAAAAAATAAAAAACAAGACAATGAAGAAGTTAGACTGAACTCATAGAAAGAAATAAATTAAATAAATCATTAAACCAATCCAAAACGGTAATATAAAAAAACAAATAAACAAAAATAAAATAGTCAACATATTATTTATGATTAAATATAATATTTTGAATAATATGAATATTATGGAAGTGTAAAAATTTGAAAAGAAAGTATTTTTCCCTCAAATTCTATAATGTAGACAATAAAAAAGTTTAAAAAGTATATTTAGTTTCACTATTTTTCAATTCTCAACTAAATTTTTAAATAAAATAGGCAAATAATTATAAAAATATTTTTCATTTTTAATTTAATCACCTTAATTTATATATATATATATATATATTCAAGAATAGTACTTAATCTATTAGATATGATTAAATATGATATTTACTTAAATATTCATCAATTATACTTCATTTTTTAATACATGAAATATAATATTTTTATTAGAGTATATGTGAGTGTGTGTGTCTGATGTGTATGTGTGTAATATGCGTGTGTAATAGGTGTTTGTATAGATGTGTGCATGTGTGCTTTATGTCATTTATATCAATTATCTTTAAAATTTAACTGTCTATTTTGTATAAAATAAATCAATTGTGTATACGTTTTCTCATTCTTATTTTAACTATCTTAATATTTAATATAAAAAAGTTAAAATATTTAATTAATTATAAAAATATATTAAAATACAATATTATGTACTTTTAAATATAATATTTTATTTTGAATAGTATAAATGTTGTTGAAGTATTGGAATTTGAAAAGAAAGTATTTTTCTTCTCAAATTCTATAATGTAGATGATAAAAAAGTTTAAGAGTCTATTTAGTTTCACCAATTTTCCGTTCTCAATAAAAATTTTAAATAAAGTAAGTAGATAATTACAATTTTTTTTCATTTTTACTCTAATCACCTTAATATATAATAAAGATTCACAAATAGCCTTTAATCTATTATATATGATTAAATATAACATTTGATTAAATATTTGTTATATATATACGTAAAACGTAAACGTGAATGAAATGTTGAAATTTGACAACGAGATATTTTTTTAGGATTTAAGGTTTAGATTAATTTATAATTTACATGTCATTTATTTTGTTGAACTAATTTTAAATTATTTATTAAATCTTTGAATAAAATGAATCAATTGCATACTTTTTCTCATTCTTACGTTATTTACCTTAATATTTAATATATAAATTTTAAAATAGGCTAAAATAATCTATTTATTATAAATTATACATTTTAACGAAAAGTATTTGCATTTCAAATCATACTCATTTTAGTTAAAAATTATTAGATTTGTAAGAATATTTATGTTAGTCAAAAGTGACAAAGTTATAAAAAATAATTATCTTAATTAAGAGTAGTTATATTTAAAAAATACTCATATTAATCATGAGAGACTGAAGTTAAAATAATACTTATTTATATGTTGTAGCAGTATTCTACCTAATATTTTACTTAATTTTTTTATTGAGTGAATTGATAACTAAATATAACATATCAATCAATATCAAATCATTGTGTAAATCTTTTTTATTTTTTCTATTTTAAATTGGTATTATACCTATAATTAATATTAGAAGAAAAGTTTTACGAAAATAAGTTTTCGTGGACTTTATAAATAATTTATTTACTAAACCTGAAGTTGTGTATATCTTTCCTCATCAGATGTAATAGCTTTAAGGAAATAACTTGATTGTGCCTATGTAAAACAAAATCATATTTAACTAAACACTATTAGACTATATAGAAAATTGTAAAAAAAAAAAAAAAA